>Ga0101943_1001914_pt1 | contig 15057 bp, 13 predicted proteins | sample DewCreD2012metaG_5_FD_75244 | JGI IMG/M metagenome (GOLD analysis project Ga0101943, IMG submission 75244) | Hot spring sediment bacterial and archeal communities from British Columbia, Canada, to study Microbial Dark Matter (Phase II) - Dewar... ... | reverse complement strand
CGTGATCGCCGGGCTGTACGCGGCGGTGGGGATCCTCGCGGCGCTCCGGGAGCGGGAGCGGACCGGCCGCGGCCGGCGGGTCACGGTGTCCCTGTTCGACGCGAGCGTGGCGGCCCTCGTGAACCAGGCCGCGAACGTGCTGCTGGGCGGGCTGGTCCCCGGACCGATGGGCACCGAGCACCCCAACATCGTCCCCTACCAGGCCTTCGAGGCCGCCGACCGCCCGTTCGTCCTCGCGGCCGGGAACGACCGGCTCTTCGAGCGGACCTGTGAGGCGATCGGCCGCCCGGAGCTCGCCCGCGACCCGAGGTTCGCGACGAACGAGGCCCGGGTCCGCCACCGGGAGGAGCTGGTGCCCATCCTCGCCGAGGTCTTCCGCTCCCGTCCCGCGGCCGACTGGCTCGAGGCCCTCGCCGCCCGGTCCGTGCCCGCGGCGCTCATCCGACGGATCGACGAGGTCTTCGACTCGGCCGAGGGCCGCGCCACGGTGGAGGTCGTCCGCGACCCGGCCCGGGGCGAGCTCCGCCTCGTGGCGAGCCCCATCGCGCTCGACGGGGCGCGCCTCCCCCTGCGCCGGCCCCCGCCGCTCCTCGGCGAGCACACCGAGGAGGTCCTCGGGGAGCTCGGGACGGAGCCCGGCGGCGCTCGCTGAGGACGCGAGCGGGGGCGCCGCGGCCCCAGCGCCGGCCGGAGGTATCCTCCGGCCGTCCGGCTCTCGCGGGAGGGACCGATGAAGATCGCGCTCGTGCAGGCCGAGCCGGTCCGGTTCGACAAGGCGGCCAACCTGGAGCGGGCCCGGCGGGCGGTGGAGGAGGCGGCGGCGCGGGGCGCGCGGCTCGTCCTGTTCCCGGAGATGTTCCTCACCGGCTACATGGTCTGGGACCGGGTCGGGGAGCTCGCGGAGCCGCTGGACGGGCCCTCGGTCCGGGCCCTGGCCGAGCTGGCACGGACCCACGGGGTGGCGATCGTCTGCGGCTTCCCGGAGGACGGCGGGCGGGCGCGTCCGTTCAACAGCGCTTGCGTGATCGACGCCGACGGCACGATCCTGGGGGCCCACCGGAAGGTCCACCTGTTCGCGGCCGAGCCCGAGGTCTTCTCCCCCGGCGAGGAGGTCCGGGCCCTCGACGCCGCGGTCGGGCGGGTGGGGGTGATGATCTGCTACGACCTGGAGTTCCCGGAGACCGCCCGGCTGCTGGCGCTCGATGGCGCGCAGATCATCCTGGTCCCCACCGCGAACATGGATCCCTACGCCCGCCACCAGGCGGTGTACCTCCAGGCGCGGGCCATGGAGAACGGCGTGTACCTGGCCTGCGCGAACCAGGTGGGCCGGGACGAGGTCTACCGCTACTTCGGGGAGAGCGCGGTGGTCGACCCCGACGGGGACGTGCTCGCGCGGGCCGGGGCGGGTGAGCAGCTCCTGGTGGCCGAGATCGACCCCTCCTCGGTGCGGCCCGCTGACCCCAACCTCCGCTACCTCGCTCACCGGCGCCCGGAGCTCTACGCGCCGCTCGCCGCGGCGCCCGAACCGGCCCGCCCCCGGTAGGCCGCGGCGTTCCGCGTCGGTCGTGCTCGGTCTCTCCGCCACCGACTCCCCAGTCGTCCGCCACGATCGCGTGGATCCGATCGTGTCCGGCTCGTCGCCCTCCGCCGCTCGGTCGACCCGCCCGTGATCTGGGAGAACCGGACCCCTCGTGCGCGCTGACGGAGGTCGTCGTCGAGACCGCGGGCGGCCGCCTATCCCAGCGCGTACCGGCGGCCGAGGGGGACCTCGTCCACGGGCTCGCACGCGAGCACGCGGCCCTCGAGCCTGACCGTGCCGTCCGTGGGATCGACCTCCACCGAGGGCACGGTCCGGTTCGCGACCAGACGGGGCCGGGTGACGTCGCGGGTGTCCCGGACCGCGACGAACCGGCGGCGGCTCCCCAGGCGGGCGACGATCCCGGCCTCGAGGGCCGCCCGGGAGACGAACGTGAGCGAGAGGCGGGGCGGGGCCTCGCCGACCGCCCCCCAGTGCGGGCCGTAGCGACGCGGCTCCGACCACTCGACGCTCGCGTTCCCCTCCCCGAGGGCGCCCCACGCCGGGTGGCCGCCCTTGAGCACGAGCTCGGGGCGGACCCCGAAGTGGGTCGGGCGCCACAGCACGACGTCCGCCAGGTGGCCCGGCGCGAGCGAGGCCACCTCGTGCTCGATCCCGTGCACCCGCGCCGGCTCCGCCGTGTGCTTGGCGAGGTAGCGGAGGACCCGCTCGTTGTCGTCGGGCTCGCCCCCGGACGCCGGGGGCGGCGGGCGGAGCCGGGAGACGGGGGGCGGCTCCGGCCACCCCGCCCCGGCCTCGGTGGCCCGCCACCGCTTCATCGCGTGCGCGAGCTGCCAGGTCCGGCGGACCGTCTCCCCGATCCGCCCCATCCCCTGGGAGTCGCTGTTCACGATGCTGATCGCGCCGAGCTCGTGGAGGGCCCCCTCGGCGGCCATCGTGGCGGGGTGGATCCGCTCGCGGGCCGCCTCCACGTCCCCCGGGAGGTCCGGGGAGCCGCCGTGGACGGCGAGGATCATCGCGAGGTGCTCGGCGGCGGCCGACCGCCCGAAGGGGATCGTGGGGGTGGTCGACGAGCAGACCACGTTGGGCTCCCGGACCAGGCCGATCACGTCGGGGACGTGGCCCCCGCCGGCCCCCTCCACGTGGTAGGCGTGGACCGCCCGCCCACGGATCGCGTCCACCGTCTCCTCGAGCTCGCAGGACTCGTTCAGCCCGTCGGTGTGGAGGCAGACCGCGACGTCGTGCGCGTCGGCCACCGCGAGCGCGGCGTCCACGATCTCGGGGTACGCGCCCCAGTCCTCGTGGACCTTGAGCCCGCAGGCCCCGGCCTCGAGCAGGCGCTCCACCGGCTCGCGGAGATCGGTCCGGGCGCTCGCCTGGAGCCCGACGTTCACCGGCCAGCGCTCGCAGGCCAGGAGGGTCTTCTCCATCGTCCAGGGCGGCTCCTCGAACCCCGCGGTGATCAGCGTGGTGACGCCCGCGGAGAGGGCGACCGGCACGAGCCGCGGCGTGATGAGGTGAACGTGGCTGTCGATCGCGCCCGGCGTGGCGATCAGGCCGTAGCCGTTGATCGGGAGGGTGGACGGGCCGACCTGGAGCTCCACGCCATCGGTGATGTCGGGGTTCCCGGCGCGCCCCAGCCCGACGATCCTGCCGTCCTTGATCCCGAGGTTCGTCTTCACCACCCCGAGGAACGGGTCCATCACCACGACCCCCGCGACGAGCACGTCGAGCTCGCTCTCGGGCGCGGCCCGGTCGTGCTGGGTCATCCGCGAGCGCAGGTTCTTCCCGTAGCCCCAGATCGGCTCGTCGCCGTAGCCGACGTGGTCGTCCTCCACCCGGACCCAGAGGTCGGTGTCGGCGAGCCGGATCCGGTCGCCGACCGTGGGGCCGTAGCGCCGCGCGTACTCCTCCCGGGAGATCCTCACCGGACGAAGCTCCCCTCGGGCACCTGCTGCGTGATGCAGTGAGGGCCGCCGCCCCCCGCGCTGAGGGTCCGCCCGGGCACCCGGACCAGCTCGCGGCCGGGGAAGGCCTGGGCGATCTGCGCCACCGCGGCCTCGTCCTCCGGCCCGCCGGCGACCGGGACGATCACGGCGCCGTTCGCCAGGTAGCAGTTGAGGTAGGGGATCCCGTTCGCCACCCCGGGGTCGACCCGGACGACGCGGATCGGGCGCCCCGCCGCGTCCCGCGCCGCCTCGAGACGGCGGAGGTTCTCGAGCCCGCTCCGGTGGTCGGGGTCGGATGGGTCGGCGGGCGCGAGGAGCAGGACCACGCCGGGGGCCGCGTACTGGGCGACGCCGTCCACGTGCCCGTCGGTGTCGCGGTCGGCGGAGTGCCCCCGGCCCAGCCACACCACCACGTCCGCGCCGAGGTAGGCGCGGAGGAGCTCCTCGATCCCTCCCCGCGAGAGGTGCGGGTTCCGGTTCGGATGGAGGAGGCACTGCTCGGTCGTGAGGAGGGTCCCCTCGCCGTCCACGAGGACCGAGCCTCCCTCGAGGACGAAGGGGGCCGCGTAGCGGCGGACGCCCAGGTGCTCGGCGAGGAGCCGGGGCACCTCCGCGTCGCGGTCGTAGGGGTGGAACTTCTCCCCCCACGCGTTGAACCGGAAGTGGACCAGGGCCACCCGTCCCCGGTCGTCGCGGACGAAGATCGGGCCGTTGTCGCGCATCCAGGAGTCGTCGATGGGGAGCGGGAGCAGCTCGACCTCGGAGGGGAGCCTCCGTCGGGCCTCGCCCTCCTGGGAGGGGTCAACGACCATCACGACCGGTTCGAAGGCCGCGATCGCCGCGGCCACGGTGGCGTAGTCCCGCTCCGCGTCCTCGAACAGCTCGCCCCACATCGGGAGGCGGGTCGTGGTCGGCCAGGCCATCAGGCACGCCCGGTGCGGCTCCCACTCGGCGGGCGCCCGGAAGCCGTCGTCCCGGGGGGTCCGGTCCACGATCGCCTCGCCCATCGCCCCGCTCACCGTTCACCGCCCGGCCGCTCCCGCCGCACCGCCGCGCCGGCGGAGCCCGCGTAGGCCACGAGGTCCACCTCGCGCGTCTCCCCAGGCCCCCAGCGGAGCGACTCGCCGGCCGGGAGGTCGAGCCGGAACCCCGTCGCCGCGACCCGATCGAACGCCAGGCGCCGGTTGGCCCGCCAGAACGGGTAGTGGGAGGAGACCCGCACCGGGCGCGCCGAGGTGTTCGTGACCGTGAGGCGGATCCGCGGCCTGCCGGCCGCGAGCTCCGCCTCGCCGGGCGCGGTCCTGACCTCCCCGATCCGCGCGCTCATCCGGCCTCCTGCGGCGCCGTGCCCGCCGGCCCGGCGTGCCCCCACGGGCGGCGGAGCACGACGAGCCGGCTCCCCTCCTCCAGGAGCACCTCGAGCCGGATCTCCTCGACGAGGTCGGGGACGCCCTCGAGGAGCTGGTCGGGCCGGACCGCCCGCCGTCCGGCCTCCACCACCTCCTCGTAGCTCGCCCCGGACCGGGCCGCGAGGTGCATCTCGTCGCAGACCAGCGCCACCGCCTCAGGGGCGGAGAGCCGCATGCCCCGGGCGAGCACCTTCCGGGCGAGGTCGGCCGCCGCGGAGATCCGCAGGCGCTCCTCCTCCGTCGGCGTTAGGTACACGCGCGCTCCCTCCGGCCCGGGCGGCCGGAGTGTACGGTGGGACGGTGGGCGCCGTCGAACGCTGGGCGAAGGAGCTCCGGGCCTGGAGGATCCCCGACGAGATCCTCGCCGCCGCCCCCGAGTCGCCCTACGGGTTCCCCGCGGAGCCGTTCCGACGCAGGGCAGAGGCGGTCCGGGCGGAGGAGCCCTCGCCGACCGCCCGCCGGGCCCTCGAGGCGCTCCCGGAGGGCGGCACGGTCCTCGACGTCGGCTGCGGGGCCGGCGCGACCTCGGTCCCGCTCGCCGCGCGGGCCTCGCGGATCGTGGGGGTCGACGGCTCCCGGGCCATGCTCGAACGGTTCCTCGAGGTCCTCCGGCCCACAGGGGTCGAGGCGGTCGCGGTGGAGGGGACCTGGCCGGAGGTCGCCCCACGGGTGGAACCCGCCGACGTCGTGGTCTGCGGCCACGTGCTCTACAACGTCGCGGACCTCCCGCCGTTCGTCCGGGCCCTGACCGACCACGCGCGCCGCCGCGTGGTCTGCGAGATCACCGACCGCCACCCCTGGGCCTGGACGGCCGACCTCTGGCTGCGGTTCCACAGGCTCGGCCGGCCGGAGGGCCCGACCGCCGACGACGCCGAGGCCGCCCTCCGCGAGCTGGGGTTCGACGTCCGCCGCGAGGACCACCTCCTCCCGCCCACGCCCGCCGGCTTCGATCGGAAGGAGGAGGCGGTGGCGCTCGTGCGCCGCCGCCTCTGCCTCGGCCCGGACCGGGACCCCGAGGTGGAGCGGGCCCTCGGCGACCGGCTCCGGGTGCGCGACGGCCTGTGGTCCGCGGGCCCCGACCGCCAGGTGGTCGTCACGCTGTGGTGGGACGGCTGGCCCGAGGGGTCGGCCAGGGCGAGGGGCGACCCGTCGACCGACCGGATCGAGAGGGGTCCTTCGACCTGGGGGGTGAGCACCGCGAAGGACTCGCGCATGGTACCGGGGTCGACGACGCGGTAGAGGATCCTGGCCTGGGAGGGATCCTCGGCCCCTGTGACAGGGTCCTGGACCCACCCCACCCGGACCTCTGCCATGGCACCGAAGGGCGGACGGCTCGACAGGGACCGGCGCCCCGGCCAGGAGCGGAAACCCCAGGATCTCCCGGCGGCCGTCCCCGTGGATCCCGTAGGCCACCAGGAACACCTTGCCCGCATCCCGACCTCGATCACCTTGGCCGAGATCCCGTCGAGGAGCAGGTAGCGGACGGTGTCGGGGATCCTCCTGGCCCGGAACGAGGCGACCTCGGCGTCGGGGCGGCGGGTGATCTCGGGAGACCTGGCTCCGGGACGCACCCGTGCCCCACAGCTCCTCGGCCACCCTCTCCAGCCTCCTGGTGGACACCCCCGCCAGGGGAAGCCGCCCGATGGCCTCGTCCAGTTCCACCTGCCGCCTCCCCCACCGGTCGATGATCTCCAGCCCGTAGGTGCCCTGGGCGAGGCGGGGAACCCGGATCAGGACCTCGCCGGGAGCGGGTCTTGAGCCGCCGGGCGAAGGACCCGCCCCGGTGACCGTTCCGCGATGGGCTCCGCGTCGTAGGCGCCTGCCCCGAGGACCTCGGTCCGGCGGGCCTCCAGGAACCCCTCGATCGAGGACCCCACGAGCGCCGTGATCCGCTCGGCCACGTCCTCCCAGAACAGCCTGGCCAGGTTGGCGATGAGCTCGAGGGACCGCCCCGCCTCCTTCTCCGCCGCCTGCTGCGCCTGCTACCTTCGCCACCGGGCACCTCCTCCCGTCGATCGGCGTGATCAACGTGGAGCGTGGTGCCCCTCCTCGCGGAAGTCAGCGATCATCCGGACGTCACCGGCTACGACGACATAGCGTTCGCGATGGATACCAAGTCGTCGAGACTTTCACCGCCGTAGCCGATCAGTGCGATGAGACGCCCCCTCTCGATCCAGGAGATCGATGCGGGCCCGTGCGGGTCGGCCTCCTTCGCCATCGCCTGTGTCCCCAGCAGGTCGATGAGGTGGAACGCACCTTCACCTTGGGAGAGGTCGCCACCGGCGATGGATGCCTCCACGTCCTCCGCGTACTGCCTTGGGCTCCGAGGATCAGGCGTATACGTGAGGGTTAGGCCCGAAGAGAACCGGATCCCGATCTGAAGGCCCGTCTCAACGTCGGCCCATGTGCCCACGATCTGACCCAGTCCCGCTACGCCCGTATCGGGGGGCCGTGGACAGGAGCACGATCGCAGGACTCCCAACGCAACATCTACAGGGATAGGACGTCCCTGTGGACCCAACGGGTTGTCCGCTTCGAGGCTTAGCCGACTGCCCGGCGTTCGACCAGCGATCTCCGCTGGTCGTTGCACGATGGCGCGACCGAATAGACCCAGGCCCCCTAGGGCTACTAGGCCGGTGACGAGGGCGATCCATCGCCTACTTAACCCCATGAGCTCTCGTCCTCCTTCTCATCGTCCGCTATCTCCCCTGCGCCAGCCTAGGCCCCGGTGATATCGTCGCAGTATGCCGTGCCGCAGTGCAAGATCCACGAGTCCACGACCCCGGGTCCCGCCGCGGGTGCCCAGTACCACCATTTGCTCGCGTCTGGGAAGGCAGATGCCTTGACATCATCGGCCCAAGGAGCCCACCCGGAAGACGTCTTGCGGTCGAGGTTATAGTAGTGCGCTCTCATGCTGTCACAGAGGGCCTTAGCTTCGTCTCCCGCGAACACTTTGCCGGAAGTCCCGATGTTCGCGTTATCATAGAAGCCGGCATACAGCCAGGTGCCAGACGCGTTGGTCCGGTAGAAATGGAACCTACTGCTATTACTCGCGTCTCGCTCGATCCGGAAGCGACGGTCCACGCCGGTCGGTAGCGTTCCCCAGCCGGGGTTCGAGCTACCAGCACCCTCGCTGACGTAGTAGCTTCCGTTCACCACCTTCACGGCAAAGACGGTCGGCGCGGTATCGGTCGTCTCGCCCGGCCCCAGCAAGGCTGGATCGACCTTCCATTTCCAGCCGAACTCCACGAGGTTGCTTTGTGTGGACCAGATGTAGATCGATCGAACGATGTTCGTGGTGACCGGAGGTGACGGGTCCACAACGAGCATGGTCGCGCGGTTACCGATGCGACCCGTCGGAGTGTTGGGCTCGCCGAGTGCGATCTGCTGGGCCGTGATCGCGCAACTGTCATTCGCATGCCCGGCGAACACCGGTGGGGACCACAGGGGAAGGAACGCGATCCAGATGACCATCGTCGCCCAGTAGCGCGCCGATCACCAGCGTGAGCTCACGGAGCGTCCTCCTGGGTCTGCCATGCACCATTCGCTACCTCCCCGGTCCCACCAGGCCCAGTCACGAGGGACCGGCCAAGTCAACCGTCCCCTCGCAGCGCGGATCGACAAGCATGGTAGCTGGTAGGCGAGAGAGAGCAAGTCCCCCATGCGGGGGGCATCCGCTCCACCCGTCTGACCCGAAGCGCCAACCGTGCATGGGCGATCCTGCTCCGGTCCACGGGCTCCGCCGGCCGGAGGGCCCGACTGCCGGCGACCTCGAGGCCGCGCTCCGCGAGCTGGGGCTCGACGTCCGCCGCGAGGATCACCTCCTCCCGCCCACGCCCGCCGGCTTCGATCGGAAGGAGGAGGCGGTGGCGCTCGTGCGCCGCCGCCTCTGCCTCCCGCCGGACCGGGACCCCGAGGTGGAGCGGGCTGTCGCCGACCGGCTACGCGAGCGGGACGGCCTATGGTCCGCGGGCCCCGACCGCCAGGTCGTCGTCACGCTGTGGTGGACGGCTGAAGGACCGGTGAGGGTCCCGACCGCTCAGCCCTCCACGAACCGCCCCGCGCCGGCATCGAAGGCCACCGTCTGGCCCGAGGGGTCGGCCAGGGCGAGGGGCGACCCATGGACCGACCGGATCGACGGGGTCACGCGTCGGCGGGGGCCGATCCAGCCCCCGGCATCCGGGACCGGACGAACCCCAGGATCGCGCCGGCGTGCTCCAGGGCATCCCCGCTCTGGATGGGCCCGTAGTGGTCGGAGGGCGCGCCGGACGGATGCGCGTTCGGGTACCTCGTGGGGATGTAGAAGTTGTCGAGGACCTTCGCTCGCTCGACGAGATCCGGGGGCACGTCGAGGGGGAGGGCCTCGAGGAGATCGGCGACGACGTGGCCCCGGGCCTCACGGCCGAGGTGCTGGTGGAGCGCCTTCGCCGCCTTCTCCGCCGCCTGCTGGGCGGCGAAGCACGCCCAGTTGTGCCGGCCCGCCCGGCGCGCCTCCTCCGCGTGCTGGAGGTCCCGTTCCGCCTCGGCCAGCCAGTCGGACGCGCGGTTCGCCATGGCACCCCCTGGGGGGAGCGTATCGGCGGGCGCGTGGCGCGCAAGGACGTCGGCCGCCCTCGGGTCCTCGGCGAGCGTCCGGGCTCGGGCCAGGGCCTCCCGCGCGAACGGCGTGCTCAGCACCTCCTCCGGCGTGTAGCAGAAGAGGTCGACCGGGAGGCCCGCGTCGCGGAAGTGGGAGCGGAGGTCCAGGGGCCGTTCCGTCGGGGGACGGTCCGAGCGCTCGAGGAGCACGAGCACGTCCGCGTCGCTCCCCGGCACGGCCCTGCCCTCTGCCAGGGACCCGAAGAGGTACACGCCGAGCACCTCGGGGCGGCGGCGCAGGAGGGCCTCGGCCGCCCGGCGCAGGCGCCGCAGGGCCTCGTCGGTGTCGAGCCAGGAGACCCGCACGGACCCATGCGCCGTGCTCCGGAGGACCGAGGACGCGCTCATCGGGAACGACCGTATCACCACGCTCCTCATCCCATCGCTCCTCCCGCGGACCACGACGGGCGGGTTCGAGCACCCCACGGATGCACGTCGCTACCGCGACGGTGCGCGGCGGGCCCGGATGGAGAGCCGGACGTAGTCGATCTCCGAGCCCGGGAGGAGCTCGGCGGCCCGGCGGACGAAGCCCTCACGCTCGGCGCGCGGGAGCCGCTTCAGGAGGCGATCCGGTCGTAGGTGGCGGCGTCCCGGTCGACGGGCACGCGCGGAGTATCGCAGGCGAGCGGGAGGGGGCCTTCGGGGCGCCCGGCTTCGCGGACGCGTCGGCTCAGGGCCGCGACCGCCGGGCCACGTAGTCCCGGACCACGAAGGCCCCGAGCTCCCGGTCGTCCATCAGGAACACCCGCCCGGCGGTGAGCCGGGCCAGGCGCTCCATGAACCGGACGAGGCCCGGCGAGTCCTCCAGCATGAACACGTTGAGCGTGACGCCCGCCCGGGCCAGGCGCATCGCCTCCTGGAGCGTGAGCCGGATCGTCTCGGGGACCGGGGGCCAGGAGAAGAACACCTCCTCCCCCTCGAGGTGGGCGGTGGGCTCCCCGTCGGTCACCACGATCACCTGCTTCGTGGCCCGGGGGTGCTGGGCGAGGAGGCGGCCGGCGAGGTGGAAGGCGTGCTGCATGTTCGTCCCGTACACCCGCTCCCACCCGGCGGCGGTGAGGTCGCGGGGCTCCATCCGCCGCGCGTAGTCGCTGAACCCCACGAGGTAGAGCGTGTCGTGGGGATAGCGGCCCTCGATCAGCGCGTGGAGCGCGAGCGCCATCCGCTTGGCGTGGACGAAGTGCCCCCGGAGCGGCATCGAGAACGAGAGGTCGAGGAGGAGCGCGGTCGCGGCCTCCGTCCGCCGTTCGGCCTCGACCACCTCGAAGTCCTCGGGCGAGAGCCGCGGCGACCTCCCCGGCCCCTCCCGGAGCACCGCGTTGAACACGGTCCGCTGCACCGCGATCCGCCCGGCGTCCCCGAACCGCCAGGGGCGGGTCTGCCCGGTGGGCTCGGCCACCCCGCCGGGGTCGCGGGCCTCGTGCGCCCCCTCCCGGTCCCGCCGGAGGTGCTCGAAGACCTTAACCAGGGCCCGCTCGCCGAGCCGGCGCGCCCCCTTCGGTGTCACCTCGAGCCGGCCCTCGCGCCGCTGGACCAGGCCCGCCTGCTCGAGGGCCCGCTCGATCGCCTTCAGGCGGCGGACGTCCCGGACGGCTTCCTCGCCGAGGGTCCGGCGGAGCGCCTCCTCGTCGACGTCCTCGAGGGACGCCCCCGCGTAGTCGCCCGAGAGCGCGCGGTCGAGGTCCTCGTAGTCGTGGAGCCGCTCGAGCGCGTCGACGGTGGCCGCGAGCGGCATCGCCTCCTCCCCCCCGGCGAGGGCCGGCTCGCCCCACGGCATCCCCGGGAACAGCTGGGAGAGGTTCGCGGCCAGCCGGTCCACCTCGAAGGCCAGGTCGAGGTCGGCGAGCACGCCCTCGGCGAGGGCCTGGAGCTCCGCCCGCTGCTCGGGCGTGAGGGAGGCCATGAGCCGCGAGAGCGCCGCCATCCGCCGGGCCATCCCCTCGAGGAGCTCCTCCAGGTTCCGCGGCCGGTCGGGGAAGAGGTCCCCGTAGCGCTCCATGAACCGGTCGAAGTCCTCCTGGGCGTGGGCCCCGCGGGCGCGGTCCTCGATCATCCGGTTGAGCTCCGCGAGCATGTCGCGGAACCGGGCGAGCCCTTCGGGGGTGAGGTTCCGCAGGCCCTCCGCCAGGTTCCGGAAGTAGGCGCCGAGGACCTGCTCGCGGAGCCGCTCGAGGAGCCGGTCGAAGCGCTCCCGGGCCTCCGGATCGGCGAACCGGTAGCCGGTGAGCTCGCGGAGCTGGCCCGGCAGGTCCGCCGGGAGCGCGTCGAGGAACGCCTCGCGCGCCCGGGCGTCCTCGTCGGGGCGGAGGGACAGGGCCGAGCGCTCCCGCTCCAGGATCTCCTCGAGCTCCCTCCGCAGCTCCTCCAGGGGGCCGCGGAGGTCGAGACGCTCCTCCTCCCGCCGCCGCGCCTCCCGGAGCCGGGCCCGGAGCGCGTCGAGCCCGCTGAACCGCCCGCGCATCCCCCGCCGCACGAGGCGGGAGATGGCCGCCTGGACGCCGGCCCCCGAGAGGATGTCTTCGGAGAGCTCGTCCAGGAGATCGCCGGCGGAGAGGTCCGGCCCGAACGGATCCTGGGAGCCGTCCCAGCGGGAGTAGCGGATCCGCATCCCCACCAGCCTACGCCACGGACGGGGGAAGGCCCGTGCCGGCTGCGCTCCGCGGACCGCTCGCGTTACTCCTCGGGGCCGGCGAGGCGCAGGAACAGCTCGGGGCCGGCCTCGGTCGCGCGGGCGTCGAGGACCGCGTCCTCGAGCCCCGGCGCGAGCTCCGGCGCCACGTAGATCTCGAGGTCCCTCGCCTGCGAGGGCGCGTCGCCCTCCCGCGGCTCGGGGACCGTCGAGAAGCTGATGGCGGTCTCGCCGCCCGGTCCCTCGACCGGCTCGATCCTGATGGCCTGCCCGGCGCCCGCGGGGCCCAGCAGCTCCTTGAACACGGAGACGGCGGCATCGGTGACCTGGAGCATCGGGGACTCCTTCCGCGCCCGTCGGGCGCTCCGCTCGGGGACCGTCTCACCCTACCAGCCCGGCGCCCGCGGCGTCCGCCCCGGGCGTCAGCGGATCCCCAGGCCGGTGAAGAGCGCCATGAACGTGAGCCCGAAGCAGATGAACGAGGCCCACGCGAACGGCACCCACGGCGCCACCGGCTTGCGGGGGTCGAAGCCGAGCACCGAGGCGTTCCCCTCCCGCGCGACGAGGTGCGCGAACGAGAGGATCAGGATCGGGAGCAGCCCGTAGACGTAGTGCCGGACGCCGCCCAGGACCCCGGGGGAGACCACCCGGTGGCCGAGCGCGAAGAGCGTGAGCCCGAGAACGGCCTGGATCCCGACGGCGACCTGCTGCGCGGCGACCAGGCGCCAGAACCACGGGCCCGGCTCGCGCCGGACGAGCTTCGTCCCGAGCCCCCAGAGCCACCCCAGGGCGAAGAGCGCGACGACCGCGAACCCGATCCCGGCGTGGACCCTCGACACGGCGGTGGGCTACCGGTCCGGCGGGCCGGCGGCGTAGCGGGAGGCGCCGACCCGCCCCGACTCCTCCTTGTTGAGCCGGCGGGACAGGTGGAGCCCTTCGAGCGCGAACTCCACGGCCGAGGCCGCGACGCCCGGGCTCTCCTCCTCGACCCCGAGCCGCTCGAGCATGCGGGCGAGCCCCGGCAGATCCCCGAACTGACCGAGGACCTCGTGGGCCGGCGTGAGGTCGGAGGTCTCGGCCACGAACCCCGCGTCGAAGCGCGAGAGGAGCGGGCCGAAGTCGAACCCCGCGAGGCGGCGGCGGAAGACCTCGAGGATCGCCGCCCGGAGCGCCCGCAGCAGGATCTCGCCCTCCCGGCCCTCCTCGATCGTGTCGAACTCGATCCGGCCGAGGGAGGCGTCGAGCACGGCCGGGAGGTCGCAGACCCGGGGCACCGCCTCCGGCTCCCCGGTGCGCGCCGCCCGCCGGACGGCCGCCGCCACGAGCGTCTCCAGGTTCCCGATGGAGTACCGGACCGAGATCCCCGATCGCTGGTTCACGTGGGGCGAGCGGCGGAGCTCCGCGGTGAGGGCGGCGAGCACCTCCTTGAGGTAGAGCGGCACCCGGACCGGGACCTCCCCCGCCGGAGGCCGCGCCTCCTGCTCCATGATCCGGATCTCGTCGGCCAGGCTCTCCGGGTAGTGGGTGCGCACCTGGGTCCCGAACCGGTCCTTGAGGGGCGAGACGATCCTCCCCCGGTGCGTGTAGTCGTCGGGGTTCGCGGTGGCCACCAGGAGCAGGTCGAGCGGGAGCCGCACCCGGTAGCCGCGGATCTGCACGTCGCGCTCCTCGAGGATGTTGAAGAGCGAGACCTGGATCCGCTCCGGGAGGTCAGGGAGCTCGTTGATCGCGACGATCCCCCGGTTCGTCCTGGGGATCAGCCCGTAGTGGATCGTGAGCTCGTCGGCGAGGTACCGCCCCTCGGCCACCCGGATCGGGTCCACGTCCCCGATCAGGTCGGCGACGCTCGTGTCGGGGGTGGCGAGCTTCTCGGCGTACCGCTGCTCGCGCCCGATCCAGGCCACGGGCACCGCATCCCCCTCCTCCGCGAGGAGGTGCCGGCACCGGGCGCAGATGGGCCGGTAGGGGTGGTCGTTCACCTCGCACCCCGCGATCGCCGGGACCTCCTCGTCGAGCAGGTCGACGAGCCGGCGGATCAGCCGGGTCTTCGCCTGCCCCCGCTCGCCCAGGAGGATCAGGTCGTGGCCCGCGAGGATCCCCCGCTCCAAGGTCGGGAGGACGGAGTCCTCGAACCCCACGATCCCCGGGAACAGGGTCTCCCCGCGCGACAGGCGGGCGAGGAGGTTCGCCCGGAGCTCCTCCTTCACCGTGCGGTCGGGGTACCCCGCCGCGCGGAGCTCGCCGATCGTCGCGGGCCGCGTCATCTACCACCCAGGGTACCGGCTCGGGGCCGGAACGCCCCCGGCGCTACGTGCGGGCGAGCACCAGCCCCGCCGCGAGCAGCGGCAGCGCGACCGAGAGCGCCCGGAGCGCTCGCTCGGGCGCGCGTCGGAGCGTGGCGGCCCCGATCTCCTCCCGGGTCCCGTCGTCCAGGACCACCTCGCCCCGGACCGACACCGCCCGCCGCCGGATCCTCCGGGCCTCGGCCGAGAGGGCCCGCTGGGCCGCCGAGAGCGCCGCGCAGCCGCCCGCGGTGGCGACCGCCGCAGGCGTGATGCGCGCGGTCTGCGCGAAGGCCCCCACCAGGGCCGGGAAGGCCCCCCAGGCCGCCGCGAACCAGGCATCGGTGTGGAACCGGCCGCCGGCGAGCTCCAGGTCGTAGGCGAGGACCAGGAACACCCCTGCCGCGACGAAGGCGAGGAGCCAGGGCGAGACCCGGAGCGCGCCGTGGAGCCCGAGGGCCGCCGCGCCGGCGAGGGCGAGGGACGCGGTGACGAGGAGCACCCGGTCGGGGATCCGGGTCCGGAGCGGCCGCCCGTGGAGCTCGTCCAGGGCGTGGGCGGCCACCCCCACCGCGAGGAAGAAGGCGAGCAACGTCTCGCCGAGCCAACCCAG
>Ga0101943_1001910_pt1 | contig 15103 bp, 12 predicted proteins | sample DewCreD2012metaG_5_FD_75244 | JGI IMG/M metagenome (GOLD analysis project Ga0101943, IMG submission 75244) | Hot spring sediment bacterial and archeal communities from British Columbia, Canada, to study Microbial Dark Matter (Phase II) - Dewar... ... | reverse complement strand
CTCGGCACGGTGTGTTAGCCGAACGCGTCCGCACGTTCCCGTGCGCATTCCCCGGTAGCTCAGTCGGTAGAGCGGTCGGCTGTTAACCGATTGGTCGCTGGTTCGAGTCCGGCCCGGGGAGCCATATTTCCCGGTGTACGAACCGAGGTCTGGTTCGGTAACCCGTACCAGACCTCGACCGTACGCCGGTCGTGAACGAGGACCTTCTTCACCAGCCGGCGGAGGAAGTCCTTCTTCTGTGGGTTCGTCCCCTCCGCCATCACCTTCTCGAACTCGTCCACCGCGGCGAGGAGCAGTTCCCGGTCGACCTCCGGGAGGTCCAGGCGCTTCCGCCGCGCCTCCAGGTCCCGCTTCTCGGCCTCCAGCTCCTCCAGCCGGGCGCGTAGGTCCCGGACCTTCTCGCTGCAGAGCTCAGGCTTCAGGTTTCCCGCCTCGAAGGCCTCGAAGTAGCGGTCCATGGCCGCCTGCGTCTTGGCGACTTGGGCCTCGACCCGACCGATCTCCTTCTCCAGGGATGGCTTCTCGGCGCAGAGGCGCTGGTTCGCCTCGGCCCAGACGCGGGCCATGAACTGCTCGTCGCGGAACATGGCCTTGATGTCCTGCGTGATCGCGGCCTCGAGGAGGTCCGCCCGGACGTAGTCGAGGTCGCAGTCCTTGATGTTCCAGCGCTTGCTGCAAATGTAGTACGGGAACTTCCGCTCCCCCTTGTGGGTGCTCACGCCCACGAGGTGGCTCGCGCACCGCGCGCACTTGGCGATGCCGGCGAGGAGGCGCTCGTCGCCGTTGTGGAAGCGGCGGCCGTTCAGGTCCTCGACGCGCTTGCGCATGATGTCCTTGGCCCTCTCGAAGAGGACCTCCGAGACGATGGGGTCGTGGTTCCCGTCGTAGATGACCTCGCGCCAGCGCAGCTTCCCGACGTAGAGGGGGTTCTTGATCATGTGGAGGATGATCCGCTTGTCCCACTTCTTGCCGCTGCGCTTCCGGTACCCGGCCTCGTTCAGCTTGTGGCAGATCGTGTGGACGCCTTCCTGGCCGAAGGTGTACATTTTGAATATCTTGAATATCTTCCTGACGATGACGGCCTCCTCCTCGTGAACGACGAGGCCCTTCTCCGGGTCGAGCCGGTAGCCGTAGGGCACGACCCCGCCGACCCAGTCGCCGCCCTTCGCCTTCTTCTCCATGCCGACCTTCGTGCGCTCGACGATGGTCGCGTGCTCGAACTCCGCGAAGACGCCGAGCATCTGGAGCATCATCTTGCCGGCGGCGTTCGATGTGTCGAAGGGCTCCGTGATGCTCTTGAGCGTGACGCCGTTCTTCGTGAGCTCGTCCACCATCTGGGCGAGCTCGCGGACCTTGCGGGAGAGGCGGTCCACGCGAAAGACGAGCAGCGTGTTGAACGCCTGGGCCTCGGCGTCGTAGAGCATCTCCTCGAGGCCGGGCCGGTTCATGTGGGTGCCGCTCTCGGTGTCGCGGTAGACCTTGTGGAGCTTCCAGTCGTCGTCCCACTGCGCCTTGCAGAAAGCCTCGAGCCGCTCCTTCTGCGCGCCGAGCGAGTACTTCTGGTGGTCCTCGTCGGTCGAGATGCGGGTGTAGAAGGCGACCCGCGGCGGCTCGCGCTTCTCGTCACGCATGGCGGTTCCATTCTCCGATGGTCACGAGCTCCACGCCGGCAGCCCGGAGCTCCCCTAGGATGGTCTCCAAGAGCGGCGCGCTCCGGGCCAGGCGGGCAAGGTCGCGGACGACCACGCGGCGGAGGCCTCCCAGGCGGACGTCGGCCAGCAGACGGCGGAGCGCGGGCCGGTTGGCGTCCAACCCGGACGCCCCCGGGTCGGTGTAGACGGCAGCGCGCGCGGGCGCACCGACGAACTCCAGCGCCTCGCGGACCTGGACCCGGCACTCTGTTCCGGTCTCGCCGTCGACCGCCGACCGGGCGTAGATCGCGTCCGTCCTTGCCCGAAGCCCGCGGGTTGGCCCTGTCCGTAACCCGTTGGAATCATTCATGTACGCGCGTCTCCCACCTGACACCCCTAAGGCAGGGAAGGCTGCGGAGCCGAAGGTCTACCAGGCCGAGCTCGACGCCCTGCGCAAGCCGGTCGAGGCGGCGAAGGGCGGCCTCGAGAAGGCCCAGGCCGAGGCCAAGGGCGCTCGCCGACAAGGCCCGGGCCCTGGTGGCGGAGGCGAAGGACGCCTACCGGGCCGCGCTCACTCCCTACCTGTCCGCGCCCGCTCGCGAAGCGGGCGGGCAGGCGGGCCGGGAGGCCCGCCACAAGGCCGGCGTCGCGTGCGAGTACGAGCCTGCCTGCCGCGGCGTGGCCCACGCCACGGCGCGGGCAGGGGTGGCCGGAGTGCGAACGTCTCCGAGAAGGTCTCCTTCCTCGCGGAGAAGACCGACAAGGGCGTGCGCGTCTGCGTCAAGGGCCGGCCAGAGACCGAGGAGGTCATCCCGCTCGCCGCCCTCAAGGAGTCGATCAACAAGGCCGCCTACGGTTACACCGACAAGCACGTCGGCCCGAAGGAGGAGGTCGGCAACAAGGGCGGCTCCCTCTCGAACCGCCTGCGCGCCGTCCTCAGCGCGTAGCTCCCTCACCTGCCTGCGCCGCCGCGCGGCAGGCAGGCCAGGCCCGGTCGAACGATGACCGGGCCTTTCTTCGGCAGAATCCGGATGGAACGTTGATAGACGCCCTGCATGTAGGCTACCATGTCGCCCTACATGTGCCACGCGTGTCTACAGCGAGAGGGTTCGAGGTGCCGCCATGAAGAATGAGGACATCCCGGCGCTCATCCGGGAGCTTCGGCAACGGCTCGATCTAACGCAGGAGCAGTTCGCCCAGAAGGTCGGCGTCACCTACAGCACCGTGAACCACTGGGAGAACGGCAAGCGGGTGCCGCTCCCATTCCTCGTGAAACGACTCTTGGAGATGAAGCAAGAGCTTGACGAGAACGAGAGCAAGCGACCGAGGGGGAAGACGCCGCGATGAGCACCGCCTATCACGCGAAGTACTTTGCGTGCGAGCTGACCCGCATCGGCGGGGCGGGAGTGGAGCGTCTTTCCCGGTCCCTCTTCGACGCGTGCGTCGATTTGAATCCGCACCAGATCGAGGCGGCCCTCTTCGCCTTCCGATCCCCTATCTCCAAAGGCGTTCTCCTTGCCGACGAGGTCGGCCTCGGGAAGACCATCGAAGCCGGCCTGGTCCTCTGCCAGCTTTGGGCCGAAAGGCGGCGGCGACTTCTGGTGATCTGCCCCGCCTCCATCCGCAAGCAGTGGGCGCTTGAGCTGGCGGAGAAATTCAACCTCCCGACATTGATTCTTGACGCACAGGAATATCAGGCCCGACAGGCTCGAGGGATTCCGAACCCGTTCGAAGCGGGCGTGATTGTCATTACCTCGATGCACTTTGCGAGTACTCGCGCAGCCGACATTCGGCCGGTCCAATGGGACCTGGTAGTCATCGACGAGGCTCACAAGCTGCGCAACGCCTACCGCCCGTCGAATCGCATGGGCCAGAACATCCGGTGGGCCCTCGAGGACCGGCGCAAGGTGCTGCTGACGGCGACGCCTCTCCAGAACTCCTTGCTCGAACTCTACGGAATCTCGACCATCATCGACGGCCACATCTTCGGAGACCTTCCGTCCTTCCGAAGCCAGTTTGTGAACGCGGGCGGCGACATGCAGGAACTGCGGAACAGGCTTCGCACCTTTTCCGTTCGCACCCTCCGTCGCCAAGTCGTCGAGTACATCCAGTACACGGAGCGCCGCCTCATCACGCGCCCGTTCAAGCCCACGGAGCAGGAGCACAAGCTGTACGAGGCGGTGTCGGCGTTCCTCCAACGCACGGACACCTACGCCCTTCCTCATAGGCAGCGGCACCTCACGGCTTTGATCGTGCGCAAGCTCCTTGCCTCTTCGCCGCAGGCGGTGGCGGCCACGCTCGAAGCGATGCGCGACCGACTGATCGCCGTCCGTGACAACCTGCCGGTCCCCGAAGACCTGGCCGAGCGCCTCATCGCGGACGAGGAGATCGAGGACGAGCTCCTGGATGAGATGATCGACTCGCCTCCGCAGCCTCACAGTGATGAGGATTCGGAGGAGCAACCCAAGGCCCTAGCCGAACCCGAGCAGGCCGAACCCACCATCGACCGCCAGAAGCTCCTCGCGGAGATCGACGAGTTGAACCGTTACGCCCAGTGGGCGAGAAGCATCGGGATCGACACCAAGACCCGCTCGCTGATCAAAGCCCTCGAGATCGGCTTTGAAAAGATGGCCGAGATGGGAGCTGCTCAGAGGGCGGTGATCTTCACGGAGTCGAGACGCACCCAGGCCTATCTGAAGGACTTCCTGGAGGCGAACGGGTACGCGGGCCGCGTCATCACGTTCAACGGGACGAACAAGGAGCCGGAAACGACGGCCATCTACGAGCGGTGGGTGGAAGCCAACAAGGAAAGTGGTCGGGCCACTGGGTCCCGGCCCGTGGACATTCGCACGGCCATCATCGAGCACTTCCGCGACCACGGGCAGATCCTGATCGCGACGGAGGCGGCCGCCGAGGGCGTGAACCTGCAGTTTTGCTCCCTCGTGGTGAACTTCGACCTCCCGTGGAACCCCCAGCGCATCGAGCAGCGGATCGGGCGTTGCCACCGGTACGGGCAGAAGCACGACGTCGTCGTCATCAACTTCCTCAACGAGAAGAACGAGGCCGACCGGCGCGTCCACGAACTCCTTGAAGAGAAGTTCAGCCTCTTCAGCGGCGTGTTCGGGGCCTCGGACGAGGTCCTGGGCAGCATCGAGTCCGGTGTGGACTTTGAGCGGAGGGTGCTGGACATCTACCAGCAATGCCGAACGCCGGAGGAAATCGAAGCGGCGTTCCAAAAGCTTCGCCAGGAACTCGACGAAAAGATCCAGACCCGCATGGCCGACACCCGGCAAAAGCTCCTCGAGCACTTCGACGAAGATGTTCACGCCCGCCTGCGCCTGAACCTGGAAGGGGCGCGGCAACAGCTCGACCGCGTAGGGATGATGTTCTGGCGGCTCACCCGGTTCGTCCTGGACGGGCGGGCGAAGTTCGACGAAGCGAACCTGGGGTTCGACCTGGAAACGCCTCCCCTCAATGGCATCCAGCCGGGGCACTACCGCCTGATCTCGAAGGACCATGAGAACGTCCCCGGAACGTTCCTCTATCGCTTGTCGCATCCACTTGGCGAATACGTCATCGAGGCCGGCAAGAACCTGCCCACGCCGGTAGCCCACGTAAGGTTCGACATCAGCGGCCGGCCCACGCGCATCGCTCTGGTGGAAGCCCAAAAAGGTCGCTCCGGCTGGCTACACCTGCAGCGGCTCACCATCGACTCGTTCGAGCGGGAGGAGCACCTGCTCTTCTCCGGCTTCAACGACGAGGGCCGGGCGCTCGATCAAGAAACAGTGGAAAAGATGTTCCACTGCGATGCCAAGGCCGAACCGCTTCCGGCGCTTCCGTCAGACATTCAGGCCCGGCTAAGCGCAGAGGCCGAGCGGCACGTCCAGGCCACGATTAGCCGCTCACTGGAAACCAACAATCGCCACTTCCAAGAAGCCCGGGAGAAACTCGAGAAGTGGGCCGACGACATGGTCCTCGCCGCCGAAAAAGAGCTCAAGGACACCAAGGAGCGGATCAAGGCGCTCACGCGCCAGGCGCGTCTGGCTACCACGACCGAAGAACAACACGCGATCCAGAAGCAGATTCAGGAACTGGAAAAACAGAAACGCCGGCAGCGCCAGCGCATCTTCGACGTCGAAGACGAGATCATGGCCAAGCGCGACGGCCTGATCGAGAAGCTGGAGAAGAGAATGCGGCAGCGGACGAACGTCGAACCCCTGTTCACGATCCGCTGGAGCGTCGTGTAGCGAGGATGACGATGTCCCAGAACCTTGAACGACTGAAACAGTTGCTCGCTGAACTCTTCCAGCTCGACCAGGCCGAGCTGGACTTCGGCATCTACCGCATCATGAACACGAAGCGCGAGGAGATCACGCGCTTTCTCGACAACGACCTTCTCCCGCAGGTGCGCGAGGTCTTGAGTACCTACGAGCGCGAAAGCCGCTCGGTACTTGAGGATGAACTTAAGAAGGCCAAGGAACAAGCCAAAAGCCTCGGCTTCGAGGATCCCGCCCAGGCGCCGAAGGTCAAAGAACTTCAGGCGCGCTACAACGCCGCGTTCGACGTGGAAGCGGCGGAAAACGAAGTCTTCTCGCACCTCTACAACTTCTTCCGGCGCTACTACCAAGAGGGCGACTTCATCTCCCTGCGCCGCTACAAGGAAGGCGTCTACGCCATCCCCTACGAGGGCGAGGAGGTCAAGCTCTACTGGGCGAACCACGACCAGTACTACATCAAGACCAGCGAGTACCTGCGCAACTACACCTTCAAGCTTCCCTCCGGCAAGCGAGTCCACTTCAAACTGGTCGAGGCGGACACCGACAAGGACAACAACCGCGCCCAGAACGGTAAGGAACGCCGGTTCATCCTCTCTCAGGAGCAGCCGCTTGCCGAGGAGAACGGGGAGTTGGTCATCCGCTTCGAGTACCGCCCGCATCCCGACAAGGCCAAGCAGGCGGACCTCAACGCGGCAGCAGTGGATCGCATCCTCCACAAGACGACAGGCTTCGACGACTGGCGGCGGGAGCTTGCCTCATTGCGGCCCACCGAGAAAAACCCGAACCGCACGCTCCTGGAGAAGCACCTTACCGACTACACCGCGCGGAACACCTTCGACTACTTCATCCACAAGGACCTGGGCGGGTTCCTGCGGCGGGAACTCGACTTCTACATCAAGAACGAGGTGATGCACCTCGACGACATCGAGAGCGAAACTGCCCCGCGCGTCGAGCAGTATCTCTCGAAGATCAAGGCTATCCGCCGGATCGCCCACAAGCTCATCGACTTCCTGGCGCAACTGGAGAACTTCCAGAAAAAGCTCTGGCTCAAGAAGAAGTTCGTGGTGGAGACGCAGTACTGCGTCACGCTCGACCGCGTGCCGGAAGAACTGTACCCGGAGATTGCCGCGAATGATGCCCAGCGCGAGGAGTGGGTCCGGCTCTTCGCAGTCGATGAAATCAAGGGCGACCTGACGACGCCGGGGTACTCGAAGCCGCTGACGGTGGAGTTCCTCAAGGCTAACCCCTACCTCGTGCTCGATACCCGCCACTTCAGTGAGGAGTTCAAGCGGCGGCTTTTGGCGTCCTTCGACGATCTCGACGAGCAGTGCGACGGGCTACTCGTCCACAGCGAAAACTTCCAGGCGCTGAATCTGCTCATGGAGCGCTACAGGGGGCAGGTGAAGTGCATTTACATCGATCCGCCGTATAACACGGGGAGCGACGAGTTTATCTATCGCGACCGCTATCAACACTCAAGCTGGATAGCAATGATGAATAATCGCGTTATGCAATCTTTGCCGTTGATGCAGAATGATGGCATCCTATTCGCCAGTATTGATGACCACGAGCACCGTAACTTGACTTCACTCCTCATTGAGCTGTTTGGAGATGAAAATTACATTTCCACCATTATATGGCACAACAGTTCGCGGTCGAGCGGAAAGCAAATCAGCACTGTCAATGAGTACATCGTTGTATTTGCAAAGGACATCACAACCGTTGAGGAGTGGAAACTGGCACGGAAGGATGCCATTGATGTTGCGCGGCAGGTGTGTGCCCTATGGAATGCTGGAAAACTGGAAGAAGCAAGAATGAAGCTTGATACGTTCATCGCATCTCAGCTTGAGGATGATCCGGAAGCGAGTGCGTACCTTCGGAACTATGTCAACGTAGACGAAAAAACGGGGCGAGTTTTCTACGCAGTAGACCTCTCTGGGGACGGCCCCGGAGAGCGGAGGTATTTTCGAGACCGTGGTGTATGGCTTGAACCTCCTCCTGGCCGACATTGGATGAGTCAGGAGTACATAGACAGGCTTTATGACCAAAAGAGGATTGTGTGGCGCGGTGAAAGGCCATATAAGGCTGTTTTTCTTGAAGAAGCACTCGAAAGGCCACAGAACATAATCCGAATACCAACGCGAGCCGGACGCCATGAGCTGCGGCACATTTTCGGCAGTGACATGTTCTCAAACCCTAAGCCCAACACATTGATCCAGCGCTTAACTGCTATTTCCACCCGGAAGAGCAGTTTCGTCCTCGACTTCTTCGCCGGCTCCGGCACCACCGGCCACGCAGTCATCAACCTGAACCGCGAGGACGGCGGCCGGCGCAAGTACATCCTGGTGGAGATGGGTGAGTACTTCGACACGGTCCTCGTGCCGCGCATCAAGAAGGTGGTCTATTCCAAGGACTGGAAGGACGGCAAGCCCGTCTCCCGCGAGGGCGTCAGCCACATGTTCAAGGTTTTGCGTCTCGAATCCTACGAGGACACGCTCAACAACCTGGAACTCAAGCGCACCGAGGTCCAGCAGCGGCTCCTCGAGGAGCACACCGGGTTCCGCGAGGACTACATGCTCCGCTACATGCTGGACGTGGAAAGCCGGGGCAGCGCCTCGCTCCTGAACATCGAGCGCTTCGAGGACCCCTTCAGCTACAAGCTTGACATCGCCACCGGCACCGCCGGCGAGACGAAGCCCACGGTGGTGGACCTGGTGGAGACCTTCAACTACCTGATCGGCCTGCGGGTGAAGACCATCGACCACATCGGCGGCGTGCGCGTGGTCACCGGCACGAACCCGCAAGGCGAGCGCGTGCTCATCCTCTGGCGCAACACGAAGGAGCTGGACAACGACAAGCTGGATGATTGGTTCAAGAAACAGGGCTACAACACGCGGGACCAGGAGTTCGACATCATCTACGTGAACGGCGACAACAACCTGGAGAACCTCAAGAAGCCCGACCAGACCTGGAAGGTCCGGCTCATCGAGGAGGAATTCCTGCGGCGGATGTTCGACGTGCGGGATGTGTAGGAAGCGCCATGCAAACGGCAGCCATTCACAAGGGGGCAGGGAGGCCCCATGTTAACGGCTGGCATTCATATAGGCGCGTGGCCAGTCCATGTTAACGGCAAAGATTAACATGGACGGCCGGAGCACGCATGTTACAGGCAGGAGTCAATATGAAAGAAATCACCGGACAAGCGAGGAACCGCCAGTTTCGCTTTGAGGAGTACGTGCAACTCTTTGCAGAGGGTACCGAGACATCTCAGGAGACGGGGAGGTGACCATGCCGCCCCGAACGAGACCACATCGAGGCGCGAACGCCGAAACCGCGGCACAACCGCTGCGCTTCGAGCAGCGGCTGGTACTCCACCAGTGGCTGCTCGGCCTGTTCGGCGTGTCGAGCTTCGAGCGTCTCGCCGCCAACCTGAAGGCGCCGGAGTTGGAGGGCTTCGACGAGAACAACGTCACCCGCTTCCACCACAACCTGAGGCTCCTTTTCGACCGGCCGGAGCTGCCCCACGACCTGCTTTTGGCCTACGACCAGAACATCGTGCGCCATTGGAAGCGGATCACGGAGCGGCGGAATCACGCGGGGCCGTTCCTCTATCCAAAGTACTTCCAGTACCTGGCGCTGCTTTTCACCGAGATCTATCTCGACCGGTACTTCCGGGACCCGGAGAGGCTGCTCGCGCAACTGAACGCCCACGTGGAGGCTTTTAACGCCGCCGTGCCCGCGCCAAGCCGGGTAGAGCCGTACACGAGGCAGGACCTGAACAAGGTCGCGTTCTGGATGGCGACCGGAAGCGGCAAGACGCTCCTCATGCACATCAACATCCTCCAGTACCAGCACTACCTGAAACTCCACGGCGGCAGGCAGGTGAACCGGGTCATCCTGCTCACGCCGAACGAGGGGCTCTCGCACCAGCATCTGGAGGAGTTCCGGCTTTCGGGGATCGACGCCGAGCTGTTCTCGAAGGAGGGCCGGGGTCTCTTCACCGGCCGTGCCGTGGAGATCCTCGACATCCACAAGCTACGTGACGAGATGGGCGAGAAGACCGTGGCCGTGGACGCCTTCGAGGGCAACAACCTGGTCCTCGTGGACGAGGGGCATCGCGGCACCAGCGGTGCGGAGACCGGCGCCTGGATGCAGAAGCGAAACCAGCTCTGCGAGAACGGCTTCTCGTTCGAGTATTCTGCGACGTTTGGACAGGCGATGAAGGCCAGCGGCAACCGCGCCCTGGAGCAGACCTACGCCAAGTGCATCCTGTTCGACTACTCGTACAAGTACTTTTATGGCGACGGCTACGGCAAGGACTACCGCATTCTCAACCTGGCGGACGATACGGACGAAAGCGTTCGGCGCCGGTACCTGACGGCCTGCCTCCTCTCGTTCTACCAGCAACTCAAGCTTTACCGGGATAAGCCTGGGGAATTCCGGCCTTTCTTGATCGAGCGTCCGCTCTGGGTCTTTGTTGGCGGCAGTGTCAACGCGGTCCGCACGCAAAACCGGCGGAAAGTCTCCGACGTCGTGGACATTCTTCTGTCGCTGGCGACTTTCGTGCGGGACCGCGAAGAAAGCATCACAGCTATCGAGCGATTGCTCGCTGGGCACTCGGGCCTGCTTGACGCCAGGGGGCGGGACCTCTTCCAGGGGACATACCGGTATCTGAATACGCTTGGCCTCTCGCCCGACCAGATCTTTGACGACATCCTCCGCGTGCTCTTCAATGCCCCCACCACCGCCGCGCTGCACGTCGAGAATTTGAAGGGCACGGACGGCGAAGTCGCGCTGCGGCTGGGCGACAACGACGCCTTCGGCGTGATCAATGTCGGCGACGCATCAGCCCTTTGCAAGCTCTGCGAGGAGCAGGACGAGCTGGTCGTCACGGAGAAGGAGTTCTCGGGCTCCCTCTTCCGTGCCCTCAATGACGAGGCGTCCACGATCAACATCCTGATCGGGTCCAAGAAGTTCACGGAAGGCTGGTCGAGCTGGCGGGTCAGCACCATGGGCCTGATGAACATCGGGCGCAACGAGGGCCCGCAGATCATTCAGCTCTTCGGGCGCGGCGTCCGGCTCAAGGGCAAGGGCTTCTCGCTCAAGCGCAGCCGGAGGCTGGAGGGACAGCCCGCGCCCAAAAACATCGAGACGCTGGAGACGCTCAACATCTTCGGCATCCGCGCCGACTACAAGCGCCAGTTCAAGGAGTACCTCGAGGACGAAGGCCTGCCAGCGAACGAGGACAGGATCGAATTCGTGCTTCCGGTCATCAAGAACCTGGGGAGCAAAAGGCTAAAGACGGTCCGCCTACGGGAAGGTATCGACTTCAAGAAGGACGGGCCGAAACCCGCTCTGGACGATCCGCCCGAGTATCTCGTCCGGCATCCTGTCGTCGTGGACTGGTATCCCAAGCTGCAGGCCATGGCCAGCGGCGCCGGTCGGACGAACGGCCAGGCCGCGAAGCAGGATCGGTGCTACTTCGAAGAATCGCATCTCGCCTTTCTCGATTTCGACGCCATCTACTTCGAGCTTCAGCGGTTCAAGAACGAGCGCGCCTGGCACAACCTCAACCTGTCGCGCGGCAACCTGGCGACTCTCCTCGGACGGAAAGACTGGTACGTGCTCCTCATTCCCAAGGAGGAGATGAAGTTCGGTTCGTTCCAGCAGGTCTTGCGGTGGCAGGAGATCGCGGTGGCCCTCTTCAAGAAGTACCTGGACCGCTACTACAAGTTCAGGAAGCAGGAGTTCGAGGGCGGCCACCTGGAGTACCGGGAGCTCTCCGAGGACGATCCCAACTTCGTGAGCGAGTACCGGCTGCTCATCGAGCAGTCGCGCGAGGAGATCGTCAAGAAGCTGGAGGAGATCAAGGGCTTGATCGGGGCGGGCAAGCTGCAGAACGTGGAGTTCCAGTCCCTGCACGCCATCGCCTTCGATAGTCACCTCTACGAACCGCTCATCTACGTCGGCAACGACCTCATCGAGGTCAAGCCCGTCGTGCTGGAGAACGAGGGCGAGCGTGACTTCGTGCTTGATCTTCAGACATTCTGCAAGTCAGAAAAGGGCAAGGATTTCCTCAAGGGCAAGGAGCTCTACCTTCTCCGCAACATGAGTCGCGGCCGCGGCATCGGCTTCTTCGAGGCGGGCAACTTCTACCCGGACTTCATCCTCTGGCTGCTGGACGGCGACCGCCAGTACGTGAGCTTCATAGACCCCAAGGGGCTGCGGAATCTGGAAGGGCCGGAGGACCCGAAGATCTGCTTCCACCGGACGATCAAGGACCTGGAACGTCAACTGGGCGACCCGGCGGTCATCCTGAACTCGTTCATCGTCTCCAGCACGCGCGTTCCGGATGTCGCTTGGTGGGACGACGGGATGACGAAGGACGAGTTCGAGGCGCGGAACGTGCTTTTCCAGCGGGAGGACCGGGCCACCTACATCGAGAAGCTGCTTGGGAAGGTGAACGGCGGTGGATGATGCGCCTGAACAACGGGTCCCCGCAGCGCGTCGGCGGGGGCCTTTCAACGGAGGATGTCGGAATGGCCGCAGACCCGATCCATGACGATGACGGTCCGCAGCACCTCAAGCAGGTCTCGCGGATCAAGCACATCATCCTGCAGAAGTACCTGCCGTCGTGGGAGGTCATCTTGGGCTCCAAGAATCGACGGCTCTGCTACTTCGATTGCTACGCGGGTCCCGGAGTCTACGAGTTCGAGGGCCAGAAAGTCGATGGCTCGCCCATCATCGCGGTACGTGCGGCCCAGGAGTATCTCGCCAAGGTCAAGGCCCACCAGATGACCGTGATCCTCGTGGAAAAGGACGAGAAGCAGAGGGCCTCGCTGGATACCGAGCTGAAACGCGTACAGCCCTACGGGCAGGGCCTCCAGGTGCATGTGATGGCGGAGGACGTCAATGAGTTCGTGCCGAAGCTCCTCGGCCAGGTACCGAACCTCGCGCCGTCGTTCTTCATGGTCGATCCGTATGGCCACCCGCTGACGGTTCCGATCCTGAACGACATCCTGAAGCGCCCCCAGACGGAAGCGCTTATCAATTTCATGTTCTACCGGATCAACATGGACGCCGGCAACGCGAAGGTCCAGCACCACCTCGACGAGATGTTCGGCGATGGTGAGTGGCGGACGCAAGCGTTTCTGAACGAGAGCGGGTGGAAGCGAGAGCAGGGCTTCCTCGAGTACTTCAAGTCCAAGATCGAGGCGCAGTACAAGCTCCACTTCCGAATCCGCTTCGACGTCGAGGATGGCGTAGCGAAGAGCCGGACCAAGTACTACCTCATCCACGCGTCCAACCATCCGAAGGCAGTCTTGCTCATGAAAGAGGTGATGTGGCCGCTCGGGGATGAGGAAGGCCTGTTTGATTTCAGCGGCGAGAAGCAAGGGGTGTTTTTCTCGAGTTCTCCGCGCGAAGAAGAGCTGCGGCGGGCGCTTCTACAGGAGTATTCCGGGAAGCAGGAGGTCGAGTTTGACCAGCTCCGTGAGGAGACTTGGGACCTGCCCTTCATCGAGAAGCACTACCGCTCGGTCGTGAAGCAGCTGAAGGAAGAAGACCTCGTCGAGATCACGCCTGTCAGTTCAAAGACGGATCGTGGTCTGAAGAAGAAAGACCGGGTGTGCTTTCTCCCGTCGAAGGAAGGAGGGAGCACATGAGCGAAAAGTCCGCCATAGAGTGGACCGACTCAACCTGGAACCCCGTGACGGGCTGCAACAAGGTCAGCCCGGGGTGCAAGCACTGCTACGCCGAGACCTTCGCCGAACGCTGGCGCGGCATCCCGGGTCATCCCTACGAGCAAGGCTTCGACCTCCGGCTGTGGCCGGACCGGCTTGAGCTTCCCCTCACCTGGAAGAAGCCGAGGACGATCTTCGTGAACAGCATGAGTGACCTCTTCCACGAGAAGGTCCCTCTCGACTTCATCCAGAGAGTATTCAGCACGATGGAGAGGGCGTCGTGGCACACGTTCCAGATCCTCACCAAGCGGTCGGAGAGACTGGCCGAGCTCGCCTCCGATCTGAGCTGGCCTCCGAACGTGTGGATGGGCGTGTCGATTGAGACCGCCAAGTACCTGTGGCGCGCCGACCACCTTCGGAAGGTGCCGGCCGCCGTGCGGTTCCTGTCGCTAGAGCCGCTGCTGGGCCCCTTGGGTACTCTCGACCTTTCCGGCATCCACTGGGTCATCGTCGGCGGGGAAAGCGGGCCAGGCGCGCGGCCCATCGAGGCGAAATGGGTGAGGGAGATTCGGAAGCAATGCCGCGCGGCAAGCGTGCCCTTCTTCTTCAAGCAGTGGGGCGGCGTGCAGAAGAAGAGGAATGGCCGCGTCCTCGACGGCCGGACGTGGGACGCCATGCCGAACGGCCAGGTTCTCGAACTGGAATTGCGGTGACCCACCCTACGGGAGTTGCGACACCAGCTCCTGGAACTTTGCCTTCTGGTCGGTCGCCTTCTCCAGTTGCGCGATGGGCCGCAGCGCCCGCTCGGTGATCGCCGGCCGGCGGACCATGTCGGGTAGGGACAGGACTTGCTGCTGGATCTCGGGCGCGAGGCGGAGCAGGCCCATGACCTGGGTCACCCGAGCGCGGGTGATCCCCTCCCGGCGAGCGATGGCCGCCTGGTTGGGCGCCTCGCCGGACGCCAGCAGGGCCTGCCACTCGAGGGCCTTGCGGAGGAGCTCGACCACCCGGGGCGTCCGGGGTTCCTTCGGCGGGTTGGGCTTTCCCCGAGGCGGAGGGATGGCCGAGATCACCTGGTCGGCGGGCACCCGGCGTGTCAGGCGGCCCACGTTGCCGTTCTCGAAGGCCCCCTTGGGCCCGAGGGCGATCTCGACCGTTTGTTCGCGGTAGGCCGCCACGGGCGCGCCGTTCGTGCCGTCCACGGCGACATGGACGATCCGGAACCAGACCTCGGGTTCGGCGAGGCTGGCCCGGCCGTTAGTAGACCGGTACATTCGGGGAGTTTCTCCTTTCTGCAGGGGCGCACCACCACGCGCCCCTATTTGCGGCCTCGACCTTGCGGACGCAACTGGTGAACCTAGATCGGATGGTGTCCGTTGTGGCCGCCTCCGAGGTCGGGGCACTCTCCGCCAAAAATCAAAGGATCCAGGTTGGCGACAGCAGGGTCGAGTGACCTGCGTTTCCGGCCGGACGAGACAAACTCCGCCTGGTCCGTTAGTTGGTGAGTTACTGT
>Ga0101943_1001904_pt1:0-5000 | contig 15173 bp, 13 predicted proteins | sample DewCreD2012metaG_5_FD_75244 | JGI IMG/M metagenome (GOLD analysis project Ga0101943, IMG submission 75244) | Hot spring sediment bacterial and archeal communities from British Columbia, Canada, to study Microbial Dark Matter (Phase II) - Dewar... ... | reverse complement strand
TGGTGCACAATGTCAATACCTGTTGTTCAGGAATAACAGAGACGGTAGACTTTATAAAACCCAAAATCTCAGAATTGGCATGGAATACGTTTGTCTCATTCTTTATGGTCCTCGGAATTTTCGTAGTTGTGGTGCGAATTATCGAATTCATTTTGAACATATTATAAAGCGCCTAACCCGCGCTTGCACCCGACGCCGCGAAGCGCAGCGGAGCGGCGCGGCTGAGCGGCAAACCGTTAGGCAGCACGCAACCAACCTGTGTGCCTAGGGAGGTAGTGATGATTCCACAGCTCCTTTTCGGGGTTTCAATTGCACTTGGCTTCCTCGTGTGGAGTATTGTAACCGCGCGATATATCTGGCCAGCCCTGCGCGCTAGGTCAGGGCCTGAGCGTTTCCGTCCCATCCTTCTTCTGCACAGCTTTCGCTACATCGGCCTGGCCTTTCTCGTGCCGGGCGTGGTGGCGCCTGAGTTGCCGGCCGCGTTTGCCCTACCGGCTGCCTACGGTGACTTGGTTGCCAGTGTTCTCGCGCTCGGGGCCCTCGCTGCGCTCCAAACCCGGATCAGGTCGATCATGCTCTGGCTATTCAATCTCTGGGGAACGGCGGACCTGCTCTACGCACTTTATCAAGGAGCGATCGGCACGTCGCTGGTCCCGGGGCTGCTCGGCGCGACGTATTTCCTCCCGATCGTGGTGGTGCCGCTCTTGCTGATCACGCATGGCCTGGTGTTTCGAATGTTGTTGCTGCCTGACTCCGGGGCTCCGGCGCCGCGTGCTGCCTAACCCGCGCATGCAGCCGACGGGCCGGACGGGCGCAGAGCCCCGCGCGGGCGGCGCCCTCCGATGGCGCCGCTGCGGAAGCGTAGGTTTGTGTGGGCGCAGGCACGAGGGCCCGCAGCTGATGCGCATGTCGCTAGGCAGACATCCGAATGTACAAGAGGAGAATTATGAGCAAAGTATTCGTCAGCGTCGGCCTCAGCCTTGACGGCTACATGGCACCGGAAGGCATGGCCATGGAGCACTGGGACCAGCCTGAGTACAAGAACTGGGGTGCCAAGTGGGGGGCGCTGATGGCATGGATCCTAAATCTGCAGGTTTTCCGCGAGAAGCTCGGGTTCGGCCCAGGCGGAGAGACTGGCCCAGTCAACGACATGGTGCGCCACACCTTCGAGCGGGCCGGCGCCCACATCATGGGCAAGCGTATGTTCGAAGGCGGAGAGCGCGGTTGGCCCGATGAGGCGCCGTTTCACACGCCGGTCTACGTGCTGACCCACGAGAAACGGGAACCCTGGGTCCGTCCTGGCGGGACGACGTTCCACTTCGTCAATGAAGGACCGGAGCGCGCGCTCGAGCTGGCACGGGAATCCGCCGGTGACCGTGACATTCGCATTTCGGGCGGCGCGGACGTGATTCAGCAGTACCTGAACTTGGGGGTTGTCGACGAACTGGAGATCGCCTTGGCACCTGTGCTGTTCGGGGGCGGGCGGCGTCTGTTCGAGAACCTGCGCGAGCCCGGGCCTCAGTTCCGCATCGAGCGGGTGCTCGATGGCGCCGCGGCAACGCATGTTCGTTATGTACGCCAGTAAGCGCGGCCTAACAATAGCTTGCAGCGGACGGTCCGCTACGCGGCCCGCCCCTGAACCGGAGCGTTAGGCAGCACGCAACCAACCTGTGTGCCTAGGGAGGTAGTGATGATTCCACAGCTCCTTTTCGGGGTTTCAATTGCACTTGGCTTCCTCGTGTGGAGTATTGTAACCGCGCGATATATCTGGCCAGCCCTGCGCGCTAGGTCAGGGCCTGAGCGTTTCCGTCCCATCCTTCTTCTGCACAGCTTTCGCTACATCGGCCTGGCCTTTCTCGTGCCGGGCGTGGTGGCGCCTGAGTTGCCGGCCGCGTTTGCCCTACCGGCTGCCTACGGTGACTTGGTTGCCAGTGTTCTCGCGCTCGGGGCCCTCGCTGCGCTCCAAACCCGGATTAGGTCGATCATGCTCTGGCTATTCAATCTCTGGGGAACGGCGGACCTGCTCTACGCACTTTATCAAGGAGCGATCGGCACGTCGCTGGTCCCGGGGCTGCTCGGCGCGACGTATTTCCTCCCGATCGTGGTGGTGCCGCTCTTGCTGATCACGCATGGCCTGGTGTTTCGAATGTTGTTGCTGCCTGACTCCGGGGCTCCGGCGCCGCGTGCTGCCTAACCCGCGCATGCAGCCGACGGGCCGGACGGGCGCAGAGCCCCGCGCGGGCGGCGCCCTCCGATGGCGCCGCTGCGGAAGCGTATATTTGTGTGGGCGCAGGCACGAGGGCCCGCAGCTGATGCGCATGTCGCTAGGCCGCACATTCCCAACACACTCAATGCGCCCACGCTCGGCGTTTTCTGAGTATTCAACTTGCTTCCGAAGAAAACGAATCTCGTCAGTTTTGTTCGGAATAGGAGAATGATAATGAATAACCTACAGAAAATAGGCGGCATTGCCGCACTCTATCTGGCAGCCGCATACTTGGTGGGGATTGTCTTGTTTCTCTTCGTGTTGGACTACCCCAATATCGTTGACCCAGCCCAGAAGGTCGCCTTACTCGTAGACAAACAGATAGTCATATACTCAACAAACCTGATCCTATACGTGATTTTCGGCGTCGTTCTGATTGTGCTGGCGTTGGCGCTCTATGAGCGATTGAAAGCCAGCCCTCCGGCCATTATACAGGCGGCAACCGCGATTGGAATTATCTGGGCCGGCTCGCTAGTTGCCAGCGGCATGGTCTCGAATGCTGGTATTGCCCCCGTCGTCGCGCTCTATAGCAAAGACCCCGCTCAAGCAGCGTTGACCTGGTTGGGAATTGAATCCGTGGCGAGTGGACTGGGCAACGGGAATGGCGAAATCTTGGGCGGCCTATTTACGCTGTTGGTCAGTTGGGCCGCCCTACGAATCGGCGGGCTTCCCAAATTCCTAAACTATCTTGGTGTGCTCGTGGGTTTGGTGGGTATCGTCTCAACAATTCCGGGTCTCAGTGACTTGGTGGGCATTTTTGGGATAAGTCAACTCGTGTGGTTCGTATGGCTCGGGATTGTCATGTTGCGCCGGAGCCCGAGCGCGGCGGCCTAACACGCGGTTGCACCCGACTCGCTCCGCTGGCGCTCCGCGAGCGGGTGCAACCGCCCCGTTAGGCCACTGTGTGCGTGACCGAGCTTGCATAGCGGAGCGCATGCACAAATCGATTGGAGGCGCAGCATGAAACGCATGTTCAGCATCGCAGGAGGTTTGTTGGGCCTGCTGGTGCTCGTAGGCCTGGCAGTGGTTCTTGCCATGACCCTTGACCAGCTACGGGAGGGAGCGCAACCGGGATTTCAAACCTTTCAATCCCCTATCGAGACGCCAACATTGCCACCCTATCCTCTACCAGAAACACCTACGCTCGTTCCTATGCCGGTGCCACCTTGCCTATTTGCGGGTCAGCCTGTGCCTGCTGAACCCGCTCCGCCTTTGGAGGCTTACCGGTTTTCCGAACCCCGGGTGGTGCTGACCCACCCCTCGGCCATCGGCATCGCCGGGTGGCTGCCGGATGGTCAGCGCCTCTTGATCACCCGGTTGACTCCTGACCAGTCCGGGGAATACATTGAGACATTCAATGTAAAAACGGGAGAACTACAGCGCTACGGGGAGTGGCAAGGTTTCAGCATTGTCTCTAATCCCAAACCGGTCTGGCTGGCTTCCGCACAGGCAGTGGCCTTTGTCGATGTTTCGCATAATAAACAGAATGTGTTGCTTATCAGTCGGGGAGAAGGGTTACCTCTGGAAGAGGTGGTTACTGGCTTGACAACCTCTTATCTGGCCGTTAGTTCTGACGGTCGACGGGTGGTCTTTTTCACCGCCCAGGATCGGCCTGAAGCCTTTGATGTAGCCCAGGCTCAACGGCAAACCTTTCCCTTTACTTTGCCATTGACGCCGTGGCAGGAGTTGTCTGCTTTAGGACAACAATTTGGACCGGAGCCGTATCGGGCTGCTTGGCATCCCAATGGTGACCAAGTTGCTTTCTACAACGATACAGGTTTTTATTTAGCCGATTTACCCTCAGGGCAAATTTGCGAACTAGACCTTGGCTTTGAGAAAAGTGAAGCCCGATATGGCAAGCGGTGGACATTTCATGTGCAATGGAGCCCAAATGGGCGTTATATAGCTGCATTAACCACTGTTGGGGATCCCCCTGTCCATTTCACTGACCTGACGCTGATAGACATGAATACCGGAGAACGGCGCTACCTCAATCTTGGGCTCCAATACTTATATGCTATCGCCTGGGCTCCCAATAGTCATGACCTCCTGGTTATCGCCAAAAAAGGTACCAGTGAGAACGGACTGGAGCTTCACGGTTTGTATTTCATCAATGCCACTACAGGTTATGCAAAAGAGATACTGGCAGATCACCAGTTTGTTAATATTAATATTGGTGCGTGGGGGATCGCATGGTCACCGACCGGCCAGGCGATAGCATTAGCGTGCCCAGTGGTGGAACCGAAAGAACATTTGATGATTGAAGGTCGGCTCTGCATTGTCTCGGTGGAGGTCACGCGATGAAAGCCCAAGAAAAACTTCCTTTGCGACGAGGAATCTTGAGCTGGGTTCTGAGGTTCGCAGGGATTCCCCTCATTCTGCTAATAGCCGTGCTGGGATCAGCAACTGCTACACCCGTATCTTCGTTTACTCCACCGGATTCGATTACTGTAACCATGTACAGATTGGTTTACCCGGGCGGAGGAAACACCAATATTGCCTGCCAACTTAATCCACCTGATAAAAATTGGGGCTGTACTTGGTTCGATCAGTTTCGCTACCCCTCAGACCAAGTACGTCCCTATCCATATACGAACAATCCCGCCACTGTGTCCATCGAGACCGACTACCTTTTGGACGTAGTGCCCAGCGAAATGCCTATTGATCCTTTCCATCCTACGGCCATCCAGGCGCAGGCCATTGCTGCTCGTTCCTATGCTTACTGGCACATCCG
>Ga0101943_1001901_pt1 | contig 15183 bp, 12 predicted proteins | sample DewCreD2012metaG_5_FD_75244 | JGI IMG/M metagenome (GOLD analysis project Ga0101943, IMG submission 75244) | Hot spring sediment bacterial and archeal communities from British Columbia, Canada, to study Microbial Dark Matter (Phase II) - Dewar... ... | reverse complement strand
CGCTGTCGTCTCTTCCATGAACTCCACCAGCACCCGGGTGAAGCGCGCCGCTTCCTCCACCTGCGGGTTGTGCCCACTGTCATGGAAGGGCACCAACCGCGCGCCGGGGATACGGCGGGCCAGCGCCAGTGCACCCCCGTAGCGTTGCTTGCGATCGTGCACGCCGTGGATCACCAGCGTGGGCACTGCCACCGCCGGCAGGATCTCGTCGAGGTCCACGGTCTCCAGGTCGCGCGCTAGCAGCCGCATGGCGTAGGCCGGCCACTGGAGCATGATGGCCAGGAGCGCTTGCCGCGTGGCCTCACCGGGATCCCGGTGGAAGAACGTCTCGAGGAGCCTGGCCGAGGCCTCCGCTTTGTTGACGGCCATCCCCTGCACGTAATCGGCCCACAGGGCGGGGGCAAAGCCGACCTCGTCGGTCTCGCCGACCAGGCGCGTGCCCGTGCTGACCAGCACCAGGCGCGCCAGCCGAGCGGGTGCCTGCACCGCGAACCGCACACCGACGTACCCGCCGATGCCGTGACAGACCAGCGTGCACCCGCGCAGCCCCAGTGCCTCCACCAGGACCGCCAGGTCGTCCACGAACCGCGCAATGGTGTGCCCCGTCGGCGGCTTGTCGCTCTGCCCGTGACCACGCAGGTCGTACGTCACCGTCCGGTAGCGGTCGGCGAGGGCGTAGACCTGCTGCTCCCACACCTCGTGGCTCATGGCCCCGCCATGCACGAACACCACGGGGTGTCCCGCGCCCCACTCTTCATAGTAGAGGCGGACACCGGGCTCGACCTCGACGAACGGCACGGCGTTCACCCCCGTACCGGCACGAACTCCGTCGTGTAGTGATCCGCCAGCGGCCAGCGCACCGTCAGCACACCCAGCTCCAGCAGCGTGTCCTGCATGAACTTGAGCGCCTCGAGATCGAAGCGGCCGTCAGTCGACCACAGCGGACGTGTGTTCTCGTAGGCGCGCCGCGCAGCCGGCTCCGGCCACCCGATGCCCTTGGCGGCAATGCGGATCGTCTCCTCGGCGTTATCGCGACAGAACCGCTGCGCCTTGAAGTACCCTTGCAGGAGTTTGCGCAGGTCGTCCTTCCGCTTGCGAATCACGTCGCTGGTGGTGTAGGCGATCTCGCTGATCCACCTGGGCGTGACCTCGTCGAGCCGCAGGAGGATCTTTCCAACCCCCAGGTGCTCGGCCAGGGCTCCGGCGTCACCGAAGATGAACGCCTGGATCTCGCCGCGCCGCAACGCCGCCATCTGCGCATCCAACCCGCCGAGACCGACGATGCGCACATCGCGCACCGGATCCCATCCCTGTTGCTTGGCCAGCATCCGGGCGAACACCCACGTGGTCGCCCCTACCGCCGTCACGCCGATGGCCTTGCCCTTGAGGTCTGCCACCCGGGTGATCCCCGGGGCCGCGATGAGCGTGAAGTGATTCTTCTCCGTGATCACGGCCACGGCCCGGATCGGCGCCCCCTGCGCCCGGAACACCAGCGCGTCGGTGGCACCCGTGAGCCCCACGTCGACGGTGCCCGCCAGCACACCGCGGAGGAGCGGCGGGCCGCCGGTGAAAGTGATCACCTCGGGCGCGATGCCCGCCTCACGGAAGAACCCCTTTTCCACTCCCACGAGGACGGGCGCCATGATCGCCAGATCGCCCAACACCACCGGGCCGAGCTTGAAGGGGACGGCCTGCTGGCTCCAGGCGACAGCGACCCGCAGCCACGGTGCGGTCGCGGCTGCCGCCAGCGCGGTACCCACCCGTCCCAGGAACCTTCGTCGTGTCCACGTTGTCATCGCTTCGCCCCCCTGTGATGGCATGGACGTCACCGCCAGGCGCCCAGCCGCCGGTTCCAGTGTGCCAGCCACAGCACCGTCGCCACCGAGAACACGGAGATCATGGCCGTGGCCGCGAACAGGAACGGCGCGTTGAACGCCAGCGCCAACTGGTGCATGAGGAAGCCCATCCCCCGGATGCCCGCGAACATCTCCGTCAGCAGCACCCCCACGAAGGCGAAGACGGCGCCGACGCGCATGCTGGCCAGGATCGCGGGCAGGGCCGCGGGGACGATCACCTTGCCGTAGAGTTGCCATCGCGTGGTGCCCATGGCCCGGGCCATGGTCAGCAGGATCGGCTCCACGTCCCGCACCCCGCCCACCACCTGCACGAGGATGGGGAACACGGCGAAGAGCGCCCCGCCCAGCACGGCCGCCTGCGGGCGCACGCCCAGAAGGAGCACGACCCAGGGCACCAGCAGGATCTTGGGCAGACTGTAGAGCGCGGTGACGTAGGGCATCACCACCTCGCGCGGCGTGCGCGCCGCGCCCAGCACGAGCCCCAGCCCGACCCCCACACCGACGGCAATGGCGTAGCCGGCCAGGGTCTTCAGCAGGGTTTCCCCCAGCCGGGGCAGCGCCAGCGCCGCGACGGGGCCCAGCGCTGCGGCCACCGCGCTCGGCGGCGGGACAAACAGTGGGTCCAGGAGGCCGCCCCGGCTGGCCGCTTCCCAGACGAGCCCGATGGCGGCCAGCGTGGCGCCCTGCAGCACGCGCACCGTCACCCGCTCCATTGCTTCGCCCTGGCTTCGATGCGCCCGGCCGCGACGTCGATCACCAGGACCACCGCCGCCACCAGGACGGCCAGCGCCACGTACTCCGGCGTGCGCAGGAGGTTGTAGACGTGGTTGATCAGGAAGCCGACGCCAGCCCGGGAGCCCAGCAGTTCTCCCGCCAGCACCCCCACGGTGCTCAGCGCCAGACCCGACCGCAAGCCACTGGCCAGCGTCCCCGCCATCGCAGGCAGCATCACCTTCCAGTAGATCGCCCACCGGCTGGCGCCCATCGAGCGCGCCACCGTGACCAGATGGCGGTCGGTCTGCTGCATGCCGGCCAGCACCGCCAACACCACGGGGAAGAACCCCAGCAGGAAGCCGAACGCCACCTTGGAAGCCGGCCCCAGCCCGAACAGCAACATCAGCGACGGGTACCAGACCACGCTGGGCACGGCGTAGAGCCCCGCGATGATGGGCTCGTACGCCTGCGCCAGCAGCGGCCAGAAGCCCATCACGAACCCCAGCCCCAGGCCTACGACGACCGCCAACGCGTACGCGGCGGCGATCGTGCGCAGCGTGATCCCCAGGTGCTCGGCGAGCGGCGGCAGGTCGGGCTGCGACAGCAGGCGCAGCACCGCGCCGGGCACCGACGACGGCGCCACGTACAGCACGGGGTTGAGAGGCCGGGCGATCACCTCCCAGGCCGCCAGGGCCGCGCCCAGGAACGCCGCCCGCCACAGCAGGAGCCTCATCCTTGCCCCTCGGTCATGGCGCGCAGGGACTCTTCCCGGACCTGCTCCCACAGCCGGGCGCGGAGCGCCACCGCCGCCGACGCACTCAGGTCACGGGGAAACGGCAGGCCGACCGGCACCACGTCCTTGATGCGTCCCGGCCGCGCCGTCATGACCACGATGCGATCCGACAGCGCGATCGCCTCCTGGATGCTGTGGGTGACGAACACGATGGTCTTCCGGGCCCGGGCGCGGATCTCGCTCAGCCACTCCCCCATCAACAGGCGCGTCTGCTCGTCCAGCGCCCCGAACGGCTCGTCCATGAGCAGGATCGGGCTGCCCAGCGCCAGCGCCCGCGCGATGGCCACCCGCTGCCGCATGCCCCCCGACAGCTCGCGCGGGTACTTGTGCTCGAACCCCTTGAGCCCCACGGCTTCCAGCAGCCGGCGCGCCTCCTCCTCCCGCACGCGGCGCGGGACGCCCCGCACTTCGGGGCCGAAGCAGACGTTGTGGAGCGCGGTGCGCCAGGGAAAGAGCCCCGGGTCCTGGAACACCATGGCCACGGCCCGGGGGTCGGGGCCGTCGGTGGCGGCCCCGTCGATGAGGATCGTCCCCGCGTCGGGCCGGACCAGCCCTCCCAGCATGCCCAGCACGGTGGACTTCCCGCATCCGCTCGGTCCCAAGATCGTGAGAAACTCTTGCTCGTAGACGTCGAACGACACGTCCTCGACCGCGTGCACCGGCCCCGAGGGCGTCCGGTAGGTCTTGGTCACGTGGCGGACCACGATGTGTTCGCGCCGCATGCTCGCTCGGCTTCGATTCCACGTGGCGTCGGCAGACTCCTCCGGTGCTCGCGCCGGGCGGCGGGCACCCCCTCTCGCCTGGCGCGACCCCGCGTGGACCCTGCCCCAACGTCCGCCGGCTGGTCGTCGGCGGCACGGGGCAGGACGAGCAGGCGAGGGCCCCCACGTGACCCTGCCCCAACGTCCGCCGACGGGCGTCCGCACCGGACGGCAGGCACCCGGTCTTTGCGGGCGCCACCGTGCGGCGGAAGGAAAGCTGCGCGCAGCGACGTAAGCCGAGAGAGGCCAAGCAGCGCCCAGTCAGGCGCGTCACAGGCGTTGGGGGGACGGATCATGCCGGCGCAGACCACGCGCGAGATCTCCCTGGACGACCGCTATCTGCTCGAGGAGGGCAGGGTCTACCTCAGGGGCATTCAGGCGCTCGTGCGCCTCCCGCTCGACCAGCACCGCCGCGACCGTACGGCCGGCCTGCGCATCGGCACCTTCATCAGCGGCTACCCCGGCGCCCCCTTGGCCGGCTACGACCTGGCCCTGCAGCGCGTGCGGCACCTGCTGGCACAGCACGACATCGTGCACGTGCCGGCCGCCAACGAAGACCTGGCCGCCACGGCGCTCATGGGCACCCAGATGCTCGACCGCTACCCCTCGTCCCGGTACGACGGCGTCGTCGCCATCTGGTACGGGAAGGGCCCCGGCCTCGACCGCAGCGGCGACGCCGTCAAGCATGGCAACTTCGCCGGCACCAGCCGTCATGGCGCCGTGGTCCTCCTGGTGGGCGAGGACCACGAGGCCAAGAGCTCGTCGTTCCCGTTCCAGGACGACTACGCGCTGGTCAGTGCCGGCATCCCCATCCTCTACCCGGCGTCGGTCCGGGAGTTCCTGGCGTTGGGGCTGCACGCCATCGCCATGTCACGGTACAGCGGGTGCTGGGTGGCGTTGAAGCTCGTCGGGGCCCTGTGCGACGGCGGCGAGACGGTGGAGCTCGTGGCGGGGCAGCCCGCGATCGTGCTCCCCTCGCTGGAGATCGACGGACGGCCCTACCAAAAAGTGGCGGACTTCTCGTTCTTCGGCACGCGCAACATCGAGATCGAACGGCACCTTTACTACGAGCGGCATAGGGCGGTGTGTGCCTACGCGCGCGCCAACCGACTGGACGTGGTGGAAGTGGCGGGCCCCAACGACCGCATGGGGATCATCACCGCCGGCAAGAGCCACGCCGACACCTGGCAGGCGCTGCTGGACATGGGCCTGGACGAAGAGGAGTTGCGGCGACGGGGCGTCCGTCTCCTCCGGGTGGGCCTGATCTACCCGGTCGACGGGGCACGCATCCGGGAGTTCGCCGTCGGGCTGCGCGAGATCGTCGTCATCGAAGAGAAACGCGGGTTCCTCGAGGCGCAGGTCAAGGAGGCGCTGGCAGGGCTTCCGGGTCCGCTGACCATCGTCGGCAAGTTCGACGAGACCGGGGCACCGCTGTTCCCCATCCACGGCGGGATGGACAGCGACATCATCGCTGAGCGCCTGGGCCCGCGGCTGCTCCGGTACGCGCCCGACCATGCCGGGATCCGCCGCCGACTGGACGCGCTCGCCACGATCCGGACGCGGCGGTACGCCGCGCACCCCGCGCGCACGCCCAACTACTGCTCGGGCTGCCCCCACAACGTCACGACGCAGCTGCTGGACGGGCAGGTGGCGTGGGGGAGCCCCGGGTGCCACGCGTTCGCGTCGATCATCGAGCAACCGCACCGGCACATCGAGGCCATGACGCAGTACGGCGGCGAGGGTGTGCCGTGGATCGGCCTGCAGCCCTTCACCGACCGGCCCCACATGGTGCAGAACATGGGCGACGGCTCCCTGTTCCACTCCGGCTACCTGGCCATTCGGTTTGCGGCGGCGGTGGGCGCCAACATCACGTACAAGATCCTCTACAACGGCGCCGTGGCCAACACGGGCGGGCAGGCTTCCGTGGGCCAGCGGTCGATCCCCGAGCTCACCCAGCTCCTGGCACGCGAGGGTGTCCGCGCCATCGCGCTGGTCACCAAGCACCCGCGCGCCTACCGACGGGCCGGGCTCTCGCCGATCACGCGGGTCTGGCCCGTGGACGCCTTCGATCAGGCGCTGCGGACGCTCTCGGAGACCAGGGGCACCACGGTCCTGATCTACGACGAGATGTGCGCCAACGAGCGGCGCCGCCAGCAGAAGCGCGGCCGTCTGCCGGCCCCTAACCGGTTCGTTGTGATCAACGAGGCCGTCTGCGAGAACTGCGGGCACTGCGGCGCCCTGACCAACTGCATGTCCCTCCAGAAGGTCGACACCGAGTTCGGCCCCAAGACCCAGGTCCACCAATCCTCGTGCAACCAGGACTACCGCTGCCTGGGCGGCGACTGCCCGTCGTTCGTCACGGTAGAGACGCGGCCGGGCGCGGGCCTGCGCAGGCCCGCGCCGCCGGCGCTGGAAGCCGACGCGATTCCCGAGCCTGCCCACAAGGTCGGCCTGGACCGTCCCTACCACATCTACATCCCCGGCGTGGGCGGAACCGGCGTGATCACGGTCAACAACATCCTGTCGTTCGCGGGGTTGATGGACGGCCTGCACGTCATCGGGTACGACCAAACCGGGGCCGCGCAGAAGTGGGGGCCGGTGCTGTCCAGCCTGGTGATCGCGCGGCCGGGGCAGCGTGTCGCCGCCAGCAAGGTCGGGGCCGGCAAGGCGGACCTCTACCTCGGCCTGGACCTGATGGGCGCCGCCACGCCCAGCAACCTGGACCGCTGCGATCCCGGGCGGACCGTGGCCGTCCTCAACACGACCCTCCTGCCCAGCGGCGAGATGATTCGCAACGTGTGGTTCGCGGTCGACCCCGGGGCCATGGTGGAGTCGATCAACCGCGTCACGCGCGCCGCGGACAACGTGGCGGTCGAAGGCCGCCGCTACGCGGAGGCGCTGTTCGGGGACTACATGATGACGAACTTCTTCGTGGTGGGTGTCGCCTATCAGGCCGGCCTCGTGCCGCTCTCCGCCCGGAGCATCGAGGCGGCGATTCGCCTGAACGGCGTGCAGGTCGAGCAGAACCTGCAGGCGTTCCGCTACGGCCGCCTGTGGGTGGCGGAGCCGGCGCGCGTGCGGCGCCTGGTCGAGCCACCGGCACGGACGTACGAGGAGGAGCGGGCGGCGGCGCTCGCGCGCCTGGGCGGCCGGGGCGGCCGGACGACGCCCGCCGCTGCCGCCTACACCGCGCTGCTCGACCGCTGCGCGCACCTGGATCCCGAGTCGCGCCGGATGCTCGCGATCCGCATCGCCGAGTTGATCGACTACCAGCATCCGCGCTACGCCCAGCAGTACGTCGACGTCGTCCTGCGCGTGGCCGCCCGCGAGCAGGCCGTACGGCCGGGCGGCACCGCCCTCACCCACGCGGTCATCTTCCACCTCTTCAAGCTGATGGCCTACAAGGACGAGTACGAGGTCGCCCGGCTCTACCTGGCGCCGGCGTTCCGCGCGCAGATCGCCAGCCTCGTCGCCGCCCCCCGGCGGCTCGTGTTCCACTTCCACCCTCCCCTGCTGCGCGCCCTGGGGCTGCGCCGCAAGCTGGCACTGGGGCCCTGGGTGCTGCCCCTCCTGCGCCTGTTGCGCGCGATGCGACGCCTGCGGGGCACGCCGTTCGACCCCTTCGGCCACACGCGGGTGCGTCGTGAGGAGCGCCGGCTGATCGCTTGGTACCGCGACCTCCTCGAGCACGCGCTCGCCCAGCTGAGCCCGGAGACGTATCCGGTGGCCGTGGAGATCGCCCGGCTGCCCGACCGGATCCGCGGCTACGAGGCCATCAAACTGGACAACGTGGCAGCCGCCACGCGTCAGGCAACGCAGCTGCTGGACCGCCTGGCCAGCAGGCGCATCCCCGCCTAGCCGCCGGCGACTACGGACCGGCGGGCGAGCGGGGCGGGGCGGGCGGGCGGCGGCGCCGGCGGCGCCGCCGCCCGCGCCGGTGCTGCGGGCCGGGCGGCGTCCGGGTATCCGCGGGCGCGGCAGGCACGCTGCCAGCCGTCCCGGGCGCACCGGGGGCCTCCTCGACATCCGCAGCGTCGGGCACCCCGACAGTCGGGACGGCAGCCTCCGGACGCTCGGCGACGGCGGCCGCCGCGGGCGGTGGGCCTTCGCCCTCGTGCCGTTCCCCCCGATCCGCCCCCGCCGTGTCGCCGAGCGCTGCCGGGGCCTGCGCGCCGTCCGCTTCCCCATCGTCGGCGTCGGCCCCGACCGCCAGCCCCGTCGCCGTGCCGGTGCCCTGCGCCGCCGCGCGCCGGCGCACGACGACGCGCACCAGGTCGCGCTCGGCGGTGGCCTTGAGGCGGCCCAGCAGCACCTCCACGTGCGCCGCCAGGATCTGCAGCACCGCGCTCTCGGTGAACAGCGGGATGCCTGGCTCGATCGCGATCTGGTAGGTGACCTCGGTCTCGCCGTCGACTTCTTCCAGCGTGAGGCTCCCGGACAGCCGCAGCAGTTCGCCCCGCACCTGACGGAACTCGAGCCGGGTGGGCGGGCGCAGCGTCACGCGCTGCACCGAGGTCACCGGCAGCCCGCCCACGAACCCGCGGAACTCCACCAGCGCCGTGTTCCCCGAGCGCTCCAGCACGTCCGCGGCCATCCACAGCGACGAGTAGCGCGGCAACGCCTCGGGCCGCGCCAGCAGCTGCCAGACGCGGTGCACCGGCGCCCGGATCCGACGGTGCCCTTCGACGCCGACTTCGCGCGACACGACCGCTACCTCGCCCCGACGCCCGCAGCCCACCCGCGGCCAGCGCCAGCCGTCCCGAGCCCGTGCACGGCGCCGCCCCGCCTACCGCGCCGGGGACGCCGCCCGCACCTCGGCAATCAGCTGGACCACGCGGTCGTAGCGGCCGAACGACGGCACCAGGTACACGCCCGCCACCCGCGCACGCAGTGCGGCCAGCAGCTCGCGCGCCAGGCGCAGCCCCGCCTCGCGCCCGTCCTTCGCCTGCCGCATGTGGGCGCGGATCGCCTCGGGGACGACCATGCCGGGCAGCTCGTTGTGGAGGAACTCGGCGTGTCGGGCGCTGTGCAGCGGCAGCACGCCCACCAGCATCGGCACCGGCAGGGACCCCACGCGGGCCAGGAACCGGTCCAAGGTCTCCGGTTCGAAGATCGGCATGGTGCAGACGAAGTCGGCGCCCGCGGCCAGCTTGCGCTCCAGCGCCCGCAGCTCGCGGTCGAGGTCCCGCGCGGCCATGTTGAGCGCCACCCCCACCAGGAAGCTGGTGGGCGTCCCGATGGGGTTGCCGGCGACGTCCTGGCCGCTGTTGAAGCCCTTGATCAGGCGTACCAGGCCCGAGGGCTGGACGTCGGCGACGGCCGTGGCGCGGGGATAGTCGCCGGTCTGGGGCAGATCGCCCCGCAGCACCAGCAGCGTGCGGATGCCCAGCGCATGCACCGCCAGCAGGTCGGATTGCAGACGGACTAGGTTGCGGTCACGGGTGGTGAAGTGCAGGATGGTCTCCACGCCCACCTCGCGCTCGATCCGGGCGGCCATGGCCCAGGGACTCATGCGCAACCGGGCCATGGGGTTGTCGGCCACGTCGATGGCATCGACGCCCGCCGCGCGCAGCCGCCGGCAGTGCTCCAGGGCCTCGGCGTCGTACGCGCCGCGGGGCGGCGTCACCTCCACCGTCACGACGAACCGCTTGCCGAGCCGCTGTGCGAGCGAGCCCCGAGGCTCGGGCGGCGGCGCGGGCGGCGGGGGCGCCGCAGGGCGCACCGCCGCCCGCGGGCGCGGGCCCGCTGCCCGACCGCGGATGGCCTCGCCCATGGCCGCGATGTGTTCGGGCGTGGTCCCGCAGCAGCCGCCGATGATGGCCACACCCAGCTCGACCAGGGCCCGCGCGTGCTCGGCCATGTACGCGGGCGACGCCACGTACGCCAGGCGCCCGCCGACGACCGTGGGCAGGCCCGCATTGGGCATGGCGGTCAGCGGCGTGCGGGCCACGGCGGCCATGCGCTCCAGGACCTCGACGATGCCGTAGGGACCGACGCTGCAGTTGGCGCCCAGGGCCACCACGCCCAGCGCCTCCAGCCGGGCCACCACCTCTTCGGGGGTATGCCCCAGCAGGGTGCGGCTGTCCGGCCCGAAGGTCATCTCGGCGACGACGGGCAGGTCGGTGGCGGCCTGCGCGGCCCGTACCGCGACCTCCAGCTCCCGCAGATCGGCGAACGTCTCGAGCACGAGCAGGTCGGCGCCCGCGGCAGCCAGGGCCTGCGCCTGGGCCCCGAAGATCTCGGCCGCCTCCTCGGGGCTGAGCGTCCCGATGGGCGCCAGCGGCCGTCCCAGCGGGCCGATCGATCCTGCCACCCACACCGGGCGGCCGGCCGCCTCGGCGGCGGCGCGGGCGATGGCCACCCCCGCGGCGTTGATCTCGGCCGCCCGGTCGGCGAGCCCGTGGGCCGCCAGCTTCAGCCGGTTGGCCCCGAACGTGTTGGTCTCCAGCAGCTGGGCGCCGGCCTCGACGTAGGCCCGGTGGATCGCGCCGACCAGCGCCGGATCGGTGAGGTTGACGGCGTCGAAACACTGGTCGAAGGGCACGCCGCGGGCGTAGAGCATCGTGCCCATGGCGCCGTCGGCCAGCAGCGGGCCCTGCGCGAGCCGCGCGTGGAACGCTGCCGTCACGACGCGCCGCCTCCCAGCCGCCGCAGGACCTCCCGGGCGATGATGGCGCGCTGGACCTCGCTGGTGCCCTCGCCGATCTCGGTGAGCTTGACGTCGCGGTAGAACCGTTCGACCGGATAGTCCTTGATCAACCCGTACCCCCCGTGGATCTGCACGGCCCTGGCGGTGGCGCGGGCCGCGGCCTCGGACGCGAACAGCTTGGCCATGGACGCCTCGGCACGATGCGGCTCGCCGCGGTCGGCCAGGGCCGCAGCGTGCTCGGTCAGCAGCCAGGCCGCGTCGAGCTCGGTGGCCATGTCGGCCAACATGAACTGGATCGCCTGCAGCTCCGCAATGGGCCTCCCGTAGGCCATGCGCTGCTTCGCGTACTCCAGGCTGGCGTCCAGCGCGGCGCGCCCCAGCCCGACCGCCATGGCGGCGATGCCGATCCGGCCCCGGTCGAGGACCGCCATGGCCTGCCGGTAGCCGTCACCCTCGGCCCCGATGAGCGCCTCGGCTGGCAGCGCGCAGTCCACGAAGCGCACCTCGGCGGTATCGCTGCTGCGCACGCCCAGCTTGTCTTCCGTGCGGCCGACTTCGAGCCCGGGCGTCTCGCGCTCCACGACGAAGGCGCTGATGCCCTGGCGGCCGCGGTCGGGGTCGGTCACGGCCATGACGACGTAGACGCCGGCCAGGCTCCCGTTGGTGACGAACACCTTGGTGCCGTTGAGCACCCACCGGTCGCCCACCCGGCGGGCGCGGGTCCGGATGGCCGCGGCGTCGCTGCCGGCCTCGGGCTCGGTCAGGCACCACGAGCCCAGCATCGCGCCGCTGGCGAGTCCGGGGAGGTAGCGCCGCTTCTGCGCCTCGCTGGCGTGCAGCACGAGGTGCCCGCAGCACAGCGAGTTGTGCGCGGCCACCGACAGCGCCACGCCAGCGTCGCCCCAGGCCAGGGCCTCGATGGCCACGATGACCGCGCCCAGGGGGAGCCCGGCCCCGCCGTAGGCGGCCGGCACCATCATCCCCAGCAGGCCCAGGTCCGCGAGCTGCGGGAGCACCTCGGTGGGGAAGCGGCCGTCGCGGTCCCACACCGCGGCCTGCGGCCGCAGCACGTCGCGGGCGAACGCCCGCACGGTCTGCGCGATCAGCCGCTGCTCGTCGGTCGCAACACCCGGTCCCGGCGCGCCCACGACCGCCCTCCCGTCCGGCGCCTGCCCTAGCCCTTGATGACGCCGAGAGGGCGCAGGCGCGCCACCCGGCGGCTCAGCCCGGCGGCGTGGCAGACCGCCACGACGTCGGCGACGTCCTTGTAGGCCGCCGACGCCTCTTCGGCCAGCAGGTGCGGATCCTGGGCGCGCACTACGATCCCCTGCCGGCGCAGGTCGTCGGCGATGTCACGGCCCGCCAGCTGACGGACCGCTGCCTTGCGGCCCAGCACGCGCCCGGCCCCGTGGCAGGTGGACCCAAACGCCTCCTGCATCGCGCCCGGCGCGCCCACCAGCACGAACGAGTACCGGCCCATGTCGCCCGGGATGAGCACCGGCTGGCCGATGGCGCGGTAGCGGGCCGGCACTTCGGGGTGACCCGGCGGGAAGGCGCGCGTGGCGCCCTTGCGATGCACGCAGACACGCCGGCGCCGGCCCTCTACCTCGTACTCCTCGATCTTGGCGATGTTGTGCGCCACGTCGTAGACCAGCCGGATGCCCAGCGCCTCCCACGGCTTCCCGAAGACCTGCTGGAAGCTCTCCCGGGCCCAGTGCGTCATGAGCTGGCGGTTGGCCCACGCGAAGTTGGCCGCGGCGCACATGGCGCCGAAGTAGCGCTGGCCTTCGGGCGAGCGCAGCGGCACGCAGGCCAGCTGCCGGTCCACCAGCCGGATGTTGTACTGCCGGTTGGCCCGCTCGGCGACCCGCAGGTAGTCGGTGCACACCTGGTGGCCCAGCCCCCGCGAGCCCGAGTGGATGAAGATCACCACCTGCCCGGGCGCCTCCAGGCCCATCACCCGGGCCGCCACGGGATCGAAGATCTGGTCGACCACCTGCACCTCGAGGAAGTGGTTGCCCGACCCCAGCGTGCCGATCTGCCCGCGGCCCCGCTGCTTGGCCTCGGTGCTGACCTGCGCGGGATCGGCCTGGGGCAACGCGCCTCCGGCCTCGATGACCTCCAGGTCGTCGGGCGTGCCGTAGCCCCTGGCCACGGCCCACCGGGCGCCCCGCGCCAGCACCTCGTCGATCTCGTGCATGCTCACCTTGACCTTGCCGCCCACGCCGACGCCCGAGGGCACCGTGCGGAACAGGGTGTCCACCAGCTGCTCCAGGCGCGGGCGCACGTCCTCCTCGGTGAGGTCGGTGCGGATCAGCCGGACGCCACAGTTGATGTCGTAGCCCACCCCGCCCGGCGAGATCACCCCGTCCTCCTCGTCGAAGGCCGCGACGCCGCCCACGGGAAAGCCGTAGCCCCAGTGCACGTCGGGCATCGCCAGCGAGCGCCACACGATGCCCGGCAGCGTGGCCACGTTCGCCACCTGCTCGAAGGCCTGCTCCTCGCCCATCTGCCGGAGCATGCGCTCGCTGGCGAAGATCAAGCCCGGCACGCGCATCCCCGGCTTGTAGCTGGTGGGGATCTCCCAGCGGTAGTCGTCCACCTTCTGAAGGATGCGGGTCCACGACGTGGCCGTGGACGCCTGGCGTGCGGTCTCCTGTGCGCTCATCTGCCGCTCCCGTATCGTCTCCGACAAAAAGGCCCCGCGCGGACAACGCCCCGGGGCCCCCAGCGGACAGCCGGTGCCTGCGGACTAGAAGGGCACCGCCTCCACGGCGCGCAGCTCCGGGATCTCCTGCTTGAGCATCCGCTCGATCCCGGCCTGGAGGGTCATCATGGAGTACATGCACCCCACGCAGGCGCCCGCCAGCCGGATCTGGACGATCCCGTCGTCAGTGATGTCCACCAGCTCGATGTCGCCGCCGTCGCCCTGCACGTAGGGCCGGATCGCATCGAGCACGCGTTCCACCCGGGTGCGCAGGCTCTGGTCGTGCTCGGGCCCCTGCACTCCGGCGGTCATGGACGCCCTCCTGGCGCCTGGCGCTGCGCCGCGTCGTCGCAGGGATCGGGCGCGCCGGCGTCGTCGCGGTGGCGGAACGAGTGGCCGCAGCCGCAGGTCTCCACGGCGTTGGGATTCCGCACGGTGAAGCCCTCGCCCGCCATCGACCGCACGTAGTCGATCTGGGCCCCCTCCAGGAGCCGTCCGCTCTCGGGATCCACCAGCACCTCGACCCCGTGCTGGGCCACCACCTGATCGTCTGCCCGGCGCTCCCGATCGAACGCCATCCCGTAGCTGAACCCGTGGCAGCCGCCGCGGGTGATGAAGAGGCGCAGCCGCAGCTGGGAATCGTCCTGCTGCCGCAGGAGCGCCTGCAGCTTCTCGGCCGCCTGCGCCGTGATGGTGATCATGCGCGCCTCCTGCCCTTCGGGCCCCTGGCTCTCCCTGGCATTGTAGCCCGCGGACGCGGAGGGCGCAAGCGCGGCGCCGGGCGCGGCGCGTCGCGCACCGCGTCCACCGGACAGAGAAACCCGAACGGTACGCCGTCGGCGAGGAACTGGTGGGGCGTGCCGCCGGGAATGAACACGAAGTCGAACGGTCGCACGCGCACCAGGCGGCGGCCCATGCGCACGCGGCCGCGCCCGCGCACGACCACGATGGCGTGGGCGTGGGCGTGCCGCTCCCATGACGAGTACCCGCCGGGCGCGATCTCGAAGTAGCGCAGTTCGAAGGCCGCGCCCGTGCGCGGGCCGCCCAGTAGCACGAACCGCTCCACCCCCCGCCACGCCAGCGGGCCGCCGCGCTGCTCCTTGTAGGCGGCGGCGGGGACGCCCCGCCAGCGGAACGTACGCGGGTCGAAGCGCGCCACGCCGGGCCGGGCGGCGACGACGAAGGGCACCTCGCAGGCGCTGCCCGCATCCGACCGCCGCGTCACGGCTCGACCACCACCTTGAGCGCCGCGGCCCGGCGCAGCAGCGCGTAGCCTGCTGGGGCCTCGGCCAGCGGCAGGCGGTGGGTGACGAGCGCCTGGACCGGCAGCCCGGCCGCCAGCCACCGCAGGGCCTCGCCGGTCTCTGGCGGCCCTGCCGAGTAGCTGGCCACGAGGCTGACCTCCCTGAAGAACAGCTCGTGCGGCGCCACCGCCCAGCGCACCTCCGGCGGCGTGGGCGCGAAGAGCAGCACGGTGCCGCCGGGCGCCGCGCACGCGACGCCGGCCTCCAGCGCCTCGACCGCCCCGGGTCCGACGATCACGGCGTCGGCCCCCTCCCCGCCGGTGGCTGCACGCACGGCCTCGGGCAGGCGGTCGCGGGTCGTATCGATCACGACGTCGGCGAACGGCCGGGCGAAGGCGACGCGGTCGGCCAGGCGGTCGGCACCGATCAGCATGCCGGGGTCCAGCCGGCGGGCCGCCA
>Ga0101943_1001888_pt1 | contig 15296 bp, 11 predicted proteins | sample DewCreD2012metaG_5_FD_75244 | JGI IMG/M metagenome (GOLD analysis project Ga0101943, IMG submission 75244) | Hot spring sediment bacterial and archeal communities from British Columbia, Canada, to study Microbial Dark Matter (Phase II) - Dewar... ... | reverse complement strand
CGGCGGCCGGCACGAGCGGCCGGCGTCCCCACCGGAACCCGCCGGCGACGGTCCGGACCTCGTCGAGGAACGAGCCTCCGCGGCCCATCAGCGAACCTCCGCGAGCGCGAGCGGCGGGCAGTGGAAGTAGGTGATGGAGGGATCGCGCCCCACGCGGTCGCTCGCCATCTCCAGGGCGTCCCGGAACGTCGTCGCCGCCCGGTAGCCCATCCGCGCGCAGGCCTTGGGGTCGCCCCCCACGAAGATCACGTCGCCCAGGTGGTCCAAGGCGTGGGCCCCCCAGTACCACATGTAGAACGGGTGCACGCCGTGGTAGGCGTAGCTCCGGCGGTACAGGTGGACGTACCAGGGGTCGGTCGCGTACCGCTCCTCGTACTTCGACTCGATCGTCGCGGGGTCGGTGGTCTCCGCCAGCACCTCCTCGAAGAAGTCCACGTAGCTCGGGTGGTGGACCTGGTGGAACTCCCAGGGCACCGGGTGGAAGAGGATCATCACGCCCCCCGGCCGGACCAGCGGCTTCCCCCGGTAGAGGTTGAAGAAGTACCCGAGCCCGAGGCAGTGGACGAGGATCGGGTTCATGATCGAGTTCACGTTGTACGGACAGATGTAGGGGAGGCCCACGACCAGCACGTCGCTCTGCCCCTGGACCTCCACGAGCTGCTGGCGGTGGAGGTTCTCGAGGGTCCGCGCGTGGACCAGGTCGGTGTCGCCGGCGTTGATCCCCGTGACGCCGTAGGGCGCCTCGATCCGGCGGAAGACCTCCCGGCGGAGCCTGGCCGGGGCCGCGTCGTTCGCCTTCTTCGCCGCCAGGTACATCGCCTGGTCGGCGAGGGACCACTCCCATTCCCGCTTGTTCAGGAAGCCGAACTCCCGGGGGAACGTCTCGTTGTTGAGCGTGGTCTCGATGGTGAAGATCCGGATCCCGGCGTCCCGGAGCACCTTCCCCATCCGCATGCAGGAGGCGTGGATCGCGGAGGCCTCGGGGCGGGGGTCCATGTAGCTCTTCGAGTGGAGCATGGTCTCGACGTTGTGGTGGTGCCGGAGCGAGCGGTAGGAGGCCAGGCCGACGGGCACCGACTTGTGGCCGCCGTCCATCGCGACCAGGTTGATGTTCACGTAGACCAGGAGGTCCGACTCGGCGGCCCGGCGGTTGATCTCGACCACCTCCCCCTTCTCGGTCCGCCCCACCTCGACCAGCGCCTCGGGGTCCTCGGCGTCGTGGTTCGTGAGGTCGCGGGGGAAGAACGAGCGGAAGACCCGCTCCCCCACGGTCCGCTCGATCTCCCGGGGCGTCATCCGCCGGTGGAGGGAGTTGGCCACGATCAGCTTCACGTCCTCCACCCCCCGCCGCGCCGCGACCCCGAGCACCGCCTCGATCACGCGCTGGCGGATGTCGGGGGTCCGCATCGGGGGGAGGGGCAGCGAGATGTCGTCGAAGGCGATCGTGAGCCGCATCCCAGGCCGGAGCAGCTCGGGGAGCGGCTCGCTCCCGAGGGGGTGGAGGAGCGCCTGCTCGATGGCCCCCCGCAGGTCGCGGATCCCCGGCAGCGGGTCCGGCGGGTACACGACCCGGGTCCCGAGCGGGAACCGCTGCAGCCGGAACCCCTCCCCCTCGTGCACGAGGAGCGGCGGCGTCCGCTCGTCCACCTCCAAGACGAACCCCGGTCTCGTCACCTCGTCCTCCTCCGTCGTCAGTCCCGTCGAGGGTCGAAGGCCACCTTCACGGTGCCCAGGCGGCCCGCGGCGAGGGCGTGGTCGATCGCCTCCCGCCAGGAGCCGAGGGGGTAGATCGCGCCCACGAGACCCCGCAGCGGCGCCCGGGCCGCCAGCTCGACCGCGATCTCCGAGGTCCGCCGCGCCGCCCCGTCCAGCCGCTCGGTGCCGCCGGTGTAGGCCCCCACGACCTCGAGCTCGCGGAACCACACGGGGGTGAGGTCGACCCCCCCGGTGGGGATCCCCGCGAGCACCACCCGGCCGCCGGCCCGGACCGACCGGAGGGCCAGGTCCAAGGCGCTCCGCGAGCCGGCGGCGTCGATCGCCACGTCCACCCCCCCGAGGAGGAACGGCGAGCCCCGCTCCGGCCGGAGCTCGAACGCCCGCGTCGCACGGCGCACGGCGTTCAGGGCCTCGGCGGGCGGGACGACCTCGGACGCGCCGAGGGCCCTCGCAGCCTCCCGCTGGCGGGGGTGCTTGGCCACCACCACCACCCGCCCGGCCGGCGAGAGCTCCCGGAGCGCGAGGAGCGTGAGCAGGCCGATCGCGCCCGCCCCCACCACGAGCACCTCGGCGTTCGGCTCGACCCGCGCCCGGAGCGCGGCGTGGACCGCGCAGGAGAGCGGCTCGAGGAGCACCGCCACCTCGTCGGGCATCGCGTCGGGGACCGGCACGAGCTGGGAGCGGTAAGCGACCAGGCCCCGGCTCCACCCCCCGCCGGTCTCCTCGCAGTAGCCGATCTGGAGCCCCGGCTTCACGTGACCCGCGGCCACCCGGTCGCACCGGCCGGTGTCCCCCGCCGCGCAGTTCGCGCACGGCTCGAGCCCCCGGGCGGCGCAGGCGATCACCGGCTCGAGCACCACGCGGGTGCCGGCCGGGAGGTCCCCGGCGTCCTCCAGGAGGTCGCCCACGACCTCGTGGCCGGGGACGAACGGCATCGACACCAGGGGCGAGAAGTAGAACGAGGACCGCCCGGAGATCGTGGCCAGGTCCGAGCCGCAGATCCCCGCGAGGCGCGGGCGGACCCGCACCCACCCCTCCCCGGGCGGCTCGGGGTCGCGGCGGTCCACGAGCCGGAGGGTCGAGAGGGGGCCGGTGAGGAGCCCCGGGGCCCGCGAGCCCACCGCCCGGGCCGCCAGGTAGCGGGGGACCGAGCGGAACAGCTCGAGCGACCGCGTCGGCACCCTCAGCCCTCCCCGCCGCCCATCACCGCACCGCCGGGCGGGGGAAGCGGACCCTCGGCATCCCGCCGGTGATCCCCCACTCCTCGATCGGCCACCGCCGCCGCCGCGCCACCCGGTACAGGGCCGAATCCGGGGAGACCGCCACCGGGTTGCCCACGGCCCGTAGGAGGGCGAGGTCCGAGTGGCTGTCGGCGTACGCGTAGGACGCCCGGAGGTCCGCCCCCTCCCGTTCCGCGTAACGGCGGAGCCAGGCCGCCCGCGCCTCCCCCACGAGCGGCGGCTCGGCGAGGTAGCCCGTGTAGCGCCCATCGCGGACCGCGAGCCTCGCCGCGATCACCTCGTCGAAGAGCGGCGCGAGGGGGCGGACGAAGGGCTCGGCGGCGGCGGTGATCAGGATGGTCCGGTGCCCGGCGGCCCGGTGCTCGCGGATCCGGCGGACCGCCGCCGCCGAGGTCTTCTGGAGCATGAACTCCGCCACGACCTCGTCGACCAACCGGTCCACCCCCTCCACCGAGGCACCCTCGAACCGGCGGAAGAACGTGCGGAGGAACTCGCCCCGGTCCCGCCGGTCGGCCAAGAGGTAGACGGGGATCCGCGCGAACACCGAGAGGAGCTCCGCCGGCCACTCGTCCCACGTCGCGTCCGCGAGCCGGGCCCACACGAAGGACTCGACCACGTTGGAGGGGAGGATGGTCCCCTCCATGTCGAACACCGCGAGCACCAGGCGGTCCCGCTCCCGCACCTGGACCTTCGGCCTGGGGCGGGAGGAGGAGAGGACCCGCAGGCCCTGGGTCACCGCCGGGCAGTGCACCTCCTGGAGGTAGTGCTTCCAGTCCACGATCTTCGCGTCGAAGGGGAACCGGGCCCGGTCCTCCGGGGGGAGCGAGCGGAAGAGCGCGAGGGCCCGGTCGTCGGTGTAGATCACCTCGGCCTCGGTGTAGGCGCCGTAGAGGTCGGCGTAGCGGCGGACGAACGACAGGCGGGCCCGGTCCCGGTCGACCCGCGAGACGAGGTCCCGCATCGCCTTCGACTTCGGGAGGTGCGTCACGACCTTCTCCGCGAGCTCGACCAGCCGCTCGCCGGTCCGGAGCATCCGCTCCACCGTGAGGTGCCCGGGGAACCGCCACTCCGGCACCCGGACCTCGCCCCGGTCGCGCTCGGGGAGCGGGTGGCGCTCGAAGTACTCCTTCACGTGCTCGTACAGCTCCCGGTACTGGAGCGGGTTCCGGTAGCCGGAGCCGACGTGGTAGTAGGCCGCCTCGCCCGGGGCCGGAGGGGTCGCGGCCACCGCGAGCATCGCGTTCACCACGAGGTCGACGGGCACGATGTCCACGATCCCCTCGGGGATCCCGGGGAACTCGGGGATCGCCCCCCGCCCGTAGGCCAGGATGATGGGGTCGGCCATCTTGAACCCCTCGATCCACCCGGGGTAGGGGTGGAGGAGGGCGCTCTCGATGATCGAGGGACGGACGATCGAGAGCGGCAGGCCCTCCTCCCGGGCCAGCTCCTCGACCGCCCGCTCCCCCATGGCCTTGGTGAAGGTGTAGACGTCGGGCCAGCCGAGGGTCTGGGCCCGGGCCCGGCCGTACTCGGTGAGACGCTTCGAGACCCACTCCCGCCGCCGTTCCTCGGCGTCCGCCGCCACGGTCTGGGGCCCGGCCCGGGAGTGCTCGGCCCGGGCCTTGGCCAGGAACCGGTCGAGCTGCTCGGGGCGCCTCGAGGCCGCCTCCACCTCGCGGCGGGCGGCCAGGGCCAGCTCGGCCTCGGTCCGCCAGTCGACCCGGTGATCCAGGGTCGCCTCGGGGATCACGCCCTTGCGGGTCCCCGCGACGTAGGCGGTCGAGACGTGCACCACGTGCGGCCGGGAGCCGCCTTCGCGGACGGCTTCGTACAGCCGGAGCGCGCCCAGGACGTTGGTCTGGAACGCCTCGTCGATGGGTTCGTCGAAGGCGACCGTGGCGGCGCAGTGGACGACCACGTCGATCCCCGGCGGGAACACCGGCGCCTCCCCGGCCGCGAAGTCGCCCTCGACCACGTCCACGCGCTCGTCGAGGATCCGACGGATGCCCTCCTCGCCCTCCCGCTCCCGGAGCACCCGGAAGGCGTTCCCCCGGAGGACGTGCTCGACGCGCTGGCGGCCGGTCTGCCCGAGCTTCGGGCGGACCAGGACCAGCGCGCGGGTCGCGGGGAAGTCGAGCAGGAGGCGTTCGAAGAACGCCTGCCCGAGGAAGCCGGTCACCCCGGTCACGAGGACCGTCTTCCCCGCCAGCCGCTCGACGATCGACGGCCCGGCCGTCGCGCTGCCGTTCTCTACCACGCGGCAGATTATCGGTCTCTACCGTTCGGTAGACAAGACCTCGCCCGTACCATCGCGACGTGCCTCCCCTCGCCACGGAGTGGTCGGGTGGTCGGGGCCGAGGGGTGACGCGGGTGGCGGGAGTCCCGGGCGAGGGCCCGGATGGGCGCGGGGCCCCGGGGACCCGCAGCTACACTCGGGCGTCCATGGAGATCTCCGAGCTGCAGGCCGCGCTCCGCCGCACCTACCACCGCCGCGACGCGGAGCGGGGGCTGGACGGGACGTTCCGGTGGCTGGCCGAGGAGGTGGGCGAGCTGGCACGGGCCCTGCGCACCGGGGACCGGGCCGAGCTCGTCCACGAGTTCGGCGACGTCCTCGCCTGGCTCGGATCGCTCGCGAACCTCGTGGGGGTCGACCTCGAGGAGGCGGCCGTGCGCTACGCCGCGGGCTGCCCCCGCTGCGACCGGAGCCCCTGCGCCTGCGAGCCCCGATGAGCGGGCCCACGGTCCGGTTCGCCCGGCCCGAGGACTGGCCGGAGGTGGCCGCGCTCCTCGTCGAGCTGGGCCGCGGCGTCCCGCCCTCGGCCGCGCGTGACGACGCCCACCGCGTGCGCTTCGCCGGCCACACCCGGGCCCTCGACGCGGTCACGCTCGTCGCCGAGGCGGAGGGCCGGGTCGTGGGCTTCCTCGACATGTGGTACCAGCAGCGCCTGGGCGACCACCGACCCCAGGCCTACGTCCAGGACCTCGTGGTCACCGAGGCGCTCCGTGGGAAGGGGATGGGGAGCCTGCTCCTCCGCCGAGCCGAAGAGCTCGCCCGCAAGCGGGGCTGCTTCCGGATGTGGCTGGTCACGGCGGGCTGGCGGGAGCAGGCCCACGCCTTCTACCGCAAGCACGGCTGGGAGGAGTACGGGACGTGGTTCATGAAGCCCCTGGAGGCTCCCCGCTCCCTGCCGGGCCTACCTTAGGCGGACGAAGACGGCCCTCACCGAGCGCTTCCCGTCCATGAGGAGCGAGCAGCGGGGGCGCCGGCCCGTGCAGGCCCCCCGCCAGCCCTCGAACCCCCACCCGGGGGCCGGGACGGCCCGGAGCGTGACCCGGGTGCCCGAGGGGTAGAGCTCGCTGCAACCCCTGGGGTTGGCGCGGGGGTTGGTCCGGCAGCGGATGCCCGGGCCCTTCACCAGTCCCTTGCCCTTCACCCAGACGCCCAGGCGGAAGGCCTTGAGGAAGGTCGCCGTGCAGGTCCTGTCGGCGTCCATCATGACCTGCCCGTCGGCGCAGTCGGCATCCCCCGACCAGCCGGCGAAGGTGGAACCGGGATCGGGGGTGGGGGTGAGGGTGACCGTGGTCCCCTGGGCGAACCGGGCCGAGCAGGTGGGCGGGCAGGAGATCCCCGCCGGGGAGCTCGTGACGCTCCCCGAGCCCGATCCCGCCACCTGGACGGTCAAGGTGCGCTGCGCGGAGACAGCGGCAAGGTCGCTGGTGAGCCGCGCCACGAAGGCGTCGTTGCCTCCCCCCCCGTAGCTTGCCTGCGCTCCGCCGGCGGTGTTGGGGAAGTCCGTGGAGTTCGTCAGTCCTGCCACGTAGATGTCGCCCGTGGTGGGGTGGATGGCGAGGTAGGGTGCAAAGAAAGGATTCTCGTCGCCGGATCCCCCCAGGTAGGTGGACTGGGGGTTCGCTGTGAGGCTTTGGTCCAGCCGCGCCACGAAGGCGTCCCGGCTCCCTCCGCCGAAACTTGCCTGCGCCCCGCCGGCGGTGTTGGGGAAGTTGCGGTTCTCGGTGTAGCCCGCCACGTACACCTCGCCCGTCGTGGGGTGGATGGCGAGGGACCCTGCCGAATCGTCCAGCCCCCTCCCCAGGTACGTGGACTGGTTCGAGGTGCTCGGGGTGAGGTCTCGGTCGAGCTTGGCCACGAAGACGTCGCGGAAGCCACCTTTGGTCGCCTGCGCCCCGCCGGCGGTGTTGGGGAAGTCGATCGCGTCCGTGTAGCCCGCCACGTACACCTCGCCCGTGGTGGGGTGGATGGCGAGGGAGGATGCCTCGTCCCAACCCGACCCCCCGAGGTAGGTGGACTGGGGGTTCGCCGTGAGGTCCTTGTTGAGGCGCGCCACGAAGGCGTCCCCAAAGCTGCCGCCGAAACTTTCCTGCGCCCCGCCGGTGGTGTTGGGGAAGGGGATGATGGTGGAGTCCGTTGTTCCCGCCACGTACACCTCGCCCGTGGTGGGGTGGATGGCGAGGGAGTTTGCCCAATCGTCGCCCGATCCCCCCAGGTACGTGGACTGGGGGTTTTGGGTGAGGCTCGAGTTCAGCCGCGCCACGAAGGCGTCGAAATTGAAGGACTTGCTTGCCTGCGCCCCGCCGGCGGTGTTGGGGAAGTTGCCGGAGGTAGTCCAGCCCGCCACGTACACCTCGCCCGTGGTGGGGTGGATGGCGAGGGAGGATGCCTGGTCCCAACGCGACCCCCCGAGGTAGGTGGACTCGAGGAGCTGCGTGAGGTTTTGATCGAGACGCGCCACGAAGGCGTCGAAAATCCCTCCCCCGTAGCTCGGTTGTGGGCCGCCACCGCCAGGGAACATGTCGGTGGAGTCCGTGCGTCCCGCCACGTAGACCTCGCCCGTGGTGGGGTGGATGGCGAGGGAGGATGCCTCGTCCCAACCCGACCCCCCGAGGTAGGTGGACTGGAGGATGGGGTCGATGACGAGCGGGGCGTTGGGGTCGAGGGGTCCCTGCACCGCGAAGGCGTAGGTGTCCTCCCCCAGGAGCCGGTAGGTCACCTCCACCTCCCGCCGCTGGCCGCCCACCTCCTGCCAGGCCACGGGGGCCGAGAGGAAGACCTCCCCCAAGCCGGTTTGGATCCAGAGCCTGCCGTCTTGGCCAAGGCTCGCCGCCGTGGCGCCAGAAAGCTTCACCCGCACACGGGAAAGATCGGCCCCAGGCGACACGGAGAAGAGCTTCTCCACGGTGCTCTGGCTCGCCCGAAGCCGCACCTCCACCCCCGGCCACACCTCGCCCAGGGAAAGCTCCCGGTAGACGGTAAGGCCGCTTTCGTGCTTCCCGGGATCGTTGCCGATGAAGTAGCTCACCTGGCTTCCCGTGGGCTCGAGGGCCTTGATCCTCTTCACCTTGCCCCCCAGGAAGCGCTCGGAGATCACCCAGCTCCTCACCTCGCAGGGCTGGGGCAGGGCGTAGGCCGGGGGGGCATCGGCCTGCTGCCCGCAGGCCTCGCTCGTCTCGAGCACGTGCCGAAGCTCCCCGTCCTTGGTCACCCAGGTGGTGCCGAAGTAGCCGGGGGCGGCGAAGGCGGCCCCCTCCTCCCACTGGCCGCGGTTCGGGACGAACCCCCGGTCCATCCGCGCCAGGGCCCGGGCGACCCCCGCCTGTGCCAGTCGCCCGCCCCCCGCCTGCCCGGCCGTCCCCCCGGCCCCTGGGGCCGTCTCCCCTCGGGGGGCTCCCGATCCCAAGCCCGGCCCCGTCATGCCGGCCAGCACCAGCGCGGAAGCCAGGAGCGCCAGGGCCACCCTCCACGCCCCACGGCGCACCCACCCCCTCGAGGGCTCCCGAACCCAGCTCACGGCTCCCTCCTCATCCTCACCAAGCTCCTCGTCTCCTCGAGCACCGGCCCCGGGGCACATGCCGGGCAGGGCCCCTCGCCCGCCGATCCGAGCGCGGACGCGGACGGGCGGTCGAGAGGCCCGTCGCCTCGGGAGGGGAGGGCCACGACCAGGGCTGCTGAGGACGCCCCGAGGGCTGTCCCACGGCCGGTCCCCGATGGCCTCCCGGAAGAGGGCGCGAACCGCCGAGGCCCTCCGGGCCGGTGCTCAGGGTGCAGCGCGCCGCGGCGGTCGGTCAACGGATGGCCTGTACGATGTTCGGCGCCGAACCGGGTGAGCGCTGTACGACGTTCGACCGACGAGGGTCCGCGGGCCCCAGAGCACACCCCGGACCGAGGCCGGCCCTCCCCTGGCCTGGTCCAGGCGGCCAGGGCCTCCTTGGGCCTGGGCCTCCTCTTCGCCTGGCTCCTGTGCCTCCCCCTGGCCGGCCCGCTCCTCCTCCGAGCCTCCCCGCCCGGGCTGGGACCCCTCTCGGCCGCCCAGGCCTTCACCCTCGTCCACGCCGTTGCCCTCCTGGCGCTGGGGGTCTTCGGCCCGCGCCTGGGACCCCGTCCCCTCCTGCCCTGGCTGGGGGCGGTCACGGGACTCGCCGGGACCGCTCTCGCGCTCTTGCCCCCGGCGCGGTGGACGCCCCTCCTCGTCGTGGGAGGGGCCACCAGCGCCGCTGGCGTCCTGGCCGTGGGGGAACGTCTGTCCCGCTTGGATCCCACCCAGCGCCCCTGGTCCGTCGCCTCGGGCGCCCTCCTCGCCAACCTCCCCCTCTACCTCCTCGGGTTCCCGGGGGCCGCCCGGGTCGACAGGGCCGCCACCCTCCTCCTGGCCCTGGGGCCGCTCACCCTTCCCTGGGTACTGGGGGCCCGTGACAGGCGGGAGCGGCAGGCTCCCGGTTGGCCCGGGGAGCCTCCTCCGGCTCCTCCCGGCCACGTTCCTCATCTACCTGGTCGGCGGGCTCACGTACTCCCTCGTCCTCCCGACCCTGGGAGCGTTCGGGACCCGCCTGGGAGTCCTGCCATACATGGCGCTGCTCCCGGCCGCGGCCTGGACGACCGCGTACCGGGGCAGGGAGTGGGCGGGCCGCGCCGGGCCGACCGTGCTCGGGCTCGGGTTCCTGGGATGGGCGCTCTTGTCGGGACCCGCCCGGGATCTGGCCGCCCAGGGCCTGGCCGTGGGGGGCTACGCCTTCGCCGATGTCTTCTTCTGGAACGCCTTCGCGGCCCGCGCCGACGCGCCCACCCGGGCCCTCGGCCTGGGGCTGGGGACGATGGTGGGGGCCCTCTCCGCCGGGATGGTCCTGGCTCCCAAGCTCGCTGAGTGGGCGCAGGGGAGGGAGGAGGTCGCTGCCTTGGTGGCAACCGGGGTCCTGCTCACGGCGGCGACCTGCTTCCCCCTGTGGCGAGGGGGCGCGGCCGCGCAGACACCCACCGCGGACCTCGCCGCGGCTGGGGCCCGGTGGGGGCTCAGCCCCCGCGAGCTCGAGGTCCTGATCCAGCTCGCGAAGGGGCTCACGAACAAGGAGGCGGCCCGAGAGCTCGGGATCTCGCCCCACACGGTTCGCAAGCTCCTCGAGCGCGCCTACCGGAAGATGGGCGTGCGCAGCCGCACGGAAGCCCTCGTGCGCCTGCTCGGCGGCGAGCCTAGCGCGTCGAGCTCCGCACCGAGGCAGCGCGACCAGCGAGGGCGGCCGGTCCGCTTCACCCCTGGAGAAGGTGCACGGGGTCGCCGACCGTGACCACCCCTGGTTCCACGACGTCGGCGTAGATCCCGAAGGGGAGCTTCCCGCCGGCGGTCCGCCCTCGGACCCGCTCGATCGCCTCGAGGGTCGGGAAGTCGGTCTCCCCGGTCCTGGGGTCCTTCGTGGTCACCGCGCAGCGGGGAACCGGTCCCCCCGCCCGGAGCACCGCGCCTCCGACCGCCACCAGCCGCCCGGTCCACCCGTCCTCCTCGTACGCCGAACAGCCCTCCAACTCGACGAGCATCCGGAACCGGCCCGGATCCAGCCGCCGGTCGACCCCGCCGCGCCGCGCGAGGTCCTCGACGGAGGCGAGCGACACGATGGTCACGGGATGGACGTCGACCGCGTCGCCCGGTCGGTCGGGGCGCGCGACCCGGAGGGCCTGTCCCGCGAAGTCCGAGAGCGCCTCCACCCAGGGCCCGGGCACGATCCGGGCCGGGACCGGCCGCCCCCAGAAGTCGGCGACCAGGGCGGGGCCGTTGGCGTCGGCCGGCCCCGCGACCTCGGTGCCGTCCGGGAACGCGAACCGGAGCGTCCCCTCCTCGGGGTCGTGCTCGGCGCGGACGGCCATCATCCGCGCCGCCCGCGGCCCCGAGAACCGTCGGCCCGCTCCGTCCACCAGGAAGAAGGCCCGGTCCCCCTCCGCGCCGCGGGGCCCCAGCCGGACCCGGACCGGGTGGTGGAGCCGGGTGGCCTTCACCGGCGTCACGTTGAGCCGCGCCACGCTCGGCACGGCAGGTCAGCCGCGACCCAGGAGCAGGCGCTCGGCGATCTGGACGCCGTTCAGCGCCGCCCCCTTCCGGAGGTTGTCGCCGCAGGAGAAGAGGAGGAGGGCGTCGTCGCGCCCCGGCGCCCGGCGGACCCTCCCGACCAGGACCTCGTCGCGGCCGGCGGCCTCGAGCGGGCTCGGGTAGAGGCCCCGCTCGGGGTCGTCCACGACCCGGACGCCGGGGGCGGCGGCGAGCACCTCCCGGGCCTCCTCGGGCGAGATCGGCCGGGCGAACTCCGCGAGGACCGCCACGGCGTGGCCGACCACGACCGGCACCCGGACGCAGGTGGCCGCCACGTCGAGGTCCGGGAGCCCCAGGATCTTCCGGGACTCCCGCATGGTCTTGGTCTCCTCGCCGGTCCACCCCTCCTCGTCGAAGGCGTCGATCCTGGGCAGCACGTTGAAGGCGATGGTCTTCCCGAACACCTCGCCCGAGGGCAGCGCCGCGGGGTCGGGGCGGGTCAGCTCCTCCTCCTGGCCCCGGAGCTTCTCGACCTGCTCGACGAGCTCCGCCACCCCGTCGCGGCCGGCGCCCGACACCGCCTGGTAGGAGGAGAGGACCAGCCGGCGGAGCCCCGCCGCCCGGTGGAGCGGCGCGACCGCCACGAGCGCCACGATCGTGGTGCAGTTGGGGACCGCCACGATCCGGGGCGAGCCCTCGAGCGCCTCTGGGTTCACCTCGGGGATCACGAGCGGGACGTCGGGATCCATCCGGAACGCCGAGGACTTGTCGATGCAGGTGGTCCCGGCCGCCGCCGCCTCCCGGACGAAGGACCTGGCCACCGACGCGCCGGCCGCGGAGAGCGAGAGGTCCACCCCGCGGAGGGCCTCGAGCGAGAGCGGGCGCACCTCGAGCTCCTCGCCGCGGAAGGCGACCCGCCGTCCCGCGGAACGCGGGGACGCGAGGGGGACGAGCTCGTCGACGGGGAAGCGGCGCTCCTCGAGGATCCGGAGCATCTCCCGCCCGACGGCGCCGGTGGCGCCCACGACCGCGACCCGCACGGCCCTCATCCTAGCTGGCGCCGGGCGGCGCTCAGGCGAAGCGCCAGGAGGCGAGCATCCGCCGGAGGTCCTCGGCGTGCACGGGGAAGTCCTCGGCCGAGGCGTTCAGCGTGATCCGATAGCCGACCTCGCCGCGCACCGCGACGACCTCCCGCATCACGAACCCCCCCTCCCCCGTCGTCAGCTCCACGTCCCACTGCTGGGCGTCGACCCCGTCGAGCCGGGTCTCGCGCACGGGCCCGGGGAGGAGGCCCGCCTCCTCGTCGCGCCGACGGACCAGCTCCCCGAAGGCGGCGAGATCGGTCCCCTCCGCGAGGTCCACGGCCTCCACGAAGACCGTGGTGGCCGCCGACGGCACCTGGAACTCGTCGAGCTGCACGTCGCCGATCCGCGCCTCGCCCGCCACCCAGCCCTCGGGGGTCACGACGCAGTACCCGAACCGCTCCGAGACGAAGTCCGCGCCCCGGCAGGGGTCCGGGCGGAGGAGCAGGAACGCCCCCACCCCGCCCGCGAGGAGCACGAGCGCCCCGAGCGCGATCCACGGCCTGGCCCGCGACGGGGGTTTCGGCGCCGGGATCTCGACCGGCGGCCGCTCGCCCGGCGCCCGCCGCGGGGCCATCGTGGTCGTGGCGCCCGGCGCGAGGGAGGCTCCGCACCGGGAGCAGAACGACGCGTCCTCGGGGTTCGCGTTCCGACAGGTGGGACAGACGATCACGCCATCCCCATCATGCGCCCGCCGGCCTCGAACCGTCCAGGCCGAAGCGGGCGTGGATGGCGCGCACCGCGCGCTCGGCGTCCTCCTTCCGGATCACGCAGGAGATCCGGATCGAGGAGGTCGAGATCATCTCGATGTTGATCCCCTCCGCGGCGAGGGCATCGAACATCTCCGCCGCCACCCCCGGGTGCGACTTCATCCCGGCACCCACCAGCGAGACCTTCGCGATCCCGTCGTCGGTCGCGTACCGCGGCGCCCCGATCTCCTCCACGATCCGGTCGAGCGCTGCCTCGAGGCGCGCCAGGTCGGCCCGTGGCACCGTGAACGAGACATCGGTCCGCCCGGCGTGGGAGACGTTCTGGACGATCATGTCGACGTTCACGCCCTCCCCCGCCACGGCCTTGAAGATCGCCGCCGCGATGCCGGGGCGGTCCGGGACCTCCTCCAGGGTGACCTTCGCCTCGTCGGTGTCGAGCGCCACGCCCGAGATCAGCGCCTGCTCCACGTCCTCCTCCGGGATGTCCTCGACCCACGTGCCGGGCTCGTCGCTGAACGAGGACCGTACGTGGATCCTCACGCCGTTCCTCCGAGCGTACTCCACCGACCGGACCTGGAGGACCTTCGCCCCCGAGGCGGCGAGCTCGAGCATCTCCTCGTAGCTGATCCGGTCGAGCTTCCTGGCCCGCGGCTCGATCCGCGGGTCCGCCGTGAACACCCCCTCGACGTCGGTGTAGATCTCGCAGGCGTCGGCGCCGAGGGCCGCGGCGAGCGCGACCCCCGTGGTGTCGGAGCCGCCCCGGCCGAGGGTCGTGACGTCCTGGCTGGTGGAGACGCCCTGGAACCCGGCGACGATCACCACCTTCCCCTCCGCCAGCGCCTCCAGGATCCGCCCCGGCCGTACGTCCACGATCTTGGCCTGCCCGTGCTGGGTGTCGGTGATGATCCCGGCCTGGGATCCGGTGTAGGAGGCGGCCCGGCACCCCCGCGCGTTCAGGGCGATCGCGAGGAGCGACATCGCGATCCGCTCGCCCGCGGTGAGGAGCATGTCCAGCTCGCGGGGCTCCGGGGCGGGGGTGATCGCCGTGGCCATCGCGAGGAGCTCGTCGGTGGTGTCGCCCATCGCCGACACGACGGCCACCACGTCGTCCCCCCGCTCCTTCGCGCGCAGGATGCGCTCGGCCACCGCCTGGATCCGCTCGGTGGTGGCGACCGATGTGCCCCCGTACTTCTGGACGATCACGGGCACCGCGTCCGCTCCTCGGGTTCGGCGGCACGAGGGTAGCAGCGGTCCCGGTCCACCGGTCACGGACGGGGTCAGGGGCGGCGTGGTTCCGGGTGCGACGCGGGGCGCTCGGTGCCCGCGATCCCGAGGGCCCGGCGGAGGAAGTCGAGTTGGAGCCGGAGGAGGTTCTCCGCCACGACCTCCTGCGGGGTCATGTGCGTCACCCCAGACAGCGGGAGCACGGCGTGGGGCCTGCCGGCCTCGAGGAGCGCCCGCGAGAGGCGGAGCGTGTGCGCCACGTGGACGTTGTCGTCGGCCATGCCGTGGACGAGGAGCAGCGGGCGCTCGAGCTTCCCGGCGTCGGGGAGGAGCGAGCTCCGCTCGTAGGCCTCGGGGTGCTCCTGCGGGAGCCCCAGGTAGCGCTCGGTGTAGTGCGTGTCGTACAGGGCGGGATCGGTCAGGGGAGCCCCGGCCACGGCCGCGCGGAAGACGTCCGGGCGGCGGAGGAGGCAGGCGGCGGCGAGGTAGCCGCCGAACGACCACCCGCGGATCGCCACCCGGGAGAGGTCGAGCACCCCCGGGTGTCGCTCGGCCGCGTCGAGGAGGGCCTCGACCTGGTCCTCGACGGCCGGGCCCACGAGGTCGAGGTGGACCGCCTTCTCCCAGGCGAGCCCCCCGGCCGTGGTCCCCCGCCCGTCGGCCACGAGGACGGCGAACCCCTGCTCCGCGAACCACCGTGCCTCGAGGAACGGGAACGAGGCCCGCCACACCCGCTGGAGGTGGGGGCCGCCGTAGGGGTCGAGGAGGACGGGGAAGGGCGCCTTCGCACCGGGGGGCTCCGGCAGCAGGAGCGCGTAGGGGATCCCGCGCTCCCGCGAGCGGGCGAACGCCGGCGCGGCGAGGAACCCCGGCCGCTCGGCGTTCGACGCCACCGCCTTCACGACCTGGCCGCCTCGGAGGACCCGGGCCACGGGCAGCTCGTCCCCCGGGCCCTGGGAGACGAGCACGACGACGTCTCCCCCCACGGCCGGCGCGTCGTGGAGCCCCGGGCCC
>Ga0101943_1001881_pt1 | contig 15349 bp, 15 predicted proteins | sample DewCreD2012metaG_5_FD_75244 | JGI IMG/M metagenome (GOLD analysis project Ga0101943, IMG submission 75244) | Hot spring sediment bacterial and archeal communities from British Columbia, Canada, to study Microbial Dark Matter (Phase II) - Dewar... ... | reverse complement strand
GGCGCCCCGCCCGCGTCACGACGGCCTCGAAGCGGCCGTCGCCCTCGAAGCGCTCGGCGGCGTCGCCGAAGACCATCCCCACCCCGTGGTCCCGGTGGATCGCCTCGAGGACCCGGCCGAGCTGCGGCCCCAGCACCCGCTCGAGGACCGTCCCGAAGAACTCGACCGCGACCACCTCCAGCCCGAGCTGCCGGAAGGACGCGGCGAGCTCGGCGCCGATGAACCCCATGCCCACCAGCACGGCCCGCGATGAGCGGGACGCGGCCTCACGGATCCGGTCGCAGTCCGCGACGGTGCGGAGGTCGAACACGCCGGGCAGGTCGGCGCCGGGCACGCCGAGGCGCCGGTTGCGCGAGCCGGTCGCGACCAGGACCCGGTCGTAGGCGATCCGCTCCCCGCCCGCGAGCACGACCTCGGAGGCCGCGACGTCCACCCGCTCCACACGCGTGCCGAACCGAGCCTCGATGCCCTGTTCGGCGTACCACTCCGGCGGCCGCACGAAGCCCTCCTCGAGCGGCTGCTCCCCCCGGAGGTACTCCTTCGAGAGCGGCGGGCGCTCGTAGGGCGGGAGCGGCTCCTCCCCGACCATCACGAGGCGCCCGTCGAAGCCGCCCCCCCGGAGCGCCGCGGCGGCCGAGGCGCCCGCGAGGCTCGCCCCGACGATGAGGAAGGTCGGCACGGTCGGCGCCCCGGCTGCTAGACCGCCACCTGCAGCTCGCCGCCCTCCTCGCGGACCTCGAACGTCTCGACGGGGTCCACCGCTGGGCCGTCCAGGACCTCGCCGGTCGTGACGTCGAACCGGCTCCCGTGGCAGGGGCACTCGATGGCGGTGCCGTCGAGCTCACCCTCGGACAGCGAGCAGTGCGCGTGCGTGCAGACGTCGTCGAAGGCGTAGAGCTTGCCGGCGACGTTGGCGATCGCGACGGTGCGGTCGTCGACGACGTACGCCGCGACCTCGCCCTCGCCGACCTCGCCCGCCTCTCCGACCTTCACGAATCCCGCCATCTCGTCCCTCCTCCTCACGTCGCGCGCGTCGGCGCCCGACCTCCGGACGCCGACCCCCAAAGCTTACGCCGGACCGCGGTTCCGGGAACCTCCACCCGACCGCCCTCCCGCGGCCTCGGGGAGATCGCCGCCGCGGGCGCGGTCACACCGCCTCGGGGAGCCCCAGCTCCCGGGCGATCACGAGCCGCTGGATCTCGCTCGTCCCCTCCCCGATCTCGAGGATCTTCGCGTCCCGGTAGTAGCGGGCCACCGGGGCCTCCTCGATGAACCCGGCCCCGCCGAAGACCTGCACGGCGTCCCGCGCGCACCGCACCGCGGCCTCGCTCGCGTGGAGCTTCGCGACCGCGGCCGCCGCCTTGTACGGACGTCCCCGGTCGCGGAGCCAGGCCGCGCGGTAGGTGGCGAGCCGCGCGGTCTGCACCGCCACCTCCATATCGGCCAGCTTGAACTGGACGCCCTCGAAGGCCCCGATCGGGCGGCCGAACGCCCGCCGCTCCTTGGCGTGGGCCAGCGCCGCGTCGAGGCAGGCCTGGGCCAGGCCGACCGCCAGGGCGGCGGTCGTGATCCGCCCGCCGTCCAGGATCTCCAGGGCCTGGGCCAGCCCCCGCCCCCGCTCGCCGAGGAGCGCGTCCCCGGGGATGCGGCAGCCCTGGAACGAGACCTCCCGGGTGTCGCTCGAGCGCCACCCGAGCTTCCGGTAGGGCGGGCCCACCGCCAGGCCCGGCGCGTCGGCGGGGACCAGGAACTGGGAGATCCCGTGGCTCCCCCGGCCCGGGTCGGTCACCGCCGCGGCGACCAGGACCCGAGTGAGCGGGGTCCCGGCGTTCGTGATGAACGCCTTCGCGCCCTCGAGGACCCAGGCGCCCCCCTCGAACCGCGCCGAGGTCCGGATCGCGGCGGCGTCCGAGCCCGCCTCGGGCTCGGTCAGCGCGAAGGCGGCGAGCCCCTCGCCGCGGCAGAGCGGCGCGAGGTAGGCGCGGCGCTGTTCCTCGGTCCCGAACCGGAGGATCGGCATCCCGCCGAGCCCCACGGCCGCCGCGAGGGTGATCCCGACGGACTGGTCGACCCGGCCGAGCTCCTCGACGGCCAGGCAGAACGTGAGGAGGTCGGCGCCCTGGCCCCCGTAGTCCTCGGGGAAGGGGATCCCGAACAGCCCGAGCTCCCCCATCGCCCGGACCACGTCGAGGGGGAAGCGCTCCTCCCGGTCCGCCTCGTCGGCCCGGGGGCGGACCACCTCCTCCGCGAACGCCCGGACGGTCCGGCGGAACTCCTCCTGCTCGGGCTCGAGGTCGAACTCCATCCCGCGCCGGCTATCCCTCGACGGGGCGGAACCCGACCACGTCCAGGATGCTCCCCCGCCGACGCTCCGGCGGCTCGAGCACCGCCTCGACCCGCATCCCGACCTCGAAGGCGGTCTCCTCGGCTTCCAGCACCCGGTGGAGGAGGACCGCGTCCGCCCCGTCCAGCCGCACGAGGCCGAGGACCACGGGGTGCTCGAGCGGCTCCCCGCGGACCCCCACGTAGTCGACGGTGAACGACTCGAGCACGCCGGCCGGCCCCACCTCCACCTCCGAACCCGACAGGTCCGCGAAGCACCGCTCGCAGAACAGGCGCGCCGGGACGTAGGTGTACGCGCAGGCCTCGCAGCGGGAGCCGAGGAACGCGCCCCGGTCGCGGAGCGCCTCGAGGAACCGGGAGCCGGCGACCCCCGCCGTGTAGCGGTAGCGGAACGGGAAGTCCCCCGGCCAGGTGCGGACCTCGGGCGCGCGCTCGAGCATCAGGCCTCCCCCCGGGGCCGGAAGTGGACGACGTCGAGGACCGAGCCCGACCGCTCCGCGGGCGGCTTCCAGACCGGCTCGACGGCCATCCCGATCCGGACGTCCTCCGGCCGGACCCCGCCGAGCTTGTGCAGGAGCCCGCCGTCTGAGCCGTCGAGCGCGATCACGGCGGGGATCTCGGGCTCCTCGAGGGGCCGCATGTCCCAGGACACGTGGCAGATCGAGAAGGTCTGGACGACGCCGGTCCCGGGGAGCTCCACCCAGCGGGTGGTCGGCCGGAAGCACCGCTCGCAGAACATCCGCGGCGGCACCAGCACGCGGTCGCAGGAGGGGCAGGCGCGGCCGAGGACCCGCCCCTCCTCGAGCCCGCGGAGGAAGCCGCCCACCGCGACCCCGGCGTCCCACGCGTAGGCCGTGCCCAGCTCGTCGTCGACGGCGAAGGGGTCGGTCCGGAACGCCTCGTCGGAGAGCCCGCGGCCGGGCGTCACGAGGGGCGGGGTGCGGAGCCCGGCCCCGAGCACGGCCCCCGCGGGGCTACGCCCCGGCGGGGCGGGAGCCGTTCCGCCCCCCCCGGGCGGCTCGGTCCCCATCACCACCACCGTCCCGACCTGCATCAGGTCCCCCCAGGCCTGGGCCACGCCGCGCTCGGGGTTCCCCGGGACCTGCCGGGCGCCGGCCTCGCCGCGGAGCTGCCAGAACAGCTCGGCCACCTTCATGAGGCCCGCCGCCGCGATCGGGTTCCCCACCCCGAGGAGCCCGCCCGAGGGGCAGGAGGGGAGGTCGCCGTCGCGGTCCAGCACGCCGTCCCGGGCCGCCTCGGGCGCCTTCCCCCGCTCGAACAGGAGCAGCCCCTCGAGGTGGTGGAGCTCCTTGTAGTCGAAGGGGTCGTAGGGCTCGACCACGTGGATCTGCCTCCTGGGCTCGGTGAGCCCGGCCATCGCGTAAGCCATCCGGGCCGCGTCGGCGACGTACTCGGGGAACACGAGGTCGCGGTTGGTCCAGTACGCGGTGTCCAGGTTCCATCCCACGCCCTGGACCCACACCGGGCGGTCGGTGAGCCGGCGGGCGGCCTCCTCCGACGCCATCACCACCGCCACGGCCCCGTCGGAGACCGGCGAGACGTCGAGGCGCTGCACCGGCCAGGCCAGCACCTCCGAGGCCAGGACGTCGTCGACCGTGAGGTCCGCCCGCCCGAGCTGGGCCGCGGGGTGGTCCGCGGCGTTCCGCTTGTTCTTCACCGCGACCAGGGCGACGTCGCGCTTCTCGATGCCGTGGGCGGCCATGTAGCGGTGCATCTCGAGCGCGAAGATCCAGAGGAGGTTGGGGCCCAGCGGCCGCTCCAGGACGTTGTCGAAGATCGTGAGGAACGCCCCCTGGGGGTGCGGCTGGCAGGAGGACATCTTCTCCTCGGCCACGACCAGGACCACGTCGGCCAGGCCGGAGGCGACCGTGTACCACCCCTGGATCGCGGCGAACACGCCGGTGCCCCCGCCCACGAAGCTCCGGATGAAGGGCTTCCCGTAGGCCCCGCACCCCTCGGCCAGGTACTCCCCCTTGCGGTGCACGCCGTCGAAGGCGTCGGGCGCGCTCCCCAGGCAGACGGCGTCCACGTCGGCCAGGGTGAGGCCGCAGGAGCCGAGGGCGGCCCGCGCCGCCTCCCACGAGAGCTCCTTCCCGGTCTCCAGGGCCCGGCGGACGAACCGGGTCATCCCGGCGCCGACGACGGCCACGGGCCGGCTCATCCCGCGACCCCCTCGCCCGCCCGGAGCACCGCCACCGCGGCCGAGTCCGAGGGGAACCCCCGCCAGGACTGCGCCACCGCCACCCGGGCGCCCGGGACCTGGGCCCGGCCCGCCTCCCCCCGGAGCTGGGCCACGCACGCCGAGAGCCGGGCGAGGCCGGCCCCCTCCCCCAGGTGCCCCTCCCCGAGCGCGCCGCCCGAGGGGTTGACGCGGGACGCCCCATCGCGGTCGAAGCGCCCAGCTTCGAGCATCGCGCCTGCCTGCCCCTCGGGCGCGAGCCCCAACGCCTCCAGGTGGAGCAGGGCCCGGTGCGCGTAGGCGTCGTCGACCTCGGCCACGTCCACCGCGGCCGGCGGGTCCTCGATCCCGGCCTGGCGGTAGGCCATCGCGGCGGCCCTCGCCACCGCGGTGGCCCGGCCCCAGTCCCGGGTCTCGAGCGAGGAGGCGCCGTTGGCCCACCCCACCCCCGCCACCCACACCGGCCGGTCGGTGAGGTCGGCGGCCCGCTCGGCCGCGGCGAGCACCAAGACCACGGCGCCATCGGCGGGGAGGGCCGCCTCGAGCGAGCGGAGCGGCCAGGAGAGCGGCGGCGCCTCGAGGACCTCCTCTGGGGTGAGGTCCGCCGCGTAGGCCGCCCGGGGGTTCTCGAGCGCGGCGCGGCGATGGCGGGCCGCGACCAGGGCGCACCGCTCCTCGGGCTCCCCCGAGCGCTCGAGGTAGCGGAGCATGTCCAGGCCGGCGAGGGCGGCGACCGGGACCTCGAGGGGACGGTTCCAGATGGGGTCGAGGGCGAACCGCTCGACGCGTCCGAGCGTGCGCACGTCGGAGGCCTTCCGGTGGCCCTCCACCACGACCACCCGGGCCAGGCCCGAGCGGATCAGCATCACCGCCGTGGCCACGGCGTGGAGCCCGTCGGCGGCGAGCGTCTGGACCGGTCGGCGGACCGCGCCGAGCTGGTCCGGCACGTACCCGTCGAAGATGCTGGTGCCCTCCTCGAGGTCCTCGGAGACGCAGACGAACGAGTCCACGTCCCTCCGAGGGTCGACGCCGGCGTCGGCGTAGGCGCGGCGGGCGGCCTCGTGCATCAGCTCCTTGTAGGAGACCCCGGCGACCCCGGGGGAGAACCCGGCGTGCCCCACGCCGACCACGGCGACGGAGCCATCCACGGGCTCGGTTATACCCGAACGGATCGGTCCGCGGCGAGCCGGGGGCCGGCGGCAGGCGAACGGACCGCGCGGGCGGCCGGCTACTGGAGGAGCCGCGCGAGGAGCCGGGCCGCCGGACCGCCGCCCCCGGTATCGTCCGCCCGCTGGAGGATGCGCTGGGGAAGGGCGACCGCGAGCCGGCGGAGGGGCTCGGGGGGCAGCGGGACCCGCGGCGCGGTCACGAAGGGGAGCTCGAACAGGTCGCCGCGGCGGCCGAGGAGGAGGTCGCGGACGACCTCCCCCACCAGGTGGGCGGGGCCGACCCCGTGGGCGGAGTAGCCCGCGACGTAGACCGCCCGGCCCCCGCCCAGCCACCCCACGTGGGGCATCGCGGTCACCGTGGCGTCGATGGGCCCGGACCACCCCCCCTCGATCCGGACCTCGGCGAGCTGCGGGAAGGTCGCGCGGAACGTCTCCTCGAGCCGCGCGTACGCCCACGGGATCCGGTCGAACCTCGGGTCGGGGCCCCCCGGGACGTAGGGGGCGTCCCGCCCGCCCCACAGGATCCTCCCGTCGGGCGTGGGGCGGAAGATGTGGGGCATCGTCCGCTTGTCCTCCACACCGAGGCCCCCGCGCCAGCCCACCCGGGCCCACTGCTCCTCGGACAGGGGCTCCGTGACCACGATCGAGGCGTAGACCGTGAACAGGAACCGCCGGATCCGCGGGAGCGCCGCGCCGTAGGCGCCGAGGGCGAGGACCGCCCGCTCGGCCCGCACCTCGCCTCCCGGCGTCCGGACCTCGACGCCGGAGGGTCCGGGGCGGATCGCCCGCGCCGGCGTCCGCTCGTGGACCCGTACGCCCCGCCGGATCGCCGCGTCCCGGAGCCCGCGCACGAGGGCCGCGGGGTCCACGAGGAGGCCGTGCTCCTCGAGGTGTCCGCGGCGCACGCCCTCGGCGGCGACGAGCCCGCGGCAGGCCGAGGGCTCGAGCGGACGGAACGATCCCAGGCCGAGCCGCTCGGCGGCCTCGAGGTCCCGCTCGATCCGGACGTCCTGCTCCGGCCCGTTCGAGACCGTGAGGATGGGCGCACGGGCCACGGCGGACCCGAACCCCTACGACCCCGCGAACGCCTCGATCCGCCGGAGGGCCCGCACCATCGCGAGGTAGGTGGCGCGGGCCCGGGCGACGCCCACCTTCCGGACCAGGTCGTGCAGGCTCCTCCCCACCATGGTCATGGCGAACCCCCCGTTCCGCCCGCTCGCCCCGTAGCCGACCTCCTCGGCCTCGAGGACCACCACCTCGGCGGCGGGATCGGCCTCCTTGAGGTGGACCGCGGACCACAGGCCCGTCAGGCCGCCCCCCACCACCACGACGTCCGCCCGGACCCGCCCCTCGAGAGGGGGCGCGGGCTCTGGACGATCCCGCGCCAGCCACAGGCTCGGGTGGAAGGCGCCCGAGGTCACGGGCGCAGCTCCCGACGGAACACGAGCCGGGTGGCCCACCGGGCCGGCCCCGGCGCGAGCGTCCGGAGGATCACCGCCCCCCGCAGCAGCCGGGGGACGTACCGCTCGCCGCCACCCCGCTCGACCGCCCCGATCACCGCCTCGGCCACCCGTTCCGGCGGGATCGGCCTCGGCCACCGCCGCGCGTACGGCTGCCCCCGCGCCTCGAAGAACGACGTCGCCACCACCCCCGGAACCACGACCGAGACCCGCACGCCCCGCCCGGCCACCTCGAGGTCCACCGCCTCGCTGAGCCCGATGAGCGCGAACTTGGACGCCGCGTAGGCCGCCTCGAGGGGCGGGGCGATCCGCCCGGCGATCGACGCCACGTTCACCACGTGCCCCCGGCCCCGCTCGAGCATCCCGGGCAGGACGAACCGCATCGCGCGGGCCGCGGCCAGGTGGTTCACGGCCAGCACGCGCTCGACGAGGGCCGGGTCCATCTCCGCGAAGCGGCCGTAGGCGCCGATCCCGGCGTTGTTCACGAGCACGTCGATCGGACCGAGCGCCTCCTCGACGGCCGAGAGCGCGCCCTCGAGCGCCGCCGGATCCGCCACGTCGGCGGGCGCGACGACCCCGTTCCCCCCGGCCTCGGCGAGCACCCGCTCGAGGTCGCCGCGGGACCGGGCCACGAGCCCCACCCGGGCGCCCCGGGCCGCCGCGGCTCGCGCCACGGCCCGGCCGATCCCGCGGGAGGCGCCCGTCACGACGACGACGGCTCCCTCCCACCGCATCGCCCCCTGGTTATACCGCCCCTCGGTCCCGGCGGCCGGCGGCCCCCCGCCGGCTCGGCGGAGCCCATCCGCGCCGCGAGGTCGCAAGGCGGGCGCTCCTCGGCGGGGTCAGCCCGCGGCGCCGTCGGCGGGCCGCTCGGCCTCCGGCTCCTGGGGCCCCCGCCGGGCGGCGAGCCGCCGCTCCACGTAGGGCTGGCCGAAGAAGGCCGAGGCGATCAGGAGGTAGAACCCGGCGAGCCCCAGGATCCCCGACCGGAACCCGATCGGGAGCATGGCGGGGAGGAGCGCGCCCGCCACCCATGCGAGCTGGAACGCGACCTCGTACCGGACGAACACGCGACCCAGGGCCCCGGCGGGCGCGTACCGCTGCATCAGCGCCTGGAACGCGAGGCGCCCGAACTCGGTGGCCGCGCCGACGGCCACCGCGAAGACGGCGAGCACCGGGAGCGCGAACGCCTGGAACGCGATCAGCGCGCCGAGCCCAGCCCCGAGGACGCAGCCCACCACCACCGCCTCCTCGCGGAGCGAGGCGGGGAGCCTGGGCGCCAGGAGGTCGGCGAGGAGCCCACCCCCGGTCCCCGCCGCCGCGAGGACCCCGAACCACCAGGTCGGCAGGCCCTCCCGCCGCAGCGCGAACGCGAGGAGGAACAGGAGGAAGCCCGAGGCCGCCCGGAGCCCGGCGCCGCCGATGGCCGGGGCGGTGAGGGCGGGGATCCTCCCTCGTGGCCCGACCGGGCCCAGCCGCGGCCGGACCCGCGGATGTGGGAGGCGCAGCGCGAGGAGCGCGGCGAGCCCGTACGCGATGGAGGCGGCCGCGAGGACGGCGGCGGAGCCCGCCAGCCGCAGGACCAGGAGGCCCGGCCCGGTGGCCAGGGCGGCGCCGGCCACCGCGATCCGCCCCAGCCGGGCGTTCGCGCGCATCAGGCCCTCGCCGCGGCCGGCGAAGGCCATCGTGAAGCCGTTCTTGGCGACCCCGTGGACACGGGACAGCACGAGCAGCAGGAACGCCACGGGGAACAGCAGCAGCGTGCCGAGGCGCGGGGCCAGGTACAGCGCGAGGACGGCGCGGCCGGCGGCGGCTCCCACGGCGATCGCTCGCCTCGGCCCGGCCCGGTCGAGGAGGGCGACGAGCAGGGGCCCGGCCGCGGCGAACGGGGCCATCGTGAGCGCGAGGTACAGCGTGACCCGGACCTTCGCCTCGTCCACCGGGAGCTGGAAGAAAACCGAGTCGGCGAGGGCCACGGCGAGGAGCGCGTCCCCTCCCACGCTCGCCATGTGGACCAGGGCGTAGGCGTCGAGCGCCTCCCCGGAGCGCCACATCCGGCGGAACGGCCAGGTCGCGGCCTCGGCCAGGCCGACCAGGCCCAGGAGGATCAGCTGCCACCAGGGGTAGCGCGGGGGCCGCTCCTGCCTCACGGGCCCGCCCCCACGGCGGCTACCCCCGGAGCCGCTCGAGCAGCAGCTCCCGGGCGAGCTGCGGGTTCGCCGAGCCGCCCGTCCGCCGCATCACCTGTCCGACCAGGAACCCGAGCACCCCTTCCTTCCCGCCCCGGTACTGCGCCACCGGCCCCGGGTTCTCGGCGATCACCGCGTCCACCACGGCCGCCAGGGCCTCGGCGTCAGACACCTGGCGGAGCCCCCGGGACTCGACCACGGCCTCCACCGGCTCGCCGGTCTCGACCACGACCTCGAGCACCTGCTTCGCCCCGGCGGTCGAGATCGTCCCCTCGGCCACGAGCCGCACGAGGTCCGCGACGTGGGCGGGGGTCACCTTGGCTTCGTCGATCTCGAGGCGCGTCCGGTTCAGGAGCCCGGCGAGGTCCTGGGTGAGCCAGTTCGCCGCCGCCGCCGGGTCGGCGCCGAGGGCCACGGTCTCCTCGAAGAACGCCGCCCAGGCCCGAGAGCCCGCGAGGATGCGGGCCTGGTCGGGCCGGACCCCGAGCTCCCGCTCGTAGCGGGCCCGCTTGGCGGCCGGGAGCTCCGGGAGCTGCGCGCGGATCTGCTCCACCCAAGCCGGGTCGGGCCGGAGCGGAGGGAGGTCGGGCTCGGGGAAGTACCGGTAGTCGAAGGCCTCTTCCTTCGAGCGCAGCGGGACCGTCCGCCCCGCCGCCTCGTCCCAGTGCCGGGTCTCCTGGACCAGGGGCTCCCCCGCCTCGAGCGCGGTGACCTGTCGCTCCTGCTCGAACCGGAGCGCCCGCTCGAGCGACCGGATCGAGTTGAGGTTCTTGATCTCGACCTTCACCCCGAGCCCCTCGACGCCCGCTGGGCGGACCGAGATGTTCGCGTCGCAGCGGAGCGAGCCCTCCTCCATCCGGACGTCGGAGACCCCGAGGGCCTCGAGGAGCGAGCGGAGCTCCCGGAGGTAGGCGGCCGCCTCCTCCGGGGAGCGGAGGTCGGGCTCGGAGACGATCTCGACCAGCGGGACGCCGGCCCGGTTGTAGTCGACGAGCGCGTACTCGGCCTCCGAGATCCGACCGGTGGCGCCGGGGTGCGTGGTCTTGCCGGTGTCCTCCTCCATGTGGACCCGGGTGATGCCCACCCGCTTCGTGCCCCCCTCCACCGGGACCTCGAGCGCGCCGCCGACGCAGACCGGGAGGTCGTACTGGGAGATCTGGTAGTTCTTGGGCATGTCCGGGTAGAAGTAGTGCTTCCGGTGGAACAGGGACTCGCGGGCGATCTCGGAGCCGAGCGCGAGCCCGATCCGGACGATGAACCCGATGGCCCGCTCGTTCGGCACCGGGAGCGTCCCCGGGTGGCCGAGGCAGACCGGGCAGACGTTCGTGTTGGGGGGCGCGCCGAAGGCGTTCGGGCACCCGCAGAACATCTTGGTCTCGGTCGAGAGCTCGACGTGGCACTCGAGCCCGATCACGGTCTCGTAGCCGCCCACGGCCCCCACGATACCCGCCGGCGCGGACGCGGTGGGGCCGGGCTCCGGCGTCAGGCGGGCGCCAGGACGGGCAGGCCCAGGAGGCGAGCCCCCTCCGCCATCCGACCGTCGTAGGTGAGGATCTCGAGGAGGTCGTCTCCGAGCGCGAGCGCGGTCGCCAGGTGGACCGCGTCGAGCGTGCGGAGGATCGCCGGCTCGAGCATCCCCGCCGCGTCGAGGATCCGGTCGTCGACGGTCACGAGGTCGACCCGACGGAGGCCAGCCCGGACGGCGGCGCGGGCCTCGGGGCCGAGGTGCCGGACGGCCCGGAGCGCCTCCGCCCGGAGGAGCGCCGAGGACACCCGGCGCCCCCCCGCCGCCGGGCCAGGTGGCGGCGGAGCGCAGCGGAGCCCGGTTCCTCCACGACGACCTTCACGAAGGCCGAGGCGTCGAGGTAGAGGGCGGTCACTCCCCGCGCCCCTCGGCGACGACCTCGGACGGCCGTCGCGCTCCCCGCGGGGGCCGCACCGGCCGGACATCGAGGAGGTCCCCCTCGGCGGGGCGGAGGAGCCCCTCCCGCTCGAGCCGGACGATCGCGGCCGGGAGGGTCCGCACCAGCACGGCGACCGACCGACCCCGGTCCGTCACCTCGACCGACTCGCCCGCGGCCACCCGCCGGAGGATCGCGCTCGCCTGGCGGCGGAGCTCCCGGACACCCACCCGTTCCATGTGCGACACGGTAGCACATCGCTGGGGCGTCCGGCGGCGGCCCGTATGCTGGCGCGATGCGGATCGCACGAGCCCCGGCCCGCGGCGTCCCGCCGGCCCTGGTCTGGGGGCCGCTGGGCGCCGTCTACCTCATCTGGGGCACGACCTACCTCGCCATCAGGATCGTGAACCAGACCCTCCCGCCGCTCCTCGCGGCCGCGGTCCGCTTCCTCGTGGCGGGGGCCGTCCTCTCCGCGTGGGCCGTGCGCCGCGGCGACCGCGCCGGTGACCGGCCGGGGCCGCGGCAGTGGCTCGCCGCGCTCGGGGTCGGCGCGCTCCTCCTGTTCGGGGGGAACGGCGGGGTCGTGTGGGCGGAGCGGACCGTCCCTTCGGGCATCGTCGCGCTGATCATCGCGCTGGTGCCGCTCTGGATGGCGCTGATCGACCGGGTCGTCTACCGCCGCCACCTCGCGGCCCGCGCCTGGGCCGGCATCGTCCTGGGGTTCGGCGGCGCCGGGCTCCTCGTCGGGCCCGACGCGGGCGGGCGCCTGGACCTCCCGGGCGTGCTGGTCGCGCTCGGCGCGTCGCTCTCCTGGGCGGGCGGCTCCATCTTCTCCCGGCAGGCCCCGCTCCCGCGGCGGCCCCTCGTCGGCAACGGGATGCAGATGCTCGCCGGCGGGGCGCTGCTGGGAACCGCCGGGCTGCTGGCCGGCGAGCTCGACCTGGTGCGGCCGGAGCGGTTCTCCGCCGCGTCGCTCTGGGCCCTCGCCTACCTGATCGTGTTCGGCTCCTTCGTGGCGTTCACCTCGTACCTGTGGCTGCTCCGGGCCGCGCCGACCTCGCTGGTCGCGACGTACGCCTACGTCACCCCGGTCGTGGCCGTGTTCCTCGGCTGGCTGGTGCTCGACGAGCCGGTGGGCGTGCGCACCGTGGCGGCGGCCGCGGTGATCGTGGTCGCGGTGGCGCTGATCGTATCGGCCCGGGCCGAGCCTCCCCCGCCCGACGTGACCTCGGGCGAGGAGCTCGAACCGGCCGTCCGGCGCGGCTGAGATCCCGCGGCCGGCGACCCCCCGTTCCCATCGGGGCACCGAGGCGTCACGGGGATGGGCGGGTCACCCCACCGGGGCGATCCGCTCGAGCAGCGGGGGGCGGGCCGAGAACGCGAGCTCCCGCTCCAGCGCGTGGGCCGCGCCGAGCACCTTGCGCTCCCCCAGCACCGGCCCGGTGATCTGGAGGCCCACCGGGAGCCCCCGCTCGTCGAGGCCGCAGGGGATCGAGATCGCGGGGACCCCGGCCAGGTTCGCGGGGATCGTGAACACGTCCGAGAGGTACATCGCGAGCGGGTCGTCGACCTTCTCGCCGATCCGGAACGCGGTGGTCGGGGAGGTCGGCGAGACCAGCACGTCGAACCGCTCGAAGGCGGCCTGGTAGTCCCGGATCACGAGCGTCCGGACCTTCTGGGCCTGCCCGTAGTACGCCTCGTAGTACCCGGCCGAGAGCGCGTAGGTCCCGAGGATGATCCTCCGCTTCACCTCCGGCCCGAACCCCTCCCCGCGGGTCCGCATCATCATCTCCACCGAGTCGCGGCCGGGGACCCGCAGGCCGTAGCGGACCCCGTCGTAGCGGGCGAGGTTCGACGACGCCTCGGAGGGCGCGATCAGGTAGTAGGCCGAGAGCGCGTACTCGGCGTGGGGAAGCGACGCCTCCCCGACCTCCGCCCCCATCCCCGCCAGGCGGTCCACGGCGGCCCGGACGACGTCCCGCACACCGGGCTCCACCCCCTCGCCGAGCGCCTCCGCGATCACGCCCACCCGCAGGCCCCGGACGTCGGCCTCCTCCAGGCCGGCCGCGAGGTCGGGCTCCGCGGGGTCCAGGCTCGTCGCGTCCCTCGGGTCGCGGCCGGCGATCGCCGAGAGCAGCACCGCGGCGTCGCGGACGCTCCGCGTGAAGGTCCCCACGGTGTCGAGGGACGAGGCGAACGCGATCAGCCCGTAGCGGGAGACCAGCCCGTAGGTGGGCTTCATCCCCACGACCCCGCACAGCGCGGCCGGCTGGCGGACCGACCCGCCGGTGTCGGTCCCGAGCGCCCACACCGCCTCCCCGGCGGCCACCGCCGCCGCCGAGCCGCCGGAGGAGCCCCCCGGCACCCGGCCCAGGTCCCAGGGGTTGTGGACCGGCCCGAAGGCCGAGTTCTCGTTGGAGGAGCCCATCGCGAACTCGTCGCAGTTCGTCTTGCCGAGGAGCACGGACCCCGCGGTCCGGAGCCGCGCCCAGGGCGTGCAGTCGTAGGGCGGGACGTAGTCCTCGAGGATCCGCGAGCCGCACGTGGTGCGGATCCCCTTGGTCGTGAGGACGTCCTTGAGCGCGAGGGGGATCCCGGCCACGGCCGGGAGCTCCTCCCCCGCCGCCAGGCGGGCGTCCACCGCCCGGGCCTGCTCCAGCGCGAGCCCGGGGGTCCGCTCGAGGAACGCGCGGACCTCGGGCTCGACCGCGTCGATCCGGCCCAGGCAGGACCGGACGAGCTCCTCCGCGGAGAGCTCTCCGGCGCGCAGGGCCGCGGCGAGCTCGGTCGCCGTCCGGTCGCAGGGCTCGGTCAAGGCTCGGCCTCGACGATCCTCGGGACCTTGAACCGGCCCTCCTCTACCTCGGGCGCCCCCGCCAGGGCCTCCTCGTGGGGGAGCGTGGGACCGGGCTCGTCCGGGCGGAGCACGTTGGCCCGGGGGATCGCGTAGGCGGTGGGCGGCACGTCGGCCGGCGGGAATGCGTGCGCGCGCGGGGCGGCGCCCCGCGTCACCTGGATGTAGAGCACCGCGTCGCCGTCGCGGAGCCCGTTCTCTTCGAGCAGCCGGTCCGCGATGCCGGCCAGCCCCGCCGGGTCCCGGAACGGGATGCGGAGCGCCGCGACCCCGTCAGCGAGCCGGCGGAGGTGCTCTTCCAACCGGAAGGGCCGGCCCCGGTAGACGCGGATCACCTCGTAGATTCCGTCGGCGAAGAGGAAGCCGCGGTCGTCCACGGAGACCACGGCCTGTTCGGCGGGCACGTAGCTGCCGTTCAGGTATACGACCACGCTCGGACTCCCATCTGGCGGCCAGACCGCCAACGCCGGGCGCCAGGTTCCGGCGGCGCGCCGAAGCCGGGCGCCGCGCTCGAGCGGCGCGCCTTAGACTCGAGCGGCGCGCCTTAGAATCGGGCGCCGGCGGCCCGGCGTCAATCCGCGGGCCGACCGCGGTGGGGACCTGCCTGCCGCCGTCGCGGGCGGGCGGAGCTCCGCCCGCCGTCAGTCCGAGCGCTCGATCGTGGTGAGGATCCGCCCGCCGCCGAAGACGCGCACGTCCCCCGTCGTCTCCGAGACGGTGAAGGCGAGGCACCGGCAGACGGCGGTGATGCCGGCCGCAGCGCGGTAGCGCGCGCCGAGCCCGGCGGGCACCTCCACCTCCGGTGGGACCGGCTCGAGGTAGCGCCCGCCGGCCACGATCACGCCGTCGCCGCGCAGCACGAAGGCGCCGTCCATCCCCGCGAACTCGCGCAGCGCGCGCCGGGCCATCGGGCTCAGGATCGAGCGCTCCTCCTCCGGGTGGCCCTCGAACGGGTTGAGCACGATCGGGTGCGAGCGCGCGAGCACGGCCTCGTGGTCGCCCAGCGTGGCGAGGAGCCCCACCGGCCGGCCCGCCTTCCCCTCGTGCCCGAGCTGGACGCAGAGCCCGAGCAGCGCGTCGAACGACGCCGGGTCGCACGCGCGCGACAGGCTGGTCAGGATCCCGTCCGGCCGGCCGCCCAGCAGCTCGTCCTCGCGGGCGAGGTCCACGAGCGCCACGGTGTCCAGACAGCACGCGACGTCGACCGCCGTGCCGGACACGACTATGACCCCG
>Ga0101943_1001877_pt1 | contig 15378 bp, 14 predicted proteins | sample DewCreD2012metaG_5_FD_75244 | JGI IMG/M metagenome (GOLD analysis project Ga0101943, IMG submission 75244) | Hot spring sediment bacterial and archeal communities from British Columbia, Canada, to study Microbial Dark Matter (Phase II) - Dewar... ... | reverse complement strand
ATGGCCTGCGGTCCCCCAGGTCATCCTGGCCCACCGGGCCGCCGAGGGACGGCTGCGGGTGGAGCGGGAGGCCGAGGATGGCACCGAGGTGGTGGAGGTGGAGCTGCCGGCGGTGCTGACGGCCACCAACGCGGAGGCGAACCTGCCCCGCATCCCCAAGGTGCGGGACGTGATGGCGGCGCACCGCAAGCCCATCCAGGTCTTGACGCCGTCCCTGGCTGCGGAGCTGCGGCAGTGGGCCGTTTTGGGGGACCTCTACGTTCCCACCCGCGAAAGCCGCTGCCGGATGGTGGAAGGGGACAGTCCCGAGGCCAAGGTGGACGCCCTGTTGCGGGAGCTGCGCCAGCTTCGGGTTCTGTGAAGGGAGCCGGTTCCTATGGCAACGGTTCTGGCGGTGGTGCTGCGGCAGGACGGAGGGCTGCCCTCCTGGGCGGGCGAGGTGGTTACCTGCGCGGCGCAGGCCGCCGGGTCGGTCGGCGCGGTCGCCCCGGTCGCTCCCGTGCCGCCGGTCGCCCCGGTCTGCCCCGTCGGCCCGCCGACGGTCGGTTCCTCGGCGCACGCTGCGAGCAGGAGGGCCCCCACGGCCACGATGGCGAGCATCCTGCGCATCATCGTTCCCCCCTCGGTCCCTCGGATCGCACGGGCGCCACGCCCGGCCGCGAGCCTAGCACAGGCCTGCGCTCGACCCCTCACGGGACGAAGCCGAGCTCCTTGTCCACGACGTTCCGCAGCGGCTCGCCGGTCAGGTACCGCTCGAGGTTCTCCACGAAGAGCTCGACCACCGCCTCCCGCCACCCGGCCGCGTCACCGGCGACGTGGGGGGTGATGAGCACGTTCGGGAGGTCCCACAGGGGACTGTCCACGGGCAAAGGCTCGGTCTCGAAGACGTCGAGGGCGGCGGCGGCGATCCGGCGCTCCCGGAGAGCCTCCACGAGCGCCGCCTCGTCCACGGTGCTCCCCCGCCCGACGTTCACGAACCGCGCCCACGGGTTCATCGCCGCGAAGGCCTCGGCGTCGAAGAGATGATGGGTCGCCGGGGTCGCGGGGAGCACGTCGACGACGACGTCGGCCCACCCGAGCGCCTCGTGCAGCTCGTCCACGCCCATCACCGTGCCGAAGACGCCGTCGCCGGCGCGCGTCGTCCGCCCGACCCCGCGCACGAGCATCCCGAAGCCCTTCGCCGCCCGGCCGATGGCGCGACCGATCGAGCCGACCCCGACCACGAGCAGGCGCTTCCCCTCGAGCGTCTCGGTGTCGCGCGGCCGCCACTCGCGGCGACCTTGCCGCTCGAGCGCCCCCCGCAGGTCCTTGGCGAAGAGCAGGAGCACGCCCATCACATGCTCGGCGATCGGCCGGTCGAACACCCCGCGCGCGTTCGTGAGCACCACATGCGAGCGCACGAGCTCGGGGAACAGGAGCCCGTCCACCCCGGCCGAGGCCGCCTGGATCCACAGCAGCGAGCCGGCGCTGTCCCACGCCGGGCGCAGCAGGTCCCGGCCGCCGCTCCAGGCGAGCAGCACGTCGGCCCCCTCGAGGGCCGCCGCGAGCGCCTCCGGGGTGTCGGCGTACCGGAGCTCGACCGCCTCGGCGATCGCCGGGAGGCCGGGCGGCGGGTGCTCGGCGCTCGCCCCCATGACCACGACCACCCCGCGCCCGCTCACCGGGGTCACAGGGGCCTCCGTCCCGCGAACCCCGCGTCGAGCTCGTGGTAGTGCCCCACCCGCTCCTCGCCGACGCGCCAGCACAGCCAGACGGGGCGGCCGTCGACCTCGCCGGGGAAGTCCACGAGCCCGCTCTCCGGGTCGCGGAGCACGACCCCGAGCTCGGCCAGGCGCGCGAGCTCCTCCCGCAGCACCCGCGCGGCCTCGAAGTGGCCCGGGTCGCCGGCCACACCGCCGGGATCGGCCGCCACCCGCTCCCGTACCACCCGGGCGGAGGCGATGAGCCGCCCGCGGGCGTCGCGGATCCGGGCCAGGCGCTCGCGCAGCTCGGGCAGGAGCGCGTCGGCCTCGGCGGGGGTGAACCGGCGCTCGCTCACAGCCCGAGGACCCCCGGCAGCTCGGCCATCGTCGTGATCCGGGGGGCCTGCGTGAAGCCGGGGAACCGCCCCCGCCGGTCGATCAGGATCGGGCGCATCCCGACCCCGGCGGCCGGGCCGACGTCGAACCCGGGGTCGTCGCCCACGTAGACGCTCTCCTGCGGCGACACCCCGGCGCGCTCGGCCGCGAGCAGGAAGATGCGGGGGTCGGGCTTCTCGATCCCCTCCAGGCCGGAGACGACGAGCACCGAGAAGCGCTCGCGCACCCCGAGCTCCTCGAGGAGCCGCTCCAACCACTCCTCGAAGTTCGAGATCACCCCGAGCACGAGTCCCGCCGCCGCGAGGCGCTCGAGCACCGGCGGCACGTCCTCGAACAGCCGATAGTTGGCGAGGTCGGTGAAGGTCTCGTAGATCCGCTCGACCACGCCGTCGCCGCCCGGGATCCCGAGGTCCTCCAGGAAGGCCTCGTACACCCCGAGCCAGAACGCGCGCGAGCGCTCCGGCGAGGTCGTCCACCGCTCGTTCGCCTCGGCCGCCCGCCGGAAGCGCTCGAACACGATGCCCGCCCGCTCGCGCACGGCCGCGGCCGCCACCGGGTGGCCCTCGCGCCGGAGCACCGCCGCGAGCAGGTCGGGGAAGGAGGGGTGCGGGTGCACGAGGGTCTCGCCCGCGTCGAAGAACACGGCGACGGTCCTCACGCGGGCAGGATAGCCGCCCGCCGGGTCAGACCTCGGCGGCCGCACGCGCGCGGAGGTCCTCCCACACCCGCTCGACCTGGGCCTCGAGCTCCTCGAGCGTGCCCTCGTTGTCGATGAGGATGTCGGCGACGGCCGCCTTCTCCTCGAGCGGCGCCTGCGCGGCCATGCGCGCCCGGATCTTCTCCTCGGACATCCCGCGGTCGCGCATCAGGCGCTCGATCTGCGTGCGCTCCGGGGCCGAGACGACGATGAGGACGTCGAAGGCCGTGTGCATGCCGGTCTCCACGAGCAGCGGAGCGCTGAAGACCACCACCGCGTCGGTGTCGCGGTAAGCCTCGGAGGCCTCCGCGAACATCCGGCGCACCTCGGGGTGCACGATCGCCTCGAGGTCGCGCCGGGCGGCGGGGTCGGCGAACACGATGCTCGCGAGGGCCTCGCGGTCGATGTCGCCGCCCGGGGCGAGGATGTGCGGCCCGAACCGCTCGAGGACCTTCTCGTACCCGGGGGTCCCGGGCGCGACCGCCTGCCGCGCGAGCAGGTCGGCGTCGAAGACCACGGCGCCCCGCGCCTGCAGCATGCGCGCGACGGTGCTCTTGCCCGACCCGATCCCGCCGGTCAGCCCGACGAGCAGCACGGCTAGTCCGCCCGACCCTCGCGGCGCTTCAGGTCCTCGAGGATGGCCTCGAGCGAGATCTCCTCCTCGGGCTCCGGCGGCGGGGCGATCTCGGGCTCCGGTGCCGCCGCCTCGACCTCCGCGGGCGCCGGGGGTGCCGCCGGCTCCTCGGCCGGCATCTCGGCGACGGCCGGCTCCTCGGTCGCCGGCCCCTCGGCGACGACCTCGGCCGGCGCGGCGGCGGGCGCCTCCTCCTCGATCTCCTTCGGGGGCGAGGGCAGGGCGGCGCCGACCTGGCGCATCGAGAGGCTGACCCGGCGCCGCGGGACGTCGACCTCGATCACCTTCACCCGGACCGTGTCCCCGACCGAGAGCACCGACTCGGGCGAGTCCACGTGCTGGTCCGAGAGCTCCGAGATGTGGACGAGCCCCTCGATGCCGGGCGCCACCCGCACGAACGCCCCGAACGGCACGAGCTTCGTCACCTGCCCCTCGATGATCTCGCCGGCCGCGTAGCGGCGCTCGAACTCCTTCCAGGGGTCCTCCTGGGTCGCCTTCAGGCTGAGCGAGACCCGCTCGCGCTCGAGGTCGACGTCGAGCACCTCGACCTCGACCTCCTGGCCGACCTGGACGACCTCGCTCGGGTGGTCGACGTGCTTCCAGGACAGCTCGGAGACGTGGACGAGCCCGTCCACCCCGCCGAGGTCCACGAACGCCCCGAAGTTCACGATCGAGGAGACCGTGCCCTTGCGCCGCTCGCCCTTGCGCAGGGACTCCAGGAACCTCTTCCGGCCCTCGCTCTGGGATTCCTCGAGGAAGGCCCGGCGCGAGAGCACCACGTTGTTGCGGTTGCGGTCGAGCTCGATGATCTTGCACTCGAGCTCCTGGCCGACGAAGGGGTGCAGGTCCCGCACCCGGCGCAGGTCCACCAGAGAGGCCGGCAGGAACCCCCGCAGGCCGATGTCGAGGATGAGCCCGCCCTTCACGACCTCGATGACCGGGCCCTTGATCGTGCCGCCGGCCCGCATGACCTCCTCGATCCGGCCCCAGGCGCGCTCGTACTGCGCGCGCTTCTTCGACAGGATGAGGCGGCCCTCCTTGTCCTCCTTCTGGAGCACGAGGGCCTCGATGCGGTCGCCGACCTTCACGACCTCGTTCGGGTCGACGTCGTGTCGGATCGACAGCTCCTTGGCGGGGATGACCCCCTCGGACTTGTAGCCGATGTCGAGCAGGACCTCGTCGCGGTCGATCTTCACGACCGTGCCCTCGACGATGTCCCCCTCCTTGAAGTCGCGAAGCGAGGCCTCGATGGCCTCCACCAGCTCCTCGGGCGTCAGGTCGCGCTCCGGCGCGACCTCCGTCGTTGCGGTCGTCGTCTCGTCGATCGGAACCATCTCCTCCTGCTGCGGGCGCCCACCCGCGGCAGGTGGGAGTGGCCGAGGTGGTACGTCGCGCCGCGCGGCCCAGGGATGGTAGTTGGCCTGCGGAAACCCCGTCAAGCGGTCAGTGGCCCTCGGGGGTGGCCTCGGCCCAGTTCGGGCCCCAGCCGACGTCCGCACGCAGCGGCACCGAGAGCTCGTACGCGGCCTCCATCTCGGCCTTCACCAGGGCCGCGGCCTCCTCGACGCGGGCGGCCTCGACCTCGAAGACGAGCTCGTCGTGGACGGTGAGCAGCATGTGGCACTCGAGGTCCGAGGCGGCGAGCGCCCGGTCCACGCGCAGCATGCCGAGCTTGAAGACGTCCGCCGCACTGCCCTGGATCGGCGCGTTCAGCGCCATCCGCCGGCCCATGTCGCGCACCCGGGGGTTCGGGGACTGCAGCTCGGGGATGTAGCGGCGGCGCCCGAGCAGGGTCTCGGTGAAGCCGTCGGCGGTCGCCTTGGCGACCTGCCGCTCGAGGTACTCCTTGATCCGGGGGAAGGACGCGAAGTACGCGTCGATGAAGGCCTGCGCCTCCTCCGGTGTGATCTCGAGGCGGGAGGCGAGGCCGTAGGCGTTCATCCCGTAGGCGAGACCGTAGTTCACGGCCTTGGCCCGGTTGCGCGTCTGCGGGTCGACCTGGTCGAGCGGCAGACCGTAGACGGCGGCCGCGGTGGCCGCGTGGATGTCCTGGCCCGAGGCGAACGCGGCCCGCAGGCCCTCGTCCTCCGCGAGGTGCGCGAGGATCCGCAGCTCGATCTGGGAGTAGTCGGCGACGAGCAGGAGCTGGTCGGGCGAGCCAGGCACGAACGCCCGGCGGATCCGCCGGCCGAGCTCGGTCCTGGCCGGGATGTTCTGCAGGTTCGGGTTCGCCGAGGAGAGCCTCCCCGTGGCGGCCCCGGTCTGGTTGAACGTCGTGTGCACCCGCCCGTCCGCCGGGTCCACCTGTCGCGGCAGCGCCTCGAGGTAGGTCGAGTGCAGCTTGTCGAGCTCCCGCCAGGACAGGATCGCCTCGACGATCGGGTGCCGGTCCCGGAGCTTCTCGAGCACGCTCGCGTCGGTCGAGAGCTGGCCCTTCGGGGTCCGCTTGCCCGGGGACAGCCCGAGCTTCTCGTACAGCACCGTCCGCAGCTGGGGCGGCGAGCTCAGGTTGAACTCCTCGCCGGCGAGCTCGTAGATGCGCGCCCGCAGCTCGGCCATCTGCGCGCGCACCTCCTCGGCCATCGCCCGCAGGTAGCCGACGTCGAGCGCGATGCCCCGGGCCTGCATCCGGGCGAGCACCGAGGAAAGGGGCAGCTCGACCTCCTCGAGCAGCCGGCGGAGCCCCGCCGCCTCGAGCCGCTCGGCCATCACCGGCGCGAGGAGGGCGACGGCCGCGGCCTCCGCCGCCACCACGCGCCAGGAGCCGCCGAAGAGCTGCCCCTCGGCCTCCTCCTGCACCGCGCCGAGCAGGTCGGTCCCGAGGTACCGCTCCCCGAGCTCGCGGACCTCGTACCTGCCCGCGGCCGGGTCCAGGAGGTACCCGGCGAGCATCGTGTCGAAGGCCACCCCGCCGAGGCCGGTCCCCGCGGCGATGGCCGCCGTCTCCACGTCCTTGGCGTCGTGGAGCCACTTCGGCGCCGGTCCCGCGAGAGCCTCGCCGAGCTCGCGGAGGGAGCCGAGCGGTGCGTACGCGGCCTGCGCCCCGCCGGCCGAGACCGCCGCCCCGCGCACCGTCCGTCCCTCGAGCTCGAGCCGGAGGGCCTTCGGCGCGTCGGATGCGAGGAGCCGCGCGAGCTCCGCCGCCGTCGCCTCGCGAAGGTCGAGCTCGGCCTGGGCCACCGCCGGCTTGGTCGTGCGGCCGATGTCCTCGAGTCGCTCCAGGAGCGAGCGGAACTCGAGCGAGGTGAACAGGCGCCGCACCGCCTCGGGGTCCCACTCCCCCATCACGCAGTCCTCGGGGCGGATGTCGAGCTCGAGGGAGGTGTTGAGCCGGGCGAGGTCCTTGTTGAGCAGGAGCCGCTCGCGCGCGGCCTCGATCTGCTCGCGGAGCTTGCCCTTCAGCTCCCCCGTGCGCGCGAGGAGCTCCTCGATGGAGCCGAACTCGCGCACGAGCTTCGCCGCGGTCTTCTCCCCGACCCCGGGGACCCCGGGGATGTTGTCGGACGGGTCCCCCTTCAGGGCGACGAAGTCGAGGTACCGCTCGGGCGGCAGGCCGAAGCGCTCGAGGACCGCCGCCTCGTCGTAGCGGCGGATGTCCGAGATCCCCTTGACGTTGAACAGCACGGTGATGCCCGGACGGACGAGCTGGAAGAAGTCCCGGTCGGCCGTGACGATCACGGCCTCCATGCCGCGCTCGGCGGCGCGGACGGCGAGGGTGGCGATCACGTCGTCGGCCTCGTGCCCCTCGACGCCGAGGACCGGGATCCGCAGGGTCTCGAGCACCTCGACGATGAGGCCGAGCTGCTGGCGGAACTCGTCCGGCGCCTCCGGGCGCCCCGCCTTGTACTCGGCGTACTTGTCCAGACGGACCGTCGGCGCACCGACGTCGAAGGCGACGGCGATCAGCTCGGGCCGTTCCTCCGCGAGGAGCTTGATGAGCATCGACGTGAAGCCGTAGACGGCGTTCGTCACCTGCCCGCTGCTCGTGGCCAGGCTGGTCGGCAGCGCGAAGAACGCCCGGTAGGACAGGCTGTGGCCGTCCAGCAGGAACAGCCGACGTCTCGAGGGCTCCGGCTCGTCGCTCACTGCGCGGATGCTACTCCAGGCCCACGGCCCCGACGCCGTGCCGGGTGTATCGTTCGGGTCCGAACGGCCTTGACGCGAATCCGACCTGCCAGGTAGGATTCGCCGGCCCGAGCCGGACAGGGCCGATGCCGCCGGACACGGAGGTAACCGGAGTGGGAGCCGCGTTCATCATCGCCCTCCGCGAGGGCATCGAGGCCGCCCTCATCGTCTCGATCCTCCTCGCCTACCTGACCCAGCTTGGACGCCGGGATCGCGCGCACCTCGTGTGGTGGGGCACCGGGCTCGCGGTCGCCGTCTCGGCCGCGGCCGGCACCGCGATCTTCCTGCTCGGCGCCGAGTTCGAGGGCGCCGCCGAGCAGATCTTCGAGGGTCTCGTCACCCTGACGGCCGTCGGCGTGCTCACCTGGATGATCTTCTGGATGCGCCGCCAGGGCGCCCGGATCCGCTCGGAGCTCCACGAGAAGGTCGACACCGCGCTCGTCGCCGGAGGGCTCGCGCTCGCCACCATCGCGTTCACGGCCGTCCTCCGCGAGGGGATCGAGACGGCGCTGTTCCTCTACGCCGCGGCGCGCGGCACCGCCGTCGCCTCGGCCGGGGTCGCCGCGCAGATGCTCGGCGCGGTGCTCGGGCTCGCGCTCGCGATCGTCCTCGGGGCGCTCCTGTACCGGGGCGGCATCCGCATGAACCTGCGCTCGTTCTTCCGCGTCACCGGGGCCATCCTCATCGTGGTCGCCGCGGGGCTCTTCGCCTACGGCGTCCACGAGCTCCAGGAGGCCGGGTGGCTGCCGATGCTCGCCGCGACCGCGTTCGACGTCTCGGCGAGCCTGCCCGACGACGCCGGGATCGGCGCGGTGCTCCGGGGCCTCGTCGGCTACAACGCCGACCCGACGGTGCTCGAGGTCCTCGCGTGGGCCGGGTACCTCGCCGTCGTCGGCACGCTGTTCGCCCGTCCGCGCGCGGCGGCCGTTCCCGCGACCGAGGCGAACGCACGGCGGTAGACGAACGTCGGCCCCGGTTCGGCGAGATGGGTCGGCCAGATCCGATGTCCTTGTCACTCTTTCTCGCCCTCGAGTGGGGCGCGCGCTACCTGCGGCGCTGATCGGCGTTGCTTGCAGCGCAAAGCTTCCCGGCCGATTGACAGGCCGGCGGCACGAGGGTACGGTTCGCTCCGGTCCCGAGCGGCCGCGGACGCGGGAGGCGGGATGAGGTTCCGGGCCGGAGGCCCACCGGGGGCGCGAGCCTTCGGGAGGATCGACCGGCACGGAGCACGGACCGTCGACCGAGCACCGGGTCGCTTGGGGCCACCCTTTGACGGACCGAGGAACCGGACGGCAACGCTCGCGTTTGGGGAAGGCGTGAGCGGCCGCGAGGCTCCTCGGTCCGTCGCTCTTGGGGGCGAGCGCGGAGCGCGGTCTACAGCACCGCGTCGATGAAGCGCTTGGTCTCCGGGAAGCGCGGATTCGTGAGGATCTCCGACGGCGGGCCCTCCTCGAGGATCTTCCCCTCGTGGAAGAACATCATCCGGTGCGCCACCTCGCGCGCGAACCCCATCTCGTGCGTCACGACGATCATCGTCATGTGCAGCTCGGTCGAGAGCGACTTCATCACCTCGAGCACCTCGCCGATGAGCTCGGGGTCGAGCGCGGAGGTCGGCTCGTCGAACAGCATCACCTCGGGCTCCATCGCCAGGGCTCGCGCGATCGCCACGCGCTGCTGCTGACCCCCGGAGAGCCGGATCGGGTACTCATCGGCCTTGTCGGCGAGCCCGACCGCCTCGAGGAAGTGCATCGCGAGCCCCCGGGCCTCGGCCTCGGGCTTGCCCTTCACCGTGATCGGCCCCTCCATGACGTTCTGCAGCGCCGTCATGTGGGGGAACAGGTTGAACTGCTGGAAGACCATCCCGGTCCGGATCCGGAGCCGGCGGATCAGCTCCCGCTTGTGCCGCGTCCGGGTCCCGCCCTCGAGCCGGATCCCCGCGACCTCGATCACGCCCTTCGTCGGGTCCTCGAGGAAGTTGATGCAGCGCAGCAGGGTGCTCTTCCCGGAGCCCGAACGCCCGAAGACGACGACCACCTCGCCCCGGTGGACCTGCATGTCGATCCCCTTCAGCACCTCGAGGTGCCCGAAGGACTTGTGCAGGTCCTCCACCCGGACCACGACCTCGCCGTTGCGACGCTCGCTCATCGGACCCGTGCTCAGGCTCCGATCCCCGCCGGTGCCGAGGGCATCGGCGCACCGGCTCCCGCCCGCACGTACCCCTTCGACATGCGCCGCTCCAGTCGGCGCTGGAAGAAGGTGAAGATCGCCGTGAGCAGCCAGTACATCCCCGCGACGAGGACGTAGGCCTCCAGGTTCTTGAAGCTCGCCTTGCCCACGAGCTGCGCCCGCCGGAACATCTCCGCCGTCGTCGCGGTCGCTCCGAGGATCGACACGAGCGCCGTGTCCTTCATCATGGCGATGAACTCGTTCCCCGTCGGCGGGATGATCACCCGGAACGCCTGGGGCAGGATCACCCGGCGCATCTTCTGGGCGTAGGTCATGCCGAGCGCGTCCGCCGCCTCCGACTGCCCGTGTCCGACGGACTGGATGCCGGCCCGGAAGATCTCCGTCATGTAGGCGCCGTAGTTGAACCCCAGCGCGAGCGTGCCGGCGATCGCGGCGTCCAGCGTCAGCACGTCCTTCAGCTGCGCCGGCAGGCCCGGGTACTTCTGCAGCAGGTTGATCCCGATCTGGGGCAACGCGAGGTACCAGAGGAACATCTGCACGATGAGGGGGGTGCCGCGGAAGAACGACGTGTAGAAGCCGGAGACCCCGTACGCGATGGGGTGGTGCGACAGGCGCCCCAACGCGCCGATCAGCGCCAGCACGATCGCGAGCCCGATGCCGCCGAGCGAGATCAGCAACGTGTAGCGGAGCCCGCCCAGGATGTACCCGGCCTTCTCCTCCATCCAGGGCAGGTCGAAGGCCGCGATCCAGAAGAAGAAGACGATGAGGAGGAAGACGGCGAACCACACGATGCCGACCTTCAGGTTGAACGGCACCCGCGCGCTCGCGAGCGCCAGCCGATCCATCCGTCCACCTTCGGGGAGCGGGGGGCGGGCGTCCCCCGCCCCCCGCTGCTCGTTCACCCTCACACCGTCACCGCCCGGCTCAGACCTGAACCGTGAGGTCGAGGCCGTTGTACCACTTCTTCGACAGCTCGGTGAGCGTCCCGTCGGCGTGCATGTCACCGACGATCGTGTCGACGGCCTCCACCAGGCTGGTGGGATCCAGCGGCGCCTTCTTGTCGAAGGCGACGGCGAGCGGCTCGTAGAAGACCGGGTCACCGACGATCTTCACGGGGTTCCCGGCGTCGATGTACCCCTGCGCCGTGGTCATCGAGGTGATCACGGCGTCGAGGCGACCGAGGACGAGATCCTGGAGCGCGGTCGTGTCGGTGTCGTAGCCGGAGACCTTCGCGGCATCGATGATGAAATCGAAGGTGTACCCGGGGATGTTCAGGGTCTTCTCGAGGTAGAACTCGTACGTGCAGCCCGAGCACACGCCGATCCGCTTCCCGTCGAGATCCGTCGACAGGTCGTTCACCGAGGTGTCGTCCTCGCGGACCACGACGACCGCCGGCGTGTAGTAGTAGGGCTGCGTGAAGTACAGGACCTGCTGTCGTTCCGCCGTCGGCGTCATCGAGCCCACGCTCATGTCCCACCGATCGTTCCAACCGCCGGCGGTGATCAGGTCCCAGGACGGCGTCTCCCACGAGACCTCGACGCCGAGGCGCTTCGCGATCTCCGTCGCGACGTCGATGTCGAAGCCCTCGTACTCACCGGTCTCCTCGTTCAGGAACGACTGCGGCGGGTAGGCGGGGTCGGTCGAGACGCGGATGACGCCGTCCTTGCAGATCCTCGCCAGCAGGTCGCCGGCGTTCGGGTCGACCGTCGCACAGACCGCCTCGCCCGCAGCGCCCGTCGCACCGGTGGCACCGCCGGTGGCGCCGGTGGCGCCACCCTCCTCGCCACCGCCACACGCGGCCGCGACGAGCGCGAGCACCGCGAGGAGCCCCAGTATGGGCCACAACCGCTTGCTGCGCATGCTCCCTCCTTCGTCCTCGAGGCCGCGAGGGCCCTGGCCACCGCCCTCGCCGGCCTGACTCTACGGCTCCCCGCCGCCGCGAGCAACGCGCCTCAGCGGCGGCGCTGCCCCGGCAGCTCGAGCCACCGACCTCCCTCCACCCGATACGTATGGATGACGGAGGCCGGTTGCAGGAGCTCTCCAACCCGACCGAACCGATAGGTGACCGCGAGCCCCTCGAACCGATCCGTGTCATCGAGCGCCTCCCGGACCTGGGCCCGGGAGGGGGCGCCGGACCGGAGCGCGGAGATCAACAGCTCCGCCGCGTCCCAGCCCTCCACCGCGTAGGAGCCCGGGGCCAGGCCGAACTCGGCCTGGTAGTCCTGGATGAACCGCTGGTGGACGAGGCGCGTCGAGGTCGAGACGTCCGCGCACGGGCAGACGGCGAGGGTCCCCTCGGCGGCGGCCCCCGCGGCCTCCAGGTACCCGGCATCCCGGATCCGCTCGGTCCCGAGGAACGGCGTCCGCCCGAGGCCGAGCTCCACGAGCCGCCGCCGAAGGGCCGCGCCGAGCGCCCCCTCCCCCGTCCAGAGCACCGCGCCGCAGCCGCGGTCCGCGACCCCGGACGCCGCAGCCGCCACCGACCCCGTCGAGTCCTCCACGAGCGTCTCGAGCACCACGGGGACCCCCGCCGCCCGGATCGCCGCATCGCGCAGGCGTCCCGCCGGGATCCCGCGCTGCTCGAGAACGCAGAGCCCCTGCCGCGCGCGGTGGAGCCCGTGCAGGACCCGCCCGAGCGCCTCCCCCTCCGCCACCTGGTCGGGGACGAGCGCGCGCCACCCCGACCACCCGCGCCGCGCGAGATCCGCGCCGGCCGTGGAGAGCGAGACCCACGGCACCCCCGCCGCGTCGAGCGCGTCCCCGAGGACCGCCTGCCAGGGCAGCCCCGGCGCGGCGATCACCGCCACGGTCCGCGGGTGCGCGACGATCCCGGCGGCGACCTCGAGGGTCCCGGCGAGCGTGCCGCCGCTGTCGAGCACCTCGATCTCGACCGGTGCCGGCAGCTCGCCCCGGAGCTCGGCGGTCGCGAAGGCGAGCTTCGCTCCCTGGTACGCGGGCGCGATCCGGTCCGCCGGTGGCTCGAGGGCCGTCGCCTCGACGAAGGCCACGGTGACCGGTGTCGGGTCCGGCTCGCTGGGCGTCGGGCGCCCGGCGGTCGGCGTCGGTGCCACGGACCCGGCCGAGATCGACGCCCCGGGCCCCGATCCGACCGGCTGCGAGCAGGCCCCGAGCACCGTGAGGGCCGCCGCGAGCACGGCGGCCGCGACCGCTCGAGCGCGGCTCGGCCTGGGCACGGATCGCAGTCTACGGAGCAGCGCCGCGCCGCCGTAGACTGGCGCCGGGCCGGGGTGGAGGAACGGGCAGACTCGGTGGCCTCAAAAGCCACTGCGCGAGAGCGCGTGCGGGTTCGAATCCCGCCCCCGGCACGGGTCAGACGACCAGGAGCTCGGGCACCGGCTCGCCGCGGGCGAACCGCTCGAGCGCGAGGGCCGAGACCTCCACGGTCCGGGCGGCGCCATCCACCACCATCTCCGCGATGAGCTTGCCGACGACCGGACCGTGCTGGAACCCGTGGCCGCTGAACCCGGTCGCGAGGTACAGCCCCGGGAGCCCTTCCACCGGGCCGAGGATCGGGTGCCGATCGGGGGTCATCTCGTACAGTCCGACCCAGACGCGCTCGAGCCCGGCGCCCTCGAGCGGCGGGAAGACCCGGACCGCCGTCGGGAGCAGCCCCTCGACCAGGAAGCGCTCGTCGGGGGCGAGGTCGAACGACGGCCGCTCGCGGGCCGACCCCATGCCCATGAGGACGCCCGGGCCCTCCCGGTGCAGGTAGAAGCCGGTCTCGGCGTCGATCACGAGCGTGCGGCGCTCGGGCACGCCGGGGAAGGGGCCCGTGGTCACGACGTGGCGTGGGAGGGGCTCGAGGGGCAGCTCGAGCCCGACGGTCGCCGTGAGCCGGCCCGCCCAGGCGCCCGCCGCGTTCACGACGACCCCGACCTCGAACGCCCCCGCCGAGGTCTCCACCCCCCGGATCCGGCCGCCCGCCTCGCGCAGCGCGGTGACCTCGACGCCGGTGCGGATCTCGGCACCGGCCCGGCGGGCGAGCGTCGCGTAGCCCTCGGTCAGGCCCGAGGGGTCGGCGATCCCGTCGCGGGGGCCGAAGGTCGCGCCGACGACGCCGTCGAGCGAGATGCCCGGGACCAGCGCCGCCGCCTCCTCCGGCGCGAGCAGCTCCACCTCGACCCCGAGCGCCCGCTGTCGCTCGGCCGTCGCGACCGCGTCGGCCCAGGCCCGCTCGCCCCGGAACAGGAACAGGTACCCGTCCTGCCACGCGTCGACCGGGATCCCGTGCTCCTCGGAGAAGCGCAGGATCATGGGGATGCTCGCCTGCGACAGGCGCACGTTGATCTCGCTCGAGAACTGGTATCGGAACCCCCCGGCGCACGCGCCGGTCGAGCCGGTGCCGAGGCGCTCGGCCCGCTCGAGGAGGACCACGCGCCCGGCGCCGGCCGCCGCCAGATGGTAGGCGGCGCTGCACCCGACGATCCCGCCGCCGACGACGATGACGTCCGCGGTCTCGGTCACGGCCGGATGCCCTCGAGGGCCGCTCGGGCGACGACGAGATCCTCGAAGGCGACGCCGACCGACTCGAACACCGTCACGTCCTCGGCCGAGCGCCGGACCGCCGCTCCGCGCACCACCTCGGCGAGGTCGGCCACCACGTGCTCGGGCCCGATCTTCCCCTCCCGCATCGGGATCAGCAGGTCCCCGGCCTCGGCCAGGGCGGCCTCCCGGGTCTCGACGACCACCCGGGCTCGCAGGATCGTCGCCTCGTCGATCTCGCGGGTCTGCGGCGTGTAGGCGCCCACGGCGTTCACGTGCGCGCCCGGCGGCAGGAGCCGGCCATCGAACACGGGCGTCGGGCTCGTCGTGCACGTGCACACGAGGTCGGCCTCGGCCACCGCCTCCGGGGCGCCGACCTCCGCCGCGAGGCCCGAGGCCCGGAGCTCGGCGGCCAGGGCCTCGGCCCGCTCGCGGGTGCGCGAGACGACGACCGCGCGCTCCAGCGGCCGGACGGCCCGCATGGCCTCGACGTGCGCGCGGGCCTGCACCCCCGCGCCGAAGACGACCAGGCGCGAGGCCTCCGGCCGGGCGAGGTACCGGGTCGCGAGCCCCGAGACCGCCCCCGTCCGCAGCGCGGTGAGCGCGGCGCCGTCGAGGATCGCGAGCGGCGCCTGCGTCTGCGCCTCGAACAGCGCGTACAGCGCGTGGATCAGGGGCAGCCCCCGCTCGGGGTTGGACGGCGTGAGCGTGACGAGCTTGACGCCGACCCCCTCGGCGCCGGCCGCCGGCATCAGCAGCAGCGTGCCGGCGGGCGTCTCCACGTGCGAGCGCAGGGGCGCGTTCGGCAGCGCGCCCGAGAAGGCGCGCTCGAGCGCGTCGATCGCCGCAGCCATCGGCAAGGCGCGGCGGAGCCCGTCGGCGTCGATCAGGCGCACCTAGAGCTCCCCGAGGTACGCCTCCCGCATCAGGGGGTTGTTCAGGAGGTTCTCCGCGGTGTCGGCGAGCACGATCTGCCCGGTCTGCAGCACGTAGCCGCGGTCGGCGATGGACAGCGCCATGTTCGCGTTCTGCTCGACCACGAAGATCGTCCGCCCGAGCCCCCGGATCGTCTGGATGATCTCGAAGACCTGCTCGACCAGGACCGGGGCGAGCCCCATCGAGGGCTCGTCCATCAGCAGGACCTTGGGGTCGGC
>Ga0101943_1001743_pt1 | contig 15390 bp, 12 predicted proteins | sample DewCreD2012metaG_5_FD_75244 | JGI IMG/M metagenome (GOLD analysis project Ga0101943, IMG submission 75244) | Hot spring sediment bacterial and archeal communities from British Columbia, Canada, to study Microbial Dark Matter (Phase II) - Dewar... ... | reverse complement strand
GGCCGGAGCGGCGCTGCATTACGTGCGCGAGACGCAACGGGCACAGGCCGCGCACATCACGGGGATCTCCTTCTTCCGGCCTTCGGAATTCATGATCTTGGATCCGACGACGGTCCGGAATCTGGAACTGGTCGAGGCGTTGGATGGCTCGCGCGAGCACACGCTGTTTGCGGTGTTGAACGCGACGGAGACGGCGATGGGAGCGCGGCTGCTGCGGCAATGGATCTTGCGCCCGTGCTGTCGGCTGGCCGAGATCACGGCGCGGCTGGATGCCGTCGAGGAATTGGTGCGCCAGACGGTGTGGCGCGATCAAGTGCGCGCGCGGTTGAAGCGGATCCAGGATCTCGAACGCGTGCTCGCGCGCGTGAATCTGGGGACGGCCACGCCGCGCGATCTCGCCGCACTGCGCCACAGCCTGGCCGTTGTGCCGGAGCTCAAAGAGCTGTTGCGCGGGGCCACGGCCTCGCTCCTGGAAGTCCTGCGCGAGAGTCTCGATGAGCTTCCGGATGTGCGCGCTCGACTTGAGGCCGCGCTCGTCGAGAATCCGCCCGCGGCGCTTGGCGAGGGCCCGACGATCCGCAGCGGTTTCCACGCGGAATTGGACGAGCTGCGCGCGCTGGCGACCGACAGCAAGAGCTATCTGGCTCGCCTGGAACAGCGCGAGCGCGCCCGCACGGGCATCCGCTCGCTCAAGGTCGGGTACAACAAGGTCTTCGGCTACTACATCGAGGTCACCAAGCCCAACCTGCACCTGGTCCCGCCGGATTACATTCGCAAGCAGACGTTGGTCGGCGCCGAACGGTTCTTCACGCTCGAATTGAAAGAACACGAGACGGTCGTCGCTCACGCGGAGGAACGGATTCGGGAGCTCGAAGCGAGCCTCTTTCGACAGCTCTGCGCGCGGGTGGCGCAGCGGCGCGCGGACATCCTGCGGACGGCGCGCGCGCTCGGTGAGTTGGACGTGCTGGCGACGTTCGCGGAAGTCGCCGCCACCTCCGGATACGTGCGACCGCAGCTTGTCGCCGAACCGCGAATCGTCATTCGCGGGGGACGACATCCGATCGTCGAGCGCGCCCTGCCCGCCGGGCACTTCGTCCCGAACGATACGACCCTCTCGGCCGAAGAGGCGCAGATCCTCATCCTCACCGGCCCGAATCTCTCCGGCAAGTCCACGTATCTCCGCCAGGTCGCCCTCATCGTGCTGCTCGCTCAGATCGGCAGCTTCGTCCCGGCCGAGGATGCCCTCATCGGGGTGACCGATCGCCTCTTTTATCGGTTCGGCTCGGAGGATTACATCGCCCAGGGTCGCTCGAGCTTCTTCGTCGAGATGATGGAGACGGCGACGATCTTGCATCACGCGACACCGCGCTCGCTCATCCTCTTCGATGAGATCGGGCGAGGGACGAGCACCTACGATGGCTTGGCCTTGGCGCGCGCCGTGATCGAATATTTGCACAATCATCCGCGAGCGCGCGCGCGGACGCTCTTCGCTACGCATTTCCATGAACTGACGGAGCTGGAGGGGATTCTGCCGCGGGTGAAGAACCTGCACATCCTGGTGGCCGAGGAGGATGGGCAGCTCCGATTCCTGCACCGCGTCGTGCCTGGACGGGCGACGCGAAGCTACGGCGTGCAGGTCGCTCGGCTGGCCGGATTGCCGCGCCCGGTCGTGCATCGAGCCGAGGAACTGCTCGCCGAATATGAGGCGCACGAGCGGCGCCACGTGGCCGAATCATCGGCCGACTATTCACCGTCCTCACTTCGGGAGATCGCCGAACGTCTGAAGCGCCTGGATCCGAATGCCCTCACCCCGATCGAAGCGCTGACGATGCTCTACGAACTGAAACGCGCCCTGGAAGCGCGCGGGGGAGAGTGACGATCACTCGGATTTCGTCGAAGGGCCGGCGCGCAACACGGCGAGGAAGGCCTCTTGCGGGATCTCGACGCGCCCGATCTTCTTCAGCCGCTTCTTCCCCTCCTTCTGCTTCTCCAGCAGCTTGCGCTTTCGGGTGACGTCGCCCCCATAGCACTTGGCGAGCACGTTCTTGCCGATGGCGCGCAGCGTCTCGCGGGCGATGACGCGGCTCCCAATGGCGGCTTGGATGGGCACCTCGAAGAGCTGTCGCGGGATCAACTCTCGCAACTTCTCGACGATCGCCCGACCGCGCGCATACGCGTGATCGCGATGCACGATCACCGAGAGCGCGTCCACCGGCTCCCCGGCGACGAGAATATCGAGCTTCACGAGATCGGCCTCGCGATACCCCGCGAAGTGATAGTCGAGCGAGGCATAGCCGCGCGAGAGCGATTTCAGCCGATCGTAGAAGTCGAGCACGATCTCCCCCAGCGGGAGCTCATACGTCAGCAGCACGCGCGTGGGCGAGACGTACTCGAAGCGCTTCTGCACGCCGCGCTTCTCTTCGAGCAGCTGCAAGATCGGGCCGACGTATTCGGCGCTGGTGAAGATCACGGCTTCGATGATCGGCTCTTCGATCTTGGCGATCTGTCCGGGATCGGGCATCTTCACCGGATTCTCGATCTCCAGCACCTGTCCCGTGCGCGTCGTCACGCGATAGCGCACGCTCGGCGCCGTCGTGATCAACTCCAGGCCGAACTCTCGCTCCAAGCGCTCCTGCACGATCTCCATGTGCAGCAGGCCGAGGAAGCCGCAGCGGAAGCCGAACCCCAGCGCCGCCGACGTCTCCGGCTCGAAGAAGAACGAGGCGTCGTTCAATCGCAGCTTCTGCAGGGCGTCGCGCAAGACCTCATATTGCCCGCTCTCGACCGGATACAATCCGGCGAAGACCATTGGTTTGACCTCTTGGAAGCCGGGGAAGGGGACGGCCGTCGGCCGCTCGGCCTCGGTGATCGTATCGCCGATCTTCACATCGGCGATCGCCTTGATGTTGGCGATGAGGAAACCGACTTCGCCGACCGAGAGCTGCTCGATGCGGCGCGGCTTGGGCGTGAGGACGCCCAGCTCCTCCACCTCGTATTCGCGCCCGGTGGCCATGAGCCGAATCCGCTGCCCCGGACGCAGCGTCCCCTCAATCACCCGGACCATGACGACGACGCCGCGATAGGTGTCGAACCAAGAATCGAAGATCAGGGCCTTCAACGGCGCTTCGGGGTCACCGTGCGGCGGAGGAATGCGCTGAATGATCGCCTCGAGGATCTCCTCGGTGCCGAGGCCGAGCTTGGCGCTGGCCAGGATCGCGCGACTCGCGTCCAAGCCGATGAGGGTCTCGATCTGCTCCCGCGTCTTCTCCGGATCGGCATTCGGCAGGTCAATCTTATTGATGACGGGGATGAGCTCGAGGTCGTGCTCGATGGCCGCGTAAGCATTGGCAACCGTCTGCGCCTCCACGCCCTGCGAGGCATCAACCACGAGCAACGCGCCCTCGCAGGCGGCGAGGCTGCGGGAGACCTCGTAGGAGAAATCCACATGCCCGGGGGTGTCAATCAGGTTCAGGACGTACGTGTTCCCATCACGCGCCGTATACTGAAGGCGGACGGCATGCGCCTTGATGGTGATCCCCCGCTCCCGCTCTAGGTCCATCGAATCGAGGACCTGCTCGGTCATCTCCCGCTCGCTGAGCGCCCCGGTCCGTTCCAGGAGGCGATCGGCGAGCGTGGACTTGCCGTGATCAATATGCGCGATGATCGAGAAGTTGCGGATGAATTCGGGTCTGACCATCTCCGACTATCGGAACGTATCGCGCGCGAGCATGGCGCTGCCGATGACGCCCGCTTGCCCACCAAGCAGCGACGCGACGATCTCGCACTGCGCGACCATGGCCGTGAAGGCACGCCGTTTGACCTCAGCGATGATAGGATTCAAGAGCAAGTCTCCCGCGACCATGACGCCGCCTCCCAGCACGACCATATCGAGATTGAGGAGGTTGAGGACATTGGCCACAGCGATCCCGATCCATTTCCCCGTCTGTTCCAAGATCATGAGCGAGAAGTCATCGCCGTTGAGCGCCTCGGCGGCGATGCGTTCGGGCGTCAGCTCCCCCCCGCCCGGCACGGCCAATCGCGAGAGCGAAGAACTGCGATCGCGAAAGAGCCGTTCGCGCGCGCGCCGCACGATATTGGGACCGGAAGCGATCGTCTCCAAGCAGCCGCGATTCCCGCAGCGACAGGGCAAGCCATCCGGGTCAACGGTCGTGTGCCCGAATTCTCCGGCGAAGCCGAGCGCCCCGCGATAGAGTCGGCCCTCGCAGATGAGCCCGGCGCCGATGCCCGTCCCCAAGGCGATATAGATCACGTTGGTGCGACCGCGAGCGGCCCCGCAGACGAATTCGCCGTAGGCGGCCATGTTCGCATCGTTCTCGATGAGCACGGGGCAGCGCACCCGCTCGGCGACCGCTTCGGCAACGTTCACCTTCACGAGCGAGGGGAGATTCGGCGCCGCCTCCACGCGCTGCGTGCGCGCGTTCACCAGTCCGGGGACGCCCACCCCGACGCTGCGAATGGGCCAATGGCGCTCGCTCGCCCGCCCTTGCAAGCGTTCGACAGATCGGCAGATGCCGTCCAGGACGGCGTCCGGATCATCGCCGAGGGCTTCCTGCGTGATCTCGTAAATCTCCCCCTCGGCATTCACGAGCGCCGCTTTGACGGTCGTCGCGCTGACGTCGACCCCCATGTAAATGGTCCCCTGGTTCATGGCGCCTTCCCACTTCGGTTTTCGCTACTATAGCAGATCGAGCGAAAGGGCGTCAAAATTCCCCCTGCCCGATCCGGCGCGCCTTTGATCTTGCGCGAATCCTCGGGTATGCTAAATTTAGCACTTCGCACGAGAATCTCGCATCGAGGGAGAGGGGCAACCGATGAAGACATACACGGGACCGGAGATCCGAAACGTCGCCGTCGTCGGACACGGGGATGCCGGGAAGACCTCGCTCGTCTCCGCCATGCTCTTCGATGCGGGCGTCACGTCACGGCTGGGGCGCGTGGACGAGGGCACGACGGTGACCGATTACGACGAGGATGAGATCGAGCGCAAGATCACCATGCACACGGCGCTCGCCCACTTGGAGTGGAAAGGGACGAAAATCAATCTCCTGGACACGCCCGGCTATCAAGCCTTCATCCACGATGCGCGCGGCGCCGTGCGCGTGGCAGATGTGGCGTTGGTCGTCGTGGACGCCGTCGAGGGCGTGCAGGTGCAGACCGAGAAGGCCTGGAGTTATGCGGAGGAGTTCGGTACGCCCCGCATCCTCCTCATCAATAAGCTGGATCGCGAGCGCGCGGATTTCGAGGCCGCCTTGGAAGCACTCGTGGAAGCGTTCGGTCGCGCGGCCATCCCCTTCCAAATCCCGATCGGCAAGGAGCGCGATTTCTCCGGCGTGGTGGATGTGATCACGCGCCGCGCCTATCGCTTCCAGAACGATGCGAGCGGGAAATTCACGGAGACGGATCCCCCGGCCGAGCTGAGTGATCAGATCGAGGCGCGCCGCGAGGCCATCCTCGAAATGGTCGCCGAGAGTTCGGATGAGCTGTTGGAGAAATTCTTCGCCGAGGGGACGCTCTCGGATGAGGATTTGCTCGCCGGCATCCGAAAGGCCATCTTGGAGAAGCGGCTCTTTCCGGTCTTCGCCGCCTCGGCCTATTTGAACATCGGCATTCAGCCCCTTCTGGATGCCCTCGTGCGATATGCGCCGGCGCCGACGGATTTTCGCACCGTCCGAGGGCGCGCTGGCATCGAGGCCGACGCGCCGGTGATCGAACGCCCGATCTCAGATGACGCGCCGTATTCCGCCTTCGTCTTCAAGACGATCGCCGATCCCTTCGCCGGACGCATCACGCTCTTCAAAGTCTACTCGGGCGTCATGCGCTCGGACATGACGGCCTACAACATGACCAAGGGCATTCAGGAGCGACTCGGCCCGTTGCACGTCGTCCAGGGCAAGCAGCTCGAGAAGGTCCCGGAGCTGCATGCCGGCGACATCGGAGCCGTCACGAAACTGCGCGAGACGCAGACCAACGACACGTTCGCCGACAAAGCGGCGCCGATCATTTACGAGCCGATCTCGTTCCCGCAGCCGGCCATCGCCTTCGCCATTGAGCCGAAGTCGCGGGCGGACGAGGACAAACTCTCGGCGGCGTTGCATCGGCTCCTGGAAGAAGACCTCGCGCTGCGCTTCGAGCGAGATCCGCAGACGAAAGACTTCCTCCTCTCGGGGACCGGACAGCTTCACATCGAGACCGTGGTCGCCCGGCTCAAGAAGCGCTACGGCGTGGACGTGATGCTGAAGCTCCCGAAAGTCCCCTATCGCGAGACGTTCAAAAACCGCGTCGAAGCGCACGGTCGGCATAAGAAGCAGACGGGGGGGCGCGGTCAGTTCGGCGATTGCGTCTGCATCTTCGAGCCGCTGCCCCGCGGCGCGGGGTTCGAGTTCGTGGATAAGATCTTCGGCGGCGTGATCCCGCAGCAATTCCGCCCGGCCGTCGAGAAGGGCATCCTCGAAGCCGCGCAAAACGGGCCGCTGGCCGGCTATCCCGTCGTGGATTTCCGCGTCGAATTGATTGACGGGCAGACGCATCCGGTGGATTCCGACGAATTGTCCTTCAAGCTCGCGGGGATCAAGGCCTTTCGCATCGCCATGGAGAAGGCCAATCCCGTGCTGCTGGAGCCCATCATGCAGGTGGAGGTCGTCGTCCCGCAAGAATGCGCCGGCGATGTCATCGGCGATTTGAACGCGCGTCGCGGCCGTATCCTGGGGATGGAGGCGCGCGGCAAGCAGCAGGTCATCCGCGCGCAAGTCCCGCTGGCCGAGATGCTCACCTATCAATCCACGCTCAACTCGCTCACGGGAGCGCGCGGCACGTATACGATGGAGCTGTCGCACTACGACGAGGTGCCGCCTCATATCGCCCAGAAGATCATCGCCGAAGCTCGCGCCGAAGGCCGCGTCAAGGCGGAAGAGGAATAACGAGCGATGGGGAGCGCGTCGAAGGTCGGCCCGGTGCTCCCCCGCTCTCGCCGCGTGATCGGCATGCGTCAGAAGTTGCTCATCGCGACGCGGAATCGCGGGAAGTGGGCGGAGATTCGCGAGCTGCTCGCCGATCTCCCCGTGGAACTGGTCGGGTTGGACGACTTCCCGCAGCTTCCCGAGATCGAAGAATCCGGCACGACGTTCGAGGAGAATGCGCTGTTGAAAGCTCGGTTTTTTCACGAGCGGACGGGACTGCTCACGGTCGCGGAAGATTCCGGGCTTGAGGTCGAAGCTCTGGGAGGGGCTCCCGGTCTCTTCTCCGCCCGATACGGGCGCAGCGATGCCGAGCGCATCGCCCGATTGCTCGCCCAACTGCGCGATGTCCCCGCGTCGCGGCGGACGGCGCGCTTCATCTGCGTGGCCGCGCTCGTCGGTCCGGGACTGGAGCGCACGTTCATCGGAGAAGTGCGCGGGAGAATCCGCTCAGAGCCCTCTGGATCGAACGGCTTCGGCTTCGATCCCGTCTTCGAGTATCCCCCTCTGGGGAAGACCTTCGCCGAACTGACCCGCGCCGAGAAATCCGCCGTGAGCCATCGCGGCCAAGCTTTCCGACAGCTCCGCGATTTCCTCGCTCACTGGCTCGCGCGCTCCGGCGCTCGGGGAACCGAAGGGCGGGAGAGCTGAGGCTCCAGGGGGAACCGCCGCGCTCGGGCTCACCTTCCCCAATCGCGCTTATACCGGAAATCGTGCCCGATGGAGCGCGAGGAGATCTTCGGGCAGAGGGGCGTTCGCCGTTTGAAGTGCGAGCGGCGTACCATCTCGGCGACGCGTCGCACGAGCGCTTCCTCATAGCCGTTGTGCACGAGCGCCTCCACCGTCAGGCGCCGATCCACGAGTTCGACGAGGATGGCATCGAGCACATCGTAGGTGAGGCCCAACTCCTCCTCATCCGATTGTCCGACCCAGAGATCGGCCGTCGGCGGCTTCTGCCGGATGCGCTCCGGAACGCCCAAGTATTCGGCGAGGCGTCGCACTTCGGTCTTATAGAGATCGCCAAGCGGCCACATCGCCGCCGCCATATCTCCGTAGATCGTCCCGTAGCCGACCAAAAGCTCCGTCTTATTGCTCGTGCCGATGACGAGCGCGCGCAGCGCCGCCGAGAGATCGTACAGGATCAGCATGCGCATGCGCGCCATGACGTTCCCGCGCCGAACGCGATCGGCGTCCGGGAAGCGCTCGAAATACGCATCCACCATCGGCGTGATCTCGACCAGGATCGTCCGAATTCCCAACTGCTCGGCGACCAACTCCGCATCGGCCACGCTCGCCGGATCGCTCGTCCGATAGGGCATGAGCACCCCGTAGGTATGCTCCGGCCCGAGCGCGCGCGCCGTCAGATGGGCGACGACGGCCGAGTCTAAGCCTCCGGAGAGGCCGAGCACGCCGCGCTCGAACCCGACTTTCGTCACTTCTTCGCGAATGAAGCGAACGAGCAGTTCCGCCGCCAGCGCGGGATTGAACGCTCCGAATGTCGGTTTCGATCCGATGTCAGAAGCCTTCATCATAAGGCGGGAGATGGTAACGTCGGGCATAAATGCGCCGCAACTCGCGCAGGACCAGATCCAATCGCTCATCGCGCAAGAGAGGATAGAAGGTGCGCGCCCGTCGGATCTCTCCCAAATCCACTTCGCCCACGAGCACGGCTTCATCCAGCAGAGGAGCGCTCACCACCGGACGCCCGAACGGATCCACGATCACTGATCCTCCGGAGAATACGGCACCATCCTCGAATCCCACGCGGTTCACGTAGACGACGTAGAGCATATACGCCTGCGCGGCCGCGCGCGTGATCGTCTCCCAGGCTTCGACGCTGCCGAGCTTCGTCTCGCCGCGCACGCCGCGTCCGGGACCGGCCGAGAGACAGAGGAGGATCTGCGCGCCGTCCTGCGCGAGCAGATACACCGACGAGGGATGCCACATGTCCTCGCAGATGAGCATCCCCATGCGCCCGAGCCGCGTGTCGAAGGCCCGCAAGACATCGCCGGGCGCTAAGTAGCGCCCCTCATCGAACATCCCATAGGTCGGCAGATAGAGCTTGCGATGGACGTGGACGATCTCCCCTTGGCTCACGTATACGGCGGAGTTGAAGAACCGAAAATCCGCTGAGACCTCGACGCCGCCGAACGCGATGTCCAGACGGTGTGTCGCACTCGCCTCTCGCAGCGCGGCCACGACCTCCGAGCGCGCCAGCTCCAGCGCGACCTCAGGGACCAAATCCTCCAGATAATACCCGGTGAGGGAGAGCTCCGGGAAGACGACGAGATGCGCTCCTTGTTCGGCCGCCCGCGCGATCACCTCCAGATGCTGCGCGAGATTTCGCGAGACATCGCCTAAGACGGGCCGAATCTGCGCCAGCGCGATCAGGAACCGCATGCGCCCGTTCCCCTTCTCTCAGCGAATCTCCACGTCCTGGCTCACGATGAGGCGGAAGCGTGTCCCCGGGCGCAGCGAGATGTCCTCGCCCGGAAGCGTGATCTCCGTCGCCCCGGATTCCCGCGTCGAGACCTTCATCAGCTCGACGCTCTCGCGCCGCAGCCCGCGCTTGGACGGCTTGCCTTCGGGAATCCCCGGATCCGGGATTCGGCGAATACTGATTCCTCCGGAGATCTCAATGCGCGGCCCGCGCCGCGGTTCTCCGGTCGTCTCCGCGGGCACCATCTCCTTCGGAGGCGGTGGCGGCTCCAGCGCTTTCACCCGCAGGGCGATCGGGAGCGCGCGCACGCCCAAGGAGACCTCCTGGAACTGCACGACGAGCGTCGAGAAATTCCCCTCTTCATCTTGTTCGGCCCGCGCCAGGCCGAGGATGCGCGCCCCGCGAGGGAGGATCTCCCTCCCCCCGATGACGAGCGCCTGCGTCAGGCGAAGCACGAAGCGCCCCTCTTCTCCGATCAAGCGCGTATCCAAGTCTTCCTCCAGCTCCGCCACCAGCTCGGTTCCCGAAGGGATGACCGCACGCTGGCCGCCGAAGCTCATCGCCGTCACCAGCAGAGGAAGAAGTGCGCTCAAGATGAGGCTCCTGCTGACGATCCTCCGGTTCATTCCCTCCTCCTTTCGAGCGCCTCGCAACGCCCTCGTTCCTTCGGAGCGGCTCCCTCGTGTCCCCACTCACCGAAGGCCGTAAAGCTTCAATCGAAACTCATCGTTGACCACTTTGATCTCGGGGCGAATCCCCGAGAACCGTTGAGCGACATGAAGCAGCATGGGGACACCACCGACCACCGTCTCCATGCCGTAGTACGGGCTTTTGAAGATCGCCTTCAATCGGGGATGCGGGGCATTGACGACGCCATAGCAGATGGGATCGAGCGCCACACCGCTGGTGCGCATGGGATTGATCAGCTCGATGCGGTCGTCGAAGATGAGCAGTCGCGTCACCTGATCGCGCGCGCTGTAATCCCGATGCACGAGGGCATTGGTGAGCGCTTCGAGCACGGCCGCGCGGGGATAACTCGCCCGAGGGGCAACGGGCGACGCCCCCGACCATCGGCGCGATGGGCGCTCTGCGAGCAGATCCGTATAACGGGTCAGGAATCGCAGCGCCCGCTCGTAGACGCTCGCGAGATTCCCCACGATCTCCTCCCGCTCGACGATGGGATCGGTGATCTCCACGCCGCTGAAGCGCGTCGCCACCAGACCGCTGCGCGGCAAGTGCTCGGCCACCTTCTCGTCCTTCCCGAAGAGCAAGAGTCCGGCCAGCGTCGGGACGCTCTCCTGATCCACCTCAACGGCCAGTTGCAGGTAATGGATCATGACCTCATCCACGGGATACCCGTGCTCCTCGAACTCGCTCAGATCCCCCCCGCGTAATTCGCGCACGTAGCTCCAGAAGATCGCCTCATCAATATCGTCCAGCGTCGCCGTCGTGATGGGGAGCAGCTCGAACCCGTACGAATGGCGGGGATCGTACATCTCGGCGATCTCCTCGGCCGTCGCTTCCCGCTTCGTTGAACCGACGCGCACGTAGCACCGATGATCGAATGTCCGATATGGCCGATGCACGCCGGTGACCTCCAACGCGACGATGCGCTTGCCGTTGTCAAAAGCGATCTTGTTGATCTGCGGGCGAATCGGGGGGATGACGAGCCGCCGACAGACGTCAATGAGCTGCTGCTCCACCCATTCGGGATCATCCACCCCTTCGACGCGCCGGTTGTCGTTGACGCCGATGATGATGAATCCACCTCCCGAATTGGCGAGCGCGACGATCTCAGCAGCGAGCTTCTCCGGATTGTTCAAGCGGACCTTGAACTCGACGTAGCTATCCTCTCCGCCTTGAATGAGGCTGAGCAGCTCCGTCCGATCGAGCAGGACGTGCTCTTCAAAATACTGCTGCGCGAAGAAGGATCGGGTGGAACTCGGAACATGCCGGTTGCGGAATCGCTTCCTGCCCATGAGTCGCCCTCATGCCGAGAGACTCGACCTCGCGCGCCCTGCGCTCGAGGGAGCCCCCGATGGAATGTCCGAGCCGTTCGCACAGGGGAAAATATACACGATCCGCCGCCGGCGCAAAAGCTCTTTTCAGAGGGGGAACGGAAGCGCCTCCGCGACGCCGAAACGGCGGACAGAGCGCTCGCTCATCGTGACGATTCGGAGTACGGCTTGCGGAGGTAACGGCGAGCTTGCTCGTGAGCATCGAGCACGTCCTCCCGCTGGAGGACGAGCCGATACTGGGCTTGCGCGGCGCGGCGCTCGCCGCGCAGATCGAGAATCTGACCGATGCGGAGATGGGCCAGCGTCTTCAAGTCCGCATGCGCGTCGTCCATGGCCACCACGCGACGAAAATGATGCAGCGCGGCCTGTTTGTACCCGCTCTGAAAGAGCGCTTCGGCGTACTGATAGCGGATCAAATCCTGCGTCTCCCGATAGGTCGGTTGCGCGAGCAAGTCCTCGAAGGCGCGGACGGCCTCGGCCCGCTCGCCGATCCGCATGAGGAGGTTCGCCCGCTCCAGCCCGAAGAGATAATTGCGGGGGTATCGCGCGATTAACTCCTCGAGCAGGCGGAGGGCCTCCGGGAATCGCCCTTCGCGATAGTATACGGCGATCAAGAGGGTGCGGGCGTCATCGGCCACATATCGGCCCGATCGCGCCGCTTCCTCCAACAGCTCGATGCCCCGTTCCCGACTCCCGCGAATCCCCCCGAGGGCGACGAGGATCTTGACGGCCAAGGGCAAGCTCCCCACGATGTATTCATAGAGGCCGACGGTGAGCTTGGCATCGGCGAACTGCGGATCGCGGCGCAAGACTTCCCGATGCTCTTTCACGGCACGGAAGCCATTGCGCAACGCCGAGAAGAACTTTCGCAAGACCGTCGCCTCATACCCGGCCAGCACGGCATACGCCGCGCCGAGGAAATATCGGGCTTCGACGTCATCCTCATTCGCACGAAGGCGCGCCTCGGCTCGCTCGAGCGCCCGCTCGATGTGCGCGCGAAACCGCTGTTGTTCCTCCTCGCTCACGCGCGCTTCCGATTGCGCGTAGAACGCCGGGTTGATGTAGATGCCCGCCTGCAGCCGCCGCGTGCGATTGAGCCAATCTATCCACGCGTGCGTGGCCAGATAGAGAGGGCCCGCCGGATGCTCGGGAAAATCCGCGGCCAGGCGCTCGAAACATCTCCGCGCTTCCTCGTAATCGAGATTGTAAAAGGCCTCAAATCCGATCCGGCGCAGCGCCTCAAAGGATTCGGATGACGCCGTTTGGCCAAGGGATTGAATTCGAGAGAGCGCCCGCTGCGCAGACCTCACCGACTCGATGGTGAGCGCGCGCTCATTCCAGATCGCGACCGAAGCCCCTTCCGAACCAATGAGCGCGCCAAGGAGGAAGAAGCCGACGAACCGCGCGTTCATACCGCTCTTCACAGGGAGTTATTGTATCATCGCTGCGACGTTCGGGGAACGAGGATGCGGAGCGCTCGCGGGATAATCTCGAATTCCACCGGCAGCCTCCCGGCTAATTCGCCGTCCACTTGGAAGAGGATCTCCTCTCCCGAATCGGAATAGGCGCGCCCGCGCCGCGCGCTCACATAGAGGACGCCGGGCTGATGGACGTGCCAGCCGAGGAACGTCAAGGGGAGATAGAAGAGCACATAGAGCAGCTTGCATCGGCTCGTGATCGCGCAGACGCGAAATTCCTCCGTCTCGGGGCGCGCGTCCGGAGCCATGCGAATCCCTCCGCCATAGCTCGGCACATTGGCGACGGCGGCGAAGGTCGCGCGAATCCGCCGATCCTCCAGCTCCAGCGTGAACACAGGCGCCCGCCATGTGAAGAGGTGCGTCAATCCGGCGAGCCAATAGGCCAGAAGACCAAAGCGCCGCTTGAGACCGGGATTCACGGCGCGCACGATCGAGGCATCGAGCCCGATCCCGACCATCAGCACGAAGTATCGGCCATTGGCCCGACCGACGCTCACCTCGCAGATGTGCGGCTCGACGATCATGCGGACGAGATCGGGCACGCGACGGGGGATTCCGAGCACATGGGCCAGAACGTTGGCCGTCCCCGCTGGCCAGACGGCCAGAGGGATAGAGGAGCCGACGATCCCCGGCAAGACCTCATTCACCGTCCCATCGCCGCCTCGGACGATGAGACACTCCGCTCCCATCTCGACAGCTTGACGAGCGAAGTGCGCGGCTTCGCCCGGGCCGGACGTCACGAAGACGTCTAAGAGGATCCCCCGCTCGGCGAGCATCTGCCGAAAATCCGCGATCTGCGTGCTCGCCGCCTTCTGACGTCCGGCCGCCGGATTAGTGATGAGAACCGCGCGTCTGGGAGAGGACACCAGAGAGCCCGCCGGTCGAAGTCCCCTTGAGGGTTCGCGCCTTCATTCGAGACGATAGTTGGGCGCTTCTTTGGTGATGATCACATCGTGCACATGACTCTCGCGCCATCCGGCCGGGGTGATGCGAATGAAGCGCGCCTTCTCCTGAAGCTCCCGGATCGTGCGACAGCCGCAGTACCCCATGCCGGCGCGCAAACCACCCACAAGTTGCTCGACGATCGCCGCCAGTGGCCCCTTGTAGGGCACCTTGCCCTCGACGCCCTCGGGGACGAGCTTCCCCCGCTCGAGCGCCGGATTATAGCGGTCGCTGCTACCCGCCAGCATGGCGCCGAGCGAGCCCATCCCCCGATAGGTCTTGAACGTGCGCCCTTGGTAGAGGATCGTCTCTCCGGGACTCTCATCGGTCCCGGCAAAGAGTGAGCCGATCATCACGCAGTCGGCGCCGGCCGCAATGGCCTTGGTGATGTCGCCGGAGAAGCGAATCCCTCCGTCGGCGATGATGGGAACGCCCGTGCCGCGCGCCGCGCGCGCGCAGTCCATGATGGCAGTGATCTGCGGCACGCCCGCGCCTGTGACCACACGGGTCGTGCAGATGGAGCCCGGCCCCTGCCCGACTTTCACCCCATCGGCGCCCGCGGCGATCAGCTCCCGCGCTGCTTCGGCCGTGGAGACGTTGCCGACGACCACATCCACCTCGGGGAACGCCCGCTTCACCTGCCGAAGCGCTTCCAACACGCGCGTCGTATGTCCATGCGCCGTATCAATGACGAGCACATCCACGCGCGCTTTCACCAACTCCGCCGCGCGTTCGAGGAAGTCCCCGGTCGCCCCGATCGCCGCGCCGACTCGCAGCCGCCCCAACGGATCCTTGGCCGCATTCGGATACTTGATCGCTTTCTGAATGTCCTTCACGGTGATCAACCCCTTCAGCCGAAAGTCGTCATCCACGATCGGGAGCTTCTCGATCCGATGCCGCTGCAGGATCCCCTTCGCGTCTTCGAGCGTCGTCCCCACCGGCGCCGTGATCAGCTTCTCGCGCCCGGTCATCACATCGCGGACGCGCAGGTCCATCCGAGTCTCGAACCGCAAATCGCGGTTCGTCAAGATCCCCACGAGCTTCCCATCGCCATCCACGACGGGCACGCCCGAGATCTTGTAATGCGCCATCATGGCCAGCGCCTCCGAGATCGGCCGATCCGGAGTGATCGTGATCGGGTCCACGATCATCCCGCTCTCGGAGCGCTTCACCTTGTCCACTTCGGTCGCCTGCGCCTCGATCGAGAGGTTGCGATGGATGATGCCGATCCCCCCTTGCTGCGCGAGCGCGATGGCCAGATGCGCTTCGGTGACCGTATCCATCGCCGCACTGCTGATCGGGATGTTCAATCGCACGTTCCGCGAGAAGAAGGTCGTCGTGTCGGTCTCCGTCGGCAGGACATCGCTCTTGGCGGGGATGAGAAGGACGTCATCGAAGGTGAGCCCTTCCGGAAGGTGCCTCATCGGTATGGTCTCGCCCTTGTCGCTCATAGTTAGGCTGCGAGTTTACGCAAGGCGAGTCGGATCGTCAAGGAGGAAGAGGAGCCATTCGCCGCTCAGGCGGCGGCGACCTGTTCT
>Ga0101943_1001875_pt1 | contig 15401 bp, 16 predicted proteins | sample DewCreD2012metaG_5_FD_75244 | JGI IMG/M metagenome (GOLD analysis project Ga0101943, IMG submission 75244) | Hot spring sediment bacterial and archeal communities from British Columbia, Canada, to study Microbial Dark Matter (Phase II) - Dewar... ... | reverse complement strand
GGGTAGAAAAGTCGCCGTCCAGCACCAGCTCGGGCCGGTAAGGTACCTGGTAGGCCTCGAGCGCCCGCCGATACCCACGCAGCCGCTCCCGTCCGGCCTGGTGTTGGGGCTGGCCGGTTAGGTGGGCGATCTCGCGGTGGCCGAGCTCGAGCAGGTGCCGGGTGGCCGCATAGGCCCCGCCCTCGTCGTCCGGCGCCACCCAGAAAGCCCCCGGATACACCCCCACCAGCACATGGGGCGTCCGGGCCTGGGCCAGGGCCTCGAGCCGGGGGTCGTGGTCGTGCGCCCCCAGCAGGATGTAGCCTTTGGCCGGCTTAAGAGGTAGGCCGGCGGGGTCGGTGGGGGTCTCCTCCAGGCGCAGCCCAGCCTGCCAGAGCGCCTCGGATAGGTGTTCGAACAGCAGCACAAAGTACGGGATGTAGCGCCGCACCCCCGGGGCCAGCAGAATACCCACGGTGTCGCCTTTGCCGGTAAGCTCGCGGGCAGCCTGCATGGGTACGTAGCCCAAGCGCGCCACCACCTCGAGCACCCGGGCCCTGGTCTCGGGGTGCACCCCGGGCCGCTGGTTCAGCACCCGGCTGACCGTGCCGGTAGAGACCCCGGCCAGGCGGGCCACATCTTGAATGGTGGGGGTCTGTTGGTGGTTCATAATCTGTTTTTGTAATCGCTTACAGACTTTCACTCATAATAAAGGCTTTCAAAAACCCGTGTCAATACGGTGTATTATTTTTATTGATTAGTTTTCTGTAAACGATTACAAAAACTGGGCCAGCCGGCTTACTGATAAGATGGTAGGCGACATGAAAGGACTCATTCTTGCCGCTGGACGGGGCACCCGGCTTCGTCCCCTCACCCATACGCGCCCCAAACCGGTCATCCGACTGGCTGGCAAACCCATCATTCGCTACGCGGTGGACAACCTGCTCGAGGCCGGCATTACCGAGATAGGGGTGGTGGTCTCCCCCGACACCATCGAAGACATCAAGCTGGCCCTCAAAGATTGTTCGGGTGTGCAGATCACCTACATTGTGCAGGAAGAAGCCCTGGGCATCGCCCATGCGGTCGGCACGGCCAAAGACTGGCTGGGGCAGAGCCCTTTTGTGCTGTACCTGGGCGATAACCTCTTTCAAAAAGGCGTCAAGTCCTTTGTGGAAGCCTACCAGCCCGGCATAAGCGCGGTGATTGCCCTGGTGCGCGTACCCGACCCCCGGCAGTTTGGGGTGGCGGTGCTGGAGGAAGGGCGCATCGTCAAGCTCCTGGAGAAACCCAAAGACCCACCTTCGGATCTGGCGGTGGCCGGGGTGTACGTGTTTGGCCCGGTCATCATGGACATCATCGCCGACCTGAAACCCAGTGCCCGGGGCGAGTATGAGATTACCGACGCCATCCAGGCCCTGGTGGATCGGGGCCATACCGTGCTGGGGCAGGAAATTGCCGGCTGGTGGAAGGACACCGGACGCCCCGCCGACCTGCTGGATGCCAACCGACTCCTGCTGGTGGAGCAAAAAAGCCCCACCCCGGTCATCGAAGGGCAGGTCTACGAAAGCCAGGTAACGGGGCGCGTGGTTATCGAAAAGGGCGCAGTGGTCAAAAACAGCACCATTCTGGGCCCGGTGCACATCGCCCCCAACGCAATAATCGAGGGCGCTTATATCGGCCCCTTTACCTCGGTGGGGCCCAACGCCGTGGTACGGCAGGCCGAGGTGGAGTATTCCATCCTGGAAGACGGCGCAGTGGTCGAGGACGTACCGCTGCGCTTACACGAGTGCATCCTGGGTGTAAAGGCCCGGGTAACCAGGCGCCACGGCCTGCCCAAAGCCCACAAGCTGGTGCTAGGTGACCTGAGCAGCCTCGAGCTGGCCTAGCCTCACCAACCATCGGCTGGGTTTTCGTCCTGGGGTATGGTTCCACAAGCTGCTGTCCACTCGTGTCCAGAATGAAAACCAGAGCCCTTCGCCCTGCGAGCTGAAGCGCAATAAATTCCTCGATCAAAACAGCCGCCCCCATACGGGGGCTTTTGCTGTTGTAGGCTACCGGCCTTCGCGGTATCGCCGCAGGTTCTCCATGTCCTCCTGCACCAGGTCGTCCCGCCAGGCCAGCGACTCCAGGTGGTGGCGCAGTTCGTGCAGCAGGGTTTCCCAGATCTCGCCCTCCCAGTCGAAGCTGGGATCTTCGGCGGCCAGTGCCGCAAAAGAGCCGTAAAACAGGGCAATGTGCCGCCCGATACCTTCAAACCCACCCAGCACCGAAGGATAGCCAGGGTCGTAGTACTCACCGAGCCGCAGCAGCTCGGGCTCGTCGGGGTCGGGCTTGAGGTGCTCCAGCACGTGAAGGCCGTGCAGACCTCGCTTATACTCGGCTGGAATTTCGTCCCACAAGCGCTCGGCTGTTTCGGCAAAGGCCTCGTAGGTCATCGGCTTCAGTCTGTCACAGATGCTCTGGAGCAACCGTGAGGATGGGCAGGCTTGACAGATTTTTAGTTTTACCTAAAAATAAAAGCCTACTTGGCATGGTTTGCCTAAATCTCAGACTATGAACAGAACCACCCACCGCACCCCCCTCTCCGAGGCCCAGGAAGACTATCTAAAGCAGGTCTTGCTGTTAGGCAGCGGGGAGGGCATGGGCCGGCTGGAGGACACCCTGCCGGTATCCACCCAATCGCTGGCCGACCGGATGCAGGTCAAGCCGGCCTCGGTCACCGGGATGCTCAAGAAGCTGGCCGAGCTGGGCCTGGTGGAGTACGAGGCCTACCGGGGCGTGCGGCTTACCGAGGCCGGCTACAAGGTGGCCCTCGAGGTGCTCCGCCATCACCGGCTGATTGAGGCCTATTTGCATCAGGCGCTGGGCTACGGCTGGGAAGAAGTGCACGCCGAGGCAGAAAAGCTCGAGCACCACATCTCGGAAGCCTTCGAACAGCGCATCGCCGAGTGGCTGGGCCACCCTTCCCACGACCCTCACGGCGATGTAATCCCCAGCGCGGCCCTCGAGCTACCCCCCACCACCCCCAACCGCCGCCTGGCAGCCTTGCAAAGCGGCCAGTACGGCACGGTGGCACGGGTAGCCACCCAGGATCAGGACGCGCTCAACCTGCTGGCCCGTCTGGGTCTCAAGCCCGGCGCTTCGCTGCGGCTGCTCGAGCAGGGGGCCGAGGGCAGCCGCATACAGGTAGGAGGCCAGCGCTATTTGCTGCCCACCAGCCTGGCCCAGGTGCTGTGGATACAGATCGAGGAGGATCAGGATGCGAATCCGTAACCACCTAAAACCCTCTATACTACTGGCCCTGCTGGTGCTGGGCCTTGCGACCCAGGTCAGCGCCCAGCCAGACAAAATCAGCCGGCTTCAGCCGGTGCGGCAAACCCCGGTGCGGGTGGTGACCACGGTCAACTTTATCACCGACCTGGTACAGCAGGTGGGGGGCGACCGCGTCCGGGTGGAGGGCCTGATGGGGGCCGGGGTAGACCCCCACCTCTACAAGGCCTCGGCGGGCGATGTGCGCCGGCTCCAGCAGGCCGACCTGGTCTTCTACGGCGGGCTGCACCTCGAGGGCAAGATGGTGGAGCTGCTGGAACGCCTGCCCAAGGCCATCGCGGTGACCGACGCCATCCCCCGCGAGCGCCTGATTCGGCCCGCTGGTGGCTTCCAGGGGCAGTTCACCTACGACCCCCACGTCTGGTTTGATGTGACCCTCTGGCAGTTCACCATCGGCCGGGTGCGGGATGCGCTCAGCCAGGTAGACCCCGCCGGGGCCAGCCGCTACCGGGCCAATGCCGAGGCCTACCGCAAGCGCCTCGAGCAACTGGATGCCTTCATCCGCCAGCAAATTGCCCAGGTTCCACCGCAGCAACGGGTGTTGATTACCGCCCACGACGCCTTTAACTATCTGGGCAGGCGGTACGGCCTCGAGGTGCGGGGCTTGCAGGGCATCTCCACCGTATCCGAGGCCGGCACCCGCGACGTGCAGGCCCTGGCCGACTTCATCGTGGAGCGTAAAATTCGCGCCATCTTCGTGGAGTCCAGCGTGCCCCGGCGCGCCATTGATGCGGTGGTGGCAGCGGTGCGGGCTCGAGGCTGGCGTGTAACCATCGGAGGCGAGCTTTTTTCCGACGCTGCCGGCAGCCCCGGCACCCCCGAGGGCACCTATGTGGGCATGATGGAGCACAACATCCGCACCATCGTGAACGGTCTGCTGGGGAGGGAGCCGTGATCACCCAACCTAAAACCGTTCAGCACCCGGAATCCGGGGCCTCGAGCCCCCTCCGCGTGCGCGACCTGACCGTGGTCTACCGGGAGAAGCCGGCCTTGTGGGATGTGGATCTGGAAGTACCCGCCGGGCAGCTTTGCGCCATTGTGGGCCCCAACGGGGCGGGCAAATCCACCCTGATTAAGGCAGTCCTGGGGCTGGTGCCGGTAGCCTCGGGGCAGGTGCGCTTTTTTGGCCAGAGCCTGGCACAGGCCCGCAAACGCATCGGCTATGTGCCCCAGCGGGGTTCGGTGGACTGGGACTTCCCCACCAGCGTACTGGACGTGGTCATGATGGGGCTTTACGGCCAGTTGGGCTGGTTCAAGCGGCCCGGCCCGCGCGAGCGCGAGGCAGCCCTGCGCTGCCTGGAGCAGGTCTCGATGCAGGCCTTTACCACCCGCCAGATCTCGCAGCTATCCGGCGGCCAGCAGCAGCGGGTGTTTCTGGCCCGGGCCCTGGCCCAGGATGCCGATCTCTACTTTATGGACGAGCCCTTCGCCGGGGTGGATGCCGTTACCGAAGAGGCCATCCTGCGGGTACTGCACGAGCTTAAGAAGCAGGGTAAAACCGTGGTGGTGGTACACCACGACCTGGAAACCGTGCGCGATTACTTCGACCACCTGACCCTGCTGAACGTGCAGGTCATTGCCAGCGGGCCGATGGAAGAGGTATTTACACCCGAGAACCTAAAACGAACCTACGGGGAGCGGATGCGGTGGGGGGAAAGGCACAGCGCATGAGCTGGAAAAGCATCTCTTTACACAACCACCACGGGCTCGAGGCCGCCTTTCAAAACAGTTTTCTCTGCGTCCCAGTTCGCGGCTCCTCTCATGCAATGCACGAAAGCCGTGAGAGCGGGACGGGCCCGCGCCCCTGCCCGGGGGCATGAGCAAACCCCACGCCGCAGCCATCCCTTGGAACCCTTCTTCCTCACTATGTCTGAACTCCTGCTTATCTTTACCGACTACACCCTGCGCAACGTGGCGCTGGGCTCGGCCATGCTGGGGGTGGTGGGCGGGGTGCTGGGGGCTTTTGCTGTCCTGCGCCGCCAGAGCCTGCTGGGGGATGTGCTGGCCCACGCCGCGCTACCGGGCATCTGCCTGGCCTTCATCCTCACCGGCACCAAGGCCCCCCTGGTGCTGCTCCTGGGCGGGGGTCTGGCCGGCTGGCTGGCCGCCTGGCTGGTGCTGGCTGTGTTACGCCACAGCCGGCTACCCGAGGACTCGGCCCTGGGGGTGATGCTCAGCAGCTTTTTTGGCTTCGGGGTGGCCCTGCTCACCTTTATCCAGCACAGCAACAACGCCAGCCAGGCCGGGCTGGATCAGTACATCTTCGGGCAGGCCGCTACCATTGTGGCCTCCGACGTACGGAACTTTATGGTGCTGGGCGGCGTCGCGCTGCTGGTGGTGGGGCTGTTTTACAAAGAGTTCAAGCTGCTTTCCTTCGACCCCGCCTACGCCCACAGCCTGGGCCTGCCGGTGCGGGGGCTGAACACCCTCCTCACCTCCCTGACGGTGCTGGCGGTCATGGTGGGGCTGCAAACCGTAGGGGTGGTCTTGATGGCGGCCATGCTGATTGCCCCGGCTGCCGCCGCGAGGCAGTGGACCAACCGGCTGGAGGCGATGATCGGGCTCTCGGCGCTGTTTGGAGCCATGGCCGGGGTGAGCGGGGCCTTGATCTCGGCCACCCGCGAAAACCTGCCCACCGGCCCGCTGGTGGTGCTCTCGATGAGCGCCATCCTGCTGGTCTCGCTCTTTTTTGCCCCGCTCAGGGGGCTGGTGTGGGACTGGGCCCGCACCCGGCAGAACCGCCGCCGGGTGCGCCTCGAGCGCCTCTTGCTGGACGCCCATGTGCTGCACACCCATCAGGCCCTGACCCCGCAGGCCCTGGCGGAGCGCCGGCGCGAGCCGGTGGCCGTGGCCTTGCGGAACCTCGAGGCTCTGCGCTCTTTGGGCTGGGTGCAGGCCAGCGCCAAGGGCTTTATTCTTACCCCGGCGGGCCACCAAAAAGCCCACGAACTCGAGCAAGCCATGCGGGTTTTGCCGCATAGGGTGGAGGGTTCGTCATGAACGCCGACCTGGTAATTATCCTCACCGCCATCCTGGTCTCCACGGCCTCGGCCCTGGTGGGCAGCTTCCTGGTGCTGCGCCGTATGGCCCTGCTGTCCGATGCCATCTCCCACGCGGTGCTGCCGGGCATCGTGCTGGCCTACTGGCTTTCCGGCGGCGAACGGGCCACTGTACCGGCCTTGCTGGGGGCCGCCGCCGCGGGCCTGGTGACCGTGGTTCTGGTGGAGTGGCTAACCCGCACCGGCAAGGTCAAAAACGATGCGGCCATCGGAATCGTGTTCCCTGCGCTGTTTAGCCTGGGGGTCTTGGCGGTCTCGCTTTTCTTCCGCAACGTGCACCTGGACATGGACGCCGTGCTCTACGGTGAGATCGCCTATGCCCCCTTCAACACCCTGAACCTGTGGGGCCGGGAGGTGCCCGAGTCGTGGCTGGTGATGGGCTCGCTCACCCTGCTCAACCTGCTGTTCGTGCTGCTGTTTTATAAGGAACTCAAGCTCTCTACCTTCGATCCTGGCCTGGCCGCCGCGCTGGGCCTCGCACCCGGCGCGCTGCACTACGGTCTGATGACCCTGGTCTCCTTCACCTCGGTGGGGGCTTTCCAGTCGGTGGGAGCCATTTTGATTGTGGCCTTCCTGATCATTCCTCCCGCTACGGCCTACCTGCTCACGCGGCGCCTGCCGGTGATGATTGCCCTGGCGGTGGGGGTCGGGGTGGTTTCCAGCCTGGCGGGCTATGCGCTGGCCATCTGGCTGGACGCCTCCATCGCCGGCATGATGGCCACGGTGGCCGGGCTTTGCTTTACCCTGGCCTTCCTCTTTTCGCCCGTGGAGGGCTACCTCACCGCCCGCCTGCGCCGGGAACGACAGCGCCTCGAGGTCGCCGCCCGCCTGCTGGTCGCACACCTGGCCCATCACAGCCAGCCGGTGCCCGAACGGGAGGTGCTCGAGGAGTTCGGTTGGAACCCTCGCTTTCTCAAGCAGGTGCGGGAAAAGGCCCGGCAAGCGGGCTGGCTCGAGGTGGTGCGGGAAGGGCTGCGCCCGACAGCGCGTGGCCTCGCCATGAGCAGCGCCCGGCTCGAGCTCAGCCCATAGGTCAGCGGCTCACATCTACGCTGGTGCGGTTGCCAGCCGCGTCCACGGCAATCAGGGTCACCCGCCGCACCGGCAGCTCCACGTAAAAACTGACCTCTTTGCCTTTAGGTAGCGACAGCGGGCTAAAGGTGCGGTTGTACTGCAAGGTAACCCGATCCACCCCGGTATCGTCCAGCACCCGCCCGGAGATTTGCAGGGTGGACTCGGTACGGGCCGGGATTTCCTCCTCGGTGCCATCGGGCAGGGTGCGCTTGCGGGCCGGTTGCACCACGGTAACAACGCGCTCGGCCCGCTCGATGACGATCTGCGGGGGACGGGCATCCAGCACCAGCGGCAGGCGCACGGTACGGGTCTGGCCGCTCATGTCGGTGGCGTCCACCTTGATTTCCACCTGCCCCGACTGGGGGGCCTGCACCCGGAAGCTGAAGCGCACCAGCTTCCGCCCCCGGCTGGCCTCGGGAAGCAGCTCCTTTCCACCGGCCTTCACGCTCTGCACCCCCACATCGTCGAGGGCATACCCCTGCACCTGCAACGAGCGCTGGGAAAGCACCCCGCTTTTAGGCTGGGTGATGCCAATCAGGGGCGGCTGGGTATCTCCCGCCCGCTGGCAAGCCGATAGAAGCAATAAAAAAAGAAGGGGCGCGTACCGCACCCCTTCATCCTAACAGTTGCTCAGGGTCTGAAAATTAGGCCAGCCCGCGCGTTGAAGTCCACGCCTCCAATCACACCCGAGAGCGCCCCGGTACCAATCCCGAAGCCTACCTGGAGCTCGCCATAGACGCTGAAGGGCTGGGCCGGGAAGGCGTACTCAATGCCCACCAAACCGTGGGGGAAGATATAAATACCGGTGTTGCTCAGAACCGTCCAGAACCCCACCGAGGCCCCGGCGCCGGCGTACCAGCTCAGGTCGAAGCCCGGTGCAGCCGGGATGGCCTGCTCGAGCACGATGTAATCGGCCCCAGCCCCCAGCCCTGCAAAGGCCAGGCCGGCCCCCAGGCGGAAGCTGCTGACCTGATACTGCACACCAATCCAGGTCGGGAAGCCCGAGTAAATACCAAAACCATCCGACTGGGCCTTACCGAGAGAGCCAAACAGCAACGCAAACAACACAACCAAGGGTGCCAAACGCTTCATCTTTTGTTCACCTCCAAGGGTAGTCTAGCACCTTTGCGTTATTTTGGCGTTACCTTAGGTGGTATAGAGCGCATTAATTCGCACGTAGCCCTCGGTAAGGTCGCATCCCCAGGCCATTCCCTGCCCCTCTCCCAGCCCCAGGTCGGCCTCGACCAGCACTTCTTCGGCTTGCATGGCCTGGCTGGCCTGGGCCCGGTCGAAAGGGAGCACCTTCCCGGCATAGAGGGGAATGCCCTGCAGGGTAATGCGCACTTTGTCGGGCTCGAGCGCCACCCCCGCCTTGCCCAGCGCCATCATGACGCGGCCCCAGTTGGGGTCGTTGCCGTAGACCGCGCTTTTCCACAAAGGGCTGGCCGCTACCGACAGGGCGGCTTTTCGGGCCTCTGAGTCGCTGACGGCTCCCGTCACCCTCACGGTCAGCAGCTTGGTAGCCCCTTCGCCATCGCGGGCCAGCTTGCGGGCCAGCTCCACACAAACCCGCTCCACCGCCTGCCAGAACTCGGCCAAATCCACCGGCCCCGCCGCGCCGTTGGTCATCAGAACGGCCATGTCGTTGGTGGAGGTGTCGGTGTCCACGGTCACCTGGTTGAAGCTTTTATCCACCACGCCCTGCCAGCCCCGGCGCAGCTCTTCCTGGGGAACCGCCGCGTCCGAAACGATATAGGCCAGCATGGTAGCCATGTTGGGGGCAATCATGCCGCTCCCCTTGCAAACCCCCACCACCCGCGCCCCGCTCGAGAGGGTGGCCTCGGCCATCTTGGGCACCAGGTCGGTGGTCATGATGGCCTCCATAAAGGGGTCTATTTCCAGCCCCAGCCGAATCTGCGGCAGGGCCGCCTCGATTTTTTCTACCGGCAAGGGCTGCCCGATCACCCCGGTAGAGGCGGTCAGAACCATCCCGGGTGCAAGCTGTAGCTGTGCCGCTGCCAGTTCAGCCATGCGCGCATCGGCCCAGATGCCCTGCTCACCCGTGGCGCAGTTGGCGTTGCCGGCATTGACCACAATGGCTTGCAAGCCCTGACCGCTATGCAGCAGTTGGCGGCCTCGAGCCACGCAAGGCGCAGCGGCTTTGTTCAGGGTTCCCACAAAAGCCCAGCTACAGGGCGTTCCCGAGACCAAAAGGGCCAGGTCAGGCTTGCCGGAGGGTTTGATGCCGGCCTGGGTTGCACCGGCGCGAAAACCAATCGGAAGTCGCATAGCAGCAGCATATCCTTACGGCCGTAAGCGGAAAAGTGGCGGTTCAATTCACCCCCGCTCAGCGACCCGATCCAGGCCGCGCAGAATTCGTTCAGGGCTTTGTGCATGAACGCTTGCCCTGCTCGGCTAGCTCTTTCTCGCCCAGAATGGGCCTGGCTGGCCCCAGCTTCAACAGTGGCATCCCAACTGCGGGCCGTAGCGGGCAAGCCAGCCTTAAAAGGGTGCGCACCGCCCAGCAGCCTCCCCTTCTGCCCCTGTCTGGGATCATCTCACCTCGCTATCCGATTGGCTGGCAGCTTGCCTTATGTCGCTCTAGTACGCACGCTCGCGCTTATCCCCTGCTTTTCCTGGCCACTCCCAGTTCCACAGAGCCCCTCTGGTCAAAATAGCGCCTCTAAGCCCCTCAGGGCAGGTATACTCCGGTTTGATGCTTAGCTGGCTCGACTTAGTGGCCCTTCTAGTGCTCTCGGCTGCCCTCGGCGTAGGCATTCGCCAGGGGGTTGCTTTTACGCTGGCGGTAGTACCCGCTTTGCTGCTCTACATACTGCTCACGGCCTGGGTTGGGTCTCTGCTGCCAATCACGGCCCTGCCGGTGCTGGCCCTGGCCCTGAGCTTAGGTACGGCCTACGTGCGCCATTTCATTCCGGTTAATCCCCTCAGCCCGGTTCTCGAGGGCATCATTGGCGGCCTTGGGGGGTTGGCCTGGGGGCTGTTCTTAGCCGCTGTAATCTGGGTGAGCTTCCCCAGCGAATTTGTGGCCTCCACCGGCGCTTTGCGCTACCCTTCCGAACAAATTTCCAGCGGGATCAAAGATGGCATCGTCAGCAGCGCTTTTGCCCGCCCCTTGTTCGACTGGGCGGCGGGCAGCCCCCTATTCAAAACAGCCTTAATCCCGCACATCCGCCACCCCTAAAGCCCATTTATTTCCGCCCGAAATCCGCCGGGTTCTCCCCCCAGCTATCGGTTTGCCACTTGAGGATCGGGTTAGGATAGGTATGGGAGCGTAGCCAGGCCTCGGCCTGGGCTATGCGCTCGAACAGTTCGGCGTTTTGCTGGGTGCGCACCAGGTTGGTGCGGGCTTTTTTGGCCTTGACCCAGGCAATCGCGTTAATCGAGTCGGAGTAGATGGGCCAGGTGTAGCCCTTTTCTTTGCAAAGCCTCAGGGCCTCGACAATCGCCAAAAACTCGCCCACGTTGTTGGTGCCCTGAGCAAAGGGTCCCCGGTGAAAAATCTCCTTGCCCGAAGCGGTCTCTACACAGCGGTACTCCAGCAGCCCCGGATTGCCGCTGCAAGCTGCGTCCACGCAGTAGCTGGGGGTAATCGGTGGGGGAACTTCCAGGAGGCGGTTCTGCGTGGCTTTTGGGCCCAGGTAGTCCTGGTATCTCCCAGAAAAGGCCTCTCTGGCTTCGCTCAGGGTATCGAAGGCCTTGTACTCGGCTCCCGCAAAACCCTTGACCTGCGCCTCGGCTTCGGGCCAGGAGGAGAATATACCGGTCTTTCGGCCCTTCCAGACCACGTAATGCTTGCTTTGATTCTTCGCCGCTCGAGCCATAACCCCGAACCCCACTCAAACCGTGCGCTTGAGCCGGTCGAAGTACTGCTTACGGAATTTTGCCACCTTGGGGCCCACCACCAACGCGCAGTAGGGCTGGTAGGGGTTGCGTTTGAAGTATTCCTGGTGGTAGTCCTCGGCAGGGTAAAACCGCTCAAACGGCACCAGCTCGGTCACAATGGGGTTATCCCACACCCTGGCCTGGGTCAGGGCCTGCATGACCTCCCGGGCCACGGCCTGCTGCTCTGGGGAGTGATAGAAAATCACCGAGCGGTACTGCGGCCCTATATCGTTGCCCTGGCGGTTGGGCGTGGTGGGGTCGTGGATGGTGAAGAAGACCTCGAGCACCTCCCGGTACGAGATGACGCTGGGGTCGAAGGCGATCTGCACCACCTCAGCGTGGCCGGTCTGCTTGCTGCACACCTGCTCGTAGGTGGGGTTGGGCACATGCCCCCCCGAATACCCCGAAACCACATCCACCACACCTTTTAGCTCGTCGAAAACGGCTTCAAGGCACCAAAAACACCCACCGCCTAGGGTAGCGAGTTCTAAGGCTTGCATGGTGGCATTCTTACGTCGAAGCTGCGCCGGCTGATGTGAGACAGGCAACGGTCATAAAGCCAGCACCTTAGCCAGCTCGTATTTCTTGTGGTTGATATCCTTGCGCTTCTCGATGGCTTCTTTGAAAGGGGTGAGGCGAATTTCACCGTTCACTTCACCAATTGCAACCCCGCTGGCCCCGCTTAGCAAGGCTTCTACACACGCAGCCCCCAGGCGGCTCGCCAGCACCCGGTCTTTGGCGGTGGGGCTGCCGCCTCGCTGGATATGGCCCAGCACCGTAACCCGCGCGTCGAAGCCCGAGTACTGCCGCACATCTTTGGCCAACTGCTCGGCGCCGCCCTCGTAGCCGCCCTCGGCCACCACCACAATGGAGGAGCGCTTGCCCTTCTCCGCCGACTTATTGATCACTTCGGCGCAAGCCTGGGCGTTGGTGGGTATTTCGGGAATCACGATTACCTCAGCCCCCCCGGCAATGCCCACCTCGAGCGCAATAAAACCCGCATGGCGGCCCATCACCTCGATAAAGAAGACCCTCGAGTGGCTGGCCGCGGTATCGCGGATGCGGTCAATGGCTTCTAGCGCGGTATTCACCGCTGTATCGAAGCCAATGGTGTAATCGGTGCCGTAGAGGTCGTTGTCAATGGTGCCGGGCGCGCCCACCACCGGGATGTGGTGCTCGGCCAGCAGTTTGGCCGCGCCAGCGTAGGTGCCGTTGCCCCCAATGGCAATCACCCCATCTATGCCGGCTTTTTTGAGCTTATCGGCGGCCTTGGCCCGGCCCTCGGGGGTCATGAACTCCTTGCTGCGGGCAGTGAGCAGAATGGTGCCCCCCCGCTGCAAGGTATTGGCCACATCCCGCGGCCCCATCGGTATAAAGTCGCCTTCAATCATGCCCTGGTAACCACCCCGGATGCCGATAACCTCCAGGCCGTGGGCCACACCTGAACGCACCACAGCCCGGATGGCCGCATTCATGCCGGGTGCGTCGCCTCCACTGGTAAAAACCGCTATTCGCTTCATCCCATCGTTCCTCAAAAGAAGAGCCTCGGAGCCCTCAGCCAAAACTGCCTGTTAGTTTACCCAGAAAGTCTGTTTGTAGCACCCACCTGGCAACTACGGTGTATCCGGCTTATGGGCGAGTTCGTAGGCCCGGTTGCGGGGAACCCCGGCCTCGGTCAGGGCTTTGACCAGCGCCTTGCCTTTCAGGCCCTGGGCTTTGAGGTGCTCGAGCACTGCTTCTGCTTCTTGCTCGAGACCTTCTGTAGGCTCCGCTTTGGGGCCCAGCACCAGCACAAACTCACCCCTGGGTTCTTTGAAATGTTCCAGCGCGTCGGCCAGCCGGCCCCGCCAAATTTCCTCGTGCAGCTTGGAAAGCTCCCGCGCCACCGCCACTGGGTGCTCGGGGCCGTAGATTTGTAGCAGATCCTGCAGGGTCTCACGCAGACGGTGGGGAGCCTCGTAGAGCACCACGGTACGGCCTGCCACCTGCGCCAGGCGGGCCCGCCGTTCCGAGCGCTTCTGGGGCAGGAACCCCTCGAAGGCGAAGCGAGCGGTTGGCAGGCCCGAGGCCACCAGGGCCGGAATCAGGGCGGTGGGGCCGGGCAGCACCTCGAGCTGCCAGCCTTCTTTTAGGGCCAAGGCCACCAGTTCGGCGCCGGGGTCGGAGATACCGGGGGTACCGGCATCGGTCACGTAGGCCACCCGTTCGTACCCCTCCAAAAGCCGCCGGGCCTGGCCCACGGTGTGCTGGTCGAGGCGCACCATCGGCTTGGAGATGCCAAAGTGTTTGAGCAGAATACCGGTGCGCCGGGTATCCTCGCAGGCCACCACCTCGACCTCCCTGAGCACCCGCAAGGCCCGCAGGGTGATGTCCTCGAGGTTGCCGATGGGGGTGGGTACCAGGCTCAGGCGCATGGGCCTAGTCTACCCGTTGTTTGAGGGGGTTTCTTGCGGCATAGTACTATACCTTCAAATGTTCTCCAAAACCATCCGCCTGCCCTTCCGGCTCCTGGGCATTCCCATCTCGCTCGACCTGAGCTTCCTGGTTGTGCTGCCCCTTCTAGCCTTTCTGATTGGCAGCCAGCTTCCAGTCTACCTGCGGCTGCTGCAAATCAGCCCACCACCGGACTGGTTCCAAGGCCCCATGCCCTATGTGCTGGGCCTGCTGGCCGCCTTGGGTCTGTTTCTGAGCGTGCTGATCCATGAGCTGGGCCACGCCCTTACGGCGCGGGCCTATGGCGTACAAACCCGCGAGATTACCCTGTGGCTCCTGGGGGGGGTGGCCCAGCTCGAGCAGATCCCCCGCACCCGCGGGGCCGAAGCCGTCATCGCCATTGCCGGCCCCATCGTGAGCGTGCTGCTTTCGGGTCTGTTTGCCTTTCTGCGCACCGTCGCACCCCCCGCTGCCGAGGGTCAGTTTCTGCTGGGCTACCTGAGTTTCATCAACCTGAGCCTGGCCCTGTTCAACCTGCTACCGGCCCTGCCCCTCGATGGCGGGCGCATCCTGCGCAGCCTGCTGGCCCTGTATAAACCCTACCTCGAGGCCACCCGCACCGCCGTCGCGGTCAGCAAAGTAATGGCCTTTGCCCTGGGCCTGCTGGGCCTGCTCATCGGCAACCTCTTCATGCTCCTGATCGCTTTTTTCGTCTTTATGGCGGCCAGCGCCGAGGGTGAGCAAACCGTGCTCAGCCGCACCCTCGAGGGCCTCTGGGTGCGCGACCTGATGACCCGCGAGGTAAGCACCGTGCCCCCCAGCCTGACCGTGGCCGAGCTCCTGGAGAAGATGATGCTCGAGCGGCACGTGGGCTACCCGGTGGTGGAGGAGGGGCGGCTCCTGGGGCTGATTGGCCTGGAAGACCTGCACGGCGCCTCGCCCCAGACCCGGGTGCTCGAGCGCATGCGCCCCCCCTTGCAGGTAAGCCCAGATACCGAAGCCCTCGCCGCCCTGCAACGCATGGCCGAGCAGGGGTTCTCGAGGCTCCTGGTTACCGACGAACAGGGCCGTCTAATCGGCATTCTAAGCAAAACAGATCTACTGCGAGCCCTTCAGCTTCGCGCTGCCCAGATGAGCCTATCCAGCCACCCCAGGTAGGGCTTGACAGGTTTGGGGGTAGTCTGTACACTTCTCGTTGCGCTGCCGCGAGGTAGCCAAGCACCTTGACAAAGAAAGATCAGCAGGAACACGAGCCATACGTCGTTTTCTCGGGCAACAACAAACGAGAAAACGCTTAAATCTCGCCATAAAGCGAGTGTTTTTGGAGAGTTTGATCCTGGCTCAGGGTGAACGCTGGCGGTATGCCTAAGACATGCAAGTCGAACGGGCTGTTTATGCAGCCAGTGGCGGACGGGTGAGTAACACGTAGGTGACCTACCCCAAAGTCTGGGACAACTAGGAGAAATCTTAGCTAATCCTGGATGTGGACATCTACTTTGGTGGATGTTTAAAGCTTCGGCGCTTTGGGATGGGCCTGCGGCGCATCAGGTAGTTGGTGGGGTAATGGCCTACCAAGCCGACGACGCGTAGCTGGTCTGAGAGGACGATCAGCCACAGGGGTAC
>Ga0101943_1001871_pt1 | contig 15425 bp, 16 predicted proteins | sample DewCreD2012metaG_5_FD_75244 | JGI IMG/M metagenome (GOLD analysis project Ga0101943, IMG submission 75244) | Hot spring sediment bacterial and archeal communities from British Columbia, Canada, to study Microbial Dark Matter (Phase II) - Dewar... ... | reverse complement strand
CCCGAGGAGGTCTACGCCCTCACCCAGGCCGTGGTGGAGCGGTTTCCCGGGGTGCGGATCGGCATCCATCCCCACAACGACGCCGAGCTTGCCGTGGCCAACGCCCTCGCAGCGGTGCGGGCCGGGGCCACCCACGTGCAGGGCACCATCAACGGCTACGGAGAAAGGTGCGGCAACCTGAACCTCACGAGTTTTCTCCCCACCCTGGTCTTCAAGTACGGGATCCCCGCCCTCCCTCCGGAAAGGCTAAAGGGCCTAAGAGAGCTTGCCCACTTCGTGGACGAGCGGGCCAACCTCACCCCCAACCGCCGCGCCCCCTACGTGGGGGAGGCGGCCTTCGCCCACAAGGCCGGGGTGCACGTCTCCGCCGTCCTGAAGAACCCCCGCACCTACGAGCACCTCCCCCCGGAGTGGGTGGGGAACCAGAGGCGCTTTTTGGTCTCGGACGTGGCGGGCCGCTCCAACCTCCTCGCCAAGCTCCAGGAGCTGGGGGTGGACCTCTCCAAGGAGGAGGCGAGGCGCCTTTTGGAGGAGGTCAAGGCCCTGGAGTACGAGGGCTACGCCTTTGAGGGGGCGGAGGCCAGCTTCTACCTCCTCGCCCACCGCCTCAAGGGGGGAAGCCTTCCCTTCCATGTGGAGGGCTTCTCCGTCTTCGTCCACGGCACGGGCCTCGCCACCGCCTGGGCCGAGGCCACGGTGCGGGTCCGGGTGGGGGAGACCCTGGAGCACACCGCCGCCGAGAGCCCCTTTGGCCCGGTGTCCGCCCTGGACCGGGCCTTCCGCAAGGCCGTGCTCCAGTTCTACCCCGAGCTTGCCGAGGTGGAGCTCGTGGACTACAAGGTGCGCATCCTCTCGGGCCAGGAGGCGGGCACCAACAGCGGCGTGCGGGTGATGGTGGAGATGAAGCGGGGAGGGGAGCGCTTCAGCACCGTGGGGGCCAGCGAGAACATCCTCGAGGCCTCCCTCAAGGCCCTCACCGACGGGTACGCCTACGCCCTGCTCTACCCCGTGGCTACGCCCAGGGGAGCCTGACCTCGGGGAAGAGGGCGGGGCTTACCTCCTCCTCGGGGGAGAGGAGGCGGATCTCCCGGTAGCGGCCACCCCGGGGGTCCCGGTGGGCTTCCAGGAGGTTCTCCTTTAGGTTCACCAGCCAGACCTCGGGGATGCCCGCCTCGGCGTAGAGGGGAAGCTTCGCCTCCCGGTCAAACTCCAAGGAGGTGTCGGCCACCTCTACGAGGAGGAGGACGTCTTCCGGGGTGGGGAGGCGGTCCTGGTAGCGCTCCAAAGGCGGCTTGAGGACCAGGAGGTCGGGCTCGGGCTCGGAGTCCTCGGAAAGCCTCAGGGGGGACTGGACCAGGACCACTGCCTTACCTTTAAGGGTCTCCTGAAGCTTTGCGTCCAACTGGGCTACCTTGTGCACGTGCTTAGGTCCGATGGGGCTCATCTGGTAGACCTCCCCCTTAAGGAGCTCCACGTGGGGCACCCCTGGGAAGGCCCGCTCAAACTCCTCTACCCGGAAGCGGTAGCGGGTGGCCATGCCCCTATTATGTCCTCTTCTCCTGCCCTGCTGGCCCGGGAAAGCCCTTTTGCCGGGGCCCCCATGCTGGCGCAAGCCAGCATGGGGTGGTGTTATGCCCCCTGGCCCGAGTAGCGCTTAAGGCCGAGCCGCCAAAGGAGCCGCCAGAGGCCGAGGAAGACCCCGCCCCAGGAGAGCATGACCCATAGGCCGGGAAAGAGGCTCACCTTCTGCCCGGCGAGGAGGGCGGCGGGCAGGTAGACCAGGTAGGGGAAGGGGGTGAGGAGGGCCAGGTGGCGCAGGGTTTCGGGGAAGACCTCGAGGGGGGCGATGGTCCCCGAGAGGAAGAGGTAGAGGAGGAAGAAGACCTCCCCCACGCTGGTGGCCCGCTCCGTCCAGAAGGTGAGCATGGCGATGGCGTACTGCATGGTGTAGCGGAGCAAAAAGGCCAGGAGGGTGAGGAGAAGGCCGAGGAGGAAGGCCCCGGGCTCCGGCAGGAAGCGGGCTTCAGGGAAGAGGGCGAAGAAGAGGAGGGTAAGGAGGACCACGAAGGGGAGCCGGGCGAGCCTCTCGGCCACGTGGGCCGCCAGGTGGTCAAAGAAGGGGTCCAGGGGCCTTAGGAGCCGGAAGGAAAGCCGCCCCTCCACCACGTCCCGCTCAAACTCCCACTCCACCCAGACTACCGTGGCCTGGCGCACCAGGAAGACCATGAGGAAGTAGCGGGCGAACTCCCCGGGGGTAAAGGGGAAGCTCCCGCCCCGCGCCGCCTCGCTCCAAACCCCGAGGAGGATGAGGGGAAGCGCTCCCGACAGGACCCAGAGGAAGAGCTCCGCCCGGTACTCCAGCATGTAGGCCAGGTAGACGGCGAGGAGGACCCGGGCCTTTCTCACCGCGTCTCCTTGCTCTCGGCCGGGCCCGAAGGGGCTACCTCGTAGACCCGGGCGAAGACCTCTTCCAGAGGGGGCTCCTTGACCTCGAGGTCCTCCACGGGAAGCCTCTTTAGGATCTCCGCCACCCTTTCGGTGAGCCTTTCCCGGGGCACGAGGAGCCTCACCTCCCGCCCTTCCAGCTCCCGCACCTCGCCGAAGGGGAGGAAGGCCTCCCGGGGCAAGGGGTGCCTCAGGGTGAGCCCCACCTCCCGGTAAGGGGCGAAGCGCTCCAGGAGGCCCTCCAGGGCCCCGTCGTAGAGCAGCCTCCCCTGGTGGATCACCAAAACGCGGGGGCAGAGGGCGACGATGTCCGCCATGTAGTGGCTGGTGAGGAGGACCGTGGCCCCATAGCGGCGGTTGTACTCCTGGATGAACTCCCTGACCGCCACCTGGGCGTTCACGTCCAGGCCCAGAGTGGGTTCGTCTAGGAAGAGGACCTCCGGGCGGTGGAGGAGGGCGGCCAAAAGCTCCGCCTTCATCCTCTCCCCTAGGGAGAGCTTACGCACGGGCTGGTGGAGCCTTTCCGTGAGGGAAAGCATCTCGGCAAGCTCCAGGACCCGCTTCCTGAACTCGCCCTCCGGTACCTCGTAGATGGCGGCGTTCAGGCGGAGGGAGTCCATGGCGGGCAGGTCCCAGATGAGCTGCTGCTTGTTGCCCATGACCAGGGTGATCTTCTTCAGGAAGGCCTTCTCCCGCCGCCAGGGTACGTGCCCCGCTACCAGGGCCCTGCCCCGGGTGGGGTGGACGAGGCCCGTGAGCATCTTGAGGGTGGTGGTCTTGCCCGCCCCGTTGGGGCCCAAAAACCCCACCACCTCCCCGGGGGCGATGCGGAAGGAGACCCCCTCCACCGCCCGCACCACCTGGTACTGCCGCCTCAGGAAGTGGCGTAGGGTGCCGAGAAGGGTTTCCTCCTTCCGGGCCACCCGGTAGTGCCGGGTGAGGTCTTCCGCCAAGACCATGGGGCTTGCGCCCGCCATGCCTCCAAGTCTACCCTGGGAGGGTGCGCTACCTGCGGGTTTTAAGGCTCTTTCTCCTCACCTCCCTGGCGGTGGAGGTGGAGTACCGCGGGAACTTCCTCCTGGGCCTCCTTTCCTCCTTCCTCACCCTCCTCGGCGCCCTCTTTGGCCTTCTCCTCCTCTACCAGGGGGGGTATAGGCCGGGGGGGTGGCGGCTGGAGGAGGCCTTTTTGGTCCTCGCCGCCTTTACCCTGCTCCAGGGGCTTGCGAGCACCCTCCTCGCCCCCAACCTCAACAAGATCGTGGAGCACGTGCAGCAGGGCACCCTGGACTTCGTCCTCCTGAAGCCCATAGACCCCCAGTTCTGGCTCTCCTTGAGGGTCTTCTCCCCCTGGGGCCTGGGGGACTTCCTCTTGGGCCTCGGCCTCCTCTTCTACGCGGGGGTTCGCCTGGGCCTCAGGCCCTGGGACTACGCCCTCTTCGGCCTCTACTTCCTCCTCGGGGCCCTCATGCTCTACAGCCTCTGGTTCCTCCTCGCCACCACCAGCATCTGGTTCGTGAAGGTCTACAACGTGACCGAGGTGCTGAGGGGGCTTCTAGAGGCGGGGCGGTTTCCCGTCTCCAGCTACCCCACCCTTTACCGGGTCTTCTTCACCTTCGTGGTGCCCGTGGCCTTCCTCACCACCGTGCCCGCGGAGGCGGCCTTAGGAAGGGGAGAAGCCCCCCTCCTCGCCGGGGGGCTCGCCTTCCTCCTCTTCCTCCTGGCCCGGGGCTTCTTCCGCCTGGCCCTTAGGAGCTACACCTCGGCTAGCAGCTGAACCCCCTTGGTTGCTTCTGGGTGAACAACCCTTTTTAGGGGAACCCTAGCATCGGTCGGGCCCGGGGAATGCATTCAGCTTTTCCCTTAGTAGATCTGCTCGCGTTGCCCATAGCTGAAAACGCTCACGCTGGTCACCCGGTCCTGTCCGGTGGTAGGAAAGAAGGGCGGGGCGAGGCCCCGGAGGAAACGGCGGTCGTAGGTGAAGGCACGGCCGTAGCCCGTCATGTTCTGCCCTGTTTGGCTGTTGAAGGTCCCGAAGGCCCCATAGTAGTACTGAATGATTCCCCCAAGGAGATAAACCGAGCCCTTCGCGGGGATGCTATTGTAGTTCTCCACGCCCACGACCCCTCTGGCGCTCATGAGCGTAGCGTGTATGTGGAGATCCCTGGGGGCATCTCTACTGATCCAAACGTTCCCATTTTGGCTGTAGACCCCAAGGACGTTCCGAACACTTAGGTTGTCGCAGGTGGACGGGGCCACAGTGCCATCGGGTCTGCGTGTGGGCACGCCGGAGCAGGGTGGAGTTTCGTACTTGAGATCGTTGCCGATCCTGACATCGCCCGAAGCGGCCACGGTCATTTGGGCAAACTCCGCCAGGGCCGGGGGAGCGGAGGCGGGGTTATTGGGGTCCGTGCGGCCGGGGCCTAGGAGCCCCTGGACTTTCCCTTCAGTGAAGATGACGCCATTAAAGCGCACGGGGTTGCCCCTTCTTTGAACTTGCTGCCAAGATGATCCGGAACCCTTTTGGTAGAGGATCCCATCTTCTCCGTAGCGATAGGTTTGGGAGGAGGTTGTGTTGCATTGGGAATTGCTGCAGTAGGTCACCTCTATATACTGGTACTTGGTGACCCCGGGGGGCAAAGGAAGGGTGCAGGGCACCTCCTGCGCTGTGGTATCGTTTACGCACTTGCGCGACAGCCGAAGGGTTAAGATGTCGTTTTGGTAGTAGAGGCCGTTCTCCTGTGCCGCTGTTCTTTGGTCCTGGCTGTTTTGGGGAAGAGGAATGAAGCTCGCGTTCCAGTCCACCCCCGCGGTGAACTCGGGAGCGTGAGTGCCGTAGCCGTTGGTGTAGGAAGGTTGGGCGGCGCTGGGCTGCATGTTCCCAGCTAGGACGAAACCTTGACCAAAGAAGTAGGCCCCTGGCTGGCCCTGGCCCTGGCAGGAAGCATCACCCGGTTTGGTGCAGCCTGCGCTGGTGACCTCGCCCCCAAACCATGGCCTGCGGTAGAAGCGGAAGTGTTGGTTGGTGTGGACGGGGCCGTCAAAGAGGGTGCGGTCAGTGAACCAGACATCGGTGCCGTTTGGCAGGGTATGCGCGTTGGTGAAGAGGGCGAAGCGGGCGAAGCTGGAGCGGCCTACGGTGAAGCGGTACTCCCCCTGTAGGACGATGTTGCGCCGGTACTGGCCCATGGAAGCCTCCGCCACCATGACGAAGGGCAGAGCGTAGGTTTGGCTGGCGGCCGCTCCCGTCCCGGTCCTTGGGCTACCTTCCACGAAGCGGCCCGGGGGCAAGCGGAGGTTACCCGGGAGGGGGGCGCCGCAGGCCTCGGGGGTGAGGTAGACCCGGAGCCGCACTACGGCGGTTGAGCCGCTGGGAGCCAGGTTGACCCCGCACAGGAGGGGGTCCAGCTGGACCTGGAGTTGCTGGGCGAGTCCGGAAAGGGCCTGGGCCACCCCCACAGGGTCAGGCGTGGGGCCGCTGGTGTTGCCCCCGTAGGCCCAGGCATTGGTGGAGCTTGCGGTTTGGCGCACTAGGGCCTCCAGCTTTTGCCGCGCCGTGGTGCTGAGGAAGGTCCCGCCCACGTTGGCGGCCCCCCTCGCCAACATGAGGGTCTGGACGATCCCCTGGTCCTGGCCGCTATGGCGGATTTCCCCCAGGGTGCGCAAGAAGATCAGGGTCCCGATACCCGAAAGCACCAAGAGGGTGGCCAGGGCGAGAACGATGGCGATGCCTTTGCTCTTCACGGTTCCCTCCTCTTTACCGGCAAGGCAGGATGCGCCTTGCCTGGTACTGCGCGTTGGAGCTCAGCTCCACTTGGCTCGTGTAGGTGCGGGAAAACCCCCGGCCCCGAGAGGGAAAGCTCGCCTCCAGGGTGACGGAAAGCCTCCGCAGGCTGTAGACCCTTTGTGTAGCCACCTGGGTCACCTGATAGGGAGGAGCACCTGCAGGGTTAGTGAAGTCGTAGCTGGGGGTGTAGCTGCTTCCGGAGGGATCGGTCGCTGCATCTCCGAAGGCCGCTTCGTAAACGTAGTGGAGCTCAAAGCGGTCTAGGTCAAAAGCCACAGGCACCTCAGCGCCTGCCCCCTCCCGGTAGACCAGCTGTCGGCCCAGGGGGTCGTAGCGGAAGCCCAGGGTGCGCACCCGGAAAAGCAGGGTGTTCGGGGTGTAGTCAATGGTGTTGCCACACCCGGCATGGACTACGTGCCAGCGGTTGGGCTCTCCCCCCACAGGGTTGACCTGGGTTACCGGGAGGATCACTCCATCTCCGGCGTTGTTGACCATGAGGACGAAGTCCCCGGGAGCGATGCCGAGTTGAGTAGGGTTGGCGGTCAGGACTACGATCTTGGCCTCCGCGGCTTGCTTGAAGCTGTTGTTGCTCCCGCTGTCGTGGGGAAGTACCGGGTAGCCTGCGCCGCCCTCAATGAGGGCGAAGGAGATGCTTCCCCTACCACTCGGGTAGGGGGTGGCGGCGATACCGCCAAGAACAGCGCTCCGGAGGTCTTGGCTGAACACTTCCACGATGCGCCTCAGCTTCGCCTGGGCACTCACAGTGGCATCTAAATCCGAGCGGCTCTGCATAAACTGCAATACACCTGCGTAGGCTAGGGCCAGAACGGTGCTAAAGATGGCCAAGGCCAGCAGTAGCTCCAAAAGCGTTAAACCACGACCCTTGCGCATCTGTACCTCCTTTTAGTTGATCCCGGGAAGGAGTGGAGCGCTGGGGGTCCCGGAGAGGGGGGGAGAGGCGTAGGTGCGAGCCTCTGTACAGTATTCCCGTCCAGCCTGACGCCAGCAGACCTGGACGCGATACTCATTCACCTCAACCTCGAGGCCGCCTGCCCAAGGTGGGATCCCCAGGTTTTCCACCCGTACTAGGTAAAGGTCCGGGTTGGCGAAGCCGATCTCCCTGGGCAGGTCCGGAAAGGCCTGCCTCAAGGTGCCGTAGCCATAGGTGAGGTTGTTGGAGGGAAGCAAGTTTGTTTCCCCGCCCACGATTCTACGCCCGACGTAGTTGAGAATCTGCACAGCTTGGGTGCGGATCCCGGAAATGGAGGTCTGGCGAACGCTGGTGATCAGTGTGGCGTTAAGAGCCACCAGTACCAGGCTCAGGATGGCGAGGGCGACTAAGACCTCTACGAGGGTGAGGCCTTTGGCTGAAAAGGCTCCCACTCTCATGGCTGCACCTTCACTTCCCCGATGAGGGAAACCACGTAGGTGTAGGTCCTGGAACCCAAGTTGACCTTGAAGCGAAGGGGCTGTGTGAGGTTGTTCCCGTTTGCGTCCACTACCTTGCCCGGAGGGGTTAGCTGCGCCACCACGCCCGTCGGCAGGTTCAGCGACACCCCTGGCGGTACATCTAGGGCGCGCAAGGTCTGGGCTCCGTGCCTGATTTCTAGTCGGTTGCCCGTAAAGACGACAGTTAGAAGGGTCCCCCGGCTAGCGGCCTCGGTGGCTCCCTGCCAGAAAAAGCCCTGCAAGGAGCGAAGAAAAGCCGCTTGCTCCTGACCTCTTAGGGTCTTCCGACCATCGAAGGCCGCTATGGCAAGGATAACGAGGAGGAGCCCGACCACAACCACAAGCTCTATCAGGGTCATCCCCTTGCGCATGCTCACCTCCCTAATAGGGAGAGTACCCTCAGCCAAGCACCCCGGGCATCCCCCAAATGGGGGGGTAGACAAAGGGGATAGAATGGCCTGGCATGTGGGCGGTGCTCCTGGTCCTTTTTCTCGCCTACCTCTTCGGCTCCGTGCCCGCCGGGGTGCTGGTGGCTAGAACCTATGGGGTGGACCTGCGCAAGGTGGGCTCGGGGAACATCGGGGCCACCAACGTCCTCCGGGCGCTCGGGTGGGGGCCCGCTTTGGTGGTGGCCTTCTTTGACGTCTTCAAGGGGGGAATCGCCGTCCTTATCGCCCGGGCCTTCGGGCTTCCCGGCTGGATGCTGGGCGGGGTGGCCCTGATGGCGGTCCTGGGCCACAACTACTCCCTCTTCCTCGGCTTCAAGGGGGGAAAAGGGGTGGCTACGAGCTTCGGCACCCTCCTCTTCCTGGACCCCGTCCTGGCCCTCTTTACCTTTCCCATCGGGGTAAGCGTGATGCTCCTCACCCGCTACGTCTCGGCGGGGAGCCTGACCGGGGGCGTGGCCGCCTTCGTCCTCGCCCTGGCCCTGGGAAGGCCCCTTTGGGAGGTGGCCACGGTCCTCCTCATGGCTCTCCTCCTCTTCTGGACCCACCGGGAAAACCTAAAGCGCCTCCAGAAGGGGACGGAAAGGCGTTTGGGGGAGCGGGTGGAGGTGAGGGATGCTTGACCTCCTGGTCATCGCCCCCCACCCCGACGACGGGGAGCTCGGGTGCGGGGGAACTCTGGCCCGGGCCAAGGCGGAGGGGCTTTCCACGGGGATTCTGGACCTCACCCGGGGGGAAATGGGCACCAAGGGCACCCTGGAGGAGCGGGAAAAGGAGGTGGCCGAGGCGAGCCGGATCTTGGGCCTGGACTTTCGGGGAAACCTCGGGCTTCCCGACGGGGGGCTTGCCGACATCCCCGAGCAGAGGCTCCTTCTGGCGGGGGCCCTGAGGCGGCTCAGGCCCCGGATCGTCCTTGCCCCCCTCGAGGCCGACCGCCACCCCGACCACACCGCCGCAAGCCGCCTCGCGGTGGCCGCGGTCCACTTTTCCGCCCTCAAGAAGGCCCCCCTGGAAGGGGAGCCCCACCGGGTGGAACGGCTCTTCTTCTATCCCGGCAACCACCCCTTCACCCCGAGTTTTCTGGTGAAGATCTCCGCCTTCATAGACCTGTGGGAGCGGGCGGTGTTGGCCTACCGGAGCCAGTTCTCAGGGGAGGCGGCCAGCGAAACGGTGGGGCCTAAGGGGGTGGAGGCCCGCAAGGCCCTGCGCCGCTACTTCGGGAACTACTTGGGCGTGGACTACGCCGAGCCCTTCCTGAGCCCCCTTCCCCTCCTCACCACCCCCTGGGCCCGCCCCTGAGGGCCTCTAGAAGAGGGGCTCCTGGCTGACCGTCCGCACCTGGCGGCGCTCCTTGGGCGGAAGGGCCTCCAGGGCCCGCTTGACCTCCTGGATGTCCAGCCAGGTGAGGTGCTTGGGGCTTCCGGGGGCCCGGCTCGGGTTCCTCAGGAGGTAGGCGGGGTGGAACATGGGGAAGACCTTGATCCCGTGCCACTCGTACCATCGGCCCCGGACCTTGGTGATGGAGACCTTTTCCCCCAGGAAGAACTCCGCGGCCACGGCCCCCAGGGGCACGAGGATCTGGGGGGCGACCAGCTCTATCTGCTTGAGAAGCCACTTCTCCGTGCAGATCCTCGCCTCGTCGGGGAGGGGGGCGCGGTTATGGGGAGGGCGGCACTTCACGATGTTGGTGATGTAGACCTCCTCCCTGCGGATCCCCGCGGCCTCGAGGATGCGGTTTAAGAGTTGCCCTGCCTTGCCCACGAAGGGCCGGCCCGTCCGGTCCTCTTCCTCTCCCGGGCCCTCCCCCACGATCATGAGCCGGGCGTCCGGGTCTCCCTCCCCGAAGACCACCTGGGTGCGCCCCTCCTTGAGGCGGCAGGCGGTGCAGGCCTTGGCCTGGGCTTCCAGGAGTTCCAGGGTCATTGCAGGGGCTTCCTCGCCTTGCGGGCCTCCCGCCTAGTCTTGGGGTCCAGGCCGATCATGAGGAAGAAGTTCTCTAAGGCGTTCTCCTGGCCCTTGATCTCGGGGTGCTGGTCCTCCGGCGTGCCGGTCACAAAGGGCAGGGATTTGTAGAGTTCCAGGGCGTACTGGACCACCGCTTCAGGACCCTCCGCCTCCGCCACCTCCGCCAGCCGGGCGTAGACCTCGCGCCGGGCCTCCGCGTGGCGGCGGAAGAACTCCGGGTGGGGCGTTTCCGGGGCCCGGAGGATGTCCTGCTTGGCGATGCGGCGGTAGTGCTTCAAGCCCCGAACGATCTCCTCCGTGGTCAAGGTGATTTTGAACTCCATCCCCGCTCCTTTCCGGCCTTAGGGCCCTACCTTTGGCAGATTATAAGCCTCCTCATGGGGCGGTGCGTATACTCAGAGGGATGGAGGTTTTAGGCCAGTATTGGCTGCGGCGCATTCTCACCCGTGTTGGAGCCGTTACCGTGTATGAGGGGCAGGATACCCGCACCGGGATGCCGGTGATGGTGCTGAAGGGGGCCCAGGGGGAACCGGTGGCCATGGAGGGGGTATTGCCCCTGGTGGAGCAGACCCCCGAGGCCTGGGTCTTGGAGTGGCCCCTAGGGGCCGTGCCCCTGAGCCAGTACCGGGGGGCGGCCGACCCGGGCCGGCTGGTCCACTGGGTGGAGGCCTTGGCCCGCCTGCTCCTGGCCCTGCGGCAGAGGGGGGTGGACTTCTCCCCTCCGGCGGAGCTCTGCCTGGTGAAGGGGAGGGGGATCTGGCTGGCCGGGGTGGGCCTGGAGGCCCTGAAGGGCAGCCCGGAGCAGGCCGTGGCCTCCCTGGCCCGGGGCCTGATCGCCGACTGGAAGGCTTTTCCCCTGAGAGAGGCCCTCGAGGCCCTGGAGAGGGGGGAGCGGCGCCTGGAGGACCTCTTCCCGGAACCCCTCCCCGAGCCTCAGGGGGAGGCCTCCCCGGGGGAACCGGAGCCGCCCGCGCCGGAGGCGGAACCCCCCTCTCCCTCCCCAGCGCGGCGGCGCCTCCTGGTGGAGCCCGTGGCCGAGCCTCCCCCGGAGCCTCCCCCGGCTCCGGAGCCGGAGAAGGCCCCGAGCCGCCCCCGGGTGATCCGCATTGAGGAGCGGGAGGAGCCTTCCTTCCCCGTGGTGGAGCCGCCGAGGCCCAAGAGGAGGCTTTTCCTGGCCCTTTTCCTCCTCCTCGGCCTGGCGGGCCTTTCGGCCCTTTTCCTCCGTCCCCGGCCGGCCTCTGGGGAGGGCTACGCCATGGAGTTCCGCACCGAGCCGCCCACGGAAAGGGCGGAGGTGGTGCTCCTCGAGGTGCCCCAGGGCTCGCGGATGGTCCCCGGAAAGGTCCTCCTCGTCGCCCCGGGACGGGCGGAGTTTGACCAGAAGGGCGTCTACCGCCTGCGCATCCGGGTGCCGGGGCGGGATCCCGTGGACTACCTCCTCGAGGTGCCGGGTCCCCCCCTCACCATCAAGGTACGCTAGGGGCATGACCGAGCGGCCTACCACCTACCGCTACCGCTACTTCTTCGCTGGGGAGCCTGTAGGGGAGGGCAGGCTGGAGGTCCGCCCCCACGAGGGGGGGGCGAGGGGGGTGCTCCAGGCGGAGGTGAGCCTGCCCCTCAAGACCCGCCAGCGCTGGCAGACGGAGACGGACCGCCAGGGCTTTTCCCGCTACTTCGCCGAGCGGGTGGAGGGCCGGGAGGTGCGGGTCTTCACCGTGGAGCGCCTCGAGGGGGAGGGGGTGGTCCTGGTGACCCAGGGGAAGGAGAGCCTCGCCCTGCCCTACCTTGCCCCCTACCACGATCCCCTCTCCCTCCTCCTCTTTCTCCCCCGGCTCGCCCTGGAACCCGGGGAGGTGGCCCGCTTCCCCATGCCGGGAGGGAGGGCCTACGTGGAGCGGCTTCCCGACCTCGAGGTGGAGGGCAGGGTGCACCGGCACTTCCGCCTCCGCCCCGGCCTCTCCCTGGTGGAGCTGGAGGAGGGGGTTCCCGTGAGGATCGCCCAGCAGGTGGGGGACCACGTGTTTGAGGCGGTCCTGGAGGGCGTGGAGGCCAGGGAGCCCGAGGCCGAGGCCAAGAGGCGCCGCCGCTGGGTATAGTGAGGGCATGATCTACCGCCCGGAGGAGGTACGGCCGCGCTTCGCCCGCCGGGGCCTCTCCTTTGACCCCAAGGTGGAGGAGATCGTCCGGGGCATCCTCGCCGCGGTGCGCGAGGAGGGGGACAGGGCCCTGGACCGCCTCAGCCTGGACCTGGACGGCCACCCGGTGGAGGAAATCCCCAAAAGGGCCTGGCGCCAGGCCTACGAGGACCTGGACGAGGGGCTGCGCGACGCCCTGGAGACGGCCAGGGAGCGCATTGAGGCCTTCTACCGGGAGGAGGCCCGGGGGGGGTTCCTCCGGGCGGACGGTAGCGGGGTCCTGGGCCAGCTGGTGCGCCCCCTGGCCCGGGTGGGGGTCTACGTGCCCGGGGGGAGCGCCCCCCTGCTTTCCAGCCTCCTCATGACTGTGGTCCCCGCCAAGGTGGCGGGGGTGGAGGAGGTGGTGGTGGCGAGCCCCCCCAGGGTCCACCCCGGGATCCTGGCGGCCGCCTGGGTGGCCGGGGCGGACCGCCTCTTCGCCATGGGCGGGGCCCAGGCCATCGCCGCCCTGGCCTACGGCACCGAGCGGGTGCCCCGGGTGGACAAGATCGTGGGCCCGGGCAACGCCTACGTGGTGGCGGCCAAGCGGCAGGTGTTCGGCGTGGTGGGGCTGGACGGCCTGGCGGGGCCCACGGAAACCCTCATCATCGCCGACGGCTCCGCCTCCCCTAGGCTTCTCGCCGCCGACCTCCTGGCCCAGGCGGAGCACGGTCCCGACTCCGAGCCCTGGCTCCTCTCCCCGGACCTGCCCCTCCTGGAGAGGGTGGAGGCGGAGCTTTCCCGGCAGATCCAGGACCTGCCCCGCGCCGAGGTGGCCAGGAAGGCCCTGGAAAGGGGAGGGCTCGTCCTCACCCGGGACCTCGAGGAGGCCTTTGCCCTCGCCAACCTCTACGCCCCGGAGCACCTCTGCCTGGCCCTCGCCGACCCCCTGCCTTGGCTCGGCCGGGTGCAGCACGCCGGGGGGGTCTTCCTGGGGGAGGGGAGCCCCGAGGCCCTGGGGGACTACATCGCCGGCCCCAGCCATGTGATGCCCACCTCGGGGACGGCCCGCTTCCAGGGGGGCTTGGCGGTGCGGGACTTCCTCAAGGTGATCCCCGTGTTGGGGCTTTCGGAAGGGGCCGTGCGGACCTTGGCCGAAAAGGGAGCCCTCCTGGCTCGGGCGGAGGGCCTCGAGGGCCACGCCCGCTCCTTGGACCTCAGGCGATGAGGCTCTTCCACGAGCTCTTAGGCCCTCTGGAGCTTCCCGACCGCTTTTCCCGCCTCGTCTCCCTGGCCCCCAACCTCACCGACGCCCTCTTCGCCCTGGGGCTTGGGGACCGCCTGGTGGGCCGGAGCGCCTTCTGCCACCGCCCGGCCCAGGTCCTCGCCCTCCCCGTGGTGGCCTCCTACACCAAGACCCGCCTGGAGCTCCTGAGGAGCCTAAAGCCCGATCTCGTGCTCCTCTCCACCGGGGTCCAGCGGGAGCAGGCCCTTAGGCTCAAGGAGGAGGGCTTTCCCGTCTACGCCGTGCCCCTCCCCACGAGCCCCTACGGGATCCTGGAGAACCTCTCCACCCTGGGCCACCTCCTGGACCTGGAGGAGAGGGCCACCGCCCTCGCCCACGAGCTCGCGGGCCGCTACGCCGCCCTGAAGGACCGCTTCGGCCTCCGGGTCTACTTTGAGATGGACCTGGGTGGGCCCATCACCGTGGGCCGGGGGAGCTACATCGCCCAGGCCCTTTTGCACATGGGCCTTAGGCCCCTCTTCCTGGACGTGCCCCAGGCCTACTTCGCGCCGGACCTGGAGGAGGTAAGGCGGAGAGCCCCGGACCTTTTCCTCTACGAGCCCAAGCCCTGGGGGAAGAACCCCTTGGAGAAGGCCAGGGCTCTGGCCCGGGAAAGGGGCTGGGACTTCCCCGTGGCCGCCACGGACGGGGACGAGCTCGCCCACTACGGGCCCATGTTCTTCGGCTTCCTAGAGAAGCTCGCCGCCCGCCTGGAGGAAACCTTAGGGCAGGCTTAAGGCGGGCCAGGCGCCCCCAGGGGTAGAGTGGGGGGCATGAAGCGGCTCGCCTTGCCCGCCCTCCTTTTGGGTGCGGCCCTCCTCCTCACCGCCTGCTCCCAGACCCCGCCGCCGCCCTCTCCCCCGGCCTCCTGCGCCCCGACCCCCCAGGGCCTCGCCTCGCAGGGTCTTCCGCCCGAGCCCGAGGGCCTGGGCGATTTCTCGGCTCCCCACGTGCCGGGAGAACTCCTGGTCCTTCCCGGCGGGATCACCCCCCAGGCCCTCGCCGGCCGCGTGGAGGGGGTGGGGCTCGCGGGGAGCCTTCCTGGAGGCTTCCTCCGCGTCCGGGTTTCCCCGGGCGAGGAGGCGGCGAAGGCGGCGGCCCTCCTCCGGGCCGGGGCCCGGTGGGTGCAGCCCAACTACCTCTACCGCCCCCTCTTCACCCCCAACGACCCCTTGTATCCCGCAGACCCGCTGGACGCCTCGAGGCTCCAGCCCTACTACCAGGCCATCCGCCTGGAGGCGGCCTGGGACCTCCTAGGCCCCCTCCCCTGCACCCCGGTGGTGGCCGTCCTGGACACCGCCTTCAACCCGGGCCATCCCGACCTCCAGCCTAACCTCCTCCCGGGGCGAAACCTCACCCCGGACGGCCTGGCCCCGGAGGACCTGAGCCCGTCCCCGCCCCCCCAGGGGTACGCCTATGAGGAGGTTGGCGAGGCCGACCACGGCCAGGGGGTGGCGGGGCTGGTGGCGGCCGTGGCCGGCAACAACCAGGGGATCCCCGGGGTGGGCCTGAACCGGGTGAAGGTCCTTCCCCTCAAGGTCTTCTATTGGGTCGGTGGAAGCTATACGTCTACTTCGGCCGTCCTCGCGGACGCCCTCCGCTACGCCGCCGACCAGGGGGCCGCCGTGGCCAACCTCAGCCTGGGGGCCTCCGCGCCCCTGGACGTGGCGGTGCAGCAGGCCCTGGGCTACGCCCTCTCCAAGGGCACCCTTCCCGTGGCCGCCTCGGGAAACGAGGGCACCGATGGCCTCTACTACCCGGCGGCCTACCCTGGGGTGTTGGCCGTGGGTTCCGCCAAGCTAGACGGGACTCGTTCCGACTTCTCTAACTACTCCACCCAGCCTACGGACCTGGTGCTGGCGGCGGCGGGGAACAGGAACCCGCCTCAGACCCTCTGGTCCTTGGCCCTCGGGCGGAACTACCCCTATTACCAGACC
>Ga0101943_1001870_pt1 | contig 15433 bp, 11 predicted proteins | sample DewCreD2012metaG_5_FD_75244 | JGI IMG/M metagenome (GOLD analysis project Ga0101943, IMG submission 75244) | Hot spring sediment bacterial and archeal communities from British Columbia, Canada, to study Microbial Dark Matter (Phase II) - Dewar... ... | reverse complement strand
GAGCTCCGCCTCGCGGTGGGCGCCCTCGAGGGCGTTCGCCTCGCGCCGGGGCCCCGGGGCGAGCTCGTGGAGCTGGCGCGGTTCGTGGGCAGGAGGGAGGCCTGAGGTGGCGCGAACGTCGACGGTCGCGATCCGCTCGGAGCGGGGGCTCAGGGAGGCGGCCCGCCGCGCGCGGGCGCGGGCCGTCGAGCTCCTCCTCTCGCTCCAGGACGACGGGGGGTGGTGGAAGGGGGAGCTCGAGACCAACGTCACGATCGAGGCCGAGGATCTCCTGCTCCGCGAGTTCCTCGGGATCCGGCGCGAGGAGGAGACGCGGCTGACCGCGAACTGGATCCGCCGCCGGCAGCGCGCGGACGGCACGTGGGCGACCTTCGAGGGCGGCCCCGGCGACCTCTCGACCACGGTCGAGGCCTACGTCGCGCTCCGCCTGGCGGGGGATCCCCCGGAGGCGGAGCACATGCGGCGGGCCGCCGCCTTCGTCCGCGCCCAGGGCGGGCTGGAGCGCGCGCGTGTGTTCACCCATCTCTGGCTGGCCCTGTTCGGGCTGTGGCCCTGGGAGGACGTCCCCGCGCTCCCCCCGGAGCTCGTGCTCCTGCCCCCCCGGGTCCCCCTGAACGTGTACGACTTCGCGTGCTGGGCCCGGCAGACGATCGTCGCGCTCTCGGTCGTCTGGGCCCACCGGCCGGTCCATCCCCTCCCCTTCGACGTGGACGAGCTCCACGCGGGGCGGCGTGCCGATCCCCCGCCCCGATCGATCCCCGCGCGGGCCTTCCGCCGCCTCGACCGGCTGCTCCACCGCTACGAGCGTCGGCCGGTCGGGCCGCTGCGGCGGGTGGCTTTGGCCCGCGCCCTGGAGTGGATCGTGCGGCGCCAGGAGGCGGACGGCTCGTGGGGCGGGATCCAGCCCCCGTGGGTCTACTCGCTGATCGCCCTGCGGGCCTCGGGCTACCCCCTCGATCACCCGGTGCTGCGCCGGGGCCTGGAAGGGCTGGACCGGTTCACGATCGTGGAGGGGGAGCTCCGCAGGATCGAGGCCTGCCAATCCCCGGTCTGGGACACCGCCCTCGCGGTGCAGGCCCTCGCCGACGCGGGGCTGCCCGCCGACCACCCCGCCCTGGTGCGTGCCGCCGACTGGCTCCTCGATCAGCAGGTCAAGGTCCCGGGCGACTGGGCCGTGCGGCGGCCCGGGCTCGAGCCGGGGGGATGGGCGTTCGAGTTCGAGAACGACACCTACCCCGACATCGACGACACCGCCGAGGTGGTCCTCGCCCTCCGCCGGGTGCGGCACCCCGACCCCGCCCGCGTGGACGAGGCGGTGCGCCGGGCGGTCGGCTGGGTGCTCGGGATGCAGTCCTCCGACGGCGGGTGGGGGGCCTTCGATGCCGACAACACCCGGGCGCTCTGCCGGGAGATCCCCTTCTGCGACTTCGGGGAGGTGATCGACCCGCCCTCGGCCGACGTCACGGCCCACGTCGTGGAGATGCTCGCCGGCGAGGGCCGGGCCTCGGACCCGGCGGTCCGGCGAGCGCTCGGGTGGCTGGCCCACCACCAGGAGCCCGACGGGTCCTGGTTCGGACGGTGGGGCGCGAACCACGTCTACGGGACGGGGGCGGTGGTCCCGGCCGCGATCGCTGCGGGGATCCCGCCCCCCGATCCGCGGATCCGGGCGGCGGTCCGGTGGCTCGAGCGGCACCAGGGGGCGGACGGCGGTTGGGGGGAGGACCTCCGCTCCTACCGGGACCCCTCGTGGATCGGCCGGGGGCGGCCCACGCCATCCCAGACCGCGTGGGCGCTCCTCGCGCTGCTCGCGGCCGGGGAGGGGTCGGAGGCCGTGGAGCGCGGGGTCGCCTGGCTCGTGGAGACGCAGGGGCCGGACGGGGGTTGGGACGAGCCGCTCTACACCGGCACCGGCTTCCCCGGCGACTTCTACATCAACTACCACCTCTACCGGTTGGTCTTCCCGGCCATGGCCCTCGGGCGGTACCTGGGGAGGGAGCGGTGAGGAGGCGAGCCTCGCGCCGGATCCGCGTGGGGTGGGTGACGGTCGGCGGCGACGCGCCGGTCCGCGTGCAGTCCATGACCACGACCCGGACCGCCGACGCCCAGGCGACCCTGGCCCAGATCCGATCGCTCGCGGGGGTCGGCTGCGAGATCGTGCGGGTGGCCGTGCCCCACGAGGAGGACGCGGCGGCTCTCGGCGCGATCGCCGGCGCCTCGCCGATCCCCGTGGTCGCCGACATCCACTTCCGGTGGCGGTTCGCCCTCGACGCGCTCGAGGCCGGCGTGCACGGCCTCCGTCTGAACCCCGGGACGATCGGGGACCGGCGGCGGGTGGCGGTGATCGCCCGGGAGGCGAAGGCCCGGGGGGTCCCGATCCGGATCGGCGTGAACGCCGGCTCCCTCGATCCGGAGCTGCTCCGCCGCTACGGCGCCCCCACGCCGGAGGCCCTCGTGGAGAGCGCGCTCCGGGAGTGCGCGGCGCTCGAGGAGCACGGGTTCACCGACCTGAAGGTCTCGGTGAAAGCCGCCGACGTCCAGGCCTGCCTCGAGGCCTACCGGGCGCTCGCGGCGGCCTGCGCGTACCCGCTCCACCTCGGGGTCACGGAGGCCGGCCCCCCGCCCCAGGGGGTCGTGAAGAGCGCCGTGGCCCTGGGGACGCTCCTGCTCGAGGGGATCGGCGACACGATCCGGGTCTCGCTCACGGCCCCGCCCGAGGAGGAGGTCGTGGTGGGCTGGGAGATCCTGAAGGCGGTCGGGCTGCGGCGCCGGGGCGTGGAGATCGTGGCCTGTCCGTCCTGCGGGCGGGCCGAGGTCGACGTCTTCGCGCTCACCCGGGCCGTGCAGGAGCGGGCCCACGAGCTGCCGGAGGGGATCAAGGTGGCGGTGATGGGCTGCCCGGTGAACGGGCCCGGCGAGGCCCGCGGGGCCCACGTCGGGATAGCGGCGGGCAGGCGGCAGGGCGTGCTGTTCGTGGGCGGGCGAGCGGTCGGGCGGTTCCGGGAGGAGGAGCTGGTGGATGCGCTGGTCGAGGCGGCTCGCTCGGTCCGGCCCGACGGAAAGGAGGGAGCATGACCGAGGGCGTCGTGGTCCTGGCCCCCCTCGGGATCGAGGCCGCCCTCCTCGGCCGTGCGGGGCGGGTCCGGCGGACCGGGATCGGACCGGCCCGGGCCCGGCGCGCCGCCGCGGCCGCGCGGGCCGACCCCGCCCGGGCGGTGGCGATCGCGGGGTTCTGCGGGGCGCTGGACCGCGGTCTCGCGCCGGGGGACCTGGTGGTCGCGACCGAGGTGCGGGGCGACGGCCCGCCCCGGCCGTGCCCGGCGGCGCCGCTCCTCGCCGCGGAGCTGCGCCGGGCCGGTCTTCGGGCCCACCTCGGCCCGATCCTCTCGACGACGAGGATCCTGCGAGGTGCCGAGCGCGCGCGGGCGCGGGACGTGGGCGCGCTCGCGGTGGACATGGAATCGGCCTGGCTCGCGGCGGCGGCGGGGGACCGCCCGCTGGCGGTGGTCCGGGCCGTGGTCGACGGGCCGGGACACGAGCTCGTCCGCCCGGGCGCGGGGCTGGACGCGCTGCGGGCGGCCCGGAGCCTGTGGAGGGCGGCGCCCGTCCTCGCGCGGTTCGGCCGGGCGGCGGCCCCCCGGCGGGTGCTGCTCGCGGCTCCCCGCTCGTTCTGCGCGGGGGTCGAGCGGGCGATCGAGATCGTGGAACGGGCCCTCGAGGAGCACGGGCCACCCGTCTACGTCCGCAAGCAGATCGTGCACAACGTCCACGTGGTCCGCGACCTCGAGCGCCGGGGGGCGGTGTTCGTCGACGAGCTCGCCGCGGTGCCGCCCGGGGCGGTCGTGGTGTTCTCCGCCCACGGGGTTTCGCCCCAGGTCCGCGCCGAGGCGGCCGGGCGAGGGCTCCGCGTGATCGACGCGACCTGCCCCCTGGTCGCGAAGGTCCACGCCGAGGCGCGGCGCTTCGCCCGCGCCGGCTACACGATCTTCCTGATCGGGCACGAGGGCCACGAGGAGGTCGAGGGCACCTCCGGCGAGGCGCCGGAGGCGATCCGGCTGATCGACGCGGACGAGGGCGTGCCGGCCCTCCTCGACGTCCCCGATCCGCGCCGGGTGGCCTTCCTCTCCCAGACCACGCTCGCCGTCGAGGACGTGGCCCGGGTGGTGGAGGAGCTGCGGCGGCGGTTCCCGGACCTCTCCGGACCCGGCTCGGACGATATCTGCTACGCGACGCAGAACCGCCAGGACGCGGTCCGGGCGATCGCACCCTCGTGCGACCTCCTGCTCGTCGTCGGGTCGGGCAACTCCTCGAACTCGAACCGTCTGGTGGAGGTGGCCGAGCGGGCGGGGTGCCGGGCCCGGCTGATCGACGACGAGGAGGACATCGAGCTGGGGTGGCTCGAGGGCGTGCGCACCGTCGGGCTCACCGCGGGCGCCTCCGCCCCGGGGTCGCTGATCGAGCGGGTGCTCGCGGCCCTCCGGGGGCTCGGCCGGATCGAGGTCGAGGAGCGCGTGGTGGCCCACGAGGCGGTCCGGTTCACGCTCCCGCTCGAGGTGAGGCGGGGGTAGGCGGATGGCCGTCCCGCTCCGGCAGATGCTCCGCCTGGCGTCCTACCTCGTCCGCAACCGGCTGGCGGGCCGGGAGCGCTTCCCCCTCGTCCTCGAGCTGGAGCCGCTGTTCGCCTGCAACCTCGCCTGCGCGGGCTGCGGCAAGATCCAGCACCCACCGGAGATCCTGCGCCGCCGGATGTCGGTGGAACAGGCGGTCGCCGCGGCGGAGGAGTGCGGGGCCCCGGTGGTCTCGATCGCCGGCGGCGAGCCCCTGATCCACCCCGAGATCCACCTGATCGTCCGGGAGCTGGTCCGCCGCCGCCGCTACGTGTACCTCTGCACGAACGCCCTCCTGATGCGCCGGAAGCTGGACCTGTTCGAGCCATCGCCGTACTTCGCCTGGGCCGTCCACATCGACGGCCTCCGCGAGCGCCACGACGCCTCGGTGTGCCGGGAGGGGGTCTTCGACGTGGCGGTCGACGCGATCCGGGAGGCGAAGCGGCGGGGGTTCCGCGTGACCACCAACTCGACCTTCTTCACCCACGACACGCCCGACGGCGTCCGGGCCGTGCTCGACTTCCTCAACGACGAGCTCGGGGTCGACGAGATGATGATCTCCCCCGCCTACGCCTACTGGAAGGCGCCGGACCAGGACCACTTCCTCGGGGTCGAGGAGACCCGTCGGCTGTTCCGGGCGGTGTTCGCGGACGGCGGACGGCGGCGTTGGCGGCTGAACCACACCCCGCTGTTCCTCGACTTCCTCGAGGGGAAGGCGGACCTCGAGTGCACCCCGTGGGGGATCCCCTGCTACTCGATCTTCGGGTGGCAACGACCGTGCTACCTGCAGGCCGACGGCTACGCCGCCACCTACCGGGAGCTCGTGGAGGAGACCGACTGGTCGAGGTACGGGCGACGGAGCGGGAACCCCCAGTGCCGGAACTGCATGGCGCACTGCGGCTACGAGCCGACCGCGGTCCTCGCGACGGCCCGGTCGCTCCGCGAGAGCCTCCGCGCGCTCGCGGCCTCCGCGCGTCCCCGCCCGTCCGACGCGCGGCCGGCGCGCGGTGAGCCGCCGGTGACGGCGACGGTCACGGCCCGGGGGAGGTAGGCTGCGTGCATGAGGGGCGGGGTCGAGCGGGGAGCAGGGCTCACCGAAGGCGCGCCCCGCGTCGTCCTGCGGGAGGTGCGGGGGGAGGACCTCCCCGTCTTCTTCGAGCACCAGCGCGACCCGGTCGCGGCCGCGGTCGCGGCCTTCCCCTCCCGAGACCGTGACGCCTTCACCGCGCACTGGGAGCGGATCCTCCGGGACCCTGCCGTCCGCGCCCGCACGGTCATCGCGGACGGCCGGGTCGCGGGCAACGTCGTGAGCTTCCCCATCGAGGGGCGCCGGTTCGTGGGCTACTGGCTTGGCCGGGGGTTCTGGGGGAAGGGGGTCGCCACCGCGGCGCTCCGCCGCTTCCTCCGGGAGGAACCCACCCGACCGCTCTTCGCGAGCGTCGCCCGCTCGAACGTCGGCTCCATCCGCGTCCTCGAGAAGTGCGGGTTCCGGCTCGCGGGGACGGAGCCCGCGGGCGGGGGGCCGGACGCGCTCCTGTACGAGCTCCCCGGCGGGGAGGACGGCGCCCCCGCCTGAGCTACCCTCCGCGCCGTGGGTCCGACGGGGAGGACGGACGGCGGGACCGAGGCGGTCCTCGTCGAGGACGCCGAGGTCGTGGTCGACGGCCGGCGGATCCTGGGGCCCGCGTCGCTCCGGGTCCGGCGCGGGGAGCGGTGGGCGCTCCTCGGCCCGAACGGGTCGGGGAAGACCACGCTCCTCTCGCTCGCCGGCGCCCTCCGCCAGCCCTCCCGGGGCCGGGTGGCGGTGCTCGGGGTGGAGCTCGGGCGGGCCGACGTGCGGGACCTCCGAGCGAGGATCGGGCACCTCGGCCACGCCGTGTCGGACGCCCTGCCGTGCGGCCTCGTCGCCGAGGAGGTGGTCCTCACCGGCTCGTCCCCTGGCTCCAGGGGTTCGAGGCGCGCGACCGGGCGGAGGCCCGTGAGCTCCTCGACCTCGTGGGGTGCGCCGGGCTGGCTCGCCGGCCGTGGGAGCGGTGCAGCCAGGGCGAGCGGCAACGGATTCTCCTGGCGCGGGCCCTCTTCGGCCGGCCGGAGCTCCTCCTCCTCGACGAGCCGGCCGTCGGCCTCGACCTTCCCGGGCGCGAGCTCATCGTCGCGGCGGTCGACGGGGCCGGCCTCCGCGCCGGGACGAGCATCCTCGCCACCCACCACCTCGAGGACCTCCCGCCCTCGACGACGCACGCGGCCCTCCTCCGCGAGGGTCGGGTGGTGGCGGCCGGTCCGGTCGAGCAGGTCCTCACCGAGCCCGCGCTCGCCGCCTGCTTCGGGATCCCGGTCCGGGTGCGCCGAGACGTCGGTCGGTGGAGCGCCCGGGCCTGCCCCTCGGCCCGCTCGCGGCCGCATCTCCCACCGCCGCCCGCTGCTCGCGGCTCACCGCCCCTCGAACCGCGGCTCCCGTCGCTCGAGGAAGGCGTCGGCCGCCTCGCGCGCGTCCCGCGTCTGGGCGAGGACGCCGTAGCCGAGCCGTTCGATCAGGAGCGCCGCGTCCCGGGGCGCACCGGCGACGGCGTCGACGGCCCGCCGGGCCACCTCGACGGCGAGCGGGGGGAGGGCGGCGAGCTCCCGGGCGAGCTCCAGGGCCCGCGCCAGGGCCCGGCCCTCCTCCACCACCTCGGTGACGAGCCCAAGGGCCAGCGCCTCCTGGGCCCCGAACCGGCGGCGGAGCAGCATCAGCTCCTTCGCCCGGGCGGGTCCCACCGCCCGGACCAGCCGGAGCGTCCCTCCGGAGGAGGGGAGGATGCCGATCGAGACCTCGGGGAGCCCGAAGACGGCGGTGGGGTCGGCCACCCGGAAGTCGCAGGCCAACGCGAGCTCGAAGCCCCCGCCCAGGCAGTAGCCGTGGACCGCGGCGATCGTGGGTCGGGGGAAGGCGGCGAGCCGCTCGTAGACCTCGCCGCTCTCCCGGTAGTAGGCGAGGACGTCGGCGGGCGAGCTGCCACGCATCTCCCCAACGTCAGCCCCGGCGGAGAACGCCCGGCCGGCGCCGGTCACGACCAGGCAGGGCGCGCTCCGCACCTCGGTCCGCGACAGGGCGGCGTCGAGCTCCCGCTCGAGGGCCCTGGACAGCGCGTTCAGCTTCTCCGGCCGGTTCAGCGTGCAGACGGCGATCCCCTCGTGGAACGCGGCCTCGACCAGTCCCATGGTCCCCCTCCGGTGCGCATCGGCGTCCGCGCGAGCCTAGCTCGGCCGTTGCGCGGTGGGGGACGGACCGCGTAGGGTCGGGTCGCCGGGTGGAACCCCCCGGGGGAGGCGGGGCGTCCATCGAGCGGGTCCCGGTGCGGCCGGGGGAGGACGCCCGGGGCCCGGGCACGGTCGAGGGGAGGATCGAGATGGATCGCATCGCGCACCGCCGTCCCGCGTTCGTCGCGCTCGCCCTGGCGATGGCCCTGCTCCTGGGGCTCTCCGCCGCCCCGGCCCCCGCGGCCCCGCGGCCGGCCGCTCCGCGGGGCGCGGCTCCGAGCGTGGCGGGGGTGCCCATCCTCCCGGTCTCCGAGCTCCGTCGGGGGATGGTGGGCCACGGGCTCACCGTGGTCTCCGGGACCGAGGTCCGCTCCTTCGGGGTCCGGATCCTGGGGGTCCAGCCCGACGGGATCGCCCCGGGGATCGACTTCATCCTGGTCGAGCTGTCCGGGCCCCTGATCGACGAGACCGGCGGGGTCGTGGCGGGGATGTCGGGCTCCCCGGTCTACGTGGGCGGGCGGCTGGTCGGCGCCGTGGCCTACGGGTTCTTCGGCGGCGACTTCCGGGTCGCCGGGCTCACCCCGGCCGAGCCGATGCTCGAGATCCTCACCTACCCCTCGACCCTCCCCGCGGCCCGCGAGGTCCGCTGGCCCGAGCGCGTGGCCCTCGCCCCGGAGCTCCGGGAGGCGGCGGTGGCGGCGGCCGGCGGGGAGGGGGAGATGCGCCAGCTCCTGATCCCCCTCGCGGTCTCGGGGCTGGGCGACCGCCGCCTGGGGCTCCTCCGCCAGGGCGTCCGAGATGCCGGGCTCCCGTTCGTCGTCACCTCCGGGGCCCGGGCCGCGGCCCCGCGCCGCCCGGAGCGGACGGCCCCGCTGCCCCCGGGATCGGTGTACTCGGCGGTCCTCTCCTACGGGGACCTCACGATCGGCGGCATCGGGACCACCACCGCGCGGCTGGGGCGGAGGAGCGTCGCCTTCGGCCACCCCTTCTTCTTCAGCGGGCCGGCCCGCATGGGCCTGAACGGCGGGAGCGTCCTGGGCGTGGTGCGGAACATCCTGTTCCCGTTCAAGGTGGCGAACGTCGGGCTCCCGCACGGCCTCCTCACCCAGGACCGGCTGGCCGGGGTGGGCGGCGTGGCGGGCCGGTTCCCCGACCTCACCCCGGTCACCGCCCGCCTGCGGAACCTCGACCTCGGGGTGACCCGCGGGGGCGCGACCCGGATCGTGCGGGAGTTCGAGTTCCTCGACTCCCTCGCGTTCTTCGCCCTCCTCGTGGAGCTCGACCGGGCCTTCGACCGGATCGGCTCGGGGACCTCCCGCCTGGCCTGGACCATCACCGGCACCCGCCGGGGCGGGAGGCGGTTCCGGTTCCACCGCGAGAACATGTTCCGCTCGGACTTCGACATCGCGATCGAGGCCTTGATCGAGCCGGCGTTCCTGAACCTCTCCGCGATCCTCCACAACCCCTTCGAGCCGGTCCGGATCACCTCGATGCGCCTCGAGGGGGACGTGAGCCAGCGCGACCGGACGCTCGAGATCACCCGGGTGCGGGTCTCCTCGAGCTCCCACCCCGAGCCCGTGGAGTTCGGGGTCCAGGCCCGGCCGGGCGACGTCCTCACGGTGACGGTCACCCTGCGGCCCCCGCGGGGGGAGGCCGTGGAGAAGACCCTCCGGCTCCAGGTCCCCGACTTCGTCGCGCGGGGGACGACCCTCCAGCTCGTGGTGCGGGGGGGCAGGGGGGCGTTCTCCGACTTCTTCTTCTTCGAGGAGCCGGAGGCGGCGCCCGAGGCCGGGTCCCTCGACGACCTGCTCGCCCAGCTCGAGGGGGCCGAGCGGAACAACGACCTGATCGCCGAGCTCCAGGAGCCCTTCGTCTTCGAGGGCGGGGAGGGGGAGGTGGTCCCCGTGGCCGACGGCGTCCCGCCGGACGGCGGCTTCGCGCTCGCCCAGGCCGTCCGCACCCTCCGCCAGATCGTGCAGGGCGGGTTCTTCGTCGACGTGACGGTGACCTGACCGGGCCGCCGGCCGGGCAGGCCGGCGGCGCGCGCTGGCTCATCTAAGATGGCGCGACCATGCCCATCCTCCGCCTCCCGGACGGGTCCGCCGTCGAGCTCCCCGAGGGGGAGCCGGTCGGCTCCGCCCTGCCGCCCGGGACGATCGCCGCGAAGGTGGACGGGGAGCTCGTGGACCTCTCGTTCGTGCCCCAGCGGGACTGCGAGGTGGTCCCGGTGCGGCCGGAGGACCCCGACGGGCTCGTGATCCTCCGTCACTCCGCCGCCCACGTGATGGCCCAGGCCGTGTGCGACCTCATCCCCGGCGCCCGGTACGCCATCGGCCCGCCGATCGAGGAGGGGTTCTACTACGACTTCGAGCTGCCCCGGCCCCTCGCCCCCGAGGATCTCCCACGCATCGAGGAGCGGATGCGCGAGATCGTCGCCGCCGACCAACCGTTCGTCCGCGAGGAGCTCTCCCGCGAGGAGGCGCTGCGGCGGTTCGCCGACCAGCCCTACAAGCGGGAGATCATCGAGGGGCTCGACGAGGCCGAGGGGGCTGGGGCCGAGACCGTGAGCGTCTACCGGAACGACGGGTGGGCCGACCTCTGCCGCGGCCCCCACGTCCCCTCGACCCGGTTCGTGGGCGGGGCCTTCAAGCTGCTCTCGATCGCGGGCGCCTACTGGCGGGGAGACGAACGTCGGCCCATGCTCACCCGGATCTACGGCACGGTCTGGCCCACCCGGGAACAGCTCGAGGCTCACCTCCGCCGGCTCGAGGAGGCCGAGCGCCGGGACCACCGCAGGCTCGGTCGGCAGCTCGACCTGTTCTCCTCGCCCGACGAGCTGGGGGGAGGGCTCTTCGTGTGGCACCCCCGGGGCGGGATCCTCCGCAAGCAGCTCGAGGACTTCGTCCGGAGCCTCCACCTCGAGCGGGGCTACGAGATCGTGGCCACCCCGCACCTCGCGCGGGGCGTGCTCTGGGAGACCTCGGGCCACCTCGCGAAGTACCGGGAGAACATGTACCCGGCCATGGTCGACCAGCACGGGAACGAGTACTTCGTGAAGCCCATGAACTGCCCGTTCCACGTGCTGATCTACAAGGCCCGCACCCGCTCCTACCGCGAGCTGCCGATGCGCCTCTCCGAGCTCGGCGTGGTGTACCGGCACGAGCGGCCGGGGGTGCTCCACGGCCTCCTCCGGGCCCGGGGGTTCACGCAGGACGACTCCCACATCATCTGCACCGAGGAGCAGGTCGTGGACGAGATCCTCGGGGTGTTCGACCTCACGCTCGAGATCCACCGGACCTTCGGGTTCTCCGACCCCATCGTCGCGCTCAGCACCCTCGCCCCCGAGGCGTCGATCGTGGACGAGGCGATGGCGGCCCGGGCCACGGCAGCCCTCCGCGCCGCCCTCGACCGCAGCGGCCTGGCTTACGAGGAGGCGCCGGGGGAGGGCGCGTTCTACGGGCCGAAGGTGGACTTCCACTTCCGGGACGCGATCGGCCGGCCCTGGCAGCTCACCACGGTCCAGGTCGACTTCGCGCTCCCCGAGCGCTTCGGGATGGAGTACGTGGGGGTGGACAACGCCCGGCACCGGCCGGTGATGATCCACCGGGCGATCCTGGGATCGATCGAACGGTTCGTAGGGGTGCTGATCGAGCACTACGCCGGCGCGTTCCCGCTATGGCTCGCGCCCGAGCAGGTGCGCCTCGTCCCCGTCGCCGACCGCCACCTGGACCACGCGCGGAAGCTGGCCGGGAGGATCCGGGAGGCGGGGCTCCGGGCGTCGGTGGACGAGAGCGGGGAGACCGTGGGGAAGAAGGTGCGGGAGGCGCAGCTCATGCGCGTCCCCTACACCCTCGTGGTGGGGGACCGGGAGGTGGAGGCGGGGGACGAGGTCTCGGTCCGGGACCGCGAGGGGCGGGAGGCTCGGGGGGTCCCGCTCCAGGCGTTCCTCGAGGCGCTCCTGGAGGAGGTGCGGACCCGCTCCCTCGAACCCTCCCGCTTCGGGGGCTGAGCCGGTGGGGGAGCTGCGGCACCTGTGGACGCCGTGGCGCATGGAGTACATCCGCGCGGCCAAGGGGGAGCCCGAGGGCTGCATCTTCTGCGAGCTGCCGCGCCTGGGCGACGACGCCGAGGCCCGGATCCTCGCGCGGGAGGGGCGCGCGTTCGCGGTGCTGAACGCGTTCCCCTACAACCCCGGGCACCTCATGGTGGCGCCCTTCCGCCACGTGGGGGAGCTCGAGGAGGTGACCACGGAGGAGCTGGCCGACGTCGACCGGCTCCTCCAGCGCGCCGTGGTGGCGCTCAAACAGGAGATGGAACCCCACGGGTTCAACCTCGGGATGAACCTCGGGCGGGTGGCCGGGGCCGGGATCCCCGATCACGTCCACTGGCACGTCGTCCCCCGCTGGAGCGGCGACACGAACTTCATGCCGGTGATCGGGGAGACCAAGGTCGTCCCCGAGCTCCTCGAGGAGACCTACCGGCGGCTCGCCCCGCGGTTCGCCGAGCGGGCGCGGTAGGGCGTCAGCCGGTGTTCTGCAGGCCGGCCGCGACCCCGTAGACGGTGGCCATCACCAGGCGGCGGGCCGCCGGGTCCGGGGCACCGGCGCGGATCTCCCCGAGGGCCCGGAGCTGGAGGAACGAGAGCGCGTCCACGTAGGGGTTCCGGAGGTCCACGGCCCGGCGGAGGACCGGCCGGCACTCGAGGAGCCGATCGTGCCCGGCGACGGCGAGGAGGAGCTCCTCTGTCCTGCGGAACTCCTCCATGATCCGGCGCGCGAGCTCGGGGCACCCGCCGAGCGCGAGGTACCGCTCGGCGACCTCGGGGTCGGCCTTCACGAGCGACAGCTCCGCGTTCTCGACGAGCGAGGAGAAGAACGGCCACTCCCGGTGCATCCGCCGGAGCAGCCGGAGCCCGCCGGGCCGCCGCGCGAGCTCGGCGAGGCCGGTCCCGAGACCGTACCAGCCGGGGAGGTTCACCCGGCTCTGGGTCCAGGCGAAGACCCAGGGGATGGCCCGGAGCGAGGCGAGGTCGGCGGCCGGGCGCCGATGGGCCGGGCGGGAGGCGATCGGGAGGCCCACCACCTCCTCGTACGGCGTGGCCCGGACGAAGAAGTCGGCGAACCCTTCCGCCTCTACGAGCGCCCGGTACTCGCGCTCCGAGGCCTCGGCCATCTCGCAGGCCGCCGGGAGGTACCGCGCCTCCAGCTCCCGCCCCCGCGCCACGGCCTGCTCGGTGGAGGCGAGGAGGACGGCGTGGGTGACCTGCTCCAGGTGGCGCTGCGCGATCCGGAGGTTCCCGTAGCGGTCGAAGGTCACCTCGCCCTGCTCGGTGACCTTGAAGCGGCCGTCGATGGAGCCCGGGGCTTGTCCGAGGATCGCCCGGTTGGTGGGCCCGCCGCCGCGCCCGAGCGCCCCGCCCCGCCCGTGGAAGAGGGTGAGCGCGAGGCCCCGGCGGGCGGCCCACGCCGCGAGGTCCCCCTGGGCGAGGTGGAGGGCGACGTTGGCGGCGAGGAACCCGGCGTCCTTCGAGGAGTCCGAGTAGCCGAGCATGACCTCGAGGCGCCCCGCCTCGGCGAGCGCCCGCCCCGCGCCGGGGAGCGCGGCGTACGCCTCGAGCACGTCCACGGCCCGGGCCAGGTGCGCCCGGGTCTCGAACAGCGGGACCACATCGAGGGCGAGCCCCTCGGGGACCGCGAGCCGGGCCAGCGCCCGGACCCCGGCGAGGTCGGCGGGGGAGCGGGTGAAGCTCACGATGAACCGCCGGCAGGCCTCCGCGCCGAAGCGGCGCTGGAGGGCGGCCATGGCCCGGAACGTCGCCAGGGCCTCCCGGGCGATCCCCGAGCGCGCCCTCGGCCGGGCCGGCCAGCCCTCCTCGGCCAGCCGGTCGAGGGCCGCCGGGTCGCGCGCCGCGTCGGGCGCGAGCTCCTCGAGGACCGCCGCGAGGGTCGCCGAGTCCTGGCGGACCTCGAGCGAGGCCAGGTGGAAGCCGAACGTCTCCGCCTGCCAGAGGAGGTGCTGGAGCTCGCCGTAGGCGAGCCGGGGCGCGCGGCCCGCGGCGAGCGAGGCCTGGATGGTCCGGAGGTCCTCGAGGAACGCCCCCGCGTCGGGGTACGCGCCCCGCCCGCCGATCCGGCGCAGTCGGAGCCGTTCCGCGCACACCGCGAGGGCCCGCCGGTGCGGCGCGTCCGGCACCTTCCGGGCCTCCTCGGCCGCCGCCTCGGGGAGCAGCCGGCGCTGGCGGGCGAGGAGCTCCCGCAGCTCCGCCGAAGGCGGGACGGACCGCTCGGAGGCCGACAGCTCCCGGGCGATCCTCCGCGCCGCGTTCTCGAGCCCCCGGAGCACGTGGTCGGCCTGGACCTGGAGGGCGGCCTCGGTCACCTCGGCGGTGACCTCGGGGTTCCCGTCGCGGTCGCCGCCCACCCAGCTCCCGTAGCGGAGGAAGGCCGGGACGAGCGGCGGCCTCGCGCCCGCGTCGCCGGGGCGCAGGGCGGTGTCGAGCTCGCGGTAGAGGGCGGGCACCACCCGGAACAGGGTCTGGTCGAAGAGCGCCATCACCGCCCGGACCTCGTCGAGCGGGGTCGGCCGGGCCGGGCGGAGCTGGTCGATGGCGAAGAGCGCGGCCACCTCCTCCCGCAGGCGGCGGTGGACGTCGGCCTCCTCGGACCGAGACAGGCGCGGGTCGTCGAGGCGCTCGAGCTGCGCCGCGATCCGCCACAGCGCCTCGACCACCGAGCGACGGCGGGCCTCGGTCGGGTGGGCGGTGAGGACCAGGGTGACCTCGAGGCGCCCGAGGAGCCGCCCGAGCCCAGCCCGCCCCTCCCGGGCCCGCACCGTCCGCACCGCCTCGGCCGCGGACTCGGGGACCGGCCGGGGGCCGCGCCCTGCCTCCCGGAGGGCGCGGACCCGGTGGTGCTCCTCGGCCAGGTTCACGAGCTGGAAGTAGACGGTGAAGGCCCGGGCCACCTCCTCGGCGCGCTCGGGGGGGAAGCCGGCGACGATCCGCTCGACCGCGCGGCGGCGGGCGTCGGTGGGTTCCGCCCGGAGCGCGATGGTGGCCCGACGCAGGCGTTCCACGTCGCGGAGGAGCCCCGGCCCGCCGTGCTCGCGGAGGATCTCGCCGAGGATGCCCCCGAGGAGCCGCACCTCCCGCCGGAGCGCGGCCGGGACCCCGGCCGCGCGGGACAGCCCCGCCCCCGTCTCCGCCGCCACGCCCCCGGAGTCTAGGTCTAGAGGCGTCGGGTCAGTGCTTGGCGGCCTCCTCCTTCTCCCTCCGGGCCTCGGCCACGACCTTCTCGGCGAGGTGCGGGGGGACCTCCTCGTAGTGGGAGAACCGCATCGTGAACCAGCCCCGGCCGCCGGTGAGCGAGCGGAGGTCGATGGCGTAGCGGGCCACCTCGGCCTGGGGGACCAGCGCGCGGATCCGCTGCTTGCCGGGGCCCGCCGACTCCATCCCCAGGATCTTCCCGCGCTTGGCGTTGAGGTCGCCCATGATGTCGCCGGTGTACGCCTCGGGGACCACGACCTCGAGCTCGACGATGGGCTCGAGGAGGACCACCCCGGCCTGCTGCGCGGCCTCCGTCGACGACAGC
>Ga0101943_1001869_pt1 | contig 15433 bp, 14 predicted proteins | sample DewCreD2012metaG_5_FD_75244 | JGI IMG/M metagenome (GOLD analysis project Ga0101943, IMG submission 75244) | Hot spring sediment bacterial and archeal communities from British Columbia, Canada, to study Microbial Dark Matter (Phase II) - Dewar... ... | reverse complement strand
CCCCTAGTTACCCCCCCCCCCTCCCCCCCCACTCCTCTCTGCCCCCCCCCCCCCCCCCCCCACCGGCGCGAAGACCTCCCCCCCCCCCCCCCCCCCCCCCGACGTAGGAGTCAAACCGCGCGGTTGTCACGGGGTGGCCGCGTACGGGAGCCTTGGCGCCGATGCCCGACCTCTCGAGCCTCCGCGACCGGTTCCCCGCGCTCGCGCGCGAGGTGGGCGGGCGCCCGGCCGTCTTCGTCGACGCGCCCGGGGGCTCGCAGGTGCCGGCGACCGTCATCGAGGCGATGGCCGCGTACCTGCGCTCGAGCAACGCGAACACCCACGGCGCGTTCGCGACGAGCCGCGAGACCGACGCGCTGATCGCGGAGGCCCACGCGGCCGCGGCCGACCTGCTGAACGCCGACGCCGACGAGGTGTTCTTCGGCCCGAACGCGACGACCCTGCTGTTCCAGGTCTCGCGCTCGGTGGGGCGTACGCTCCGGCCGGGCGACGAGGTCGTCGTCACACGCCTGGACCACGACGCGAACATCCGGCCCTGGGTGATGGCGGCCGAGGACGCCGGGGCGAGCGTGCGGTGGGTGGACGTGCGCGAGGAGGACGCGACGCTCGACCTCGGGGGCTTCGAGCGCGCCCTGTCCGAGCGCACGAAGGTCGTCGCCTTCACGCTCGCCTCGAACGCCGTCGGCACGATCACGCCCGCGGCCGAGCTCGTGCGCACCGTGCGCGAGCGCGCCCCGGCCGCCCTCGTCGCCTGCGACGGGGTGCACCTCGCGCAGCACCGTCGGATCGACGTGCGCGCGCTCGGCGCCGACCTCGTCGTGGTCTCGCCGTACAAGATCTTCGGCCCGCACCTCGGGATCTGCTACGGCCGGCGCGAGCTCCTGGGCTCGCTCACCCCCTACAAGGTGCGGCCCGCCCCCGACGAGCTCCCGTACCGGTTCGAGACCGGGACGCAGAACCACGAGGGCTTCGCCGGGTGGGTCGCGGCCGTCGGGTACCTCGCCGAGGTCGGGCGCACGCACGGCGAGCCCGCCGGGCCGTCCAGGCGGGAGGCCGTCGCCGCGGCCTTCGGGGCCTTCGCGGCGTGGGAGCGGGGCCTCGCGGCGCGCTTCCTCGAGGGCGCCCGGTCCGTCCCCGGCCTGCGCGTCATCGGCATCACCGAGCCCGAGCGCCTCGACGAGCGCACCCCGACCTTCGCCGTGCGCCTGGCCGACCAGCACCCGGCGGAGACGGCCGAGGCCCTCGGCGAGCGCGGCGTCTTCGTGTGGGACGGGCACTACTACGCGCTCGAGCTCATGGAGCGGCTCGGCCTGGAGCCCACCGGGGGCGCCGTGCGCATCGGGTTCTGCCACTACCACACCCCGGCGGAGGTGGACCGGGTCCTCGAGGAGCTCGCGCGCCTGGCCTGAGCGCGCCGTTCCCGCAGGTTGCTAGGATGGCCGGGCTCCCATCGAGATCCGAGGAAGGACACCCATGCGCATCCTGATCCTGGGCGGCGACGGGTACCTCGGCTGGGCCACGTGCATGTACCTCTCGCGCCGTGGCCACGAGGTGCACGCCGTCGACAACTACCTCCGCCGGCGGATGCACGAGGAGAACGGCACCGACTCCCTCACGCCGATCCTCGACTCGCTGCCGGCCCGGGCGCGGGCCTGGAAGGAGGTCACCGGCCTGGAGATCGGGGTGACCGAGGGCGACCTCACGGACTGGGGGCTCGTGCAGCGCGTGTTCGAGGAGGTCCGGCCGGAGGCGATCGTGCACTACGGCGAGATGCCCTCGGCCCCCTACTCGATGATCGACCGCGACCACGCGGTGTTCACCCAGACGAACAACGTCGTGAACACGCTGAACGTGCTCTTCGCGATGGCCGAGATCGTCCCCGAGGCCCACCTCGTGAAGCTCGGCACGATGGGCGAGTACGGCACGCCGAACATCGACATCGAGGAGGGCTTCATCGAGATCCACCACAACGGGCGCTCGGACGTCCTGCCCTTCCCGAAGATGCCGGGGAGCTTCTACCACCTCTCGAAGGTCCACGACTCGCACAACATCCACTTCGCGTGCCGGATCTGGGGCCTGCGCGCGACCGACCTGAACCAGGGCGTCGTCTACGGGATCGAGACCGAGGAGACCAGGCTCGACGAGCGCCTGGTCACCCGCTTCGATTACGACGAGCTCTTCGGCACGGCCCTGAACCGCTTCTGCGTCCAGGCGGTCATCGGGCACCCGCTCACCGCCTACGGCAAGGGCGGCCAGACGCGCGGGTACCTGAACATCGTGGACACCCTCCAGTGCGTCGAGCTCGCGATCCTGAACCCGCCGGCCGAGGGCGAGTACCGGGTCTTCAACCAGTTCACCGAGCAGTTCTCGATCAACGAGCTCGCCGAGCTCGTGCGGAAGGCCGCGCTCGACCACGGGCTGCACGTCGAGCCGGTCCACGTCGAGAACCCGCGGGTGGAGGCCGAGGAGCACTACTACAACGCCAAGCACACGAAGCTGCTCGACCTCGGCCTGAAGCCGCACCTGCTCTCGGAGACGCTCATCGACTCGATGTTCCGGACGATCGAGCGCTACAAGGACCGCATCATCGTCGACCGGATCGCGCCGCGGACGCGCTGGCGCGGCGTGCTCCGCTCGCGCGCCGCACACTAGGGCCCGCCGATGCTCGCGCTGCGGATCGCCGGGGCGCTCGTCGCGGTCGCGATGTCGGCGCTCGCGCTCGCGCGCTACCGGCGGCGGCAGATCAGCCGCCTGAACCTGCTCATCACCTGGGTCATCGCGCTCGCGGTCGTGGTGCTCGCGGCGGACCCGAACCTGTTCAACCCGGTCTTCGAGATCTTCAACTTCCGCCCGGGCAGCGGCCAGCGCCTCACCGCGGTGCTGCTCGTCGCGGTCGTCGTGCTGTTCCTCCTGATCCTGCGCCTGGAGTCCCAGGCCGACACGAACGAGCGGAGCATCCGGCTCCTCGTCGAGTCCCTCGGGCAGGCGGCCTTCGACTGGGACCGGGCGGCCGAGCTGCCCCCCGGCAAGCGGATCGTCGTCGTCTCCCCCGCCTACAACGAGGCCGAGAACGTCGGCGCCGTCATCGAGGCGATGCCGCGCGAGATCGACGGCTACCACGTGGTGCCGATCGTGATCGACGACCACTCCGAGGACGGCACCGCCGAGGCGGCCCGTGCCGCCGGCGCGCTCGTCGCCCGGCTGCCGATCCGCCGCGGCGGAGGGCTCGCGCTGCGCGTGGGCTACGACATCGCCCTGAAGCTCGGCGCGGACATCGTGGTCTCGATCGACGCCGACGGGCAGCACCAGCCCGAGGAGCTCCCCTCGCTCGTCCGCCCGATCCTCGAGGGACGGGCCGACCACGTGAACGGCTCGCGCATGCTCGGCGCCTTCGAGCGCGAGAGCCTCATCCGCCACGTCGGCGTCCACTTCTTCTCCTGGCTCGTCACGCTCCTCACGGGCCAGCGGGTCACGGACATCTCGAGCGGGTACCGAGCCACGCGCGCCGAGACGCTTCGGCGGCTGATCCTGGAGCAGGACCAGTTCTGGACCTCGGAGGTCACGATCGAGGCGCTGCGCCAGCGCGCCCGCGTCGTGGAGGTCCCGGTCACGTTCCTCACGCGCCGCGGCGGCGAGTCCAAGAAGCCGAAGTCGCTCCGCTACGGCTGGAACTTCTCCAAGGCGATCGTCAAGACCTGGCTGCGGTAGGCGGGCCGCTCAGGCCCCGACCCCGGCATCCGGGCAGCTGACGAGCCGGTCGGCGAGCCACCCACCCGCGGTGGTGCGCATCAGGTGCAGGGTGGCGACGGTGCGTCCGTCCCGTACCACCCGAACGAGCGCCTCGGTGCCGTAGGCGGGGTAGCCGCCCAGCTCGACGACGTCCCCCTCCCGCAGGCCGGACAGGGTCCCCTGGGCCACCTCGGCCGGATCGCCGGCCTCGCCCTCGGCGCTCGCCGCGTGGTCGAGGTAGCCGACGACCGTGTCCGTACAGCGCAATGCGGCGGAGACGTAGACCCCGTCCCGATCGATCACGCGCAGCGCAACCCAACGGTCGTCGCCGCCGGCGTCCTCCCCCTGCCGCAGGCACCGGACGGATGCGACGCCCGGAGGGACCTGCCAGCCTCCCTCGGAACCGGATCCCCGGATCTCGGCCACACCGGGGTCGGCCCCGAGCCCGGAGGCATCGCCGAGCTCGGACCGCACCAGGAACGTCACCGGCTCCCCGAGCTGGTTGTCGACCTCGAAGTGCACCCCATCGGACTGGGGCCGCACCTCGGGCGTCAGCACCCGCGTGCCGGAACCGTCGCAGACGAGGCGGGCGACGTCCGTAAGCGCCCACGAGGACCCCGCCCCGTCGGTGCGATCGGTGCCGAGCGGCGCCAGGGTCCACAACAGGGTGCCCCCCGCGGCGGCCACCAGAGCTGCTCCGAGGGCGAGACCACCGATCCGGCGCCCGGCGCGCCCGGACGCGTGCCCACGCATCATGGGCCTCCGACGCTCACGGTCCCGTCCACGTTCCCGTCCGCCTGCGCGAACCTCCCATCCCCCTACTCGTCGGGACGTGGGCCATCCGCAAGTCGGCGCCTCGGCGCGGCGGCGACCTCGGCGGCGAGGCGCGCGTTGGCCTCGAGCAGCGCGAGGTTCGCCTCGAGGCTCGCGCCGCCGGTCTCCTCGGAGAGGGCCGAGAGCAGGAACGGCGTGAGCGCCTTGCCGTGCACGCCCTCGCGGGCGGCGCGCTCCTCCGCGTGGCGCACCGCGCGGGCGACCCCCTCCGGATCCATCGCGTGGGAGGCGGGGATCGGGTTGCAGAGCAGCACGGCCGAGCGGACGCCGAGCGCGCGCTGGGCCTCGGCGATGGCCGCGGCCTCGGCCGGCGAGTCGACCCGGTGCTCGAGCTCGACCGGCGCCTCGCGGGCGAGGAAGAACGGCAGGCGGTCGACGCCGTAGCCGACCACCGCGACGCCGAGCTCCTCCAGGCGCTCGGCGGTCGCGACCGGGTCCACGATGGACTTCGGGCCCGAGCACACGAGCAGCACCGGCGTGCGGGCGAGCTCGAGCAGGTCGGCCGAGACGTCGCCCGAGCCCGGATGCACCCCGCCGATCCCACCGGTCGCGCAGACGGCGATCCCCGCCGCGTGGGCGGCCCAGATCGTCGCCGAGACGGTGGTCGCACCGAGCCCGCCGCGCGCGAGCACCACCGGGAGGTCCCGCCGCGCGACCTTCGCCACGCCGGCCGGGTCCGAGAGCCGCTCGAGCTCGGTTCCGGTGAGCCCGACGCGGACCTCGCCCCCGACGAGCCCGATCCAGGCGGGAACGGCGCCGCCCTCGCGCACCGCCCGCGACATCCGCTCGGCCGCCTCGGCGTTGCGCGGGGCGGGGAGCCCCTGCGCGAGCACGCTCGTCTCGAGCGCGACGACCCCGCCGCCCCCCTCGAGCGCGGCCCGGACCTCCTCGGAAACCGCGACGAGCGCGCTCACCCGGCCCCCACCTCCGGCCAGCCGCGGCCGCTCGAGACCTGGAGCGCCCCGGCGTGGCAGGCGCGCGCGAGCGCCTCGGGGAGCGGCGTCCCGCGCACGAGCTCGGCGAGGAGCACGCCGTCGAAGGCATCGCCCGCGCCGGTCGGGTCGACCTCGACGACCTCCTCCGCCGCTCGCGCGAGGAGCTCGCCGTCCGCGCACACCACCGCGCCCCGCGCCCCGAGCTTCACGGCGACGATCCGGAACCGCTCGCCGAGGGCCCGCGCCGCGTCCGCGCCCCCGCACCCGGTGAGCGCTCTCGCCTCGCGCTCGTTCGCGAGGAGGACGTTCGCGCGGGCGACGTCCCGCAGGAGGCGCTCGGCGCCGTAGGCCTCGACGAGCGGCCAGGAGGCGGCGTCGACCGCGACGAGCCCGGCCTCGGCCCGCTCGAGCGCTGCGAGCCCGGCCTCGCGCGAGCCCTCCTGCAGGAGCGCGTACCCCGAGACGAGCACGGCCCCCGCCCGCAGGGCCGCGGGCAGGTCCGAGGGCGAAAGGCGCGCGTTCGCGCCCCGATCGGCGACCATCGAGCGCTCCCCCGCCCCGTGCACGACGAGCATCGTGCCGGTCGGCGCCTCGGGATCCACCGCGAGGTCGGCCCGGACCCCGCGCTCGTCGAGGGCCTCGCGCAGCACCCGCCCGGCGACGTCGTCGCCGATCCGGCCGAGGAGCCCGGCCTCGGCCCCCGCCCAGGCCGCCCACACGGCGGCGTTCGCGGCGCTCCCCCCGGGGCGTACGACCACCCGGCCATGCACGTCCCCGCCGGGCGCGAGCGCGCCGGCCTCGACGCGCACGTCGAGCATGAGGTCGCCGACCGCGAGCAGGTCCACCGGCCGAGCGTACCCGCTCGGGGCGGCTCGCCGGCAGGCCTACCCGGCCTCGGCGATCCCCGCAGCCTCCTCGGCCCAGCGCCCGAAGGCGCCCCAGAAGGGGTCGAGCCCGGGGTGCTCGAGGGGGCGCTCGCCCTCCTCGGTCACGATCACGCACGGCTCGCCCCGGCCGGTCACCTCGCCGACGATGGCGGCCTCGATGCCCTCGGCGGCGAGGGCGGCGACGAACGCATCGGCCCGGTCCGGCACCACCGTGGCGATGAGCGTCCCCTCCGAGATCGAGGTGTAGGGGTCCATGCCGGTGTGCTGGCACACCGCGCGGACCTCGGGACGGACGGGGATCGCCGCGAGGTCGATCCGCATGCCCACCCCCGAGGCCGCCGCGACCTCGGTGAGGCCGCCGAAGACCCCGCCCTCGGTCGCGTCGTGCATCGCGGTCACGCCCTCCTCGCGCAGGCCGAACCGCCGCGCGACGACGGCCTCCGGCACCACGGTCATGCGCTCGAACAGCGCGTCGGCCGCGCGCACCGTCTCCTCGCCGAGCTCGCGCGAGAGGCGCTCGGGGAAGGTGGCCGCGAACAGCGCCGTCGCCTCGATCGCCGCGCCCTTGGTCACCACCACGGCGTCGCCGGGCCGGGCCATCGTGGGGGTCACGTACCGGTCGGCCGGACCGCTCGCCATGCAGACCGCGCCCCCCACCATCGGCCAGGTGCAACCGTCGTAGCGGGCGGTGTGGCCGGTCACCACCGCGATCCCCATGCCCTCGCAGGCGGCGTGGAACGACTCCCAGAGCTCGGTGAGCTCCTCGTCGGTGATCTCCGGCGGCAGGTTCAGGTCGACCGCCATCCACCGCAGGGGCAGCCCGCTCGTCGAGGCGTCCGAGGCCAGGATGTGCGCGGCGAACCAGGCCGCCCGCCGCCATCCGTAGGCCGGCACGATGAAGACCGGGTCGGCCGAGAGGGCCATCGCGACGCCGTCTGCGACCCGCACCACCCCCACGTCGACCCCGTGCTGGGGCCCGACGAGCACGTCCGGGTCGGCCGCCCCCAGCCGGCGGTGGATGACCCGCTCGAAGAGCTCCGGCGTGACCTTGCCCGTGCGCTGTTCGCTCATGCCTGCGACCTCCATCTGCCCACGACCTCGGCGAGCACCCGCGTCGCCGCGACCGGGTCCTCGGCCGCACCGACCGCCGAGACCACCGCGACCCCCGCCGCCCCGGCCGCGAGCACCTCCGCGGCGTTCGAGGCGTCGATGCCCCCGATCCCGACCACCGGCAGCGAGGTCGCCGCGACGATGCGGCGCAGGCCCTCGAGCCCGATCGGGCGCGCGTCCGGCTTCGTCGGCGTGGACCAGACGGTGACGCCCAGGTAGTCGGCCCCGGCCGCCTCGGCCGCGGCCGCCTGGGCGGGGTCCTCCACGCTCACGCCGAGCACGAGCTCCGTCCCGATCGCCGCTCGCACGCGCGCGAGATCCTGGTCCTGTCCGACGTGCACGCCGTCCGCGCCGCCCTCCACGGCCACACGGACCCGGTCGTTCACCACGAACAGGACGCCGGCCGCACGGCACCGGCCGGCGAGCTCGCGCGCGAGGGGCAGCTGCTCCTCGTCCGAGAGCTCCTTCGCGCGCAGCTGGACGGCCGTCGCGCCCCCGGCGATCGCCGCGAGCGCGACCTCGCGGTGCCCGCGCCCGGGCACGAGGCCGCTCGAGGTGACGACGTACACGCCGAGCGCGCGCGCATCCAGCCGTGCCATGGCCTCCCTCCGCCGGCATTACCCGGATCAGGTTCGGCGGGTCGCGGGCGCATCTCAGCCCGCCTCTCAGCCCGGTCCGCCCGAGCTCCCCGGTCGGGGCCAGTCTATCGCCGGGCGAGCTGAGCGCGCGCCACGCGGCGCTCGCGGATGACCTTCTTCCAGTCGCTCGAGCGGGTCGAGAACAGCACGTCGGTCACGATCTGGGCGATCCCGAGCACCCCGCAGACCCACGCGGCCCAGGCCGGCGCATCCGTCGCCCACCAGAAGCCGAGCGCGACGAAGGGCGCCGCCTTCGTCGCGAGCGCGCCGGAGGCGTGCATCCAGGCGCGCGCGCCGGGCTGGACCCGCAGGTAGCTCGCGTAGTCGATCTTCAGCCCCGGCCGCGGGGGGAAAGGCCCCCCGAGCGTGTAGGCGAGGAACCGGATCCCGACGAGCCGGCCGACCACCCAGTGCGCGAGGCAGTGGACCGAGACCGACCAGATCACGGCTGCCGCCACGAGCGCGACCCCCGCCACCGTCGGATCCTCGGCGCGCATCGCGACGACGACCGCGAGCCCCCCGAGGAGGGTGCCGAGCGCCAGGATGAGGTTGCCGAGCCACACCGGCGCCCGCAGCCGCACCCGCGCCTCGAACGCGGCCCGGTCGATCCGCCCCACGGTCTCGGCCCAGTGCGCCGAGAGCGCGGGGTCGACCTTCACCTGCCGCAGCAGCCGCCAGAAGCCGAGGCGTGAGAGGTCCGTGTCCCCGGCGGCGACGGCCGCCTCGATGCGCGCGAACGCGTCCTGCAGCTCCTCGACCTCAGCCACTCCCCCAGTATCCCCCAGCACCGCCCACCGGCGCGTTACCATGGCGGCCCGGACGCGCGCGGCCCCGCGAGACGGCCGGAGGGCAGGCACACGTCCAACCGCACGATCCCCGAGCGACCCGCCCCGGCGGCGGACGGGTTCGAGCTCGTCACGCTCGACGGGCGGTACCACGTCGTGGACCGGATCGCCTCGGGCGGCATGGGCGAGGTCTTCCGCGCGCACGACGCCGTGCTCGCGCGCGAGGTCGCCGTCAAGGTCCTGCACCGCGCGCTCGCCGCCGACCCCGGCTTCGTCGAGCGCTTCCGCCGCGAGGCGCGCGCCGCGGCGGCCCTCTCGCACCCGAACATCGTGGCCGTCCACGACTGGGGCGCCGTGGACGGCATCTACTACATGGTGATGGAGTACGTCCGCGGCCAGAGCCTGCGCGAGATCCTCCACGAGCACGGCCCCCTCGCCCCCGCCCAGGCCGCCGAGGTCCTCCTGCAGACGCTCTCGGCCCTGGACCACGCGCACCGGCAGGGGATCGTCCACCGGGACGTGAAGCCGGAGAACATCATGGTGACCCGCGAGGGCCTGGTGAAGGTCGCCGACTTCGGCCTCGCACGGGCCTGGGCCGACGCCCGGATCACGCAGGACGGTCGGGTCTCGGGCACCGTGCAGTACCTCTCGCCCGAGCAGCTCCAGGGCGAGCCGGCGGACCCCCGCAGCGACCTGTACGCCCTCGGGATCGTCGCCTACGAGCTGCTCACCGGGCGCCTGCCGTTCTCCGGCGAGACGCCGATGGCGATCGCCTACGCCCACCTGCGCGAGCGCGTGCCGCGACCCTCGGCGCGGAACCCGGCCGTGACCGAGGGGCTCGACGGCTGGGTCGCCTCGATGACCGAGCGCGAGCGCGAGCTGCGCCCGACCTCGGCCGCCGAGGCCCGGCGCGACCTCCAGGCCGAGGTCGCCTCCCTCCCGCCGGCGCCACCCCTCTCCGAGCTCGTGCGCGAGCAGGCCCCCGACCGCCCCGAGCTCGCGCCGACCGTCCGCGTCCCGCCCCGCCGCGCCGAGCGCCACCGCCGCCGCCCCGGCCGCCTCGTCGCCGGGGCGCTGTTCGCGCTGCTCGCGCTCACGGCGGGAGCCTGGGGCGCCTGGACGTACCTCGTGCCCCACGTCGTCACCGTGCCCCGCGTCCTCGGCCAACCGCTCGATGCGGCCCGGGCGCGCCTCGAGGCCGAGGGGCTCGTCGTGCGCATCGCGGAGGGCTCCTACGATGCGCGGGTAGCCGAGGGCCGCGTGCTCGCCCAGCGCCCCGCCCCGGGCGCCGAGCTCCGCGAGGGCTCGGTCGTGACGCTCACGCCCTCCCTCGGTCCGCCTCCCGTGCGGGTCCCCGACCTCACCGATCGGACGCTGCAGGAGGCCAAGGCCCTGCTCGAGCGCCGCGGCCTCGTGCTCGGGGAGCCGACCGAGCGCTACGACGAGCGCTTCGCCGCCGGGCACATCATCAGCCAGAGCGTCCGGCCGGGCGAGAAGATCCCCGAGGGCTCCGAGGTGTCCGTGGTCGTGAGCAAGGGGCCCGCCCCGGTCCCGGTCCCGAGCGTCCTCGGCAGGACCCGGGAGGAGGCGGCGTCCCTGCTCGGGACGACCTGGGTCGTGGACGTCCGCGAGCGCTACTCCGACGAGGTGCCGCGCGGCTCGGTGATCTCGCAGACGCCCGAGCCGAAGACGAAGCTCCAGCCCGGCGAGACCGTGGTCATCGTCGTCTCCCTCGGTCCGCGGACGCTCCCCGTCCCAGACCTCACCGGGATGACCCGGGACGCGGCGGTCGCGAAGCTCCGCGCCCTCGGCCTCGTGCCGAGCGTGATCGAGCTGCCGGGGGCGACGGGCGAGCTCACCGTCGCGACGCAGCTCCCGCTCGCCGGCACGGTCGTGAAGGCCGGCTCCACCGTCACGATCTACGTCGGGTGAGGTTCGGCGCGCACATCGGCACGCGCGGAGGGCTGCGCGCCGCCGACCCGACGGTGATCGTGGAGGCCCGGGCCGTCGGCGCCGAGGTCGCCCAGGTGTTCCTCTCGAGCCCCCGGGCGTGGGCTCCGCCCGACCCCGAGCTCGCGGCACGCTTCGGCGAGGGCTGGCGAGCGGCGGGCATCGGCCCGCTCTACGTCCACGCGCCGTACCTGGTCAACATCGCCTCGCCCACCCCCGAGGTGCACGAGCGCTCCCGCGAGCTCGCGCTCGCCACGGTGCGCGCGTGCGAGGCCGCAGGGGCCGCGGCGTTCGTCGTCCACGCGGGCTCGGGCGGCAGGGACGACCCGGACGCGGCGAGGGCGAGGGCGGTCGCGACGCTGCGGGAGCTCGTCGCCGTCGCCCGGACGACCCGGGTGCTCGTCGAGCTCATGGCCGGCACGGCGGGCGCGGTGGCCTCGACCCTGCCCGAGGCCCGGCGGCTCCTCGAGGAGGTCGGCGACGATCGGCTCGGCCTGTGCCTGGACACCTGCCACCTGTTCGCCGCCGGGTACGCGCTCGACGAGCCGGACGGCGTGGAGGCCTGCTTCGCGGAGCTCCACCGACTCGGACTCGCGGACCGGCTCGGGCTCGTCCACGCGAACGACGCGAAGCACCCCCGCGGCTCGCGGCGGGACCGCCACGAGCGCATCGGCGAGGGGCACATCGGGGTCGAGGGCTTCTTCGAGCTGCTGCACCGACCCGAGCTCGCCGAGCTCGATCTCGTGCTCGAGACCCCCGCCGACCGCGAGCAGCGGGCGCGCGAGCTCGCCACGCTGCGGCGCCTCGCGTCCTGAGCCCACCTACGGCTCGAGCTCGGCCCCCGGACCCTCCTGGTAGGCGTAGCGCTCCTCGCGCCAGGGGTCGGCGTGGACGTGGTAGCCACGCTCCTCCCAGTAGCCGCGGCGGTTCCGGTCGGTGAGCTCGAGCCCCCGCAGCCACTTCGCGCTCTTCCAGCCGTAGCGCTTCGGCACGACCAGGCGCAGCGGGAACCCGTGCTCGGGGGTGAGGTCCTGGCCGTCGTGGCCCCAGGCGACGAGCACGTCCTCGTCCATCATCGCCTCGAGCGAGAGGTCCGTCGTGTAGCCCTGCTCGCAGTGGGCGATCACCCACCGCGCCTCCGGCCTCGGGCGGGCGCGCTCGGCGAGGACCCGGAAGGGGACCCCGAGCCAGCGGTTGTCGAGCGTGGACCAGCCGGTCACGCAGTGCATGTCGGCGGTCACCTCGACCGGACCCAGCGCCCGCAGCTCGGCGTAGGTGAGCGTGAACGGCTCCTCGACGAGCCCGAAGACCCGCACGTCCCACGCGGACGGGTCCACGCGGGGCACGGTCCCGACGTGCAGGACCGGCCAGGTCTTCACCAGGCGCTGTCCCGGCGGGATGCGCCGGGCGATCTCCTGCGGGTATCTGGGTCCGAACAGCGCCACCGCTCCCCCTCCTCGCTGCGGGCTCCGGTCTCAGCGCGCCGCGACGCGGCGCCAGGCCTCGAGCGCGATCCGCACGCCCTCGTCGGTGACGTCCACGTGCGTCACCATCCGGACCTTGCCGGCGACGTACGTCGCGCCGACCCCCTCCTCGCGCAGCCGCCCGATCGCCTCGAGCGGGTCCAGGCCGACCGCCGCCGTGTCCACGAAGACCATGTTCGTCTCGACGTCGGCCGGATCGATCGCGCCCGGCAGGACCTCCGCGACCCCCTCGGCGAGCCGCCGCGCTCGCTCGTGGTCCTCGTGCAGGCGCTTCGGGCCCTCCTCGAGCGCGATGAGCCCGGCCGCCGCGAGGATCCCGGCCTGGCGCCAGGCCCCGCCGTAGAGGATCTTCAGGCGTCGGGCCTCGCGGATGAGCTCCGCCGGGGCGCAGACGAGCGAGCCGACCGGCGCCCCGAGCCCCTTCGAGACGCAGAACATGACCGTGTCGGCCTCGGCCGCGATCTCGGCGACCGGGACGCCGCTCGCGACCGACGCGTTGAAGATCCGCGCGCCGTCCAGGTGCACCGGCACGCCGTGGTCGTGCGCCACCTTCGCGATGGCGCGCAGGTCCTCGACCGCCATGACGCGTCCACCGGCATGCCCGTGCGTGTCCTCGACGGCGACGAGGTCGACGACCTCGACGTCCTCCGGGTCCGGCGCGAGCGCGGCCTGCACCTGCTCGGCGGTGATCCGCCCGCGCCGATCGCCCCGGATGGTCTTGAACGCCATGCCCGACAGCGCGGCCGAGCTCATGACCTCCGTCGTCGCGACGTGCGCGGTCGCCTCGGCGACGACGAGGTGCCCCGTGCCGCGGAAGTGCAGCCGCAGCCCGATCTGGTTGGCCATCGTGCCGGTCGGCACGTACAGCGCGGCCTCCTTGCCCATGACCTCCGCCGCGCGCTCCTGGAGCCGGTTCACGGTGGGGTCGTCCCCGAACCAGTCGTCGCCGACCTCCGCCGCGGCCATCGCCCGGCGCATGGCCTCCGAGGGCGTCGTCACGGTGTCCGAGCGCAGGTCGACGCGGTAGCTCACCACGGTCCGGCCAGTATAGGAGCGGCCCGACGGATGCACGAGCCGATCGGGCCCGCCTCGCCGGGACGCCCTCGCTCCGGGTATAGACTTCGGGGCCCGTGGGTGCACCCGCACCCGACCCGTCGGGAGAGGTACCGACCATGGCCGTGCCTCGAGACCACGCCCGGCTCGTGGGCTCCCTGCTCCTCGCGCTCGTGCTCGTCCTCGGGTCCGTCGGACCCGCCCCGAGCGCGTTCGCCGGGCCCATCACGATCACCGATCCCCCGTACGTGCTCCGGGCCTTCCGGTGGGACGATCAGCAGGTCCGCGCGCTCTCCTTCGTCGGCTCGAGCGGCGCGGTCCTCGAGATGCGCATGGCCCGCCCGACCTTCGGGCACCGTCGGAAGCCCAGCAGCATCGGGACCGCGTCGGGCGCGGTCGCGGCGATCAACGGCGGCCTCACGGTCAGCTCCCTCGGCGCGCCCCGCCACCTCACCGTGATCCGCGGGGAGATCATCACCTCGGGGGCGCTGTGGACCCAGCGCGGGGTCGTGCTCTCGATGACGGCGGACCGCAGCCAGGCCTGGGTGGACCGGGCCCGCTTCTCGGCCACGCTCACCGCGAGCGCCACCTCGTTCGAGATCACGAGCTGGAACGCGCGGCAACCGAGCGCGACCAGGGTGACCGCCTTCACCGCGCGGGGCGGCGACGAGATCGTCCCGGCCGTGACGTCCTGCTGGGCCCTGCTCGAGCCGGTCTCCGGGGCCCGCGCCGCGCACCGGACGTACCTCGTCACCGCCGTGCGGACCTCCCCCGACTGCGACCGCCGGCCGATCCCGCCGCCGGCCGGGCGCTACGCGGACGTCGTGCTCGGGGGCGGGCCCGTGGGCTCGCTCGCGCTCGGCGAGACCGTGACGATCGACATCGACCTCGGCCACCCCGGCGTCACCGACGTCTTCGGGGGTCTGCCGAGGCTGGTCGATGACGGGGTGAACGTGGGGCCCGCGTGCTTCTCCACCTGCGGGCCCAAGCACGGTCCGGACCGGCCCTTCTACGCCCGCAACCCACGCACGGCGGTGGGCATCACGATCGGGTGCTCCGACGAGGACCCCCTCACGCCCTGCCGGTACGTCCTCGTCACGGTGGACGGACGACAGCCGGGGTGGAGCACGGGCCTGCGCTTCCCGGCGCTCGGCGAGCTCATGCTCGAGCTCGGATCCTGGAACGCGGTGAACCTCGACGGCGGCGGGAGCACGACGATGTGGGTCCGCCGCCGGAACGGGGCCTGCCAGGAGAGGACGCAGGTGGGATGCCTCGTGAACCGCCCGCCCTACGGGGAGCGAGCGGTGATCGACGCCGTGATCCTGAGGACGACCTGATGGCGCCGCGCCGATGCCCGCACCCGTGGGCGCGGAGGGGCATCGCGCTCGCCGCGACCTTCCTGCTCGCAGCCGTCGGTCTCGCACGGCCGGCGCCCGCCGCGCGCGCCGCGGTCACCTGCTCCTTGGAGGAAGGGGTCCTCTCCCTCATCGCCGACGGCGACCTCGCGCTCGCGAGGGACGAGGTGGGACTCATCCTCGCGGGCGGCGCCCCGCTCGAGGAGCCCTGCGCGGGCACCACCGTGGAGGACCTCGCCTCGGCACAGATCACGACCGAGGGCCGGGTGAGCCTCGACCTCGCGAACGGCGGCTTCGTGAAGGCCGACGGAACCCCGGTCCCGGTCACGCTCGACCTCGGAGGGACCGCCGACGCGGTGGCGATCCTCGGAACGGACGCCGGCGAGACGGTGACGGCCGGCACCGGCGGGATCGACCTGACCGCCGGCGGCGAGCCGGAGGTCCTCGGTCTCGACGGGGCCGAGCGGCTGGAGATCCTGAGCGGCGCCGGCGACGACGCGCTCTCCCTGCGAGGCGGCGGCGATCTCGGCGAGCCGTGGGATCGGCCGGCCTCGCTCGACGGAGGCGATGGGGCCGATGCGCTCGACGGGGGCGACGGGGCGGACGTGGTGCGAGGCGGGCCGGGCGACGACGCGATGAAGGGCCGTTCCGGGGACGACCGGTTCGTGGCCGA
>Ga0101943_1001864_pt1 | contig 15459 bp, 14 predicted proteins | sample DewCreD2012metaG_5_FD_75244 | JGI IMG/M metagenome (GOLD analysis project Ga0101943, IMG submission 75244) | Hot spring sediment bacterial and archeal communities from British Columbia, Canada, to study Microbial Dark Matter (Phase II) - Dewar... ... | reverse complement strand
GGCCGGCCATGAGCTTTTGAGCCTCGAGGAGCCCCCCACCGCCATCTTTGCAGCCAGCGATCTGACCGCCTTCGGAGCCATTGCTGCGGCTCGAGCCCGGGGACTGCAGGTGCCCGAGGATCTCTCGGTGGTGGGCTTCGATGACATCCCTGCTGCTGCTCACTCCCACCCCAGCCTGACCACCGTAGCGCATCCCATTCAAGCCATGGGCCAGGCCATGGTGGATCTGATCATCAAGGCCAAGGCCGGCGAGCAGGTGCGCGACACGCTGGTGGAGTTTCCCAGCGAGCTGGTGGTGCGGGAATCCAGCGTGCCGCCTCGAGCCCCAGGAGAAAAACCATGAATCATGTTTATTTCCCAAAACCGGCTGGCTCTGGGCAGCTGCTACGCCTTGCCCGCCTCATCTGGCGCTACCGGCTGCTTTACCTGATGCTGCTGCCCGGCCTGCTCTACTTCCTCGTTTTCCGCTACTGGCCGCTGTGGAATGCCCAGATCGCCTTTAAAGATTTCCAGCCCACGCTGGGGGTCTGGGGCAGCCCGTGGGTGGGCCTGCAACACTTTCAGGACTTCTTCAGCTCTTACTATTTTGGTCAGCTTTTAGCCAACACCCTCATCATCAGCCTGGCCAAGATCGCGCTGGGTATTCCCCCCGCCATCCTGCTGGCAATTGCGCTGCACGAAACCAGCCGGCGCTTCCTGGCCCGGGTGGTGCAGACCATGAGCTACCTACCGCACTTTCTCTCGTGGGTCATCGTCTACGGCATTCTGCTGGCTATGCTCTCCCCCAGCGAGGGCCTGGTAAACCACGGTTTGCGGGCGCTGGGCCTCGAGCCCATCCCCTTCCTCACCTCCACCGCCACCTTCCAGCCGGTGGTGGTGCTCTCGGAGGTCTGGAAAGAGACCGGCTGGAGCGCGATTCTGTTTCTGGCTGCCCTGCTCTCCATCAACCCGGCCCTCTACGAAGCCGCCGCCATCGACGGAGCCTCGCGCTGGCAACAGGTGCGCCATATCTCCCTGCCGGGGCTGATGGATGTACTGGTGCTGGTGGTGCTGCTCAAGATCGGAAGCATCCTGGACGCGGGCTTTCACCAAATCTTTGTCCTGTACTCGCTGCCGGTCTACAGCGTGGGGGACATCATCGACACCTGGGTGTACCGGCAGGGCATTCAAAACTTTCAGTTCAGCCTGGCTACAGCGGTGGGCCTGTTCAAGGGGCTGATCGGCCTGGTCTTGATCGTGGTGGCGAACCGCCTGGCCCGGCGCTTTACCGGCAGCAGCCTGTACTAGGAGGTGCATCTTGAAAAAGCGCAGCCTATCTCCCGGCGACCGCCTCTTTGAGTGGAGCATCGACCTGTTCCTGGTGGGGGTGCTGGTGGTCACCCTGGTGCCCCTGTGGTATGTGGTGATGATCTCGCTGCTGCCCTTTGGCAAAAGCCCCAGTCTGTTCCTAGCCCCCTGGGACTGGTCTTTTGAGGCCTACGCCCAGCTCGTTTTCCAGCCCACCATCTGGCGGGCCGCGCTCAACAGCCTGGTGCTCACCCTGGGCGGTGTGGCCATCAGCCTGACCCTCACCGTCATGGCCGCCTACCCTCTTTCACGCCGTGAACTGCCCGGCAGGAACCTGATTGTGGGCCTGATTCTCTTCACCTTTTTATTCAACGCCGGCCTGATTCCCACCTTCCTGGTGGTCAAGGATCTGGGCCTGCTCAACACCTACTGGTCGGTGCTGCTCAACGGGGCGGTGAGCGTCTACAACCTTTTGGTGATGAAAACCTTCTTCCAGAGTCTGCCCGAGAGCCTCGAGGAGGCCGCCCGCATAGATGGGGCCAACGACTGGCAGGTGCTGTGGCATGTGGTGCTGCCCCTGTCCCGGCCCATCCTCCTGACCATTGGGCTGTTCTACGGCGTGGCTAACTGGAACAACTTCTTCGAGCCCATCCTCTTTCTTTCCGACCGCAGCCTGATGCCTTTACCGGTGGTGCTGCGGGACATCCTGACCGGCCTCAACGTGGCCGAGTACGTGGAGGGCACGGCGGCCCAGGCTGCGCCGGCGGAGGCTCTGAAGATGGCGGCAGTTGTCCTTATCACGCTACCGATGCTTCTGGTATACCCCTGGATCCAGCGTTATTTCACCAAGGGTGTGCTGATCGGCAGCGTGAAGGAGTAGGAGGTACGTATGAAGATTGGCGCTAGAGTCTTGTGTTCTTTGCTCCTGGCCGCTCCAGGCGCGCTGGCCCAGGCCAACCTGACCGACCTCAGCGTGGCCCTGTACGCGGCCAACCCCGAGGCCCCGGCCCCACCGGCCAACTGGGAGGTCTACCGCCTGGTGCGGGAGAAGCTGGGGATCAACCTCAGGTTCACCATGCTGCCCACCGGGGCCGATGGGGACAACCGCCTGGGCGCGCTGGCTGCCGCCAACGACCTACCCGACCTCTTCGAGGTGCGCAGCCTGGCCCTTTTCGACCGCCTGGTGCAGCAAGGCCAGCTCGCCCCGGTCAACAGCCTTCTGCCTCAGATGCCCAAACGCACCGCCGAGCGCTACAGCGATGCCAGGCGCAACCTGCTGGTCACCACCAATGGGCAGATCTACGGTTTGCAGGAGCCGGTAACCCTGAGCCGCCAGTACGCCATCTGGGTGCGTAAGGACTGGCTCGATAAGCTTGGACTTAAGGCGCCCACCACCCTGGAAGAATTCTTCGAAGTCGCCAGGGCCTTTACCGAGCGCGACCCGGACGGCAATGGCCGCAACGACACCTTTGGTTTCGGCGGGGTGATTGATTTTGATACGGCCGGTATCCTGCCAGGGCTGGGTTTGGGCAACCACTTTCAGTGGGTCTATGGGGCTTACGGGGTAGCGGGCACCTGGAACTACAACCCCAAAGCCTTCGCCGCCAATCTGCGCGACCCCAACTTCCGCCGGGCCACCGAGTACATCCGACGGCTGGTGGAGGCCAAGGTTATTGACCCCGACTGGGCCACCATGCGCCGGGCTGATCTGCGCACCCGCTGGCAGCAGGGCCGCTATGGGATGTTTTTTGAAAGCGTAGGCGGTTTGCAGGCGGGCTTGCAGAACTTCCACGCCAACAACCCCGGCGCGGAGCTGCTCATGCTCCCCCCACCCAAAGGCCCCGAGGGCAAAAGCGCCATGGGCACCTACTCCTCGGCTGGCTGGCTCTACGCGGTCTCCAAGCGGGCCATGGACGCGGGCAAAGGCCCGGCCATCGCGCGCTTCCTCGAGTGGGCCCACAGCGGCGAAGGGTACTTCCTGCTGGGCTGGGGGCGCTATAAGGTCGACTACACCCTGCCCAACAATGTTCCCACCATCAACACCCAGATCCCCATCAGCGTGCGCGGGAGCTATACCCAGATGCGCTGGCTGGCCTTTAACGGCAACCCCCTGGAGATGCGCGGCCGCTACCCCGAGATCAATGTGGGTGGGCGCAAGTATGTGATGCACCAGCTCATGGCCCAGGCCCAGCGGCAGGGCAACTGGATCGACCGCACCGGCGACCTGGTCGTGAAGGCCGCCGCCAACCAGGCCGATATCGAGCGCTATGTATCGGAAAACCTGGTGCAGTTTGCCCTGGGCCAGCGACCCATCAACGACGCAAACTGGGGCCAGTTCCTGAGCGGCCTGCGCAACGTGCGTTTCGAGCAGTACGAGGAAGCAGCGGCCAAAACCCTCCGAGAAAGCGGATACCTCAAGTAAACCCTAGAGGGGTCGCTAGCGGCCCCTCCCCCAAAAGGAGCGGAACCATCCGATGAAGTACTTTCACACCATCCCCCAAGGTTCGGGCCTCCTGCCCCTTGCCGACGAGGCCTGTCAACTGCTGGCCTTCGCCAAGCTCAACCTCGAGGCCGGCCAGAGCTATGAGGGCGAGACCGGCGAGCGCGAGATGCTGCTGGTGGCGCTTTCCGGCAAAGCGGAGCTCGAGGTGGGCGGGCGAAAGTTTGCCCCGATCGGTGGCCGGCCCAGTGTGTTCGCGGGCAGCCCCCACAGCGTTTACTTACCTCGAGGCCAGCGCTTCCGGGTGCACGCCCTTACCCGCTTCGAGGCCGCCCTGCCCTCCGCCCCCAGCGATCTGGATACCGAGCCCTACGAGATCCGCCCCGAGCAGGTCAACACCGGCCGCTGGGGCACCCTGAACTTCACCCGCCAGTTCCGGGAGATCCTGGTCGAGCCCGATGGGCGCCCGGCCAGCCGCCTGATCGTGGGCGAGACCATCACCCCCAGCGGCAACTGGAGCACCTACCCGCCCCACAAGCACGAAACCGCCCAGGGGAGCGAGGTGTTCCACGAAGAGATGTACTACTTCCGCCTCTCCTCCCCGGAAGGCTGGGGGCTGACCCGCCACTACAGCCCCGAACGCGGCTACGACCAGACTTATGTGGTGAAGGACGAGACCCTGCTCTCGATCCCCCACGGCTACCACACCTACGTGAGCGCCCCCGGCTATACCGGCTACTACCTGTGGTTCCTGGCCGGCGATGGGCGGCGGCAGGGGGTGCGCTTCGACCCCGACCTGGCCTGGGTACAGAAAACCGTGGGTATGGTTTGAGGAGGCTAAAGGTGCAGATGTTTTCGCTGGAAGGGCGGGTCGCCTTGGTCACCGGCGGGGCCGTGGGCATCGGCCAGGCCATCGCCATTGGGCTGGCCCAGGCTGGGGCCGACGTGGCCATCGTGACCCATACCGCCGATGCAGCACAGACCCGGCAGGCCGTACAGGCCGCTGGACGGCGCTTTCACCTGGTGCAGGCCAATCTGATGCAGCCGGAATCGGCGGCTCGAGCCATCGCCGAGACCGAGGCGGCCCTGGGGCCTCTGGATATCCTGGTCAACAACGCCGGCATCATCCGGCGGGAGTGGGCCGAACACTTTAGCGATACCGACTGGCAGGAGGTAATCGAGCTTAACCTGAGCGCGGTCTGGCGCCTCTCTCAGACAGCGGGGCAAGGAATGCTGAAACGGGGCCGGGGCAAGATCATCAACATCGCCTCGCTGCTCTCGTTCCAGGGGGGTATCCGGGTGCCCTCTTATACCGCGGCCAAGCACGCGGTGGCCGGGCTCACCAAAGCCCTGGCCAACGAGTGGGCCGCCAGAGGGCTCAACGTTAATGCCATCGCCCCCGGCTACATCGCCACCGACAACACCGCAGCCCTGCGGGCCGACCCCGAGCGCTCGAGGCAGATCCTCGAGCGCATCCCTGCCGGGCGCTGGGGCCAGCCGTCCGACCTGGTAGGCGCGGCCATTTTTCTGGCCTCGTCCGCCTCCGACTACGTCCACGGGCATGTCCTGGTGGTGGATGGGGGCTGGATGGCCCGGTAGGAGGATGCCTGTGAGCCAACCCAACTTCATGCAGACCCTGGCCGCGGCCCGGGTGGTGGGCATTCTGCGCAGCAGCACATCCACTGCGGCGGTGGAAGCGGCGCTGGCGGCCGTGCGGGCCGGTTTGCAGGTTCTCGAGGTTACCTTTACCACCCCCGGCGCCCTCGAGGCCCTGCGCACACTGCGCCAGCAACTCCCCGAACACGTTCGACTGGGGGCCGGTACGGTCATGACGGCAGAGGAAGGACGCGCCGCCCTCGAGGCCGGCGCGGAGTTTCTGGTCAGCCCCCACCTGGGCGAGGATCTGCTGGCCTTAGCCAGCGAAACGGGTGTGCCCTACCTACCGGGGGTGCTGACCCCCAGCGAGATTGTGCGGGCCCTGGGCCTGGGAGCCCAGATGGTCAAGGTTTTTCCGGCGGGCTCGAGCGGGGGCCTGGCCTACATCAAGGACTTGCTGGGGCCTTTGCCCCATCTGAAGATTCTGGCTACCGGGGGTATCCGGCCCGGCGAAGTACCGGCTTACCTCCAGGCGGGGGTCTGGGCGGTGGGTCTGGGCTCCAACCTCTTTCCCAAGGCAGCGCTCGAGCGAGGCGACTGGGCGGCCGTCGAGGCCGCCGCCCGCCAGGCCCTGGCGGAAGCGGGGGTGGTATGAGCATGCCTGCGCTCATCGGCCTGGGCGAGTGCATGGTGGAGTTCTTTACCGACGAGCCCCTGGGCCAGGCCCGCACCTTTACCCGGTCGTTTGGGGGGGATGTGCTCAACGCGCTGGTGGCCGCGGCCCGGCTGGGCAGTGCCACCGGCTTCATCACCCTGGTGGGCAACGATCCCTTTGGCCCGGGGCTGCTCCAGGCCTGGCAGGCCGAGGGCGTTGACACAGCCCTGGCCCCCCTGGTCGAGGGGGAGAACGGGGTGTACTTCATCTCGCTGCTGGAGAATGGCGAGCGCGAGTTCACCTACCGGCGCCAGGGCAGCGCCGCCTCGAGGCTCTCCCCCGAACACATCCAGCCCGCCTACCTGGCTGGCGCCCGCCTGCTGCTGCTCTCCGGCATCACCCAGGCCATCTCACCCTCGGCCCAGGCAGCCACGCTGCGGGCTGCCGAGCAGGCCCGTTCAGCAGGTCTCTGGGTGGCCTTTGACCCCAACTACCGCCCCCGCCTGTGGGCCCTGCGCGGGGGGCTGGAGGCTGCCCGGCAAGCCCTGGGGGAAATCCTCCCCTATGTAGACCTGCTGCTGCCGAGCCTCCCGGCCGATCTGGCCCTGTGGGGCCTGGAGCACCTCGAGGCCCCCACAGCCTTGCGGGTTCTCCTGCAGTACGTCCCACGGGTGGGGCTCAAGGCAGGGGCCGCGGGGGCCTGGCTGGGCTGGGAGGGTCAGATCCAGCACGTCCCTCCGGCTTCTCCTCACCAGGTTCGCGACACCACGGGGGCCGGGGATGCCTGGAACGGCACCTTCCTGCACGGGTTGTTGCAAGGGTGGAACCCCCTCGAGGCAGCCCTCCAGGCCAACCGCCTGGCCGCGGCCAAACTGGCCTACCGGGGCGCTATACCCCCCAGACCCTGGCCACTGGAACCATCTGATCTTGCTTGAGGAGTGTACATGCAGTTGAACGGAGATTGGGAAGCCGTGGAACCAGGCATCGAACGCCGGCTGGTGGCTTTAGGCCAGCGCATGATGGCGGTGCGGGTTCGTTTTGCTAAAGGCGCAGCAGGCACCGCGCACACCCACCCACACGAGCAGCTTACCCAGGTTTTGAGCGGACGCTTCCGCTTCTGGCTGGGCCAGGAGACGCGGGAGGTGGTTGCGGGTGAAAGCCTGCTCATCCCCGGCGGCCTCGAGCACGGCGCCGAGGCGCTGGAGGCGGGGGAACTGCTCGATGTGTTCTCCCCTCTGCGCGAGGATCTGCTCGATGGCCCCACCGCCCATCCGGAGTAGCCGGCACCCTGGAGGATCGGCCCCTAACCGTGCCCCTGATGCAAGGAGACACCATGCGCCAGTTCCGCGACCCTCGAACCGGTCGGCTCATCACCCAGCTCACCGACCGAGGGAACAACGTACACCTCTACTTCACCGAAAACGCCTTCGACCTCACCCGGCCCGAGATCATCTTCCGCTCAGACCGGGCCGCCAAGCAGGAGCGCGCCCCACACGAAAACCCGCACTACAACCTCTTTCGCCTGAACTACCTGACCGGCGAGATCACCCAGCTTACCGACGAAGACCAGCCGGTTGGCAGTGTCACCAAAACCCCCGACAGCGAGCTGATCGCCTACCTGACGGCCGGAAAGGTTAAGCTTTTGAACACCCGCACCGGGAAAACCACCGTGCTTTACGAAGACAAAGGGGACTACAACCTCTACTCCCCTTCGATCAGCCCCAACCGCCGGTATGTGGGGTTTGCCCGCAACGAACGGGTTAAGGCCGTCAATACCAACGTCAACTACGGGGGCTTTAAGGAGAGTTTCTATCAGATCAAGGATGGGCGCATCACCCTGGCCCGCACCGACGGCTCGAGCTGGTTCGACGTCCACTGCGACACCCACTGGCTGGGGCATTTCCAGTTCGCACCGGACGATCCCACCCTGGCTATGTTCTGCCACGAAGGCCCCTGGAACCTGGTAACCCAGCGCATCTGGCTGCTCGACCTGGCCGCCCGACAAGTAAAACCCATCTTTCGCCAGGACGAGCAGGACTCGGTCGGCCACGAGTTCTGGACGCAGGATGGGCTGATATTCTTCGATAACCGCGGCCCCGGCCACGACGGCACCATCACCTCCGCCAAGACCCAGGCGGTGCTGCAACCCCCCTCTCCAGACAACTTTCGTCCATATGTGGGCCTGATGGATCGCGAGGGGCGGCTGGTACGCCGGATCGAGATGCCTTTTTACTGCAACCACTACCACGCCAACCCCTCCAACACCCTGCTGGTCGGCGATGATGCCGACAACCTGGTGCTCATCGACATCTCCGGGGAGCAGGCCCGGCTCGAGGTGCTGTGCGAGCACGGCACTTCCTGGCACACCCAGGCCAGCCACTGCCACCCTACCTGGAGCTGGGACGGGAAACGCATTCTCTATGCTTCCGACCGGGGCGGGCGGGTTAACCTGTATTTGCTCGAGCTGTAAATGGTGCGCCTGCTTGGGGGCTCTGAAGACGTCCCGTTGCACAACCCCTGCCGGTAGGCCATGATGAGGCCCATGGACTTGCTGGTGGTGGTACCTCACCCCGACGACGAGGTGTTCGGCGCGGGTGGAACGCTCATTCAGTACGCCGACTGGGGGCTGGAGACCGGCCTGATCACCCTCACCAAAGGCGAGGCCGGGCGAACCCTGGGGCTGTGCAGGCCGGAGGAGCTGGGCGAACTGCGAGCCCAGGAGCTACAGCGGGCGGCGCAAATTCTCAAGCTGGGCCACCTCGAGCTCTACGATTTTCCCAACGGTCTACCCAACAACCCGGCAGATGGTGAAGCCAGGGGCCACGGTTTTTCCACCCCGCAGGGCGTGGCCGACCACCCCGAAATTGTCGACCTGTTGCTGTGGCGCTTCGAGGTGCTGCGGCCCAGGGCCATCATTACCTTTGGCCCCAACGGCTCCAACCGCCACCCCGACCACGTCGCCACCCATCGGTTTGTGGTCAAGGCTGTAGAAAAATCCGGGCAGAAGATCAGGCTATTCTTCTACACTTCCCCGCAGCCGCTGCCGGAGTACCTGGAGGGCTGGCTGCCCCCCAACCACGTGCGCCACCTGCCCATGGAGGTGCTGCTGCAAAAGCTGCGGGCCATGGCCCAGCACCGCACCCAGGCCCTCTCGGTGCTCAACTTTATGGATCGTTTTAACCATCGCCTGGCCGCCGAGACCTTTCATCTGGCGGGTTATGAGGGGCCCACACAGCACGAGCTGCTCTGGTATGCCCGGCCCTGAACGCACCGGGCTGGGGGAAGTGTTCCGGCTGACGGTTATGGGCAGCCTCGAGGGTTAGACTCAAACCCATGAGAGAACGCATGTTTCCCATCACCACCCCCGAAGAGGCCGATGCTTTTATCGATAGCAAGCCCATCACAGCCATCTTCAAAGCTGGCACCTGCCACAAGACCATGCAGGGCTGGGGCAATGTCGAAAAAATGCTGCGCGAGCGGCCCGAAATTCCGGTGGGCATTATCAAGGTGGTGGAGCACCGCCCAGCCTCGAACCGGGTGGCCGAGCGCACCGGCATTGTGCACCACTCCCCGCAAATTATTCTGTTCCGCAACGGCCAGCCGCTTTTTGAGCTGAACAACTGGGAGATCACCCTGGAAAACCTCGAGGCCCTCTTCCAGCAACACCTCCCGGAGGTAAAGGCCGAACCCGCACAAGAAGGGGGTAGAAGCAACCTCGAGCCCTACAAGCGGCTTCTGGATGCCTACCTGAGCGGAGCCATCAGCGAGCAGCAGTTCGCCTGGGCCTACCTCAACATGTTCCGCGAAGACGCTTCGCTGCGCTCACAGGAGGAGTTCGAGCTGCTCAACTCCCTGTTTGGCAACCCCGACGAGCACCACATCCACCCCATGGCCATCCTGCAGTTTGAGCAAGCCAACCCCCAGGCCACGCCCCTATTTGAGCGCGCCCAACACCTGCGGGCCCGCCTCGACACGCTCTAGATAACCATCCAAACAAACACCCTCCGAGGCTATCTATTTAGCCTAAAGCGCACCCCTCGCTGCGCTCGACAAAGAAAGCATCGCCCTCCGCTAGCGAATCGGTCGGGTTGGTTCGCCACCATTGGGTAGCAAACCAACCGAAGCTGATAGCAGAAATCGCCAGTCTCCCCTGAATCGCTCCAACATCCAGCTTGTAAGACCGCACCTTACTGAATCGAATTCCACACATCTCGCTCTTGCCAAGTCGGTCAAGCTCTGTTATATTTTTACCTGCTATTGGCGAAGCGTTCCGCGATAGCTCAGTTGGTAGAGCGCTCGACTGTTAATCGAGTGGTCGCAGGTTCGAGCCCTGCTCGCGGAGCCAGCAAACCCAGGGAAGCCTGGGTTTTTTTCTTGGCCACAAACCTCTAGAAAAAAAGAGGGGGCGTTGCCCCCTCTTGTTGACTACCAGGGCCTATCGGCGCAGCTCAAACTGGGTCTCGGCCAGAGTAATGCCCGCGTAGGAGACGGTGGTCTTGTACTGGCCGGTGCCCCAGGTGGTGCTGGTCTTGAGGTTGAAGATGTAGTGCCCGCTGTCGGGGTCGTAGCGCCAGGCCGTGGAGCCGGCGCTGAAATCGTCGGATGTGGTTGGTTCGTAGGTTTCGGTAGGATTACCGGTGTTGACCAGTTTCAACCGCAGGCCAGCGGCCAGGTCGGTGGCCGGGGTGCCATCCGCGTAGCGGGGCGGGTAGAACTTGTGGGGGATGGTGGAGCCGCGCTTATGGGCACTATAGGGGGCGGCTTCCCGCAGCGGCGGCAGGAACCCTACCCCGCTTGTATCCAGACCCACAAACACGTCAAACGTGACCGGTTCGCTGGTATTGGGGCTGGGGTAGGCCGAGGAGTCGGTGGCCGTGCAGCTTACCGTGGTCAGGCTTCCAATGGCCAGGATGCTACCGTTGGCCGGGGTGCACTGGATGGTTACCGGCGGCGAGACATCGTTCACATCCGCTGCCGAAATGCCCAGCCCTGCAATGTCCAGCACCGCGCCGTGGATGTTGGCCGCAATCAGGTTGACCTGGCTGGTAGGCACCCCCGAGAACACCGGAGGCGTGGTGTCCTGCACGTTCACCATAAAGCTGCCGCTGGCCGAAAGCCCGCCCGAGTCGGTCACGGAGCAGTTCACCGTGGTCTGGCCCAGCGGGAAGGTGCTGCCGCTGGCAGGGGTGCAGACCACCTGGCTGCTCAGGTCGCCATCCTGCTGGTCGGTGGCGGTGACCCCATAGTTCACCTCCGCCCCGGCGCTGCTAGTGGCTTCGGCGGTGATGTCGGCGGGCAAGACCAACGCTGGCGGGGTGTTGGGCGCGGCACAGGGGCTGAAGGACACGTGGATGGTGACGTTGCCACCCGAAGGATTCAAGGCAGCCGGCGCAGTAGTCGCTACATTGAAGGGCACAATGGTGAAACTGCTGGATCCCGTACCGCCCCCGCTGGTATTCCTCAAGGTAACTGTAACGGTCCTGATAGTGGCCGGATCATTTGCTGCTCGAGGCGGCACGTTTACAGTCGCTGGACTCGAGCCCGCCCAGCCGGTTCCGTTGTACGTCCAGAGCGTATTAACCCGGAAGCTTGCAGGATTTTGCTGTCTGCCGGTAATACTGTACGTGATGGTTACGGTCTCGTCGGGGAAGGTCGTGCAGTTTTGGCCGTTGAGGCTCACCGGCGTGGTGCTGGAGCCACCCAGGCTGGCGCTTGCTGCAAGGTCGGACAGGGGGCGTACCCCAGGCGTCCGGAGCGCGGGGGCCGGCGCGGGAATGCCTTCGGTAATGACCAGTTCGGTGGGGCCGGCCTCGAGGGCAGGCTGGCTATTACAGGCCACAAAAATACCCACCGCGCCAACGAAAAGACCAAGGCGATGGACTACCAGCTTCCAATCCATACTATCCTCCTGAGGAACGACCTCAGTAACATGGAAGCATGGGCAGATAAACTGCCAATTAACGCGTTTCATAAGTTGGGCACAAGTAACGCGCACCTTTTTGCAGACACATCCAAAATCAACGCAAATTACCCAGCTATTTCTTGGTTAGAAAAATTTTACGTAATACAATTTTATGCCTCTAGGTAACGATTTCACGGCTGAAAACCCCCATCAATTGGCGATAGAGCACAAAGCAATTCCCTCGAGTACTCGCACTACAGCCGCCCCGCCTCGATGATGCTGGACAGAAACTGCTGGGTGCGCTCGTGCTGGGGGTTGGAAAAAATCTGCTCCGGGGGGCCTTCCTCGTGCACCACCCCACCGTACATAAAGCAGACCTTGCTGGCCACCTCCCTGGCAAAGCCCATCTCGTGGGTAGCCAGAATCATGGTCATGCCCTCGCGGGCCAGCTCGCGCAGTAGGTTGAGCACCTCCGAGACCAGCTCGGGGTCGAGGGCCGAGGTAATCTCGTCCAGAAGCAAAAGCATGGGCTCCATGGCCAGCGCCCGCACAATAGCCACGCGCTGCTGCTGCCCGCCCGAGAGCTGGGCCGGGTACTTGCCCTGCTCGCCCACGAGCCCCACCAGTGCCAGCATCTCCTCGACGCGGGCGCGGATCTGCGCACGGCTCATCCGGCGGCTGTACAGGCCGTAGGCGATGTTGTCGAAGACTGTCAGGTTGGGGAACAGCGCGTACGACTGGAAGACGATGCCGAAGTCGCGCTCGGCCGGCGGCCGGGCGGAGATGTCGCGGCCTTCCTTGAGCACGCGGCCGCGGGTCTGCACCTCAAGCCCCATGATGATGCGCAGCAGCGTGGTCTTCCCGCAGCCCGAGGGGCCGAGCAGGCAGACGAACTCTCCCTGGCCGACGTCGAACGAGACGTCGCGCAGGGCCACGAACGCGCCGAACGTCTTCCAGACCCGCTCCACCTGCAGGTAGGCGCCGCCGGCGCCCGCCGCCGGCAGTGGCCCGCTGGCCGAGGGGCTCCTCACGGCGTCCCGACGGCGAAGGCCCGCGCGACCGCGCGGGCCTTCAGGCACACGGCACAGGGGAGGCGCAGGACGCCGCGCGGCACCCGCACGGTGCGGGGCGAGGGCAGAGACGCCCTAGCGGGTTGGTTTCCCCTCGTAGCGGCGTGCCCACTCCTTGAGGATGCGATCACGGTTCTTCGCCATCCAGTCGAAGTCGTTCTTGATCATCTTGGCCTCGCCATCGGGCGGGTAGAACGGCGGCAGGTTGGACATCCCGGGCATGCCCACGATGGCGTACCACTGGTTGTACATCTCCATGGCCCTGCGGCTGACGGCGAAGTCGGCCAGGCGCCGGGCCGCGGCCAGGTTGCGCGTGCCGCGGTGGATGGCCGTGGCCTCCATGTCCCACCCCGCGCCTTCCCTGGGGATGATGACGTCGATGGGCGCGCCTTCTTGCTTCAGTCGTGCCCCGCGCATGTCGAACCCGATCCCGAGCGTGAACTCGCCCCGTGCCGACTGCACGCAGGGCGCCGAGCCCGAGTGGGTGTAGACCCCGATGTTCTCGTGGATCTGGTCCATGAACTTCCACCCGTCCTGCTCGCCGAACAACTGGAGCCAGGCCGCGACGGTCAGGAAGCCGGTGCCCGACGAGTTGGGGTTGGGCATGACCAGCAGGCCCTTGTAGATCGGAGCGGTCAGGTCCTTCCACGACTGCGGCCGGCGGATGCCGCGCCGGGCGGCTTCCCGGGTGTTGAAGCAGACCACCGACAGGAATGCATCCATGCCCGTCCAGGTCATGGGGGTCTTGCTGCTGCGGAACTGGGGCTTGAGCTGCTCGGCGCCCCGCGGCGTGTAGGGCTCGATCATCCCCAGCTCCTCGAAGACGACGATGCTGGTCACCGCCAGCCCCCAGATCACGTCGGCGCGGGGGTTGCTGCGTTCGGCCAGCAGCCGCGCGGTGATGGTGCCCGTCGAGTCGCGCACCCAGTCGATGACGATGCCGGGGTTCTCGCGCTCGAACGCCTCCTTGTACGGCCCGAGCTGGTCGTTCTCCAGCGCCGTGTAGACCGTCAGGCGGGTCACCTGCGCGCGGGCCTCCCCGAGCAGGCCGACTGCGAGCGCCGCCACGACCAGCGAGACCGCCAGGTACTGCACCGTCCGGATCCAGCGTGCGTGCCGCATACCCACCCCTCCCCTGGGCGGAACGATCAGCGATCGTCTCGCGCTGTGTATTCTGCGACTCTTGGACAATCCCCTCCGGCCCGTCCCCGGACCGCCTGCCGGTCCGCGGCTGCGGGCACGCCACGTCGTGGTGCCTGCCGCCCGGGCGCTGTCCTGCGTGGCAGCCACGCCCTACGCGCCCGGGCGCCGGGCCTGCGCGACGGCAGCACTTCCTGTCCAGGCGCCCGGACCTGCGCGACAGTGGCGTCTACCCGCTCCCGGGCACCGGGGCCTGTGCGACGGCGGCGCCTGCCCCCCCGGGGACCTGCGCGACGGCAGCGCCTACCCGCCCAGGCGCATCCGGATGCTCTTCACCTGGGTGTAGCTCAGCAGCTCCTCCAGGCACTCCTCCCGGCCGATGCCGCTCTGCTTGAACCCCCCGTAGGGCACCCCCAGCGCATGCCCGCCCGGGATGTTGATCCACACGTACCCGGCCTCGAGCCGCCGCGCCACGCGCAGGGCCTGCGCGTGGTCGTGGGTGTAGATGGCCGCGCTCAGCCCGTAGATGACGCCGTTCGCCTGGCGCACCATCTCCTCCTCGTCGGTCCAGGTGAGCACGGCGATCACGGGGCCGAAGATCTCCTCCTGGGCGATGCGCATCTCGGGCCGCACGCCGTCGAAGACCGTCGGGACGACGAAGAAGCCGCGGCGCAGCGCCGGATCGTCGGGCGGTCCGCCGCCGTAGACGCACCGCGCGCCCTCGCGGCGGCCGGCCTCGATGTAGCCCAGCACCTTCTCGTACTGCTCGCGGGACACCAGGCAGCCCACCTGACTCTCCTCGGCCTCGGGCGGGCCCAGGCGCAGGGCCCGCAGCCGCGCCACCAGTGCGTCCACGAAGGCCCGGTGGAGGTCGCGGTGCACGAAGACGCGCGAGGTGCTGCTGCACGACTGGCCGGCGCGGTTCAGGTTCATGGCGCCCACCGCAGCCTCGGCGGCGGCATCGGGGGCGACGTCGGGGAAGACGATCAGCGGGTTCTTGCCGCCCAGTTCCAGCGTCACCACCTTGAGGCCGTCGGCGGCCGCGCGCATCACGGCGCGGCCGGCTTCCACCGAGCCGATGAGCGCCACGCGCCGCACACGCGGATGGCGCACCAGCGCCGCGCCCGTGGTGGGGCCGTCGCCCGGGACGACGTTCACCACCCCCGGGGGGAAGATCTCCTGCGCCAGGCGGCCCAGGACCAGCGAGGAGAGCGGCGCCTGCTCGGGCGGTTTGACGATCACCGTGTTGCCCGCCGCCAGCGGCGCTGCCAGCTTCTCGGCCGCGAAGCGCAGGGGGTGGTTGTAGGGGTTGATCTTGGCCACGACGCCGAACGGCTCGCGCACCGTGAACGCCAGCTCGCCGGGCACG
>Ga0101943_1001858_pt1 | contig 15529 bp, 15 predicted proteins | sample DewCreD2012metaG_5_FD_75244 | JGI IMG/M metagenome (GOLD analysis project Ga0101943, IMG submission 75244) | Hot spring sediment bacterial and archeal communities from British Columbia, Canada, to study Microbial Dark Matter (Phase II) - Dewar... ... | reverse complement strand
GCCCCGCGCGCGAGCGTGATCCCATCGCCCGAATTCCCCGCGATGACATTGCCGCTTGAAGGCTCGAGTCCCCCGATGAGGTTCTCCCGCGCGCCGGCGGTCACCAAGATCCCGCTCGCGCCGTTGGGCACGGCCTGCGTCATCGCCGGATCGAGGCCGATGATATTCCCGGCGATCCGATTCGAGAACGCATCGGCTATGCGAACGCCATTTTGGGCATTGCCGGAGATCACGTTGCGCGCGGCTTCGGCGTCTCCTCCGATGAGGTTGCTATGCGCTCCGCCGATGAGCGTGACCCCATCCCCTCCGTTGGGAAGCGCCCGTCTCCCCGTCGCATCCGTGCCGATCCAATTCCCTTGCACGTGATTCCCGAAGATGCCGACGATCTGAACGCCGCTGCCGGAATTCCCAGAGATCAGGTTCCCAGCCCCCGGCTCGCGCCCACCGATCACGTTATCGCGCGCTCCGCTGACGAAGACGCCGGCCCCACCGTTGGGCAACGCGTTCAGCCCATCGGCCGTCGTCCCGATATAGTTCCCCAAGATGAGATTCCCGAAGGTGGGGAAATCCAGCTCGATCCCATTGCTGCGGTTGCCCGAGATGACGTTCCGATCGGTCGGAGCCGTCCCCCCGATGAGATTCGCCTGCGTGCGATTTCGCGTGATCAGAACGCCATAGAGCCCATTCCCCACGCTCTCTCGCCCGGCCGGATCCGTCCCGATATAACATCCGCGCACGATATTTCCCGTCGCCGTGCCGGATTCCGGCGGATCCACGATGATCTTCACGCCGCTGCCCTCAAACCCATTGATCACCAATCCGGCGATGACATTGAGCGATGATGTGATCACGAGCCCGTCGGCCAGACCGGCTCGCCGACCGTTGAGCACGATGATCGGCGGACCACTCCATCCCGGTTGCGTCGTCCCATCAATCGTCGTCCCTCCATCCACCAATCGCGGCAAAGGCCCTAACGCGCCATCCACCTCGATCGTGAAGACGCCATCCCGGCGCTCCGATTCCGGAATATTGAACGCGATCACCTCGGGCGCTCCCGGCAGCCCCGCGACGTCGCGATTGGGCGGCACGCCATTGGCCGCGAGAATGGCTTCTCGCAGCGAGACGCGACCATCCTCGCGAATCGTATCGGCCGTCGTCGTCACGACGATGCGCGCGGCGTCGGTCACGGCGATGAGCCATCCCCCCTGACGCCGCTCAGCGATGAGCAGATCATCTAAGGCATCCCGATTCATCCGCGCCGCCAGCATCGCCACCACCGGATCGTCCACCTCCATATCAAACGCCTCTTCGAATCCTCCCTTCCCGTCTCCCATCAGCAGGACGAGCCGATTCCGATCGGCGAGCGCGACGGCGATGTCCCGATGCCCATCGGCATCGAAATGACCGGCCGCGAGCGCCGACGTCGGTCCCCCTACGAACCTGGCCTCTCGCTTGACGAATCCTCCGCGCGCCGCCCCGAGAAAGAGCTGCACATTCCCAGCCCTATCGCTCAGCACGACATCCATCCGTCCATCCAGATCGAAATCCTCGACGACGAGATCCGTCGGTTCGGAATCTATCGGGAGGGATGCCGGCCTCAGGAATCCCGCCACTGTCCCGTGAGCCCACAGGATCCCACCGCGATGGGCGAGGACGAGATCCCCATGTCCATCTCGATCGAGATCGGCGATCCGAAGAACGATCGGATCGGCCACTTCCCAAAGCGAAAGGGTGCTCGCTCGTTCGAACCGTCCATCGCGGCGCCCGACCAGAAGAACCACTCGCGCCGGCGCACCGAAGGCGAGGGCGATGTCCGCATACCCGTCGCCGGTGACGTCACCGACAGCGACAGCTCGCGCCGGTTCCTCCAGCTCGATCGCCCGCCGATCCGCAATCCCCCCCTGTCCGTCTCCAATCACAAGCTCCAAGAGCGGCGCCGCAGCGAACGCGACGACGACATCCGCATGCCCATCCCCCGTGACGTCCGCCACGATGCCATCGGCGATCTCTCCCGACCCGAGATCGAACGTGAGGCCCGAACAAAAGCGCTCATCCGCCCGCCGGATCTTCATCGTCAGCAGGGCGCGCCCATCCCAGCTCCCGAAGAGCAAAAGATCGGCCAAGCCATCCCCATTGAAGTCCCCGAGCGCAAGCTTCTGCGGCCAGGCGCGACGCTCCCCATCGGCCCAAGCGGCTGTGCCGAGAAATTGGGTCTCAGTGGAGCACTCGGCGCCTTGGGTGAAGATGACCTCTTCTCCGAGGGCACGAAAATTCACTCGTGGCCGAGCACGAGGATCAAGCCGCACAAGCGATCGGCTCGGCGAACTCAACGACGAAACCGCGTCCGATCTCACCAGTCCTCCCCGCGAGACGAACACCACCGCTGTCCCGACGATGAACGCTCCCGTAGCGACAAGCCACAAACGCTTCATAGCTCCTCCTCTCCGCAGTCTCCACGTAATCCCGAAGATCGCGTGGGACGCCGATCCACTGAACTCGCTTCAACATCTCGGCCACGCTGCGTGTTCTTCCATCCTGCGAGCCATGCGGCCAGCGCTCTTCGCACGGCGGGACTATAGTATATCCGAGGCCCAGTTCTGTCAACGATACAGGCGAATCCGCCGCACGCGCCGGCGCTTGCCGATGTCGCCCGATCAGGCGACGTGCGGCTTCCGACCCGGCCAGGGAGCTGGTAAAATTGCCCTTTTCGACAATCCGAGATCAAGGAGGATGAGCGATGACGATCGAACGACCTGGTGCCGTCACGTTGCGAGGGAATCCCCTCACGCTCGTGGGACCGGAGATCAAAGTCGGGGATCACGCGCCCGACTTCACAGTCCTCACGACGGATCTCACACCGTTTCAGTTCAGCGCGACGCGGGGGAAGGTGCGGATCATCAGCTCGGTGCCCTCGCTCGATACCCCCGTCTGCGATGCGCAGACGCGCCGCTTCAACGAGGAAGCGGCCCGGCTTCCGGGCGTCGAGATCCTCACCATCAGCATGGATCTGCCGTTCGCGCAGAAGCGGTGGTGCGGCGCTGCCGGCATTGATCGCGTCGCGTGCTATTCCGATCATCGCGATGCCTCGTTCGGCCTCGCCTACGGGACGCTGATCAAAGAGCTGCGCCTCAATACGCGCGCCGTCTTCGTCGTGGATGCTGACGATACGATACGCTATGCCGAGTATGTCCCGGAGATCGCCGACCATCCGAACTACGAGGCCGTCCTGGAGACAGTGCGAAAGCTCATCGGGAGTTGAGCGACTTCGCGGGCGAAGCTCGATCGCCGTAGTGGCCTTCGGGCTTCGCCTCCTCCGATGAATGCGCCTCGGCATCGTCGCTGATGAAGCGAGCGCCGATCTTCTCCGCCGAACCGGTGGTCTCGGTCGGTCTTCTGACCGATGCCGAGCAGCTCCGCTTCACGCTCGCGGGAGAATTCCAAACGCCCGATGGGAGGATCGTTCCCCCAGGCCGGTACCGAGCAACTCCGCATCCTGCCGGCGTTGAAATCCGCGACGCTCAAGAGCGCCTCGTGGGGATCGCCGCGACGTTCTCCCTCAGTCCGATCAACCCCTCGCGCGCGATCTTCACGCTCGAGGATGTTCCGATCGGAAAGGGCTTCCATTGGGAGCGGAAAGAGACGCAGAGCTATGCGGGAACGCTGACGATTCGCGTCTCGCCCCCCACCTCGGAGGCCTCATGGCGACTGACGGTCATCAATGAGATCCCCGCCGAGACCTACTTGAAGAGCGTCATCTCTTCGGAGATGAGCGCACGTGCTCCTGTGGAGTTCCTCAAAGCGCATGCCGTCATCTCCCGAAGCTGGCTCCTGGCTCATCTGGCGCGTCGTGCGAACGAAGGGCGTTCTCCCTCACCCCCTTCTGAGCGCGAAGCCTCCGAGACGCCGGAGTTGGAGATTCGACGATGGGTGAACCGAACGGCACATCGGGAGTTCGATGTCTGCGCCGACGACCATTGCCAGCGGTATTACGGCCTCGCCCCCGTGACGAGTGACGCGGCCATGGCGGCCGTCGCCGAGACGCACGGGCAGGTTTTGATCTTCAACGGACACGTCTGCGATGCCCGTTTCTCCAAATGCTGCGGCGGAGCGACAGAAGCCTATCGAAGCGCATGGGAGGATCGCGATGTCCCCTACCTGCGAGGGGGGCGATTCGATGGACCGGAATGGCCCGCGAACTTCCCGCACCCGCTCACTATCGAAGCCCATGCCGCTACGTGGATCCTGGGCTCTCCTCCGGCCTATTGTCGCGCGACGGATGCTCGTGGGCTCGATGATCTCCTCCCGGAGATCGATCGCCCGACGCGCGACTTCTTCCGATGGGAGCGCACGCTCGAACAAGAGGAGCTTCAAGCGCTTGTGAAGGCGCGGCTCGGGCTGGAGCTTGGCGCGATTCGGCACTTAGAGCCGCTTGAGCGCGGAGCTTCAAGCCGCCTGGTGCGACTTCGCATCGTCGGAGAACGACGGAGCGTGGTCGTCGGCAAGGAGTTGGAGATTCGGCGCGTGCTCTCGTGGACGTGTCTCTACAGCTCGGCCTTCGTCGTCTTCCCCGAAGACGTGCGCGGGGGCATTCCCCGACGCTTTCGGCTGCGCGGCGCCGGATGGGGGCACGGCGTCGGCCTCTGCCAAATCGGCGCGGCCATCATGGCGCAGCAGGGACGGACGTATCGGGAGATCCTCGCCCACTACTATGCCCCGGCCGAAATCGCGCTCGCCTATACGTGAGCGCTCTTCTCAAGGCTCGCTCGTCGCCGCTTCCTCGATGATGAGCTTCGCCCGATAGCCATCGAGCGTCGCGCGAACGCCGAAAGGCAAAACCTGATTCCGGTAATCGCTGTGACCGGAACGCACGCCGAAGAGGATCGGAACGTTCAGATCGGCGAGGCGTTCTTGGATGACGTCCACAATGGTGTAATCCTGATCCGGATGCTGCAGGCACTTGGTCATCTCGCCGAAGACGAGGCCGCGCACGGTGTGGAATTTCCCGGCATCCCGAAGTTGCGTGAGCATACGATCCACCTGGTAGGGCTTCGAGGCGTAGTCCTCGATGAAGAGGATCGCGTCGGTGGCGTCGAATTCGTAGGGTGTGCCGAGCGTGCTCACCAGAAGCGGCAGACATCCGCCCGTCAATCGGCCCGTTGCCACTCCGGGCGAGAGCACGGCGACGCCCGAAGTGTCAATCTCTCCGATCGGTTCCGCCCGCATGAGCGTGCGCCGCAGCAATTCTTCGTCATAGTGCTCCGGTCCATCGGCGAACTCTCGCGTGACCATGGGCCCATGAAAGACGACCCACTGGAACCGCTGCTGGAAGTAAACGAGCAACGTCGTGATGTCGCTATAGCCCATGAAGATCTTCGGATGCGCGCGCAAGACCTCCTCATCGAGGTACGGCAAGAGGCGGACCGAGCCGTATCCTCCGCGCGCGGCGAAGATCGCCTTCACCTCGGGATCGCCGAACATCGCCATCAGCTCCTCGGCGCGCCGCCGATCGGAACCGGCCAGATACATCTCCCGCGCGAAGATCGAAGGCGAGAACTTGACGCGAAACCCAAGGCGCTCCAGCTCGCGCGCGCCGGCCGCCAACCGCTCCGGTTTGATGTCGCTGGCCGGAGCGACGATGCCGATCACATCGCCCGGACGCAAGGCCGGAGGTTTAATCACAGGCACCCCCTTCGCCATAAGATCGCGCGAGCCATTTCTTCACCTCGCCAACCAGATAGAGCGAACCGGTCACGCAGATCATTCCGTCCGGAGGCGTTCGCTCCCGCGCCCGATCCAACGCGTTCTCCACGGGCTCCACGGCCTCGGTCGGTCGCCCAAGCCGACGCCGCAGATCGGCCGTCTGTTCCAGAAGTTGCGCAAGCGGCGCCGCCCGCTCATCGGAAACGCGCGTCAGGACGAGGACCTCAGCCAGGGGGAATAGTTCGGCAGCCATCTCGGCGATTCGCTTATCGCGCATCGTCCCGAAGACGAGCGTGAGCGGTCGGCGCGCGAATTCTTCCAGATACGCGCGCACGGCGCGCGCGCCGGCCGTATTATGCGCTCCATCGAGCAACAGCAACGGACTGGACGGCCCAACGACTTCCAACCGCCCCGGCCATTCGACCGATTCGAGCCCCCGGTGGATGGCCTCCTCGGGGATCGCATACCCCATCTCGCGTAAGACCTCCACCGCGCGAATCGCCACGAGCGCGTTCTCGATCTGATGCCGCCCGCGCAGGTTGAGACGAACGCTCCGGCGCTCGCCCGAAGCCGCGCGATAAGCGAACGCGAATCGTCCGTCGGGCTCGCTGCCGAGGATCTCCACCGCCTCATCCGCCCATATCGGAGGGACCTCGCACTCCCGACATCGCGCGAGCAGAACAGCACGAGCTTCCGGGTGCTGCCGCGCGAGGACGGCGCGCGAGCCCGGCTTGATGATCATCGCTTTCTCCCTGGCGATGGACGCGATCGTCGAGCCCAAATATTGCTCGTGGTCAATGTCAATGCTCGTGACCAGGGAGAGAAATGGAGGCACGACGTTGGTCGCATCCAGCCGTCCTCCGAGCCCGACTTCGAGAACGGCGATCTCAATCGCCTTCTCGCGGAAGTACGCGAAGCCGATAGCCGTGAGGAACTCGAAATAGGTCGGGCGCGCTTCGATCTCCCCGCGCTTGAGAAGCTCCTCGGACACGGCGCGCACGCGCGTGGCGAGCGCCGCCAGCTCTTCCGGAGCGATCTCGCGCCCGAGGACGCGAATCCGTTCCTCGACGCGCACAAGATGAGGAGACGTGTACAGCCCCGTTCGCAGCCCGGCCTCTCGCAGAATCGCCTCCACCATCGCCGCCGTGGAACCCTTTCCATTGGTCCCCGCGATGAGGATCGAGGGATAGGCGGTCTGGGGATCTCCAAGTTCGGCTAAGAGGCGACGAATCTTCTCCAATCCAAATTGGGCCCGCAGCGTCTCGTGCCCGAGCCACTCCAGGTACGCCAGCGTCTCCCGGTAGTTCACCGCGGCTTCTCTCGCGCCTCCTGCCTCACGCTCGCCGAAGGCCGTCGCTGCTGGTCGGGCATCATGAAGGCGAGCGTCTTGATCAAGAAGTCCCGCAACTGCCGTCGGTCCACGACGGCATCGAGCATCCCATGCTCCAGGAGGAACTCCGAGCGCTGAAATCCTTCAGGCAGCTTCTGCCGAATCGTCTGCTCGATCACGCGCGGTCCGGCGAATCCGATGAGCGCTCCCGGCTCAGCGATATTCACATCCCCCAACATGGCGAAACTCGCTGTCACGCCCCCGGTCGTGGGATCCGTCATCACGGAGATGTAGGGCACGCCCGCCTCATCCAGACGCGCGAGCGCCGCTGAGATCTTCGCCATCTGCATGAGACTCAATACGCCTTCCATCATGCGCGCCCCTCCCGAAGCCGAGACGATGATGAGCGCCGCACGCGTCTCCAAGGCCCGCTCGATCGCCCGTGTGACCTTCTCCCCCACGACCGAGCCCATGCTCCCCCCGATGAAGGCATATTCCATCGCTTGAATGATCGCCGGATACCCGCCGATCGTCCCCTCCCCGGTGAGGATCGCTTCCAGCACCCCCGCCGCCTTCTGTGCCGAGGCCAGGCGATCCTTATAGCTGCGCAGGTCATAGAAATTCAGTGGATCGGCCGAGACCAGATGCGCATCCAGCTCCGTGTACACCCCATCGTCAAAAAGCAGCGCCAGCCGTTGACGGGCCGAGATCTTGAAGTGGTACCCGCAACGGGGACAGACCATCAGATTCTCCTCCACGTCCTTGCGATAGAGAACCTCTCGACACCCCTCGCACTTGAGGAAGACGCCTTCGGTCTTCACCACTCCCGCGCGCTCGGCCGGTGGCTCCAACCCCCCTCGTTTTCGACGAAACAGCGGCATAAGTACGCAGAATTTTATGCCCGCCCCCCATAAAGCGTCAATCGCCAGACGGAAGGGGCCGGAGTCGCCCACGTCGCTGATGGAGCGCGAGAGCAGGACGGCCGCCTTCTCTAGACCGCACGCCTTACCCCGAGGTATGACGTGAGCGAAAGAAGGCGAGGTGCTCTCACGAGCGAATCGGGGATACCAAGACTCAGGAATGGCGCTGGGCGATGGCGGCCATCAATTCGGTATGGCGACGATCCATCTCGCGAAGATAGGTGAGTAACTCTTCGTGCCGCCGCTGGCCGTCCTCATGAATGGCCCGCGTCGTCTCCTGGACCGCTCGCATCGTCTCATGCACCGCCTGAATATCCTGGCGAATGGATTCGATGAGCGCGCGCGTGGCTCGCCCGTTGTAAAACACCCCATAGAGCGTCAGCGCTAACCCCAAGACCGACGCCATCACCCCAGCTAGCCCAGCAAGCTCCATCGTCCACACCTCCGCCGTCATGCTAGGAGCAGACGCGCCCTCGCGTCAAGATGCCCGGATCGAGCTCAGGCGGAGGCATTGGGCAAGGGGCACTAGCGCTCAATCCCGAGATGGACGCAACCGACGCGCTCGACCGGGATCCGCCTTGACGCCGACTCCGGAGACCGTTTAACGTTAAGTGTCTGCCGAAGGCCATGTCAGATGCGCTGGCTCTGCTCATCGAACGAATCCGCGCGCAAGATGCGCGGGCCATCGCGCGGGCGATCTCGCTGGTGGAGAACGACGGGGCTCAAGCCTTAAGGCTCCTGCAACGGCTTTTCCCCTATACGGGGCGAGCCCTCGTCCTGGGCATGACGGGGTCGCCGGGCGTTGGCAAGAGCACGCTCGTGGATCGTCTGGCGCAATATTATCGCGCTCGCGGGGAGACCGTTGGGATCATCGCCGTAGATCCCTCCAGCCCGTTCACCGGCGGAGCGATCCTTGGCGATCGCATTCGGATGCAAACCCTGGGCACCGATCCCGGCGTCTTCATCCGCTCGATGGCCACGCGCGGGAATTTGGGCGGCCTGGCGCGCGCCACCGGCGATGCCGTCCTCATCCTCGATGCCGCGGGGTATGATAGAGTGATCGTCGAGACCGTCGGCGTCGGCCAGGATGAGGTGGACATCGTGAAGATGGCCGATGTGACCCTCGTCGTCCTCATGCCGGGTCTGGGCGATGATGTGCAGACGATCAAGGCGGGCCTGATGGAGATCGGCGATATCTTCGTCATCAACAAAGCCGACCGCGAAGGCGTCTCGCGCATCGAGAGCGAATTGCAGGCCATGCTCGCGATCGCCGAACGCCGGGACGGATGGCATCCGCCGATCGTCAAGACCATCGCCACCGAAGGCCAAGGGATCGAGGACCTCGGCCACGCCATCGCGCGCTTCCTGGACTTTCGCCGAGAAAGCCCTCAGGCCGATGAGCGGCGTCACGAGATGGCCGAACAACGACTTCGCGCGCTCCTCAAAGAGCGGCTCTTCGAGGTCGCGCTCGACACGCTCACGACGAACGAAGAGCTTCGTCAGTGGGCTGTGGCGATCGCCCGTCGTGAGCGCGATCCGTATTCCATCGTGGAGGAGATCCTGACGCGCTGGAAAGATCATCGGTGGACCTGAAGGGGACGAAACGATGAGGCTCGATCACATCGCCATCGCTGTGCGCTCGCTCGACGACGCGCTCTCGTTTTACACGGATGTGCTCGGCCTGACCTGCGTCGGGCGAGAGACGGTCGCCGAGCAGGGCGTCCGCCTGGCTCTGCTCCCCATCGGGGAAGGTCGCCTCGAGCTGCTCGAACCGCTCAGCGAGGACTCGCCCGTCGGCCGATTCTTGACGCGGCGCGGCGAGGGGTTGCATCACATCTGCTTCCAAGTGGCGGACATCGAAGGAACGCTCGCGCGTCTGCGCGCAGAGGGTGTGCGCCTCATTGACGAAGCACCGCGCTGTGGGGCGGAAGGTCGAAAGATCGCCTTCCTGCACCCGACGAGCGCACATGGCGTGCTCATCGAACTGGTCGAAGTCCCGAAGGAGGAGAATCGAACGTGAATCGCCCATCACGAACTCTGTGGCTCATCGCCCTCATCGTAGGGCTTGGCGCCGGGGCTCTCTTCGTGCAACGCCGCCTCGCCGATCGTCCCCCGCTGACGCACCTCTCGGCAGCCGACCTGGAGACCCTGCTCGAAGGGATGCCGGAATCGCGGCGCGCCTTCTTCTCCACACCGGAGGGCCGACGACAACTCGCCGATCAAATCCGACAGGCGCTCGCCATGGCGCAGGAGGCCCGACGGCTCGGACTGCTGGGCCGAACCGAAGTCGCGGCTCAATTGGAGATTCAGAAGATCTCCATCCTGGCCTCGGCGTATCGCGATCGCCATCCCGATCTGGAGGTCTCGGACGAGGAGATCGAGCGCTTCTTCCGAACTAATCCGATGGCGCTCGATCACGTGCTGGCGGCCAATCCCCAACTCTCTCGGGGTGCGCTCAACGAACAGGTCCGCCGTCAGTATGGGGAACTCGCGCTTCTGGCCGAACGCGCGCGCAAAGAGGGCCTGGATCGAGACCCGCGCATCGCGCTCCAGTTGCGCATCTTCCCCGAATTCATCTTGCAGAGCTATCTGCTGCGCGAATTGCAACAGCGCACGTCCGTGAGCGATGAAGAGATTCGCCGCTATTACGAGGAACATAAGAACGAGTTCGAACAAGTCCGAGCCCGGCACATCCTCTTCAGCACGCGCCCGATCGCGCGGGACGGAAATCCCCCGCCGGAGAAAGAGGCCGTGCGCCGAAAGGCGCAAGAGGTCTTGCGGCGGGCTCGCGCGGGGGAAGATTTCGCGGCCTTAGCGCGCGAGTTCTCCGATGATCCCGGCTCGAAGAACAATGGCGGCGATCTCGACTTCTTCGGTCGGGGCCGCATGGTGCGCGAGTTCGAGGAAGCCGCGTTCGCCTTGCAGCCGGGACAGATCAGCGATCTCGTCGAGACGAGCTACGGCTTTCACATCATCAAAGTCGAAGCGCGGCGGATCGCCCCTCTGGATGAGGAGACGCGGTTGCAGATCGAGCAGACGCTTCGACAGAAGAAGATTCAGGAGCGGATCACCCAGATCCTCAAGCGCTATCCCATCACGGTCGAAGGGGCCGATGGGACGTCATCCAATTCTTGAAGGAGGCCACGATCGGTGACCGGTCCGATCTCACTGGGGAAGATGACGCTCGAAGTGGTGAGCGACGGGACATGGCGACTGGATGGGGGGATGATGTTCGGCATCGTCCCCAAGGTGCTCTGGGAGCGAGTGGCTCCGGCCGATGAGAAGAACCGCATCCTGATGGGCTTGAACTGTTTGCTCGTGCGCACGGGACGGCACGTCATCCTCATTGACACGGGCTTGGGCGAAGTGTGGGACGAGAAGTTTCATCAAATTTACGCCCCGGATCGTCCGCGCCCTCTCCTTCAGCAACTCGCCGATCGCGGCCTCGGCCCGGAGGACATTGACATCGTCATCAACACGCACCTGCATTTCGATCACGCTGGGAATAATACGCGACGCCACCAAGAGCGACTCGTGCCCACGTTCCCCCGCGCTCGTTACATCGTCCAGCGGGGCGAATACGAGCACGCGAATGCCCCGAACGAGCGGGATCGCGCCAGCTATCGCCCCGTCACGTGGGAGCCGCTTCGAGAGAGCGGACAACTCGAATTGATCGAAGGCGATCGGGAGATCGTCCCGGGCGTTCGCGTGGTGCGCGTGCGCGGTCACAATCGCGACCTCCAGATCGTTCTCCTCCATTCGGAGGGTCGCACGGCGGTCTTCTGGAGCGATCTCATCCCGATGACGCCGCATGTCCAGAAGCCGTGGATCGCCGCATTGGACCATTACCCGCTGGAGACGCTCGAGCAAAAGAACCGACTGCTCCCACAGGCCGCCCGCGAAGGATGGCTCTGCGTCTTTTATCACGACCCGCAGATCTCCATCGGGCACATCCGCGAAGTCGAGGGGCGATTTCGCGTCATCCCTCTTGAAGGAGGATGAGATGGCGGAAGCGACAATCGGCATCATTGGCGGCAGCGGATTTTACGAGATGGAGGGACTGAGCGACGTCGAGGAGATCAGCGTAGATACCCCCTTCGGCAAACCGTCGGAGGCGTTTCTCCTCGGTACGCTCGAAGGCGTGCGCGTGGCGTTCTTGGCGCGGCACGGGCGCGGGCATCGCTTGTTGCCGACCGAGCTGCCCTTTCGCGCGAATATCTACGCCATGAAGCTGCTCGGCGTGGAACGCATCATCTCGGTGAGCGCCGTCGGTTCCCTGCAGGAACGCTATGCGCCGCTCGATATCGTCATCCCCGACCAATTCTTCGATCGGACGCGCCAACGTCCCTCCACGTTCTTCGGCGATGGGATCGTCGCGCACATCTCGTTCGCCGATCCCGTCTGTCCGGTCGTGAGCGATGCCCTCGAACGCGCCGCGCGACAAATCGAAGGCCTGCGCGTGCATCGCGGGGGGACGTATGTCTGCATCGAGGGACCGGCCTTCTCGACCCGAGCCGAATCGCACGTCTATCGCGCCTGGGGGATGGACATCATCGGAATGACGAATCTGCAAGAAGCCAAGCTCGCGCGCGAGGCGGAGATCTGTTACGCGACGCTGGCGTTGGTGACCGATTACGATTGTTGGCATCCCGATCACGATTCGGTCACCGTCGAGATGGTGCTCGATTATCTCAACCGCAACACGGCCAATGCCAAACGCATCGTCCGAGCCGCCGTCGGACTGCTCAAAGAGGCGACCGGCGCATGCCGCTGTCAATCTGCTTTGCGACACGCCATTCAAACCGACCGCGCCGCGATCCCGCCGGAGACCGTCCGGCGGCTCTCGGCGATCCTGAGCAAATACTTCCCCATCGAGGAGTGAACCCCTATGTGGGGCCGAGCGCACCAAGATCAACAGCTTCCGAAGGACGAACGACATTCTCAGGAACAGCGGAAGCGCTTCCTCAAACGGATGGCGCCCCTGCTGTATGCGGGGCTTGTCGGGCTCTCCCTTCTGCTGACGACGCTCGCCGCGCCACAAGGGAACGTCTCGCGCGGCCCCTTACTCGATCCGCGCAGCCCGGAATTGGAACGCGCCGCACGGCACGATCTGGAAGTCGCGCGCTTCTACATCAAGCGGAAGAAGTGGAAGGCCGCCGAAGGTCGCTTGCAGGCCATCGTGCGCGATCATCCGGCCTTCTCGCGCATCGCGGAGGTCTACTTCCTGCTCGGGGAAGTCTACCGTCACACAGGCCGACGCGACCTCGCCATCGAACTCTACTCCCGCGTGATCGAGGAATTCCCCACGCATGAGTTCGCCGAACAAGCCCGCGAACGCCTCCGCTCAATGGGCGCCTCTCCCACAAAGGGAGGAGCTTAACCTCGACGAGGCTTAGAGGTCGAGCACGGGAGCGAGGTCCTCAAGGCGGGCGAGGACATAGTCGGGGTCTACGACGTCGTCCGGGATCTCCTCACCGCGCCGATTCAGCCACGCGACGTCCATGCCGATGCTCTTGGCGCCGAGGACATCCGCCTCGAACGTGTCGCCGACAAAGAGCGCCTCGCGCGGAGAGACCTCCAATTGGGTGAGCGCCCGAAGGAAGATCTCCCGATGGGGCTTGCGCCAGGAGACCTCGGCCGAGATGACGATCACGGCGAAAAGCTCGTGGAGGCCGAAGTCGCGCAAGATCCGATGCGCCGTCGGCGGATGATCGAAATTCGAGACGAGCCCGAGCTGAAAACGTTCTCGCGCGCGAAGAAGGAGCCGATGATTCTCTTCCGGCAACTCGACGCCGCGCGACCACGTCTCCATGTGCGCGCGCACGAGACGCTCGAGGACATCGTCCGAGAGCGTCTCCAGATGCAGCAGCTCGAGAAGCCGTCGGAAGCGGACGTGAGCGGGATACTCCCGTAGCTCCGCCTTCCGACGCTCCTCCACCTGATACCACGATTCGCGAAAGGCCTCGTAGAACGTCTCGAAGCTGAGTTGCGGCGCGTATTCGCGGAGGACCTCGTAGACGACGCCGCTTGTCGAGAAGTGCGTTTGTTCGCCGAGGCGAACTTGAGGCAACCGATCACGGTGAAAGTCCACGATCGTATCGAACAGATCGAAGAGGACGGCTCGATAGGTCTTCATATCAGCCCCGAGAGCATCATCGGCCGCGCGCCCGAGAGAGCAACTCGAAAGCGAGCGCCACCGCCTCCTCCGGCGTCTCCGCCGTGCGCACGACGCCCGCCGGTTCTTCAAACGGCGACTCGAATCGCCACGAATGGAGAAGGACGACGGGTTTCCCCACCTTCAACGCGAGGGCGATCTCCGAGAGCGTGCCGTACCCTCCGGCGATCGCAATGATGGCGTCGGCCGAACGGACATTGATGACGTTTCGGGCTTCGGAGAGGCCCGTGAAGATCGCGATCTGAATGTACGGATTCGGGGGCGACTCGCGCTCGCTCCCTCCAGGAAGGACGCCGACGGTGAGTCCTCCGGCTTCACAGGCCCCGCGCGCCGCCGCTTCCATCACCCCTCCCAATCCCCCACACAGCAGCACAGCACCGCGCTCGGCGACGAGTCGTCCGACCGCGCGCGCTTGTTCATAAATGGCCGCATCGCATTGCGAACTCCCCATGACGCCGATGATCACCCGACGCGCGACCGTCGCCGCCATATGCGAAGCGTTGATTTTATCAAGGAGCGCACACTTCGAGCAATTACGCGCCGTGACGCGCTCGCGATCGTGCGCTATCCTACTTCGCTGGGCAGGAGCGAGGCTCGGCGTCCGAAATGCGACCGCCCGACCCGCTCCACCCGATCAAGGAGGCCTCGGATGCCGAAGAAGCGCCGACGAGATGTCGAGAAGGAATATCCGAAGAGACTCTTCATCGCGAAGCTGCGTCGTCTGGCAGACGCTCTGGAACAGGGCAAAGCGTTTCACATTCGCGTGGCGGGAGAGCGCGTGCGCGTCCCCGCACAGGCCACGATCAGCATTGAGCACGAGCGGGGACGGACGGAAGAAGAGTTGGAGTTTCAACTGAAGTGGACGCCTGCTTCGACTCGCTCATCCTCGCGAAAGCGATGAAGGCACAAGCGCGCCGTCGCGCGAAGCGCCGGCGAACGCCTCTTGAACAAGCCGGTGCGCCTCGGCACAATCTCAAGGTGCAGGAGGAGATCTGGCATGAACCGATGGGGGCGAATCGGACGGACGATTCTCGGGGTGGTGATGAGCGTGTGCCTCCTCGGTGGAGGACGCGCGGATATGGACCGCGGGCTCTCGTCGGCCTCAGGCCGCGCTGCCGGAGCACCACCCTCTACGCTGCAGACGGCGGACGCGTTGCTTTCGAACGCCTACTACGACTATCTCCTCAATGGCCTGCAGATCATCATCCTGCAGCACCCCGAGGCATCCGAAGCCTTACTGAGCCTCATGATCAAAAGCGGCGCGGCTTTCGATCGCGCGGGGAAATCGGGCACGGCCGCGCTGACGGCGCGCGCGATCTGGTTGGGCGCCGAGGACTTGAGCGAAGCGACCCTGCGGCAACGTCTCGCGGCGCTTGAAGCGACTCTTCGGACAGAGGTCACGTG
>Ga0101943_1001596_pt1 | contig 15572 bp, 20 predicted proteins | sample DewCreD2012metaG_5_FD_75244 | JGI IMG/M metagenome (GOLD analysis project Ga0101943, IMG submission 75244) | Hot spring sediment bacterial and archeal communities from British Columbia, Canada, to study Microbial Dark Matter (Phase II) - Dewar... ... | reverse complement strand
ACAGCTTCCAGTCCCGGGGACCATGGCCAACCCCCCGAATACCAGCGTCCCTTCGGACTACCTATTGCAGTTACCGGAAAGCTTCGAAGAGTTTGCCGAGGTCCAACGTGAACCAGAAGAGCAAAGCACCTTGGAGCTGTGGAACAAAAGGGCATTTTTAAGGACTCTCGGACTACCGACGACGCGGGTTTCCGTAGATCTCTATCTGAAGACAGCCCTGCCCTTTGCACCGCTTGCGATCGCCGCAATTCTCCTACCGGTCGCATTACGACTCGACCACGCGAAACGCATTGCGAAAGTTGTCGCCTTTAGCGCAGCCCTAGGCTTTGGTTACTGGGTTCTGCTGGGAGTAGCGACCTCTTTGGGATATGCAGGAACACTCCCCGCGCTTCTAGCCGCGTGGTTGGCCAATTTGACGTACGGCACAATCGGCGCAGGGCTGCTCGCAGCTCCTGCGCCGCGGCGCAAACATGAACTAACGTTTTGAGTATTGTGGACGCTTCCGCGCCTTGTGGCGGCCGTACTTTTTGCGCTCCACTTCACGTGGATCCCTGCGGATGAACCCGGCTTTTTTGAGAATCGGCCGGAATTCGGGGTCGATCACAAGCAAGGTCCGGGTAATTCCGTGTCTGACCGCCTCGGCCTGGGCAGCCAATCCCCCGCCGTGGACGTTAGCCACGACGTCATACCGCCCCAAGGTCTGCGTGAGCTCAAAAGGTTGCAGAATAATCATTCGTGATGTTGGCCTGGGGAAATATTGCTCCCACGGACGACCATTCACGACAATCTTGCCCTCTCCGGGCATCAATAACACTCTTGCCACCGCAGTCTTTCGCCGGCCGGTGGCCCCCCATCGGCTTTCTTCGGTCATTGGACTTCTCCGCTGCGAACGCGCACCAGGATTGGACGTGGTTTCTGTGCTTCGTGAGGATGGTCTGGTCCAGGGTAAATCTTCACCTTTGTCGCCAACTGGTGTCCAAGGCGGTTTTTGGGCAGCATTCCTTCGATCGCTTGTCGTAACATTTCTTCTGGCTTCAGTAGCTTTTGCTCGAGAGCGGAGCGTACACGCACGCCTCCAGGGTAACCAGTGTGCCGGATATACGTCTTTTTTCGCCACTTTGCACCGGTTAACCGGACGGCTCCGGCGTTGATGATCACGACAAAATCACCGACGTCCTCCCAAGGCTGAAACGTAGGCTTGTGTTTCCCACGCAGGATGTGGGCCGCCACGCTCGCCACGCGACCCAGCACCTGGTCCTTTGCATCGATCAGAACCCACTCCCTCTGAGCAAGTGCTTGTTCTCTACTAATGACTACGGTTTTCGGCATTTTCCTACGACCCTTTGCGAACCACCTAATCTCGCTTCGCGCTTCCTCGGTTATATACGGGGTGGACGGGACTTGAACCCGCGACCTCCGACGTGACAGGCCGGCGTTCTAACCGAGCTGAACTACCACCCCGAATCTCTCGTTCCGCTTTCCTCCCACAACACAAACCTGGGCGGTATCCGATTTGAACGGATGACCCCCGGCTTGTAAGGCCGATGCTCTCCCGCTGAGCTAACCGCCCACACGATGCGAGTGCCTCGCGTTCGTGGCTCCCACTACACAACGCCCCCGTCAGTTCAACGAGTCACGTAGCTGCTTACCGGCTTTGAATTTCGCCGAACGCGAGGCAGCAATTTCAATGATTTCTCCTGTTTTCGGGTTACGGCCAGTCCGAGGCTTACGCGTCGCGACCGCAAACGTACCGAACCCAGAAATATTTACCTTTTCTCCCTGCTTGAGGGCAGAGATAATGTCTTCAAAGACGACGTTCACGACCTTCTCCGCAAGGGCCCGGGGAAGATCCACCTTGCTTGCAACCGACTCGATCAACTCCGCCTTCGTCATGAACGTCCCTCTTCAACTCCAGCAAGGTGCTCGTGCTTAGTCAGGTTCAACGACGGTGTCAAGGAACCATGCCGGCAGTTAAAACTGCCTCCGTACCAGGAGAAACCAAACCCGAAGCCGGCACTTGAGACTGCCAGTCTCCCCGCAAAAAGGATTCCGGATTCTCGAGCACCAAAGCCTGCCTCAAGACCTCGTCCATATGGCGAACCAACCGCAGTTGCACTGAGCGCTGAACTTGAGGCGGAATTTCCTTGATATCCTTTTCGTTGTCTGCCGGTATCAGGACCGTGGCAATCCCGGCCCGATGAGCGGCAAGCACCTTTTCCTTGAGGCCTCCAATCGGCAAGACACGCCCACGTAGGGTGACCTCCCCAGTCATGGCGACATCGTTCCGAACCGGAATCTTCGTAAGCGCAGAGACCATCGCAGTCGCCATGGTGATCCCCGCAGAGGGGCCGTCTTTCGGTGTAGCACCCTCCGGAACGTGAATGTGGACGTCAACGTTCTGGTAAAAATCGCGTGCGAGCCCCAGCTCCTCTGCTCGGGAACGGACGTAACTCATCGCGGCTTGAGCCGACTCCTGCATCACATCTCCGAGCCGCCCAGTAATAATGAGTTTGCCCTTACCCGGCATCACTGTCACCTCGATCGCCAGCAGCTCGCCGCCGAACTCAGTCCACGCCAAGCCAGTGGCCACGCCCACCCGCTGCTGCTCTTCGGCCTGACTCACATGATACTTTGGTGGACCCAAAAACCGGTGCAAATTTTTTGCGGTGACTACGATCTTACCTTGCCGGTTACTCCGCAAAACTTTCACTGCCGCCTTCCGACAAATCGTCGCGATTTCCCTCTCTAGTCCGCGAACCCCGGCCTCCTTCGTGTAGTGGCGGATGATCGCCATAATTGCGTTGTCGGAAATCTCTAAGTTTTCGGGGCTAAGCCCGTTCGCCTCTCGTTGCTTCTGCACCAAGTACTTCTTCGCAATGTTCAGCTTTTCGATATCGGTGTACCCCGGGATCCGAATGACCTCCATTCGGTCTTGCAACGGCCGGGGGATTCGCTCCAGGGTGTTCGCCGTCGTGATGAACATGACTCGAGACAGATCGTAATCGACATCCAAATAATGATCGTTGAATGCCGCGTTTTGCTCAGGGTCCAGTACCTCCAGGAGTGCCGACGATGGATCCCCTCGGAAATCCGTGGACATCTTGTCCACTTCATCCAGCAGGAACACCGGATTGCAGGACCCGGCCTTTTTCATACTCTGGATGATTTTCCCAGGCAGGGCACCGATGTACGTCCTGCGGTGACCGCGGATCTCTGCCTCGTCACGCACCCCGCCTAAGGACACTCGCACAAACTTCCGGCCCGTTGCGCGCGCAATGGACTTTCCGAGCGATGTTTTGCCAACCCCCGGAGGTCCGACCAAACACAAAATCGGGCCCTTGTTCGTTTGCCCCACCAAAGCCTGGACGGCAAGATACTCTAGGATTCGCTCTTTTACCTTCTCTAAGCCGTAGTGGTCTTCTTCCAGAACCCGCTCCGCCTCGACGATGTCGAGCTTATCCTCCGTATACTCATTCCACGGGAGCGATAAAATCCAATCGATGTAATTACGGACCACAGTCGCCTCAGCGGACATCGGCGACATCATTTTCAACTTTTTGAGTTCCTTCTCGACTTTTTCCCGCGCCTCCGGAGACAATTTTTTCTGCTTGATTTTTTCCTCGAGCTCCTGAATTTCCGTCCGGAACTCGTCTTTTTCTCCCAGTTCCTTCTGGATCGCCCGCATTTGCTCGTTGAGGTAGTACTCTTTCTGGGTCTTCTCCATTTGCTTCTTGACCCGCGTGCGGATCCGCTTTTCGACCTCGAGAATCTCGATCTCCGAGCGCAGAAGCCCCAGAACTTTTTCCAAGCGGGCTGCCGGATCCACGGTTTCTAGCAGCGACTGCTTCTCCTCGAGCTTGACGGTCAGGTGCGCAACGATCGTATCCGCCAAGCGAGACGGATCGTCGATCGAAGCCACCGAGCTCAACATCTCCGGCGGTATCTTTTTGTTGTACTTTAGGTACACCTCGAAGGTAGACACCACCGAGCGGACTAACGCTTCGATTTCCGTCGTTCGTTCCCAGTGCTCTTCTACCTCTTCGATCTCCGCGAGCAAAAATTCTGCTTCCGGCAAGAAGCGCACGATACGGGCTCGGCGCTTTCCTTCGATCAGGACTTTGACGGTTCCATCTGGCAAGCGAAGCATCTGCACCACGGAACCGATCGTTCCCATCGGATAAATGTCGGCCTGCGATGGATCATTCGTCTTCGCATCACGTTGCGCGGCCAGCAAAACCATTTTGGTGCCGCTCATGGCCTCTTCGAGTGCCCGGATCGACTTCTGCCGACCTACGAATAGCGGCACCACCATGTGGGGAAACACGATAATATCCCGCAACGGGAGCAGCGGAACCTTCGTCATTGAAGGGCCATCTTTCTTGTCACTACGGAAAAGCATTGCAAACGTAATCCTCGCTTAGGCCGTTTCAGCAGCCTTCTGATATAAAACAATGGGAGGCTCCCCTTTCGTGATCACCTCCTCCGAGATCAGCACTTCTTTGATCGCCGGCTGCGACGGGATTTCGTACATGATGTCCAGCATGGTGTTCTCGAGGATCGCCCGCAAGCCCCGCGCTCCGGACTTCCTTTTCAGGGCCTCACGCGCAATCGCAACAAGTGCGCCATCGGTGAACTTTAAGTGGACGCCCTCCATCTCGAACAACTTTTGGTATTGCCGAACCAACGCGTTCTTGGGTTCCTTCAAGATGCGTACCAGGTCCTGCTCACCGAGCTCGTCTAGCGTCGCAATGACCGGTAATCTTCCAACAAACTCGGGAATCAAACCAAACTTGAGCAGGTCCTCCGTCTGGACCTCATGCAGCAACTCGCTCACGCTCTTTTCATCCTTCCGGCGGACGTCTGCCCCGAATCCCATCCCCTTCATTCCGATCCGCCGCCGGATAATCTCCTCCAGGCCAACAAACGCCCCTCCGCAGATGAAAAGGATATTCGTGGTATCCACCTGGAGAAACTCCTGCTGCGGGTGTTTCCTCCCGCCCTTGGGGGGCACGCTCGCAGTCGTTCCTTCGATGATTTTTAAAAGGGCTTGCTGGACACCCTCCCCAGAAACATCGCGTGTGATCGACGGATTGTCGCCCTTGCGCGAGATCTTGTCGATCTCGTCAATATACACGATTCCGCGCTGAGCTTTCTCGACATCGTAGTCGGCGTTTTGGAGTAAGCTCAGAATGATGTTCTCGACATCTTCTCCAACATAGCCGGCCTCTGTCAGGCTCGTGGCATCGGCGATTGTGAAAGGCACTTGAAGAAATCTCGCGAGCGTCTGCGCCAGTAGCGTTTTCCCCGATCCCGTAGGCCCAATCAGAAGGATGTTGGACTTCTGCAGCTCCACATCCCCGGCAACCAACTGACTATCGATCCGCTTGTAGTGGTTGTGCACCGCCACCGCCAAAACTTTCTTCGCCCGTTCCTGACCAATTACATACTGGTCGAGGACACGCTTGATGTCGGCAGGCTTTGGTACTGCGGAAGAGGACACCAACCCCTCTTCGTGATCGCACTCTTCCGCGATGATGTCATTGCACAGATCGATGCACTCGTCGCAAATGTAAACCGTAGGCCCCGCTATGAGCTTGCGGACTTCGTCTTGGCTTTTTCCACAAAACGAACAAACCAGATTTCCACCCCGGTCGTCTCCATGCTTCGCCATAGTTCCCTCACAACTTCTTAGTGGGCCTGTTCACGATCACTTCGTCAACGATGCCATACTCGAGAGCCTGCTGGCTCGTCATAAACAAATCGCGATCCGTATCCTTTTCGATCCGCTTTAAGCTTTGCCCGGTGTGCTTCACCAAGATGGCATTCAACTGCTCTCGAATCCGCAAAATTTCGCGGGCCTGAATGTCAATATCGGCCGCAACCCCCTGGATACCCCCCAACGGCTGATGAATCATAATGCGCGAGTGTGGTAACGCGTAACGCTTCCCCTTCGCTCCTGCGGCCAGCAGCCACGCTGCCATACTCGCCGCCTGCCCCAAACAAAAAGTCGAAACATCGGGGCGAATGTACTGCATTGTATCGTAAATTGCCAAACCCGCGGTTACCGAACCTCCCGGGGAGTTGATGTAGAAGTGGATGTCTCGTTCGGCATCCTCCGCTTCCAAGAACAACAACTGCGCGGCGATGAGGTTTGCCACTTCGTCAGTGATCGGGGAGCCGAGAAAAATAATCCGCTCCCGGAGAAGGCGCGAATAAATATCGTAGGCGCGCTCACCGCGACCCGTTTGCTCGACAACAATTGGAACCACGTTCATGGTCATTGCGTACACTGGAATGCACCGTGATGCTAGCCGTTTCTGGTATCAGCGGCAATCTGGCTGGGCTCTTCCAACTCGCGGACGCGGGCGGACTGCCGTACAATCTCCAGTGCTCGACTCAACCGCATGTTCTCCAACGCGCGAGCTCGAACATCTTCCCGCTCGTACGCACGGCGAACCTCCTGCTCGTGAATCCCTCTGCTCTTCGCCAACTGATCGACCACGCTCTCGATCTCGTCTTCCGTAACAACGATCCCTTTCGCGTCGGCAATTGCCTGCAAAAGCAAGTGAGAGACCACCGCACTTCTCGCCTCGTCCTCGAGTCGCTTTGCGAGCTCCGGCGTGTGTTCCACCAGCTCCCTCGCTTTGGCTAACGGCAAGCCGGTCTGAACGGTCCACGCAGCCGCGAGCTGCTCACGCTCCCTGGAAACCAAGGTCGGGGGTGGAATCACCTGAGGATTCGCTGCTGCTAAGGCACGCCGCAACTCCGCTTCAATCGCGGCATTTTGACGCCTCCGCGCATGCGCCTCGAGCTCGCTGCGCAGCAGGCTTCGAAGCTCGGCCAAAGTTTCGGCATTGCTCACCGTCTTGGCAAATTCATCATCGAGCGGCGGAACATTGCGACGGTATATTTTTTCAATCTTGACTAGTTGTGCTTGGCCGGTTCCTTCCGGCGACCGCGCAGTCACCGCAACGGTTTCACCCACGTGACGTCCGACCAGGGCTGCAACGGAGGAGTCTGGATCGACAGGCTCCTGAAGCCAGACCAACGTTTGCGATTCATTCTCGGCCCCGTGCTGCGTGCCAGGCTGCCTGACGGTGACCGCCACTACGTCCCCGGCCTGGACGGTGTCGCGATCCTCGATTGGCACCAGCGTCACGTGCCGCTCTCGCAGCTGCTCGATGGCACGGTCTACATCCTCCTCTCCTATGCTCACCGGGCGCACCGTAACCTCAAGTCCCTCGTAATGTACCTCGGAGATCTTCGGGAACACCTCCAAGACGGCAACACACGTAAACGTGCCCGCATCGCTCAGGGATGCGCTTTCCAGGCGTATCCCACCGGTCAAGCGCAGATCGTGACGGCGGGCCGCTTCATCGATCGACTCCGTGACAAGCTCCAACTCGATCTCCCGCTTGATCTGGGAACCAAAATGCTTCTCCAGAATGGGCCTTGGCACACGGCCACGGCGAAAGCCGGGCACTTGCGCTTGCGGGGCAAGTGCGGCGAGGCGCTCATCGGTCTTCGCCCGGACCACCTCCGGTGGAACTGTAATGTCCACGCGTACATGCACGGGGTCGATCTCGTGAAGCGAGATTTGGATCTTCTCGAGGTATTCGCGGCCAGCGACTGCCGAGCCTTCAATATTCTTGGACAACATTGTTGAGCGATAAGCAGCCACGCCCCCGGCTTTCAATCCAACGTAAGCGTCGGTGGTAAGGAGTGCGAGAGGGGGGACTCGAACCCCCACGGGCGAAGCCCACTAGATCCTAAGTCTAGCGCGTCTGCCAATTCCGCCACTCTCGCAAAACGCACCCCCTGTAGCATCGAGGTTGCGTTCCGAACAATGCGCTGCAGGAAAGCCCTGCATGTTGCTTCGCTCCTCACTCTCAACGCTGTTTTCCTGATCGCTCTTCTGTTTATCGGTGGTCAGTGGGCCATATGTAACGAGCGCCGCGGTGCGGCCGAGAGTCTCCGTCAGACATCACGCCCGCAACGCACCTTGGCAAGCTTGGAGCGCCACACCGGTTTCCTAAGCAATCCAAACGGGTGTTTACGCTACCGACTCCATTGGCCTGATGCCGAATGAGTCGCTCTCCGCATTGTGCATTTGCGGAGCTCGCCGATGGAAGCTATCCGGGCACCCCGGTGACCTGAATGGAGAGGTGCGTGAGCCCGGTTGAAACGGCACGACTCGAAATCGTGTGACCCGCAAGGGTCCGGGGGTTCGAATCCCCCCCTCTCCGTTTTCTTGCAATGGTTTGGACAGGCTCCGTTAGTGGCGGCGTCGACGGCGCCGGCTCAGCCGAACGCGTGATACGCTGCGCACATTTCGCCGGACTCGCGGTATCAATTGGCGCGAGGATGCACCTTGTGCACGTAACTGGACCAATCGCTTTCGCAGTGCGTCTGGATCTAAGTCGAAGGCATCGCAAAGAACCAAGAAAGAAAAAGGGGACCGCCGACTTGGTGAAAAAACCCAACACTCTGCCTCTGCAGCCAGTAAACGTGAACGACTCAAGAACGCTTTCAGCCCATCTTCAAGCACTGCTAACATCAGCGCCCGCGTACCTGTAACGGCTCCTCTACGGTCTTCGCCACCAATCACGGTTTCGCGCAATCCAGTTCGCTTCGCCGCGGCGTCAGAGGCTCGTACGATCGAAGTTACTCCTCCCACCAAATCCATCTTGTTGTCCCTCCCGTGCGCTTACGACGTGTAGGCCACGTCACTCGCGACAGCAGTACAAATGACATGCCACCTGACGCGCGGCGAGGCTCCCGATCAGGTCGCAACGCAAGCCGGCCTAGTCCTCTTGCGCGAACGCAAGAGCATTGCAGGACCGCCACGGGTCGTGCCTGTGGCTATGCGATCTCCGCGTGGTCGCCCTGATCGAGGTCAGTTTCCCTTTCCCGTTACCTGCTGACCGTTTGCCTATAGGGGACTGCGGACCCTACAGCCACACGCCCCAGTCGAACAGCTTGGCCGCTCCGGCTCTGGCACCTTGGGCAAGCATTCCTCGATCTCGCCGCTAGGAATCACCCTCAAGCTGTTATCATCGGCGATCGCGTCACAACCCAAACATCGGCGGACGATCGTGATTCCAGACAGGTCTAGGTACGTAAGCATTCTTGCCTGACAGGATGGGCAATCTACGCCAACGAACCCATCGTCTTGATCCCTTGCGCGTCTGCTTTGCGATGAATCCGTTGGCATGATTGGGAAACCACCCTGCGACCACCGCGAGTAAGGCGGGCCGCGAAAACGGCAAAAGTAAACGACTCCCTCTTATTCAATTTAGGCTTCGTTCGCCACCTCTGGACTCGACCGCCCCGCCCACGTTATGTGTAATTCACCATGCTGCGGCGGTGGCTCGTACTGTTTGTGGCTTCTCTATTTTTGACTGTCGCGCCCATTCTCACGGTCAGCAGCCGCGCAATCACGGAAGAAGACGAAGCCGGGCGGGAACTGGACGAGGGGCTGCCGCCACCTGGTCAGCGGCCCGGCCCCCGTTACTGGCGCCCCCCGACGACCGGCTACGACCTTAAAAAAACGCAGCGCTTCTGGAGATCATACAAGCTCCCTAAGGTTCGGGAGAAGCCTCCTAAGCGGCCCAAAGAATATTTGGACGTCGACTAGTCCTGCCGAAACCGCCCTTGCCGGCACAAATGTGCCCCAACAGGATTAGGAAAAAGGGGGACGTCTGGCCTAAAGCAGCTCGTTGACCCACTTACTGAGCTCTTCGAGAAACTGCTTGCGGAGCTGTCTCTGGCGCGGGGTCAGCTTCGACAACATCTCCTCCTTCATCCGCTCAGGGTCGCCCCGAACGACCATGGTCTCGTCAGCGACGACGCTTAAGAGCATCGAAGACACACCGTCCCATTCATCTGTCACCGGAAAGCCGTATTCCCGCAGCGGCAGCGGCCATGTGGCGTCCACATCAATCCATTCGCCGTCCACCTGGATTTGTAGGTAGTCGTACAGGTCAACAACTTCGTTCTTCTGCAGGATCGCTTGCAGGTGCTCTGGAAAGCCGATGAGCGACTCGTTGAAACGATGCGTGCAAAGCATGTGGCGAACGTTGAGGCCAAGTAGCCGGAACAACTCGCCCAGCAAATAATGCTTACCTGAGCCCGAGCCGCACCGAGTTTCCAGCACGTGCACTGGATCCCGGCTCGAGGGGTACACGTAACGAAAGTCTCGCACTTGCTCGAACAATCGAATGCGTGCAGCAACGGGCGGAAGGCCTGCAGTCCACTCCGCTACGGCCGCGCGCAGTTTTTCCTCGCTCATGTCAGCGCACCTTGGTCATTAGCTTCAAAACAAACCCGCGCCCCAAAACTCACGTCCTCCGCACCCGACATTCCACCCATCGAGCCTGTGTCAATGTTACACTTCCACGGCAAACCGTGCGGCATCCGCTGGTGTGTTCACGTTGCGAAAGGTTTCCTCAGCCCCTGGCACTCTCAGCAACGATTCTTCTGGAACGTACCGGACCTTAATTGCGGCCAGAAGCTCCCTCAAGCCGTTGTTGCCCCTGCGTAGCAAGCGTTCGGCAACAGCAGCAACCCGTGTGCGGTAAAACGCGTGCAACGGCTCGACATCTGCGTCCCAAATCGGAACGACGGCATCAACGCTATCCGCAGCAGCTAAGACCGACTGGAGAAACGCGATTGGCTCCCGACGAAGAAACGGCATGTCGCACGCAACTGCAAATACCTGCTCTGAACTCGCATGGAGGATACCGGAAAAAAGCGCGGCGAGGGGTCCCATGTGCGGAACGATATCCGTCACGACGCGCACCCCCCAAAAACCTGCGTACTTGTCAGGGCTGTTTGTTACTAAAATGACTTCGTCAAACATTTCTTGCAGCAGGGTCAAACTGCGGTCGATTACGGGGCGGCCTCCTACTCGCATGAATGCCTTGTCTGTACCGCCCATCCGGCTGCTACGGCCTCCTGCAAGAATAATTGCACTCGCACGCATGCGCACAGGGTCGGGGAAAGCTTCCGAACTTTTCGTTAAAAGCAGCCTTCACTTTCCGGAGCCAGGATAACGGCCGCAACGATACGGCCTCGCTCGGCTCGAGTCAAGCCGAGATAGCCTGCACCAGCTCAGCCGAAGAGGAGTCGAGTGCTCGTCACTGCCGAAGGCAGGAATTGCTTCAAGGCGAGCAGGAGTGTCTACCCTCTGTTCCGTCGTCATCTCGTTGCCGCCAGGGACGATGCTCCCTTCCCACGCTCCCAGGAGATCGTGGAAGTCAACCTCTCGGGAACGGAATTTGCGTGGCCTACCGCCCGTGCGTTGGACCCAAACAGGCTTTTCTCTAGTCGAGCTGATTACTTACGTTGCCCTTCTGGGTATTTTGCTAGCCGCCGCGCTGCCTCATTTGGAATTGATGCCCTCAAAGACCAACGAAGCTGTTGAAAAGTTCTTGGCTGACGTGCGCTTTGCCCGCGCAAAAGCCATTGCAACGGGCTCTCACGTTTGCGTTCACCGGGTCGCGAGCAATCGTTACCAGGTGCGTAGGCTCAAGCTTCAAGGAAGCTCCTGGGTTCTCGACAAGGTTTTGCGTGACGTCACGCTGCCTCAGGGCGTTTCATGGTGGATGAACACCGACACGGGGGGCCACCTCAAGTTCAATACGCGCGGCTTGCAAGTGGCGTTTGCTAACCCAAACAATCCGTACGCCCTGTACACCTACTTTGGCGACAGCCAGGGTTCTTCCCACGCAGTATCCGTGTGGCCCTCAGGTCAGGCCTATGAGGAGTACTAGGAAGCCCACAACACAGCGGCGCGACGCTGGCGTCTCGTTGATCGAAACCATGGTGTCCCTCTCGCTCTTTGCCATCACCATCGCCGCGGTAGGCACGTTTCTCACCACACACATTCGGCGCAGCGCTTGGACGTTTCAGCGCACGTACGCCTACACTCTTGCAGAACAGGAGATCGAAGCCATGCGGGCTCTCGATTACGACAATATGGCTTCCCGCTCCACCACGGCGACCCTCGGAGGGACGACCTACAACGTCGTCACGACAGTGGCCAACAATAGCCCTGTGCCGCAGGTCAAGACGGTCACGGTGACCGTATCGTGGAGCGACCCGAGGGGCCCCCAGCAAGTTACGGTGTCGACCATCTATGCGCAGGTTCGCCGCTAGTTCAAAAGGTGCTTCGCTCCTGGAGTTGCTCGTGGCCGTCGCGGTGACCGCGATCGCCGTCGCAGTAAGCGCGGGGTTTTTGTCGGCCACGCGTCGCACCGTAACCAGCCAAGAACTCACTCTAGAGGCGTCCACCAACTTGCGTGCCGCGCTTGACGTTCTCGTGCGTGACATTCGGCTCGCTGGAGCGTGCCTCCCCGTCACCGGGGATTTCATTGCGTTGGATGGGCTGAACAACAACGAAGAAGACGAAATTTGGGTCCGTACTGGACTGGTCCGCCCCGACATGTCCTGTGTCCGTACCACCACTACGGCGGACATCACGAGGACAACGAACACGATCCCTGTGGAGTCGGTCGACGGGTTTAGCGCCGGGGCGCGCGTGTACATCCGTGCTCCTTCAGGCTCGGGCGAGTCGTTCGACATCACCGGGGTGGACTCGGCAAACAACCGGCTCCTGAAGTCCGTGTCTCTCTCCACGAACTACGTGGCAGGGAGCGGCGTCTACGCGATTGACGAGCGCCGATACTTTATCAACCACTGGGCTGCTCCTTGGGGCGACACGCCGGAGTTGATGCTGCAAATTGGGTCCGGCACGCCTCAGCCCTTCGCCGTCGGAGTGGAGCGGCTAGATTTTCAGTACCAGCTCCGTCGGAACTGCCCCCCTTGCGACGTTGTCCAATTGCCCGCGTCCGAAGATGAGTGGCGCCTGGTAGAGCAAGTCCTGGTAACGGTCCGCACTCGGTCCGACCGGCAAACCCCCAACGGCGGGTTGGTTGCACGCACAGCGTCGGTCAACATTAAGCCTCGTAATCTGTTGCCCCCTTGAGCTGGAGGAAGAACGTCATGAAACAACCGAGGCATCCTGCCCAACCCAGAGGCATTGCGCTCATTGGGGTTCTGATCGCGTTGTTCTTTTTGTCCGCCCTTGTGGCGACTCTCGCTACGAAGGTGGTGTTGGACACTCAGCTCCAAGGCACGTATGCCCAATCGATCGTCGGCTTCCACGCCGCAGAATCCGCTCTCAATCGAGGCATGGGCGAGTTCCGCCAAAAGTTTCTCGATTACGTGGTCCCTACCGGCAGCGACTTTGATCCCCGCACGTTCGAATGGTCGGCTAGAAACGTCACCTATCAGCTTGTGGAGAAGCCAGGAAACCCGAGGAACGTCACCATTCCTGCTGGTCAACTCTTCGCCGGGCTCAACTCTCTGGAGTACGGTTACACAGTTCGTGCGAAAGCAGTGAATCAAACCAACGGGGACGAAGAGGCCTCGGTCGGCGCAGAGTTTCTTGTTGGCAACATTCCGTTGTTTCAATTCGTAGCGTTTTACGACCGGGATCTAGAAATTCTTCCCGGGCCAACGATGAGTTTGCGCGGTCGAGTCCACACCAATGGCGACCTCTACCTTGGTTCCGGAAACACACTCACCATCGAGGATGACCCTGCGAACGGAATCACGACCGTCCAGGTGTCGGCTGCAGGGCGGATCTTCCGAGGGCGAAAGAATGACACACAGTGCACGGGTACCGTGGTGATCGACAAACTCGAGGATGTCGTCAGCCCGTTTGGCGATCTCGACCCGCTCTCTTTGCCGTGCGTTGGCAGTACGCGGACCCAAGTTTCGAGCTCCACCTTGGCAGCGTGGAAGGGAAGCATCATTTCTGGGATGCAAAGCGTCTCGGTCCCTCGCCCCGACATGCTCTCTCGCCCGCCCCAAGGTGCGGGCTTGTACTGGACACGGGCGGACCTCCGCATTGCGCTCGTGCTGAACACCCCAGGCCAATTGCCTGGCGGACCACTGCTGCCAGCACGGATCGAGGTACAAGATGCCTCCGGGAATCAAGACGCGATCAAAACCGCCCTACTGTATACTTTCATGTCCGATCCCATCAATGGCGGCACATACGCCAACGGAGCTCCTTCTTCGCTGACAGGCCCGCTCGCGGGAACACGGCCGATCTATTACACGGAGGTGCCGGTTACAGGATTTACGCTGAGCTTATCAGGCGCAACCACGTGTACATGCAGTGACACCGCACCCAACTGCAACAACACGAATCCCTCATGCTATCCACAGATGAATAGTGCCGGTACCGCGCTCGCCGGCAATCGTTACATCGGCTGCCCTGCCGGGACTGGCACCTGCAACAACGGCGGACAGGCACTCAATGCAAATCCCTTCAACCGAACATATGGCAGCAATAACTTTGTGGGCACAGGAGGCCGCCCAGGCATGTTGGGAGACCTCGATTACCGCCGTGGGGGGTTCTACAACTGGCGCGAGCGTAGGTGGATGTACCTTTTGAACGTAAACGTCGCTGACCTCCTACGCTGGAATGCCTACCAGCCTGCGGGCAGCAAGCTTTTCGACAACGCCGACACAACCGACGGTGGCCTCGTGCTGTACCTGACCGTGGTGGGCCCAAACTCCAGCTCCGCCGCCAACAACTATGGCGTGCGAGTGTTCGGCTCACGCAATCTTTGGTTTCCTACCAACCCCGGACCGGGAAACGACCCCACTGGAATTACCATTGTCTCCGACCAAGCGATGTACATTCAGGGCGACTTCAACCAAGGGAATAATGCAGCGCCGCCCTATGGAACGGCAGGGGCGCCAGCAAGCAATCTCCCAAAACAGCCGGCGGCCTTCCTCGCTGACAGCATCAATATCTTGTCCAACGCCTACTTCGATACCGCTGGATGCAAGAACGACTGCCAGAGTAACAAATCGCTTACCGATACCAGCCGCCGCGCTACCACGACATGGATCCATGCGGGATTTTTGGCTGGAGTCGATGACACTACTTCCGGAAATTACAATGGTGGTTTGGAGAACTACCCACGGTTTCACGAGGACTGGTCCGGCGGTGCCACTTTCTATTACCGAGGCTCATTCGTAAGCTTAGGCACACCGTTGCATGTGAACGGGAGATGGTGTGGGACCGGAGGGTCCCTGTCCTCCGGGTCACAAAGCCCGAGCGGCTGCAACATCTACAATCCGCCCGTGCGCGATTGGAACTACGACCCGTTCTTTAACAACGCCGCGAACTTGCCCCCTCTAACACCTCGGTTCGTATACGTACAGCAGGTGTTGTTCACTGAAGACTTCCTGTAACTCGTTTGTGTTCTGGGCCGGCTCGTCTACCGCCAGGTCTGAGGCTAGACTCTGCGTTCGCGAGGTGGCCCGATGCAACCGTCCAAGAGACTTTTCCTCCGACTCGGCGATCGCGTGCTGCACCTCAGATATGAACACTGGGGCCAGGGGATCGTCGTAGAAGAGCTCACTTCCACGCTGGAAGGGGGCACTGCGCTTGTGCGCATCGATTTCGAAGATGGACAGCGCCGTACCTTTCATAACGACCTCGACCACGAGCTATGCTGCTACTATTTCGGCATCCGCAAGTCCTCCGG
>Ga0101943_1001852_pt1 | contig 15586 bp, 16 predicted proteins | sample DewCreD2012metaG_5_FD_75244 | JGI IMG/M metagenome (GOLD analysis project Ga0101943, IMG submission 75244) | Hot spring sediment bacterial and archeal communities from British Columbia, Canada, to study Microbial Dark Matter (Phase II) - Dewar... ... | reverse complement strand
AGGGGGGCGAGTGCCCACTGCAGGACAACACCTTCAAGTTCGGCTTGGGCGTCAGCCGGTTCACCGAGGAGAAGCGGCGCAAAGACAAGGCCTTCCCGCTCTCCGACCGCATCGTCCTGGACCGCGAGCGCTGCATCATGTGCCTGCGGTGCGTGCGGTTCCACCAGGAGATCCCGGGCGACGAGGCGCTGGCCATCATCGATCGGGGCGGCGAGAGCGAGATCGGCGTCCTCGACGGCGAGACGTACGACTCGCCGTTCTCGGGCAACACCATCGACATCTGTCCCGTGGGCGCGCTGACGAGCCGCCAGTACCGCTTCCGCGCCCGGCCATGGGACCTCAAGCGGACGCCCGCGGTCTGCGTCGGCTGCTCCGTCGGGTGTAACGTCGAGCTGCACAGCCGAGACGGGCGGGTGTTGCGGCTCGTTCCGCGCGAGAACCTAGACGTCAACGACGCGTGGCTCTGCGACTTCGGACGCTTCGATACGGTGCCCGTCGACCGGCGCGAGCGGCCCCAGCAGCCCCTGGTGCGTCGCAACGGAGCGCTGGTCCCGGCGAGCTGGGACGAGGCCCTGGAGCGGGCCGCCGCCCTGCTGCGCGAGGGCTCGGTAGGCGTCGTGGCGTCGCCGACGTTGACCAACGAGGCGGTAGCGGTCCTGGCGGGACCTCTCCGCTCGACGCTCGCCTCTCGCGGCGAGCTTGCCTTCTGGCCGCAAGCCGCCCCGGCGTGGCCCCTGCGCGGACGCGTGGCGAGTCTCGGGGCGGCGAAGACAGTGGTCCTGGTGGGGCTCGACCCTTGGCGCGAGCTGCCGGTGCTCGCCCGCGTGATGCGGGACTTCCCGCAGGTGGGGTTCGTCACCGTGACGACGGCGATCGGGGCGCAGCCCGGTCCCACGCCGGAGGAGTACATGCGGCAGGAGGGCCTGGACTTCCCGGTCGCGGTGGACGACGCGCAGGGCACGCTCGGCGCCGCCCTCGGCATCCAGGCGTTCCCCACGCTCTACTTCGTGAGCTCCGACGGAACCGTCGTCGCGGCGCTGGAGGGGGAGGTCGACGAGGCCACGCTCCGGCGCCTGATCTCCGGCCTCAGCTGATGCGCGGCGATGGGCCGGCCCGAAGGGCCGGCCCATGTGTCCCCGGTGCTCCCCGTCACGCGATGGGCGCGATCTGGACCTCGGCCTCGGCCGGAGCGGCCGGCCGGCGCCGCAGGCGGACCACGGCCGCCAGCGCTGTCCATAGGGTCCGGCGGTGCACGGCGCCCCCACCCTTCCCCCGGCGGTGGGACTCGGCCTGCGCGATCTGCTCCTCCGTGCGCAGCCGAGCCGCTTCCTGGGTCACCCAGCTCGGGGTCATCATCCGGCATCCCCCTCCTTCCCGGACCCATCCTGGCGCGCCGAGGGCGGCGTGCGCGGTGACGGAGGGCACCACGCGCGTGTGATGTCGGTCACCTTGCGGACCCGGATCGCCGGCCGATGACGACGAGCCCCGATCCCAGGGGCGTGGGGGTGATGGCGCGCGAGGAGACCTCCTCGAAGGCCGCGGGGTCGGCGTTCACGTAGGCTCCCTGGGGATGCGTGGATGGGGGCAGCAGCGGATCGTCCGCCTGATGGCGGAGAGCCCGGTGCTCGAGGCGGCGGGGACGGCCACCGTGTCGCGGCTCGCCGGCAGCGGGACGCTCCGCAGGTACCGACGGGGGACGTACCTGTTCCACGAGGGCGACGGTTCGCTCGAGGTGTTCTTCCTGCTGCAGGGCCGCGTGGAGATCAGCGGCGACTCGGGCGGCGGCCGCCGCCGGTACCACACCACCCTCGAGGGTCCGCGGTTCTTCGGCGAGCTCGGCGTGCTCGGGGAGCAGCCGCGTACGGCCTCGGCTCTGGCGCTCGAGGACTCGGACCTCTGGGTGATCGCGGGAGAGGACTTCCGAGCGTTCGTGTCCGAGGAGGCCGCGGTGTCGCGCGCGATGCTGCGGATCCTCGCCCGGCAGGTCCATGCGCATGAGGCCTTCGTCGAGGACCTCTTGGACCTCGACCTCAAGGGCCGGGTCGCCAAGCGCCTGCTCCAGCTCGTGAGCCCGAGTCTCGAGGAGCTGCCGCAGGACGGCGTGAGGCTTCCCTCGACCGTCACCCACGCCGATCTCGCGGGTCTGTGCGGGGGCAGTCGCGAGAACGTGACGCGCATCGTCTCCGAGCTCCAGCGCCGAGGCCTGATCGAGCGCGAAGGTCGCCGCCTCGTGCTCCGGCGGGTCGCGGAGCTCGCGAAGATCGCGGGGATCGAGCGTTGAGCGAGGGGGGCGCGGGGAGCCGGGTGGCGGCCGGCTCCCCGCTCGAAGGGGCGCATGCCTTCGAGCGGGTACGGTAGCGGCAGGACCTGACGGTCACGCGGCGCCGGGGTGACGGCGGTGTGAACGTTCGGCGTCGGCCGGGGCTCAGCCGCCGATCGCGGACATGCTCCGCTCGGGGCGCACGAAGTCGGGGTGGTTGATGCGGTGCCCCGCCCACTTGCGGGCCACCGTGTCGCGGATCAGCGCCTCGAGCTCCTCGTCGGAGGCCCCCGAGCGCAGCGGCCCGCGCAGGTCGGTCTCCTCCAGCGCGAACAGGCACGCGCGGACCTGGCCCTCGGCGGTGAGCCGCAGCCGGTTGCAGGTGTCGCAGAAGGGCTCGGTGACGCTCGCGATGACGCCGATCCCGCCCGGCGCGCCGTCGGCGAAACGGTAGCTGCGGGCCGGCTCGGCGTCGGGGTCCAGGGGCTCGAGCGGGAACACCGCGTCGATCGCCGCCACGATCCGGGCCGAGGGCACCACCTTGGCCCGCTCCCACGCCTGCTGAGCGTCGAGCGGCATGTACTCGATGAAGCGCACGACGTGCCCCGTCTCGCGCGACCAGCGGGCGAAGTCCACGACCTCCCCGTCGTTCGTCCCCCCGACGATCACGCAGTTGATCTTCACGGGGGCAAGACCCGCGCGCTCGGCGGCGGCGATGCCGGCGAAGACCCGCTCGAGCGCGTCGCGGCGGGTCATCTCCGCGAAGCGATGGCGGAGGAGCGAGTCGAGCGAGACCGTCACGCGGTCGAGGCCGGCCTCGGCGAGGGGCTCGGCGAGCCGGTCGAGCAGCACCCCGTTCGTCGTCATCGAGATGTCGGTCCCGGGGGCGACCTCGCGGAGCATCCGCACGAGCACCGGCAGGTCGGCGCGGACGGTGGGCTCGCCCCCGGTGATCTTCAGCGAGCGGATCCCGAGACGGACGAACAGGCGCACCAGGCGCGTGAGCTCCTCGAAGGTGAGGAGCTCGGCCTTCGGGAGCCAGGCGAGCCCCTCGGCCGGCATGCAGTACGTGCAGCGGAAGTTGCACCGGTCGGTGACCGAGATCCGCAGGTCGTCGGCGACGCGGCCGAAGCCGTCGACGAGCGGGGCGAGGCTCCCCTCGGTACGTGCCCGGGCCGGCGTGGGTGCGTCCATCGGTCCGTCCAGCCTACCCCCGCTCGCTCACTCCGGGGAGGCCTCGGGCAGCAGGCCGCGGAGCGTGGTGAGGGCCTGCGCGAGCGCCTCCGGACGCGCGGTGCCCGCGGCCTCCGCCCGCCCGACCGCGGCGCCGAGCAGGAACGCCGACACCGGCGTGATCCGTCGTTCCACCCGGTGGGCGACGTCCCGGGCCACGTCGAGGAGCGTCTCGACGTCGGTCTCGGACAGCGGGTCCTGTCCGAGCGCGCGGGCGAGGTCGTCGAGCCAGGTCTCCATGGTCCCTCCTCTCCTCCGGGGCTGCTCTCGTGGATGACCCTCACCGTACCGGATGTCCGGTGCGGAACCCTAACATGGATTGACAAGCTCAACGTAGAGCGCTACCGTGCACGTCACGACGTCCGTGCCCGGGGAGGTCTGCGTGGTCGAGCGGTGCGAGGAGAGGGCCACCTGATGGCGCCGATCACCCGGCGCGGGTTCCTGAAGGTCGCCGGCGGCTCGGCCGTCGGGGTCGCGGCGCTCGGCCAGGCCGGCCTCGCCCTTCGGCGGCTCGCGCCCGTTTCGATCCCGAACCCGCTCGAGCGCTACCCCGACCGCGACTGGGAGCAGGTCTACCGCGACCAGTACCGGTACGACAGCTCCTTCCCGTACGTGTGCTCGCCGAACGACACCCACGCGTGCCGCATGCGCGCGTTCGTCCGCAACGGCGTCGTGATGCGGATCGAGCAGAACTACGACGCCGGGCGCATCAAGGACGCGCTCGGCAACTCGACCACCGCGCACTGGAACCCGCGCGGGTGCCCGAAGGGCATGACGATGCAGCGTCGGATCTACGGCCCGTACCGGCTCCGGTACCCGATGCTCCGCAAGGGGTGGAAGGCCTGGGCCGACGACGGCTACCCGTTCCTCACGCCGGAGCTCCGCGAGCGCTACGGCTTCACCTCGCGGGGGACCGACACGTTCGTGCGGGCCTCCTGGGAGGAGGCGTACCGCTACGTGGCCGGGGCGCTCGTCGCGACCGCCGAGCACTACAGCGGCGAGGAGGGCGCGAAGCGGCTGCTCGATGAGGGCTACGAGCCCGAGATGGTCGAGGCGATGGCCGGGGCGGGCACGCGCACGATCAAGATGCGCGGGGGCATGGGTCTGCTCGGGGTCCTCGGCAAGTACGGGATGTACCGGGCCCGAGCCACGGCCACTCGCTGTACCTGCCCGGCGGACATGTCGCCCGGCCGCTTCTCGGCGACGTCGAGGACGCCGAGCTCCTCCAGCAGCGCGAGGGCACGCGATGCGGCCGCGCGGCGGCCGACGCCCTCGAGGAGCAGCGGAAGGGCCGCGTTCTCCACGGCCGTGAGTTCGGGAAGGAGCTGGCCGAGCTGGAACACGAATCCGAACTCGCGCCTGCGGAGTCGGGAGCGTTCGGCATCGGGCAGGGAGGGGAGCGAACGATCCCGGAAACGGACATCGCCCTGGTCGGGGTCGAGGATCCCGGCGAGGCAGAGCAGAAGGGTGGACTTGCCCGCCCCGCTCGGGCCGAGGATCGCCAGGATCTCCCCCTCGAGAAGCGTGAGCGAGACCTCGGCCAGGGCTACCGTCGGCCCGAACGCCTTCCGGAGCCCCCACGCTCCGAGGATGGCCGACGTCCTGGGGGGCTCGAGCGGGGGGAGGGGGGTTGATCGATCAGCCATGGTCGGCTCCCCGTGCCGCGAGCTGGTAGCCCTCCCCGCGCACCGATCGCACCATGGCCGCGGCGCACCCCGCGGTCTCCAACTTGCGTCGGATGCGACGGATGTGTGCGTGAAGACGCTCCGCGTCCCCCGGGGCCGAGTGACCCCAGACGAGCTCGGCGAGCGTGGCATGCGAGAGCACGGCGCCCTGGGCCCAGATGAGCGATGCGAAGATCCGGAGCTCGAGCGGTGTCAGAGCGAGCGGGCGATTATCCCATCTTGCGACACGCGCGCGCAGATCGACCTGGAACGGTCCCCATGCGAGCGCCGATGGAGGCGACCCGGTGGCATGGGGCGCGTACGTGGAGGGAGCGGGCTGCGGCGGGAGCGTCGCGGTGTCGAACAGGATGTCGATGGGGCTCTTGGTTCCGCCCAAGGCTCGGATCTCCGCGGCTGCGGTGGCTGAGGGGATGCGTCATCCCGCATCCTAGCGGGAGAAAGGAGAGAGAGAGAGAGGGCGGGCGGCCTACGCGATCCTACGTAGCGGCCCGGCGCTCCGATGGGCCGCTCTGCTGGAGCTCGCGCGTGCGGCGCGCGACGAACTCCCGGAGCTCGGCCTCGACCCCAGGGTCCATGCCGGGGTCCTCGTAGCGCTCGAGCCACTCCCGCCACGGGCGAGGCTCGGGGGCCTGCTCGGCGACCTGCTCGCGGAAGTGGCGGAGCGTGTGGGCGGCGCCGAGGAACGTCCCGCCCGGCCCCACCTCGCGGAAGGCCCCGAGCGCGAGGGCCTCCTCGTCGACCGGGATCTCGGCCGCGAGCAGGCGCTCGAAGACCTGGAGCGCGGCGACGTCCTGGGCCATCTTCTCGATGGAGCTCACGAGGGAGCCCTCGATCCATCCGGCGGCGTGCAGGATCACGTGGGGCCCCGAGAGCAGCGCCGGCCACAGCGCCATCAGCGACTCCTGCATCGCGCGCACGTCGGGCGAGGGCGAGCCGGTGAACCCGCCGCCGCCGCGGAACGGCAGCCCGAGCCGGCGCGCCATCTGCCCGGCGGCGAGCATCGCCAGGCCGTGGAAGGCCGTGGCGTACCGCGGCTGGCCGCTGTGGAGGTCGAGCTCGGACACGGCCCCGCCCATCACGACGGGGCACCCCGGCCGCACGAGCTGCGCGAGGCAGAGCCCGGCGAGCACCTCGGCCACGATCTGCGCGACGGAGCCGGCGAGCGCGAGCGGCGCGGTCCCGCCGGCGAACGTGAACGGCATGAGCACGACCGGCTGACCGGCCTCGGCGTAGGCGACGAGCGCCCCCGCCATGCGCTCGTCGTAGGTGAGCGGGCTGATCGGGTTCACGATCGCGAGCATGACCGGGCGCTCGGCGATCGCCTCCCGTCCGCCGAAGGCGATCGCGGCGAGCTCGACCGAGTCGCGGGCGGCCTCGTAGGTGGCCCCCACGGGGAAGTACGGCTTGTCGGACCACCGCAGCACGTCGAGGTCCATGTCGAGGTGCCGGCTCTCGACGGGCAGGTCGGCGGGCTCGACGATGCCGCTCTCGTTGAGGTGGAAGACGGGGACCGCGTGCGTGAACCGGACGAACGTCGCGTGGTCCTCGGCCGTCGGCGGGCGCTTGCCCCGCTCGGGGTCGAGCACGAAGGGGGCGCCGCCCGTCGGCGCGAGCGAGAGGTGCTCGCCGCCGACGACGATCGAGCGCTCGGGGTTCCGGCCGTGGACGGTGAAGGAGCTCGGCGCCCTCTCGAGCTGCTCCGCCACGAAGCCGCGCTCCAGGCGGACGAGGTCGCCCTCGAGGGCGCACCCGGCCTCGCGGAACCGCCGCAGGGCCGGCTCGAAGGAGAACCGGACGCCGACGTCCTCGAGCAGGCGCAGCGCGGCGTCGTGGATGGCCTCGGCCTGGTCCTCGGAGAGGACGTCAAGGTGCAGCCGTCTCGTCCACAAGCTCGACCAGCCTCCGTTCCAGGTCGCCGAGACCGACGTCGCGGATCTCCAGGGGGACGCCGAGGAACTCCGCGATCTCGCGCGCCTTCGCCTCGAGCGAGGGCTCGGGCGACTGCCGCAGGTACAGGACGTCGGTGATGTGGTCGAAGTAGGTGTTCCGCAGGAACGGGAAGCGGCCGATCCCGAGCCCCTCGACGACCGCGCGCTCCCAGTTGCGCACGAGCCAGTCGGTGAGGAAGAAGGTCGACAGGCGTCGGTCGGCCTCCGCCGCGAGCTGCTTGCCGCCGAACATCTCGTAGCAGTGGGGACCGGCGGTGCGCACGGCCCCGAAGCGCTCGAGCACCTGGTCGAGCGCGCCGAACGTGCCGCAATCCCCGTAGACCACGACGACCTTCTCGTACCGGCCGTTCAGGGAGGCCAGCTCGCGCTCCACGTCCTCGACGATCTTCCGCGGCGCGAGGTGGTCGAGGGCGGGGATCGGGTACAGGTCGGCATCCCAGCCGTGGCGCGCGGCGATCTCGCGGACCTCGCGCGCGAGCGCGCCGCAGGCGACGAGCGCGAGCGGGCGCCGCTCGGTCACGCGACCTCCTCGAGCTCGGGGAACCGCACGGCCCGGAGGAAGGCCTCGTTGAAGCTCTCCTGGCTCGACAGCTCGACGTACTCGACGCGGCGGGGGAGCTCGAAGGCCATCTCGCGCTCCCGGAAGGAGAGCAGAGCCATCTTCGCGCCCTCGCCGGCCGCGTTCCCGGCGGCGACGATGCGCTCGACTGGCACCGGGGGCACGAGGCCGATCACGCGCGCGCTCGCCGGGTTGATGTACGTGCCGAAGGAGCCGGCGAGGAGCACCTGGTGCAGGTCCTCGGCCCGCACGCCCATGAGCTCCATGAGCGCGCCGATGCCGGTCGCGATCGCGCCCTTCGCCGACTGGAGCTCGCGGATGTCGCGCTGGGTGAGCTCGACGCCGTCGGCGAGCACGAAGACCCGCATGCCGTCGCGCTCGGCGAGGCGCTCGGCGAGGGGGTGGTCGGGGACCTCCTCGCGCCCGGCCAGGCGCCCGCCCGCGTCGAGCAGGCCGACCAGGCGCAGCTGCGCCACGGCGTCGATGAGCCCCGAGCCGCAGATCCCCCGCGGCGCGGTGTCGCCGATCACCTGCAGGCGCACGGTCCCATCCTCGAGGCTCACGCCCTCGATGGCGCCCTCCGCGGCGCGCATGCCGCAACGGATGTGGCCGCCCTCGAACGCCGGCCCGGCCGGCGAGGCCGTGGCCATGACCCGCTCGGCGTTGCCGAGCACGATCTCCCCGTTGGTGCCCACGTCGACGAAGAGGCGGAGCTCCGGGTCGCGGGTGAGCCCGGTCGCCTGGATGCCCGCGACGATGTCGGCCCCCACGTACGCGCCGATCGAGGGCAGGAGCTGGATCCGCCCCTCGGGGTGGATGTCGATGCCGAGGGCGGCGGCGGGCAGGTCGAGCGGCTCGCGGAAGGCCGTCACGAAGGGCGCCACGCTGATCGCGTGGGCGTCGACCCCGAGGAGCAGGTGGAGCATGGTCGCGTTGCCGGCGACGACCATCTCGTACACGTGCTCGCGCGCGACGCCGGCTGCGGCGTAGACCTCCGCGAGGAGGCCGTTGATGGTCCCGATGACCGTGCGCTGCAGCTCGGCGGCGGCCGTCTCCTCCATCCGGGTCCGCGCGATCCGCGAGATCACGTCCGCGCCGAACGGCGCCTGGGCGTTCAGGTTCGAGGCGACCGCCGCGGCGGCCCCCGTCGTGAGGTCCATGAGGGAGGCCACGACGGTCGTCGTTCCGACGTCCACGGCGACGCCGTAGGCCGTGTCGCGCGTGTCCCCGGGTTCGACCGCGACGAGGTGCTCGCCGCACAGCACCGCGGTGATCTCGAACCCCGAGGTGCGCAGCACGATCGGCAGGTGTCGCAGGGCCGGCAGGTCCACCGTGAGCCCGTAGCCCTCGGCCTCCAGGGCCGCGCGCAGCCGCTCGAGGTCCGAGCGGGCGTCCTCCAGGGTCGGCGGCGGCAGGCGCAGGTGGATCCGGTGGACGTTCGGCTCGAGCAGGACGAACCGCGACAGCCCCATCGTGGCGGCCTTCGGCACGCGCATGAGCGCGGGCACCTCGCAGACGAGGTCGTCGGCGAGGACGCACTCGCACGCGAGGCGCCAACCGGCCGCGAGCTCCTCCTCCGAGAGGTGGCGGAGGTCGGCCGGCGTGATCGCGACCTCGCCCTCGAGCACCCGCACCTTGCACTTGCCGCAGGTCCCGCGGCCGCCGCACGTGGACTCGATCGGCAGCCCGATCCAGTGGGCGGCGTTGAACAGCGTCGTGCCCTCGGGCACGCGCGTGGCCTTGTCGTGGGAGCGGAAGACGACCTCGACCTTGCGCATCGCGGCGCCCGTTCAGCCCTCGGCGCGCGCGGCCTGCTCGGCGCGGATCGTCCGCAGCCAGGCGGCGGCGTACCGGTCGATGCCGAGGAGCACGTCGCCGCCGAGCGCGGCCATGCGCATCTCGCGCGAGAGCGGGTTGGCGATCGCGCACGTGAGCCCGACCATGCGCGCCATCGCGACGAAGGTCGCGGTGAGCTCGGCGCGGCCCGGCATGCCGAAGGAGACGTTCGAGGCGCCGCAGATGAGGTTCACGCCGAGCTCCTCGCGCACGAGCCGCATCGTCTCGAGCACGACCCTGCCGGCATCGGGGTCGGCGCCGACGGTCATCGCGAGGGGGTCGATGATCACGTCCTCCGGGGGGATGCCGTGGTCGGCGGCGCGCTCGACGATCTTGCGCGCCACCGCGAGGCGCTCGGTCGGGTCGGGGAGCGGACCCCGCTCGTCGTTCGCGAGCCCGATGACGGCCGCGCCGTGCCGCTTCACGATCGGCAGGATCCGCTCGAGCTTGTCCTCCTCCCCGGTGACGGAGTTCACGAGGGCCTTGCCCTCGTGCACGGCGAGGGCCGCCTCGAGCGCGGCGTCGGTCGAGGAGTCGATGCAGAGCGGCACGTCCACGGCCTCGGCGACGAGCTTGACCATCCGCACGAGCAGGTCGGCCTCGTCCACGCCGGGGATCCCCGCGTTCACGTCGAGCACCGGCGCCCCGGCCGCGACCTGCGCGAGCGCCTCCTCGCGCACCGGCTCGAGGTCGCCGCCCGCGAGGCGCTCGGCGAAGGTCCGGCGCCCGGTCGGGTTGATCCGCTCGCCGACGATCACGAACGGCCGCTCGGGCCCGATCACGACCTCGCGGCCGGGGGAGGACAGGACGGTCTCCATCAGCCCTCCGTCGGGCGCTCGCTGCCGGCGAGCTGGAGCGCGACCTTCACGGCCTCCGGCGCGTTCGGCGCGTAGCCGTCGGCGCCGATCTGCTTGGCCCAGTCCTCCGTGACCGGCGCGCCGCCGACCATGACCTTCACCGCGCGGCGCAGGCCGGCCTCCTCGAGCGCCTGGATCACCGTGCGCTGCTCGGGCACGGTGGTGGTGAGCAGGGAGGACAGGCCGACGATCGAGGGCTCGAGCTCGCGCACGGCCTCGATGATGCGCTCCGCCGGGACGTCCTTGCCGAGGTCGTGCACCTCGAACCCGGCGGTCTTCATCATCGCACCGACCATGTTCTTGCCGAGGTCGTGCAGGTCGCCCTTGACCGTGGCCATCACGACGCGGTGGCCGAGCGTCTGCCCGCCGGCCGCGAGCAGGGCCGGCTCGACGATCGCCTGGCACTGCTTGAAGATCTCGGCGGCGGCGACGACCTCGGGCAGGAAGACCTCGCCGGCGTTCCAGCGGCGTCCGATCTCGAGCATCGCCTCGGCGAGCCCCTCCTGGAGCACGCGCTGCGGCTCGACGCCGGCCTCGATCAGCTCCGTCGAGATCGCCGTGGCGGTCGGTCCGTCGAGGGCGTAGAGCGCCTCGCGCAGGGCCGCGATCCTCTCGTCCATCATCGGGCTCCTTCCGTGCGCCGTTCGTACTCCACGATCACCTGCAGGATGGCTTCCTCGACCCCGGGCGGCAACGGCTCGGGTCGGTGCTCGGCCAGGATCTCGCGGGCGCGGGCGGCGGCGCGCTCGTGCGGCTGCGGCCGCCCGGCCGCCTCCCAATCCTCCCAGGGCTCGCGCCCGAAGAAGCGCGGCTGCCACTGCTCGCGCATGTGCTGCAGCGTATGCGGTTGCGCGAGGTAGTGCCCGCCGGGTCCGACCTCGGCGATGACCTCGACGGCGAGATCCTCGTCCGCGTCGGGCACGCCGTCGGCGAGCGAGCGGACGAGGGAGAAGATCTCGACGTCGAGGAGCAGCTCGACCGCCGAGTAGACCCGCGCCCCGTACAGCAGGCCCGCGCCGCAGAGCATGTCGGCGCCCCCGAGCCAGGACGCGAGGGCCGAGAGGCCGTTCTCGAGCCCCGCCTGCCAGTCCGGCGCCTTCGCTCCGGTCGCGAACGTCCCGATGCTCGAGGGCAGTCCGTAGCGGCGCGCGAGCTGCGCGCCGGCCATCTGGAACAGCAGGTCCTCGGGGCCGCCGCACGCCGCCGCGCCGGTGCGCAGGTCCATGACGGTCCCGCACGCCCCGTAGAAGGTGGGCGCGCCGGGCACGAGCAGCTCGAGCGCGACGACCCCCGCGAGGATCTCCGCGTTGGACTGCACGAGCGCGGCCGCCCGCGTCGCCGGCGCCGTGGCGCACGAGATCGGCATCGCGACGAACCCCGCCGGGACGCCGGCCCGGGCGTAGACCTCGGCGGCCTCGAGCGCCGGCCCGTCGTAGGTGAGCGGCGAGAGGCTCGTCTGGAACGAGGACAGGACCGGGCGAGCCCGGAGCTCGGCCTCGCCGCCGGCGACGACCTGCGCGATCTCGACCGCGCCCCGGGCCTGCTCGGGCAGGGCGGCGGTCATGAGCTGGACGTGCTTCCCGGTGTTCGTGTACTGGGCGTGGAGCTCGTGCAGCGGCTGGACCGGCAGGGGCGTGTCGCGGGCGGCCACGGGCTGCCAGCAGAACCCGATCTCGGGCAGGGCGTCGGCGATGCGGGTGATCTCGGCGAGGTCGGCCTTGGTCGAGGGTCGTCGCTCCCCGGAGGCGAGGTCGAGGATCTCGGCGGCGTTGCCGTCGACCGTGAGGTACCCCGTCGTCCCGTCGAGCTCGAGGTCGCAGGCGGGGTCGCGTCCGGCGAGCCGCAGCGTCCGCGGGGCGAGCGCGAGGGCGTCCTCGACCACCTCCGGCGGGAACCGCACGCGCCGGGCATGCTCGTCGGTCCGCGCGCCGAGGGCCGCCAGCCGGCGCACGAGGGCCTCCGAGCGCACCTCGACCCCCGTGCGCTCGAGGACCTGGAGCGTGGCGCGGTGGATGCGCTCGAGCGTGGGCTCGGACAGGACGTCGAGGTGGCGGAGGGGGAGCCCGAGGACGCGCCTCGCCGGCGCGGCGACGGGCCCTGCGGGCTGACGAGCGGTCATCGTCGATCCTGGCGCTGAAGGTTCTGCGCGAGCAAGGCTAGCGGTCGGCGGCGGCCGGTACCAGGGCCGACCGGTGACCTCCGGTCACGGCGCAGCGAGCACCGGGATGGGAACGAGAAGTCGGTATCCTTCACCAGCGCCGAGAGGATGAAGCGGACGACGGTGAGGCTGCCCGACGAGCTGGATGCGCGGCTCCGCCACGAGGCGGCGCGGCGAGGGGCGACCATCTCGGAGATCGCCCGCGAGGCCATCGAACACCACCTCGGGGGCGGGCGGAAGCTCATGGCCGCCAAGGCGGGTCGGAGCGGTCGATCGGACACCGCCCGTCGGATCGAGGAGATCCTGCGCCGGGAGGCCCGAGGGTCGCGCTGATCGTCGAGCCTGTGGATCCAACGACGATTGGACATGCGCTCCACATGTGAAATGCTGTGGGTATGTCGAAGATGATCCAGGTGCGGAACGTGCCGGATCGGCTCCACCGCGAGCTCGTGCGCCGTGCGAAGGCGCGGAACCTCACCCTCACCGACTACATCCAGGAGATCCTCGAGCGGGAGGTCGCGCGACCTCCGGCCGAGGAGATCTTCGAGCGGATCGCTCGACGCCCGCCCGTACGTCTGGGTCGGAGCGCCGCCGAGCTCATCCGGGAGGAGCGGGCCGCCCGAGAGGCGTCCTGAGGCGCGTCGTCGTCGATGCCTCGGCGCTCCTCGAGCTCCTGCTCGGCACGGAGCTCGCCCCGACGGTCGACGTGGTCCTCCCCTGACGCCATCCCAGCGTTGATCGCTGAGGGGCACGGGCCCTCCGACCTCGCTGCGGCCAAGGATCGAGCGAGCCGGTCCGCCGTCGCCTGGCGGGAGGCGGCGGGGCCTCAGCCGAGCACCGTGGTCTGGTCCAGGCAGGGGCGCTCGCTCGGGTCGGGGTGCGGCGGCTCGGCCCCGGGCTCGACCTTGCCCTCGTAGCCGACGGGGACGACCTGCTGGTAGGTGGCCCCCTCCTGCCGGTAGGTGACGGTGTGGGACGGCACGCGGTAGCGCCCCGGCCCGACCGCCTCGAGCACCATCCACACCCGCATCTCCTGCCCCGGGGAGAGGCGGAAGCCCTGCAGGGGCAGCAGGTTCGGGGAGTGACAGATCCCGCCGATGTAGGCGACGGGAGGGTCGCTGGTGAAGATCCCACCCCAGATGGCGTGGACGCTGCTGGGGCCGTAACCGAGGTTGGGCGAGGCCTGCATCTCCACGGTGCGGATCACGGTCCCGATCCCGCGGCCGTTGGGCTCGACCCGCTCGATGAACAGCGGGGCATCGCTCACGTTCTTCAGGAACAACCCGAGCCAGCCGACGCGGGACCCGGGAGGGATCGTGACGACCCCGTAGAAGGTGCCGTAGACCTGCGCGAAGGCATGGCCGGACCGGGGGCCGCCGAGGTGCAGGGAGCAGGAGGGCAGCAACGCCACCGCGAGCGCGAGCGCCGCCCATCGGACGCACCGTGTCGACGACGAGCGGTCCGGCCCAATCACGCTCACACCGACCGACAGCTCGCTTGCACGATCGGTGCGTTCACGGGATCGGTGCCGTCCCCCCACAGCACGCGCGTCTTCGAGCAACCCGAGATCTTCGTCCACCTCACCCAGGTGATGCTCCCGTACGTCGCCTTGTCGGTCAGGGCGAGCATACCCGCGACGTCCAGGCTGAACCCGTACTCCTTGATCTGGCCGCTCGATCGGGTCCACGGCGAGGTCGCGTCGGTGAGCTTCACCTGGTGGTTGGGATTCGTGTCGAACGTGGGCTGTGTGTACGTGATGGTTCCGATGACCTTCCCGCTCGGACCTTTGTCGGGATCGTAGTCGCTCACGGTTCCCTGGAAGTACCAGGGCTGCCACTCGTACCACTGGGTGCAGTACGCGTATGGGTCGCAGTACCAGTAGTGCATGTGGCGCCAACGGTAGTTGGCCCACACGTACCGGTGGTAGTCGCCGGACTTGTTCCACGGAGCCTCGACGGTCCGGGCCTTGCCCTCCATCATGTAGTTCCCCGCGGAGAAGTCGACGTCGTTCCAGCTGAAGGCGATCTTCGCCTGTGTCTGCTGGGCGGTGCTGTCCGTGAACGTATACAGGAACGTGGTGGCCATCCCCGCGGCCGAGTTGAACGCCAGCACGCGCAGGTAGCGGTAGGAGTACCCGAGCACCTCCTGGCACAGCCCGCCGATCTGGCAGCTCAACGCAGGACTCGCGTCCGCCTGGGGCTGGACGAGGGAGGTCGTCCCATCCTGCGCGTCGAGGTCGATGACGACCGGGTTGCGCTCGCCGACCCGCATGATCTCGTGGCGGATCGCCAGCCCTCCGCTCGGATCCTCCGCGACGACGATGGTGTTGAAGGCGTTGGCGGTTCCGTCCCCCGGATCCGCGAGCCGTCCGATCGGGACCATGTTCAGGGCGGTGGTGAACCTCCCATCCGCAGCCGTCTCGCCCCGCGCCATAGCCGGGCTCGTCGTCGGGATCCCGGTGGCTGGGCCGGTTGCCGCCCCGTCCTCGAACGGGACGAGGAACACGGCGACACGGACGCCCGCGACGGGCATGCCCGCGCGGCGGACGAGGATCGTCGCCTCGGTAGGGGCGGACGAGACGGATGGCCCGACGAGAGCCGATGCCACGGTGAAGACTAGGAGAACCGGTGGGATCCACAGCGTCGGTCTGCGGAGCTTGCCCATCGCGACCTCTCCTTCCCCGCGGTGGAAGGGGCCGTCTCCGCGACCGCCGGTCGACTTCCCCGCGTCAAGGGAACTCTGCTCTCTCTCTCCGTTGTCAAGTCGGGCATCGGGGTGCGCACTCGCGCCTCAGTTGGTGCCGCCGGAAGCCGCGCCGGCGGGGTCGCCAGAGGCGGTCCCCGAGCCCCTTGCGACGGGGCGCGGCGTGATCCGAGGCACGGGCCCTCCGACCTCGCTGCGGTCGAGGAGCGAGCTGGCCGGTCCGCCGTCTCCTGGCGGGAGGCGGCGTGGCGGCGGGGCCTCAGCCGAGCACCGTGGTCTGGTCCAGGCAGGGGCGCTCGCTCGGGTCGGGGTGCGGCGGCTCGGCCCCGGGCTCGACCTTGCCCTC
>Ga0101943_1001849_pt1 | contig 15607 bp, 20 predicted proteins | sample DewCreD2012metaG_5_FD_75244 | JGI IMG/M metagenome (GOLD analysis project Ga0101943, IMG submission 75244) | Hot spring sediment bacterial and archeal communities from British Columbia, Canada, to study Microbial Dark Matter (Phase II) - Dewar... ... | reverse complement strand
CAAGCGTTCCTTTTCGGTCAGCGTCACCACGTATGCTTTGGGTCTTGGCATGGCTCCTTCCCTCCACCAGAGTATTGTGGAGGAAAGAATATCCTATAAGACCAGTGTGGTCAAGTACTAGGCCTCTACTTCTTCTTCACTGGCATCGTCCATTTCATCGTGCCGCCCGGACTGCCCGCGCCGATGGCTTGGATGTATGAGCTCTCGCCCAGCTTGCATTACTTCAGTGGCGCTGCTGAAATCTTAGCGGCGCTGGGGCTTGTCCTGCCTGGTCTGACCCGCATTCAGACCCGCCTAACGTCTCTGGCGGCGCTTGGATTGGTGCTCGTCATGCTGGGGGCGGCGGTCTGGCATTTCCCGCGCAATGAGTTTCCCAATATCGTCATGAACCTGATTCTGGCCGGGCTGGCGGGTTTCGTGGCTTATGGCCGGTGGCGACTGAGTCCGCTCAAAGCCAAAGAGAGTTAGCTCTTACGCGAGGCCGCATGTAGACGCTCAGGTAGAATGAAGCTGGGTTTGCTGTTGTCGTCAGCCTGCATCGCCGCCCAACACGGCTTGCAGGCGACTCCGCTCCGCTCGCTGTGCTCGCTGCGCGGAGCGCCTGAAGCCCACCGTTGGGCGGCGTGACCAAGCCGCCAGCAGTTGTGTGCAATGGCACGGCAGGGCGGAAACCTACATCACGAGAAACCACCTCGGCGGTGTGACACTCGGCGTAACTCCTACGAGACAGGGGCGCGTGGCTCACAGCGTGTCATCGTGTGAGTGAAATAATCAAAGTCATGGTAGTCCGAGGAGAAGGATGGCATTACCCCACCAGAAAGAGGAGGTGTAAAATGAGACTCCACAAGATTATTGTGCTAATGCTTACAATTGGAGCATTGGCGATAGGGAGTGTCTCTGCGGCACAGGACCCTTCGTTGAAGGGATACACGGTGGAAACTATCACTGCAGAGTTTCGTAGGCTGGACCCTTTCGTCACTTTCAAAGGCGAGTATCAGGTTCTGGACGTCGCCGGAGCTCGTTCCGCGGGAATAGCTGACGTCATAATCGCTTTGGCTCAGGATGTAGTTGAATACCAAAACCGTATGCGAGAAGTGGTTAAAGCGCAGGACGTCAAAGACGTGGAGGAACTCGACATCCCGCTGACGGAATACCCTTTGTTGGCTGAGTTTGATGCCATGTTGCAAGATTACAAGGCAAGTGGACAAGTAGAGCCACTGGCTCCTGACACACATCCGTGTGGAACGTATTCGCACCCCGTCCCCAACTACACACCTCCCCGCCCTTACATAGGTTGGTACACGAATGCTCATAACACTTTAGTGAGTTGGGGGTTTCATCAAACGGCTGGATATGCGTGTGGGCAAGATCCTTTTGTTCCTTGTGAGCTCGACTATACACGAGGGCGAGGATATTCAGGCCCTTATGGCTATTGTTCATCACCTCGGTTCCGAGATCAAGGCTCGAGGGATGCAGGCAACCATGACATATGGATTCAGTACGGAGAACCAAATCCTGAAATCTTTTCGTATTCGTGGCCCTATTGGGACTGGGGATGGTATGTACAATGGTGGCATGATACCTACTAAGCGGTTCGTATCCTTTTACCAGGGAGAAAGCCAGGCTAGTGTCTTGGCTTTCTCCCTGGAGGCATGACTTCAGATTGTCTGGAGGAGAAAAATGTCTAGAATAGTTGGAAGAATCGTTCTCTTGATTGGCCTGCTGATGACAGTGGGAGTAATGGGTTGGGCTTTCAGTCATGAACTTTTTGATTTCACCCAAAAAGGAGCTGGCATAGGTCTAGGGCGTGTTTTTCTTTTCCTCCTATATCTACCAACCGCATTGTGCGTTTTAGTCGCTGGGGTTTTTCTTTCGTTTAGAGATTGGGTGGCGGAGAATGACGTGTTGAAAACAGGTGCTTTGGTGGTATCTCTTTTACTGCTTCTGGTTGCTGTAGGTTTTACAATAGGAGGTGTAATGGGCAACATAAGGCATTATGGAGGAGAAGATGCACCAGGAGTATTAATTCAAAATCTCGTCTTTGCTTTGCCGTTATTTCTCTTGAGTGGGTTACTTTTCCACCTCAGTAGATTAGGCCACACGAAATGGCACATTTGAAGACTGCGCACGTTTCAAAAGCCCAGAATTATGCAATGGTGTCAACGGCTGGTGAAAAGCGGGGCGCTGGCTAACATGCGCTTGCAGCCGACCGCCTTCGGCGCGGGTCCGCGCGTGCAACTTTGTCTGCGCGTTGGGTGCTGTGGGGTGTGGTGTCTTGCTAGAGACGGCGGCGGCTGAAGCCCTGGCCGTTAGGCGGCTTGCACTCTGAATAAGCGAAAGGAGAATGTACCATGAAAAGCAAGAACCTTTTGGGCTTAGTCCTTGCCGTGGCTTTAGCCCTCACAATGGTCATCTTTTCCTCGCCAGCCACTGCAGCCTCGCCACAGTTTGACCAACGCGAATGCAAAGTGTATATCAAAGGCCAGATCACCTTAACTCGTGAGCATCCTATGCGTCTTCAGACATGGCGAGTCAATGAAGATTGTACGATTGAGAAAGGGCCCGTCATGGATCTCACGGCAGAACAATTGGCAAGTTTAGAGTTGATAGGGGAACCTAATCCCAAGTACGAGACGCGGATCTTTAGGCTTCCCGACCCAGAGCCACATGCCGCCGCAGGGATCCTGGCTACAAACAGTACTTGCCATGGATTCCAGCGCATGGTTGATGTTGTCGGGTTAAGACTCACACAAATTGAGGCCGTTATCAGTTGGTCTTGGAATGGCAGCAACGTACGAGTACATGGAACAGATATGTTGTTGCAAGTTGGTTCCCAGATGGATGGCATGTAACTGACGGTCCTCATGCGTGGCTATATGGGCCCACACTCCCTGCTCAATATCAACACTTTGCGGGATGGGGGAGCTTCGCTTGGCTTTTTGAGACATATCCCCATACTCACTATGTGAGGGATACAGTGTGGTATAACGGAAGCTGTAGTATTACAGGTGATTTCAGTGGGTCCATTGTGCCAGGCGGTAGCGTCTATTATGGTGGTTGGGTTACCACACCGTGACTGGTGAGAGCCAATCGTCTTAACCAGGAGCGCGAATTTCGGTTGCACGGTCTACTCTATGAGTGCAAGCCGCCTAAACTAATTCTACATCACACAACCAATAATCATAATCAAGAACCGTACTCGTATAGTCTCAAGTTTCTCGAATTCCGCCTGGGAGAAGGAGGCCTATTCAATGCCAAGTCTTAAAGGACTGCGCTGGGGCTTAATGTCACTTGCTTGTGCCATTGCATGGATCCTGTCTGCCTGGTTATGGACTACTGTCCAGGAACACGTCAATTCAACCACTGTTCAACTCGAAAAGACTGTTGCGATTCTGCTTGCGATCCTACCAACTATTGGTTTAGTTGGCTTCGTAGCAGAACGCAGGTCAAATAAAAAGGGGGGAAGGTTATTATTCTGGCTCAGCACAGGAATGTTGACACTACTTGTATTAATCGGCGGCCCATTCAGATGGTTCTATGCTCCCACTACTGTTCTTATGTGGACAGCATTAGCCCTGACTCGGCTGGAAGAATATCGGCAGGCACATGCCGCCTAACAACTCGCTCCAGCCGACTGCTCCCTCGCTCGCTTCGCTCGCTCCGCGCAGCGGCTGAGCTCGGTGCCGTTAGGCGTGCAGCGGTTTGTTTGTGAGAAGGGAGTCGCGCATGGCCAACACCTTGGCGATTGCGGGTCCGAATTCAAAGTATCAGCAGCCGGGCGCCCGGCCGGCGGGTTTCTGGGCTGGCTTATGGCATGGTCTGATCTCGCCGCTGACGTTCCTGATCAGCCTGTTCAACTCTGGGGTTCGCATCTACGAGACGCACAATCGAGGGCGCTGGTACGACTTCGGTTTCATCATTGGAGTTTCCGGGGCATTCGGCGGCGGGTCGCAAGCGAGTACCCCGCGGCCGGCGGGCTGACGCCTAACACGCGGCTGCACCCGCCGGCGGCCGAGCTAATTTAGTGCGAAGGTCGCCGTAAGCGGCCGCCGCGGGTGAGCCGCATGACGTTAGCCGGACCAGCACGAAAAAGAGACATGGCGTACTTTCTTGACCTGTTTTCCCCTGAGACGTACGAGGCCTTCACCCGTTCCGATCGGACGGTGACCGGTTTCCGCCCTAGCCGCCAGGGTCTCGCTGGTCGAGTGAAGGCCGGCGACAAACTCATCTGCTATGTGACGAAGCTTTCGAGATGGGTTGGAGTGCTTGAGGTCTTGGAAGGACCGTACGTGGACGAAACGCCGCTGTTCTTTCCTGACGCTGATCCCTTTGTAGTTCGGTTCCGAGTCAGGCCGATTGCTTGGTTGCCCGTTGAAAAGGCCGTTCCTATTCATGAAGATCGCGTGTGGAATGCTCTCTCGTTCACGCGCGGTCAGAGCAGGAGTTCGTCTACGTGGACTGGCAAGCTCCGTGGGAGCCTAGTTCAGCTTCCCGAGAACGATGGGGCCTTTCTTGAGGCGGCGATCGAGGCCCAGGCCTCTGGAGGTGTGACGTATCCCGTCGACGAGAACGAGTACAAGAAGCTTCTCGCTCATCGCATTCGCAGAGCGGACAAGGACGTTTCAGTGACCGTTCCTGAAGGGCCCGAAGCGGTGGAGGTAGTACCCGAGGCAGGCGAAGAGGAGGTACGGGAATCGCTCAAGATTCAAGCGCTCCTCGCTGACATTGGCTCCCGGATGGGAATGCAGATCTGGATTCCGAGGTCGGATCGGGCTGCGGTGCTAACGGAGTGGCGGGGAGATCACCCGCCCGTTCTTGAGCGCCTGCCGTTGAATTACGATGACACCACCCTGAGGACGATCGAGCAGATCGATGTCCTCTGGCTCAAGGGGCGGGCGATCAAGCGCGCCTTCGAGGTGGAGCACACAACTTCGATCTACTCCGGCATTCTGCGAATGGCTGACCTGCTCGCACTCCAGCCGAATATGGACATCCGCCTTCACATCGTGGCTCCAGCCACGCGGCGGGAGAAGGTCTTTCAGGAGTTGCGCCGGCCTGTCTTCTCCCTACTTGATAGGGGACCGCTTGCGGAGAGCTGCACATTCCTTTCATACGACAGCGTGCGCGAGCTCGCGCAGCAACCACACCTTTCGCACCTTTCCGAAAGTGTCTTGGATGAGTACGAAGAGGAGGCCGAAGGGTAGGCCGGCTAACAAGGCGTTGCACCTGACGGTCCGCTGCGCGGCCCGCAGGTGAACGCCGAGCCGTTATACGCCACTGTAAGGAGCATCTATGACTAAAAGAGTTTCCTCTACAGTCTGGATTTTCATTGCCTTTATCCCTTGGATTGCCTATTGGTCGCTTTCCGGACCAGGGCTGGTTATGCCTGGCGTGATCGCGGCCCTCATCGGCGCACTTGTGCTCAACACCTACCGGCTTCGCACCGGCAACCCAAAACTGATGGATGCCGTGACCCTCGCCTTCTTTGCGTTGCATTTCGTTTTCACGGCTATCCTAAGAAGCGGCGCGTTCGTCACCTATGGCGGTGTCTTGGTCTACCTCGCGCTGGCGCTGATGGCCTGGGGGTCGCTCGCTGCTCGCAGCCCTTTCACCTACCAGTATGCACGCGACGATTGGCCCCGCGAGTACTGGCAGCATTGCCTCTTTCGCCGCACCAACGAAATCATCACGCTCCTATGGGCCGTGATCTTCACCCTCGGCATTGCGCTTAATCTTGTGGCCTTGACCTGGCCTTCCCACAAGATTGTGCTCGCAACCGTGCTTCCCAATGCCCTGCTCGCTCCCGGCATCGCTTTCTCCATCTTTTTCCCCCGATGGTTCCCAAGATGGACGCTGGCGCAGGAAATCACACGATGGGAACGCCCTTTTGGCTGGCACCCGCCGGTGCTTCCCGGGAAGCCGCCAATGGCCCCTGAGGAATTTGACGCGATCGTCATCGGTGCGGGGATGGGCGGGCTGACGGCTGCGGCGCTCTTGGCGCAGCGTGGTCTGAAGATGCTGGTGGTCGAACAGGCCCACTACGTGGGCGGCTTTTGCGCCAACTTTCGCCGCATGCACCGCAAGTATGTCTTTGACATGGGAGTACATGCCATCAGCGGCCTGGGCCCGCGCGGCCCTGTGCGCTGGCTGCTGCGTCAACTGGGCATCGAGTCGCACTTGGAATTTGCGCGCATGTCCCAGGAATACATCCTGGGTGATCTACACCTGCGCGTACCTCACGACGCCGACGCGCTCGCGGCGGAATTGGCCGCTCTCTTTCCGGACGAACGGGAGCAGATTGGCGAGTTCTTTACCGAAATGTATCACGTCTATCGGGAACTCTATGCAGATATGGAGAAGACGGGCGGTGCGCCGCGTCCACCGACCGATCCTGATGCGATGCTGCGCTATCCGCTCACGCATCCGCATCTCTTTCGCTGGATGGAGCGAACGTACTTCGAAATGCTCGATACCTACTTTAGCGATGGGCGCCTCAAGGAATTGTTGTGCACGCTAACGTCATACCTGACTGACAAACCCGAGACGCTGACCGTAATGCAGATGGCACCTATCTTCGGCTACTACTTCGATGGTGGTTTTTATCCGAAGGGCGGCTCGGGACAACTGTCACAGGCACTCGCGGAGACGATCCAGGCGCACGGCGGTTCTATCCTCCTGCGTAAGAAGGTGACCAAGATTCTGGTGAAGGATGGCACGGCTTACGGGATTCAACTCGCGGACGGAAGCACGTTTCGCGCCCATGTCATTGTCTCGAACGCCGATGCCCGCGCCACATTCGGCGAACTGGTTGGGCTGGAGCATCTACCCACAAAATACGCCAAGCGGGTACAGGATCTGCAGCCCACCACTTCGATCTTTGCTGTCTTTCTCGCGCTTGACTACGATCCCCCAATTGCACCTATTACCATGTATCGCCCGTCAAATAGAATAGGGCTAGGTCTTGCCGTCCCATCAAAAGTGGAGCCATCCCTTGCACCGCCCGGGCATCACGTACTGACGGTGATGACCTTGCTTCCTCAGTCGGAAGCGGCCACATGGGATCGCACTGACTCCAATTACAAAGCACGCAAGGCGGCTTTTGCGGATGAAATCATTCGTCAGGCTGAAACGCTGCTACCTGGCTTGCGCGATCATATCATCACGCGCGATGCCGCCACGCCTGCAACGGTGGCGCGCTACACCGGGCATCCTTCTGGAGCGATTTACGGCTCGGCGCTTGGCAACGAGCGCTTGCCGCAGCAAACGCCAGTTCGCCATCTCTATCTTGTAGGTGCCAGTGCCTGGCCGGGCAGTGGTGTGGAAGCGGTGGTCATCTCGGGTATCGTGGCTGCTAATATGATTTGTCATGAGAGTCAGAGATAGAGATGTGACATGCGGCGTATAACCAGCGCGTGCACCTGACGCCGCCTCCGCTGCGCTCCGGCGGCGCAGGTGAAGCGCAGGCCGTTAGCCGCCTTCTTGCTAAATGGCTTCAAAGCCTTTCCGTTGTTGGGGTATAATTAAGTTGCATTGAGTTCGGCAAATGAATGATGGAGTAAAAGCTATGACTCTCGACGAGAAGATTTACCAGTACGTCCAAAAACTTCCCCGTTCGTTTCAGGAAGAGTTATTTGATTTTGTTCAGTACTTACTTATGAAGGCTGAACAGCAGGAAAAACGGGATTGGACTTCCTTATCGTTGTCCTCGGCAATGCGAGATATGGAAGACGAACCAGATTTGTATAGTCTCTCAGATATACGGGTGAGTTTTGCATGAAAAAAGCGGGGCAAGTTGTTGTCTTTCGGTTTCCTCAAACCGACCTTGAAGAAGGTAAATTGCGCCCTGCTCTTTTGCTGGGAAAATTGCCTGGCGAGTGTGATGACTGGCTGATTTGCATGATTTCTTCACAAACTCGCCAATATGTTGCGGGGTTTGATGAGATTGTCAAAGAAGGTGATGAAGATTTTGAGCAGAGCGGGTTGAAAGTCGCAAGCGTTATTCGAGCTGGACGGTTAGCGGTTGTTGCTGGAGAAATTCTTCTCGGCGCAATTGGTGAAATTTCTCAAGAACGTCTATATCGTGTGAAGCGGAACTTGTCGAACTGGTTGTCTGAAAAATAAAGCGGCGGCTAACACGCGCATCCACCTGACGGCTTCGCCTCGCTGCGCTCGGCTCGCCGCAGGTGATGCGCGGGACGTTAGGCGACTCAGCAAAATCCGGGTCTATGGAGGGTAGGATGGCTACAGTAGCACAGATGACAAAAGATGAGCTTCGAGAAATGATCGAAACGATTGTTGAGCAAAAGCTGCTCGAGTTGCTTGGTGATCCCGATGAGGGTTTACCCATTCGAAAAGCTATCCGTGACAGGCTGCTCCGTCAAAAGGAAGCGGTAGCTGGTGGTGAACGCGGGGAGCCGTTTGAAGAAGTGACTCGGCGCCTTGGTTTAGAGTAATGGCCAAGTATCGCGTCCGCATCCTGGAAGCAGCATCTCGGGATCTAGAGCGATTAGACAAGCCCACAGGGCGTCGCATCGTTCAGCGCATCAACTGGCTGGCTGCGAACCTGGATGCGATTCGCCTTGAGGCATTGACCGGTGACCTTGTGGGATTCTACAAGCTCCGTGTAGGTGATTATCGTGTCATTTATGAAGTGCTTTGGGATGAAGAGGCCATAGTGATTCACGCGATCGGTCACCGCCGAGAGATTTATCGAAGACGATGAGAAAGTGCAGACGTCATGCCGCCTAACACCCGCTGCAGCCGACCCGCTTATCGGCGGGCGGCTGAGCTTTTTCGTTGGGCGGCTAGCGAAAGGAGTGCGCAATGAACATCGGAATCCTCGGCACAGGCATGGTCGGACAAACAATCGGCTCGATGCTCATTCAGCTTGGGCACGAAGTGCGCATGGGCTCCCGTACGGTGGACAATGAGAAAGCCGCTCAATGGGTAGCGGCCAATGGCCCGCGAGCATCGCAAGGGACCTTTGCCGACGCCGCCAAGTTCGGGGAGCTTCTGTTCAATTGCACCTCTGGAGTCGCTTCCCTGCAGGCGCTAGAGCGGGCTGGTGCAGCGAACCTCAAAGGGAAAATTGTGATTGATGTGGCGAACCCGCTGGACTTTTCTCGTGGCATGCCACCCTCGTTGGCGGTCTGCAACACGGATTCGCTGGGCGAGCAGATTCAGCGGGCGTTTCCCGAAGCCAGGGTCGTCAAGACACTGAATACCGTAACCTGCACGGTGATGGTGAACCCCGCGCTCGTGGCAGGCGCGCAGGATATGTTCATCTGTGGGAATGACCCCGAAGCGAAGGCAGTAGTCGTGCGCATCCTGAAGGAGTGGTTCGGCTGGGAATCGGTGATCGACCTTGGTGACCTCAGCGCCGCCCGAGCGATGGAGATGATGTTGCCTATGTGGATCAGGCTTTGGGGGGTGTTACAGACACCGATATTCGGGTTCAAGATTGCTAGGTAGATCAATGTGCAGTCCAGATGTTGCCATATCTTCACCGCTCAACACGCGCTTGCACCTGACGCCGCTCCGCTGCGCTTCGCGGCGCAGGTGATACGCCAGCCATTAGCCGGACGGGAGGTAACCGTTTGTCCTTCGAGTTAAAGGTGCTTGGCCCTGGTGATCGTACGGTTCTTGAACACATTGCCCAGGGCGTTTTCGATGACCCCTCCACTAACCAGCAGTAGCGGAGTTCCTTTCGGACCCGCATCATCACATCGTAGTGGCTGTTAATGAAGGGGGGGTGGTGGGCTTTGCATCGGCAGTACATTATCTTCATCCCGATAAGCCCAGCCCCGAAATGTGGATCAACGAGGTCGGGGTTTCACCGGAGTACCAGGGACGTGGCCTTGCCAAGGCCATTCTCGACGCCCTATTCGGGGTCGCAAGGGGATTGGGATGCCGTGAGGCATGGGTGCTGATGGAATGTGACAACACAGCGGCGATACGTCTGTGCCAATCCCAGAGTGGCACCGAAGCGGACGATGCCCCCATTATGTTTACGTTTCGCCTAGACCTCACCTGAGCTTGTGGCCTGGTTCGGCTAACACGCGCCTGCCCCTGATGCCGGCCTATCGGCAGGCTGTTCATATGCAAGAGGTGACCCAACGGCCGCCACAGGTGAGGCGCTAGCCGTTGGGCGGCACCCAAGGGGCGGGGTTCACTGACCTTTGCACAGACTTGTAATAACAGTGGCCAGCGGTCAGCTTCAGGCTGACCGCTAATAGAACAGCGGCCTGACGCGCGGCCAGGCGTGGAGGGTGAAGGCCGCCGCCGCCATCGCCTCCGCCAGACGCCCCAGCAGCAGGATGGGCATGGGCGCCCCCAGCGCCCCGCCCAGGCCCGCCAGGAGCACGCCCAGGTTGAGCAGGCCCAGGGCAACCCAGGCAGGCCGCTCGTCGCCCCGCTCCGGGCCTTGGGGGAAGCGCGGCAGAATCCAGAAGGCCACCCCCATGGCCAACTGCACCGTCCAGCCGAAGAGCACAAATTCCACATGCGCCGGCAGCAGGCGCCACAGCGCCGGATGCAGGGGCACCCCCTTATGAAACAGCAGCAAGGCGCCGAAGCTGAACCCCACCAGCAGGTAAATCAGCGCAGCGCGCACGCACCAGACACTGAGACGCGGCATAGCGAATACCGACCGAGGTTAATCCGTGCTCTGCCCCCCGTCTTCCGTCATTTCTTCACCCGCCCCCAGGTATTGGCCACGAAGGCCAGCCCGGCGAGCCACTGCGCTACAGCGGACACCGCCAGCAGCCCGCCCCAGCCCGCCTCAGGCCAGGTGGCGTTGAGCGGCTCGCCCAGCGCGCGCAAGACCAGCCCAACGTTGAGCAAGATATAGGTGGCCCAGCCCAGCGCCTCACTCCCGCGCGGCTTTTCCCGCGAATATTTGGGGAACATCCAGTAGATCACGCCGAAGATGAGTTGGGTTACCCAGCCCAGCATGAAGGTATGGAAATACACCGGCCCCAGGGAGGCGACAGGCACGGCCAGGCCCAGCCCCGATTGGGCCATCAGGACGACGCCGAGCACCAGCGCAGCAATCAGGTAGATCAGCGAGGTTTTAACGAACCAGCGTGTCAGAGGAGGCATGGCGACTGCTTTGGATAGCGCGCACTGTGTTCGCCAGAAACACCACAAGCGCCAACGCGTTGAGCAGCCCACCCCACTGGCGCACCCCGACCCACCCCCCCAGGTCGCCGATGACGCGCAGGACGAGCGAGGCGTGGAGCAAAGCCAGATGACCATAGAATGTGGGCCAGAAGGCCACCTGGCGCCCGGACAACGCCGGCAGGATAATAGGCGCGTGCCCGAAGATCAGGGCGAACACAAAGCCCAGGAAAACCGTGTGGACCAGCGCATCGTACAACGGGCCGGCTGTGGCCCCGGCGAAGATCAGCCAGAGCAGGCCGCCGACCCCCAACCAACCATAGCCGGAGAGCAGGCTGAGGGCGATAAAACGCGTCAGCCCGGGCTGACGCACCGTGCGGCGGGCGATGTCATAGCGCCCCAGCCACAGCGCCAGCGCGATCAGCGCGACCCCGCTCAGGCCCATCCCCAGCCTGAGCGCCAGGATGGAGAGGAGCAGGCCGATCAGGAGAAGGGCGAGGGCTGCGACGAAGGCGACCTGCGCAAAGCGCGGCGGGCGCAACAGGCGGCCCAGTTCCAGCCGCTCCCCGGCGATGGTCAGCACGACGAAACCCACCCACCAGGCCACCACATTGGGGATGGGCCGCCCGGCCAGCCACAGGCCATTGCCCACAAACCAGGCCAGCGCACCCAACCCCATCGTAGCGCTAAACAGCGCAGGCGGCCAGCGGACGATCACGGCAAAGATGGCCACCAGGCCCAGGCTGCCCAGGGTGATGAACAGCGGGCCGAGAGCGCCGGGGATGCCGATCAGCGTCGCCAGCGCGCCCAACGCCGTGAGCGCGGGCGCCAGGTAGGGCCAGCGGCGGCCCAGCGCCACAGCCCGTTCCAGCGCGATCAGCGTCCCCAGCACGCCGCCGACCATCAGCGGGCCATGCGCGGCAGGCAGGCTGGCCAGCAAGGGCGGCCAGCCCCAACCCAGGCGCACCAGCCCGGCCCATAGCCCCGCCAACAGCACCAGGGCAACGCTGGCGATCAGCAGGAAACGGCTACGCAACGGGGTCACCGCCACTTTTGCCAATACGCACCCGCCACACTTCCGGCCCTTGCTCCAGGTAGTCCCAGGCGAACTCCCCTTCACGTTCAAACTTAAATTGGTAATAAAGTGGCCTGGGATCGTGGTCGTTGACCAGGATGAAGGCCTCGCCCGGCTGCAAGCCTTCAAACGTCTGGAAGATCAGGGGGTGCCGCTGCGGCGGCGGAACCGAGCGCACATCTAATGTCGTCTTGACGTTCATCAAAGCTCCCCCTCCAGCGCAATGGTGTGCTCCAGTTCGCTGAAGAACTGGTCCAGGTCCAGGCCGTAGATCGCGGCCACATCGGCCAGCGTCTCAAAAGGCGCCATGGCACAGCCCACGCACAGCATGCGGTGGCGGAAGAACACCGGCATTGTCTGCGGCCAGCGGCTCAGCACCTCGGCCACCCTCAGGTCAGGCGCAAGCTGTCGGGATGCCATTTCAGCCCACTCAGGTTGCAAAACACCATCCTCAAGTTTACACGCAGTGGTAAGGCCAGTCTTTGCGATGGAGCAAACAATATCATGCGGAACGTAGGGGCGCATGGCCGTGCGCCCCCTACCCCCCACCCTCCCCCTCCCCCACAGAGGGGGGAGGGGCAGAGAGGGGTGACATGCCCCCCACCCCGACCCTCCCCCTGGATGGGGGAGAGTGAGGGAGGGGGCGAGCCTGGTTGCGCTCAGGGTGATATTTTATAGGTTCTCAGTCCAGGTCCTCGGCGATGCGCACCAGGCCGTGCGGGAAGCGGATCAGCACCCGTTCGCGCCCGGCCTCCACCAGGCCCTGCTGTTCCCAGCGGCTGAGGACACGGCTCACTGTAAATAGCGTTGTGCCGGTCATCTCCGCCAGGTCCTGGCGCGACAAAGGCAGGTCAATCCATACGCCGTTCTCCACCTTGCGCCCTGCCTGCCGCGCCAGGCGCAGCAGCGTCCGGGCCACGCGCCGCTCCACGCGTTCGGTGGCCAGTTCGCGCACGCGGTCTTGCAGTTCCTGAACGCGCCCGGCCAGCAGGCGCAGCGCGTTGAGGGCCAGGCGGGGAGTGCGTTCCATCAGCCCCGCCATGCCCTCCCCGTCCCAGGCCAGCGCCTGGCAGTCCTCCAGCGCCTGGGCCGAGACCGGATAGGTGGCGTCACCCAGGACAGCGATGCCACCGAACATCTCGCCGGGGTGGACCAGATGCAGGATGACCTGATCGCCTTCGGGGGTCACCTGGGTCAACCTGACACGCCCCGCCGTGAGCACATACAGCGCGCTGGCGGGGTCGCCCTGCTGGAAGAAGAACGCCTCGCGCCTGACCTGACGGCGCCGGGCAGCCTGAAGTGCCGCCTGGTGCTCTGCAAGGCTCAGGCCCTGAAACAGAGGCGCTTCAGCCAGCCAGCTCAGCGCCTCCTCTGGCCGCCGTTCCTCGTCCGTCGTCCGTCGTCCCATCAGGGCGTAGGCAAGAGGAAGCGGAAGGTGCTCCCCACCCCCGGCTCACTATCCACCCAGATGTGCCCCCCGTGCAGTTCCACCAGGTGCTTCACAATCGCCAGGCCCAAGCCTGTGCCGGGGATGCGCTGCACCACCGGGTCATTCCCCCGGTAGAAGCGTTCAAAGATGTGCGGCAGGTCTTCGCGGGAGATGCCGATGCCCGTGTCTATCACGCTAACTTCCACCGCCCCTTCCAGCGCCCGCGCCCGGATGAGGATCTGGCCGCCCACCGGCGTGTAGTTGTAGGCGTTGTCCACCAGGTTCATGAGGATCTGCGTCACCCGTGTCTCGTCGGCCAAAACCGGCGGCAGGTCCGGGGCCACCTCCACCCCGATCCAGATGATCTTGCCCTCCTGGGCTTTGCGCCCGTTAACCAGGGCGATCACCCGGCGGATGATCGGCTCCAGGTTCAGCGGCATCAAGGACAGGCCGATGCGCCCGCTCTCGATCCGCGACAGGTCCAGCAGGTCATGGACGAGCAGGGTAAGCCGGTCGGCGTTGCTCTGGATGATGCTGAGGAACCTGCGTTGCTGCTCGCTCACCGACCCGGCGGCGCCCATGAGCAACAGTTCCGCGTAGCCTTTGATCGCCGTCAGCGGCGTGCGCAGTTCGTGCGACACCGTAGAGACGAAGTCGCTCTTCAGCCGGTCCACCTCCACCTCTTTGGAGATGTCGCGGAACACCGAGACCGAGCCGATGAACTCCTCGCCCATGAACACCGGCGCCAGATGCACACTGACGGTGCGCCCTTCAATGTCCAGCCGTTCGGCCAGGAAGGTGCCCTCGTGGCGCGGTGCCGCCTCCCGTGCCCACTGATAGATCGCCTCGGTCCATGAGCGCGCCCCGCCGCCAAACAGCCCCAGGAACTCATCGGTGGAGTGGCCCAGCATGTGCCCACGGCTCAGGCCCAGAATGCGCTCCGCCGCCGCGTTGAACAGGGTGATCCGTCCATGCGCATCGGCCACCATAACCCCATCGGCAATCGCCTCCAGGATGGCGCGGTTCTTGGCCGCCTCCATGTGCTGCTCGCGCAGCATCTGGCCCAGCCGTTCGGCCTGGTCACGGATCAGGCGGTAGAGTTCTGCGTTGTTGATGGCGGTGGCCACCTGGTTGGCAGCGGCCCGCACCAGACGCAGGTCATCGGCGCTGAACGCGCCCGCTTCGCTGTGCAGCAGGACAAGCGCCCCCAGCACATCGCCGGTGGCGATGAGGGGCACGGCCATGGCTGAGCGATAAGGTGGCCTCCGGCCCTCCGGCAGCCAGCGCGGCGCCTGGGCGAGATCGGGTACGACGATGGCCTGGCGTTGCTCCATCGCCCAGTTGACCAGGAGTTGGCTGTATTCCATCGCCCAGGGGCCGCTGCCTATGGCCCACTGCCCGCCCTCCCTGGCCGGGTCGCTCAGGAAGATACCCCCCTGTTGCGCCTTGACAGCCGCGTTCACCAGGTTCAGGGTGCGGTTAAGCACCAGGTCCAGGTCCAGGCTGACGGACAGTTCGGAGGTGATGCGCAGCAGCGTTTCCAGCCGGGCGTGCTCCTGGGTCAGGGCGCGGTTGGCTTCGCCCAGTTCGTTCATGCGGCTCTCGGCGATGCGTTCCAGCGCCTGGGTGCGCCGGGCGGTGTCGGCCACCAGGGCCACCTGCGCGGCCAGGGCCTCGGCGTAACCGATCAGGCTGGCATCAAAAGCGTGGGGGTGGGGACTGTGCAGGTGGAGCACGCCGATGGCCCGTGCGCCGCTCAGCAAGGGGACGATCAGCGCAGAGCGCACCCCGGCATGGACCGGCGCATCCTGCTTGCCCGTCCCCTCCAGGTCGGCGATCAGCCGCGTTTCTCCGCTGGTGAGGACCTCCACCTCCAGGGGATCAGAAGCCTCTCCCTCCTGCCGTATGTGAGGGGAGAGGGGGCAACCGCGAACGATGCGCTGGAAGAGCGTATCGCCATCGGGGATCAGGTATAAGTGACCGCA
>Ga0101943_1001847_pt1 | contig 15618 bp, 9 predicted proteins | sample DewCreD2012metaG_5_FD_75244 | JGI IMG/M metagenome (GOLD analysis project Ga0101943, IMG submission 75244) | Hot spring sediment bacterial and archeal communities from British Columbia, Canada, to study Microbial Dark Matter (Phase II) - Dewar... ... | reverse complement strand
CTCGCCGGGCTGATTGGCTGGTGGCTGTTGTACAATCTGGCGGCGGCGCCGTTACTCTTCGCGATTAACCGCTTCCGCATCCCGCTGCTACCGTTTCTGTTTGTTCTGGCGATGTTTACGCTGGCGGCCATCCTCCACCGGCGCACGTGGCCGGTGAACCGGCGGGGGGCAGGCTACGCAACGCTGGCCGGGCTGGTGTGGCTGATTGCCGCCACTCCCTACGCCTATCTTGAACCACGACCCGCCGGTGCGCCATCACAATGGGCATCCTACTTTGGCCCCTACCCGTCGGCGATAGCCGCAGCGCAGATCGCCTGGCAGAGTCGGGCGCAGTACGCTGCCGTAGAACGGTTAGCCGCCGCCGTGGCCGCCGACGATCTGACAGCGTGGGCGCAGGCGCTCGCCGATCCAGATTTGCCGGCTTACGCACGCGCTGTCGGCGAACCGTTACTGGCTGCCCGGCAGGGGCAGCCGGCTGTCGGACTGGAACTGCTGGCCCGTCAGCAACCGCTCTACCCATGGCAGACCGCCGTGATCCGCGGCGAATTGCTGCGGCAGATGGGTGATCTGAATGGGGCGCGCCAATCGCTTGGGCAAACCCTGGTTGACGATTGGAACCCGACGGGCTGGGCATGGCAGTGGCTCAAACCGCCCCGCCTCCCCGGTGACCGGATCGATCTGGCCGACGATAACGATCTCGGTTATATCGATGGATTTTACCTCGGCGAGTTTGATCCGGTTCTCGGCGCGACTGTGCGTTGGGCAGGGGAGAGGGCCGCTTTGCGCTTTCCGGCAGCCGCGACGGGCAACAATCGGCAGCTCTGTCTCCGCGCAGCGGCTAACTGGCCAGCCGATCTGACACCACCAGCGATTACGGTCTGGCTCGATGGTACTGAGGTGGGGAAGTTTCAACCTGAACGTCAGTTACAGGAGTTCTGTCTTGCATTGCCGGCCCGTTCGCCGGGAAGCGATTACATCATCACCCTGCACGGCCCCGGCTTCATTCCTGACGCGCTCGACCTGGTGCGCAGGCAAGGGCCACAGGTCGGTCAGGTGCGGATTCTGGCGTTTCAGCTGGATTGGGCAGAGGTGAGATGAGACTGTGCAGAAACCCGGTTGTGATTAACCGGTACCATGACTATGAATACCGATCAACGAACCGCGCAACGTAACTGGTGGATCGCCGTCGCCGCGCTGACGATACTGGCGCTGATCTTGCGGCTTCAGGTCTGGCGCTGGCGCGAGTTCTATCCGCTGGGAGGCGACGAAACCGAATATCTGGCCCAGGCAATTACCCTCTTGCAGGAACGACGTTACGTTGAGCTGCGGCTGATGCGGCCACCGCTCTACCCGATCTTTCTGGCGACGGCGATTGTGCTGGTGGACTCGCTGGTGCAGAATCTGCGGCTGGTGCAGGCGATTATCAGTACATTGACGGTACCACTGATAGCCCTGCTCACCCGAACGCTGGCCAGCCGCAGTGCGCCGCAGGCCGCACCCGCTTTTGCCAGCCGCGCCGGATTGCTGGCCGGGCTGCTGACGGCGTGTAACTATACGCTGGCCGCTAACGCGACCGAATTACTGACCGAGACCCTCTTTCTGGCCGGGCTAAGCCTGTTGTTCTGGTTGATTCTGATACCGCAGCTATCGCGGCGGCTCGCTCTGGTTGCCGGGATGATCTGCGGAGCGCTGTGTCTGATCCGCTCGGTGGCGTTGCCCCTACTCCCGCTGACGATAGGCTGGTGGCTGATAGACGGCTGGGTACGCGGGCAACACCGGCAACGGTTACAGCAGGCTGTGATCTTTGGGCTGGGATGTGCGCTTGTAGTGGGGCCATGGACGATCCGCAACACCCTGACCTACGGCGGGGTGATTCTGATCGATACCACCGGCGCCGAGAATCTATGGCTCGACAACGACCCCGCCGGTCGCGAAGCGGTGAAAGCTCAGCTTTACGCTCTGGGTGAAGACCGGTTATTACGGCAGCGATTGGCTACCGAACGCGGTATTGCGGTGATCCTGGCCGACCCGGCCCGGTTTCTGGCAAAGATGGCTCGTGAGCTGCGCCTCTTCTTTGCCCTCGAACACGCCGATGATATGCGGGCCAGACCGGCGATCTGGGTCTCGCCAGGCGAAGTCGCGGCCCGCCTGATCCTGGGAGATGGGGTGTGGCTGATCATCCTCATCGGCGGTAGCTTTGGTCTGTTCCAGCGCTGGCACACGGCAGCGCAGACAACACCGCAGCGTCCGGCGACCTTCTTGCGCGCCCTGACGAGTCCGGCCTGGTTGTTGGGCGCGTGGGCCGCGTATGTCCTCTTCACCACGCTCATCTTTCATGTCGAACTGCGGTATCGTCTCCCCCTTTACCCGGTCTTGCTCGCCTACACCGGCATGGCTGGTGCGGCGTGGTTGACGGGGCTGTACAAAACTATTCCCCGCCAACCACAAACCCTGCTTATCCCGCTCCTGGCCATGCTGATCACGCTCTGGCACGCCCCGTACCCGCTGCTAGCCTGGCAACTGGCCGGCAAACATCTGGCGCTGTGGCGTGCCGAACAGGCATTGGCCGCCGGTGATCCGGCAACGGCAACCACGGCTGCGTACCAGGCGCTGGCGGGTGACGATCAATCGGTGCTGGCGCGGGTCGCGCTGGCCAGAGCCGCTCTGCTGAGCGATGATGAGGAAGCGGCGTTGCGCTGGCTGGAGGAAGCGATCACGATCCTGCCCGCCCACCCTTACCCGCATCTGCTGCGCGGCGACGTGTTGCGCCGGCGGGGGGAGCTGGAGGCTGCGCGGCGTGAATTGAGTGATTTTGCGTCCGGGTCGCGTGAAGACCTCGCCACCTGGCTTTGGGAGCGCTCGGTTACGCCACCGCCAACGACACTCGTCGTCGGCGATAGTCTGGCGCTCGGTTTCATTCGCGGCATGCACCAGACCGATCCCGGCGAACAGGAATGGCGCTGGACGACCGGATGGGCACAGCTACGTCTGAGCACACCGGCCAACGCTCAGCAGATCAGGCTGACAGTACGTAGTGGCCGGCCTGATCGAAGCGCCGTCACCATCTGGGTAACGATTGCCGACGGCCAGCCGCAGCCTTTCACGATTGGTGCCGACCGGCAAACCATCGCCATCCCATTACCGGCAACGCTCCGCGCAGAAGAGCTGGTGATCTCGATCACGACACCTACCTTTTGGCCGCGGCAATACGATCCGGCCAGCGCCGATGGTCGCCGGCTAGGGGTGCAACTAGGCTTTGTGGAGGTACGATGAAGCGCGAGGCGTGGTGGCTGATCGCAATCCTGACCATAGCGGCCTTGATCCGATTGGCACTCTGGCTGCAACCGCTGCATCTGCCGGCAAACGACGAGGTCGAGTATCTCACGGTGGCGCGTGACCTGTTGGCCGGGAGGGGATGGAGCTTCTACGAACGCTACCACTGGCTGCGGGCACCGCTCTATCCGCTCTGGCTAGCCGGATCACTCTGGCTCAGTGGTGGTAATGTCTGGCTGGCAGCGCTGCCCAACATTGCCCTCAGCGTACTCAACGTCTACCTGATCTACCTGCTCTCGCAGGCGATAGCCGATGGCGCCGGGCCGTGGGTGCATCGCCTGGCCGCCGGCGGAGCCGCCATTCTGCTCACCAACGCAACCTTTGCCTCGCTCTATATGAGCGAAACCCTCTTCACCACGCTATTCTGTGCGGCGTGGTGGCTACTGCTGGTATGGCGGCGACGCGGTGCCCAATGGCGCGACTGGCGTCTGTTTCTTGCCGGTGGCCTGTGGGGGCTGGCGCTCTTGACCCGCTCGATGCCGCTGTACTTTACGCTGCTGGTGAGCGGCTGGATTGCGGTCGTTGCTGCCGGCAACTGGTCACAATTGCTACGGCGACCAACGCCGGTGCTTGCCGGGCTGATCTTCGCCACCAGTGCGGTGATCGTTGTGGCACCGTGGACAATCCGCAACTGTCTGAGCTATCGCAGTTGTATTCTGATCGAAACCGGCCTGTCGTACAATCTCTGGGCATTCAACGAACCACGCGAAGATATGGCAACCATCTTTCGCGTGCTGGAAAACATTCCCGATCCGGCCGAGCGAGCGGCATACGCGACGGCGCGTGGGCTGGAGCGGCTGCGCGAAGACCCGGCGATTATGCTGCGCAAACTCTGGCCGAACTGGCTGGCAATCTGGCGGGTGAAGGCGATCCAGGATCGCTTTCTGCTGGAAGATTACCGGGCCGATCCACCGCCGTTGCTCTTTCTATCTGCCCTTATCTTCGACGATCTGTTATACGGCCTGATTGCCGTGGGCGGGATAGCCGGTCTGGTGTATGGGGCACTGCACCGACGGGCGCCGGCAGTGCTGGTCGGCTTATGGCTGATCTACTTCATCGCTGTATCGCTGGTGACCCACGGCGAAGGGCGTTATCGCCACTTCATCTTCTTCGCCCTCATCCCCTATGCGGCACGGGCGTGGCTGGCACTCCCGCACTGGTATCGGCTCAACCAGCCAGCCCTGCGCACAGCGTTGCTGATCAGCGGGGGTGTCGGTCTTTCGATCCTGATCGCCTACCAGTGGGAATACGCCATCCAGGGCGGTGTCCGCAGCTTCTGGCGGCTCAGCGGCGACCTTGCCCGCGTTACCGGCAACCTGCCGCAAGCCGCTGCTGCGTACCGGCAGGCACTGGCCGCACAACCCACGCCTGACGGGTATCTCGTGCTGGGGGATGTGCTACGTATCCAGGGCGACAATGAAGGTGCGTTGAATGCCTACCGCGCCGCCCAACGCCTCAATATCCTCTACCCACCGACGTACATCCGGCTTGGCGATCTGTTGCGGGCAACCGGCAATCTCGACGAAGCCCGTCAGGCGTATCGCCCGCAGTACGTGAGTGAGCAGACGCTGATCGATCTGGCCTGGCGCGACACGCGACCATTGCCGACACCGGTGATTGATGTGGGTGATGGTCTTGATTTTGGTTATCTTGTCGGCTTCTATCCCGCCGAGACCCTGGCCGGTGCCCGCAGTCGCTGGACGGGGCCGGTGGCGAGGATTCGCATCCCGGCCACCGGTCAGGTGGTACGGTTGCGCGTGGCAGCATTACGCCCCGACGCGCCGGTTACTGTGCAGTTCTGTAGCGACAATCGCTGTCATCCGTTCCAGCTTGACACCAACTGGCGCTGGTTGACGGTGCGCCTACCGGCGCCGGCGGAGTCGACTACCCTGCGCGATATTGAGTTGCGGGTGGAGTCCTGGTCTGCGCCGGATGGGCGTGAGCTGGGGATTGTGGTGGATCGGGTTGAGGTGCGGTGAGGGGGGAGGGGCGTGCTCCGTATGGCGTTCGCTCACCGCAATCCCGGCCCCTCACCTCACCCCCCACTCCAGCCCGCACCCGCTGGGGGCGGGAGAACACCCTGGAGCGTGCCCACTCCCCACTCCCCACTCCCCACTCCCCACTCCCGCACCCAACCCCGTCCGCCCCCAAAACCGTGGTACCATACATAATGAAGCTATTGGCGTAACGGTAGTGCCCAATCAGTCGCTTACTCAACTGCGCAGATGTATATACAACTCGTCTGGTTCAAGCGTGATCTCCGCCTTCACGACCATCCGGCTCTAAGCGCCGCCGCTGCCCGTGGCCCGGTGCTCCCGCTCTACATCGTCGAACCATCGCTCATCCACGCACCCGATTTCGCGGCCCGACACTGGACATTCATTCGCGGGTGTCTGGTTGAACTGCGAGCAAACCTGGCCCGCCTTGGTCAGCCGCTGGTGGTGCGGGTTGGCGAGGCGGTTGAGGTGCTTGATCACCTGGTCAGCACCTGGCCGATTGAAGCGATCTGGGCGCACGAGGAGACCGGTAATCTGCTCAGTTATGCCCGCGACCGGGCAGTCCGGCGTTGGGCCCGCGCACGTGGGATTCCGTTTCACGAGCTGCCGCAGAACGGGGTAGTGCGTCGGTTGCCGTCGCGTGATGAGTGGCAGGCCCGCTGGGAAGAGCGCATGGCAGCCGCGCAGGCCCAGCCTCCATCGGCCTTACCGCCACTCGCCATTGATCCGGGAACCATTCCTACTGCCGACGAACTCTCGTTGCCGCCCGACACGCTCAGCGAGCATCAGCCGGCGGGAGAGACTGCGGCCCTACAGACGCTCACCGACTTTATCCACCGGCGCAGTCAACAATACCATCGCGCCCTCGCCAGTCCGCTAACCGCCTGGGAAGGCTGTTCCCGCCTGAGTGCTTATCTGGCCTGGGGAGCACTGTCCATTCGTACCGTCGTCCAGGCGACCCGCCACCGGATTTCTGAACTCGCGTTTGATCCGTCACCGGCGACCCGGGGCTGGGTGCGGGCGCTGAATGCCTTTGAGTCACGGCTGCACTGGCACTGCCATTTCATTCAGAAGCTGGAAGACGAGCCGGAGATCGAAGTCCGCAATCTGGTGCGGGCTTACGACGGTATGCGCGAAGAAAACCACCGCCCTGATCTGCTCGTGGCCTGGGCCAGTGGCCGCACCGGCTACCCATTCGTCGACGCCTGTATGCGTGCGCTCACCGCGACCGGCTGGCTCAATTTTCGGATGCGGGCCATGCTGGTCAGCTTTGTGGCCTACGACCTGTGGCAGCACTGGCGCGAACCGGCGCTGATTCTGGCCCGCCGCTGGATCGACTACGAACCGGGCATTCACTACAGCCAGATGCAGATGCAGGCGGGTACTTCGGGCAACCGCACCATTCGCATCTACAACCCCGTCAAACAGGGCATCGATCACGACCCCGAAGGCATCTTTATCCGCCGCTGGGTGCCCGAACTGGCGCACGTCCCCACGCCCTACATCCACACCCCCTGGTTGCTCGACCGTCACGGACAAGAGCGGGCCGGCTGTCGGATCGGGCGCGACTACCCGGCGCCAATTGTCGATCACGAGGCTGCCTACCGACGCGCCCGCGCTGCGATTGCCGCCGTGCGTGCCCGACCCGAAACCGCCCAGGAAGCGGCGGCAGTCCATCAACGCCACGGCTCGCGCACCTGGCGCCCGCAGCGCCGCCCGTCCAAAACCGTCTCCAGCCGCCAGCTCAGGCTGGACTTATGAGGTATACCGCACCAAAGCCCAGACAATAGCGCCGGCAGCCACCACGTGCATCAGATTCAACACCATCTGCTCAAGCAGACTGACCGGCAGCGTAAACGGGCCGGCAAACGAAATCACCAGCACCACTGCCGCACAGATGAGAAATATCCGCAGCGGTCGAGCGGTGAAGCGACTGAGCAGGGCCAGCACCAGCGCGGCCCCAATCGCCGGCACCACCGTCGCCGTGATCACCGCGATCACCGGCAACGGCATTAGCTCATTCGTCGGTGGCACCGGTGCCCGAAACTCCAGCCCGGCGGCCCGGGCAGCACCGTAAATAATCAGATTGATAACTACACCAATCACAGCACCAATGATAGTTGCCCGTGGCAGGCGGCGCAGATCGATCTGTCGGTCAAAGCGCTGCATGGCTAACCTCTGGGGAATGATGTTATTCACTTTCGTCACCCATATCATACAGCCTGGGTGTCCATAGTACCACATCAACGCCAGTCCCTGGGCAGAGTGGGACTGGCGGGATCGAGCCGACCTCGTCCGTGGAGCGGGTATGGCGAAACGCCGTTGCACCGTTTCCGGGCAGGGATGACATCAAATCTTGATTGGCAGGTAATGAGCGCGCCGGCGGCGCGCGCTCACAGTGCTGCCGGTGAGGGAGTCGGTGGCGTGCTCGTAGGACACACCGACCCGCCCCTACCCTGCCCTGCACCCGCTGGGGGCGGGAACCGGCGGTGACGGATGGTACAGGTGATGAGCGCGCCGGAGGCGCGCGCTCCCAGTGCTGCCGGTGAGTGAGGCGGCGGCGTGCTCCCAGGGCATACCGACCCGCCCCCGCTGGGGGCGGGAAGCGGCGGTGTCGGATGGTACAGGTGATGAGCGCGCCGGAGGCGCGCGCTCCCAGCGCTGCCGGTGAGTGAGCGGGAGGTATGCGCTCGCAAGGCGCAGACCCGCCCCCGCCCAGTCCTGCCCCCCGCTAGGGGCGAGAACCGGCGGCGCCGGATGGTTCCCGCGGTCGCGGGATGGTGCAGGTGATGAGCGCGCCTCCGGCGCGCGCTCCCAGCGCTACCGGTGAGTGAGCTGAATGCTCGTACTCGCAGGGTATGCAGACACGCCCCTACCCTGCCCTGCACCCGCTGGGGGCAGGAACCGGCGGCGCCGAATGGCGCAGGTGGGGAGCGCGCCGGAGGCGCACGCTCCCAGTGCTGCCGGGCGGCGCCGAATGGCACAGGTGGGGAGCGCGCCGGAGGCGCACGCTCCCAGTGCTGCCGGTGAGTGAGTCGGCGGCGTGCTCGCAGGGTATGCAGACCCGCCCCTACCCTGCCCTGCACCCGCTGGGGGCAGGAACCGGCGGCGCCGAATGGCGCAGGTGGGGAGCGCGCCGGAGGCGCGCGCTCCCAGCGCTGCCGGTGAGGGAGGCGGCGGCGTGCTCGCAAGACATACCGACCCGCCCCCACCCTCACCCGCCCCCGCTGGGGGCGGGAACCGGCGGTGCCGGATGGCGCAGGTGATGAGCGCGCCGGAGGCGCGCGCTCCCAGTGCTGCCGGTGAGGGAGCGGGAGGTATGTGCTCGCAAGACATACCGACCCGCCCCCACCCTACCCCGCCCCCGCTGGAGGCGGGAACCGGCGGTGCCGGATGGTTCTCGCAGCGATCATTACCGTTCGGCAATGTGTTTTGCGGAGCATCTTGCTTCGTCCACGCTTGCGTGTATCGGTCAATCCGAGAGCAACAGAGTCGCCCTGGACAAGCCCTCTCCCGATTTGCAGGGCAGTGGGTGCAGGTACTGGCTTGATTTGGGCGCGGCAGAGATGGACGCGAATGTATCTTGTCAATCCGGCAAGAAGATGATCCGTAGCGTTGGGAGAGAAGGCGTCGCTGGTAACGCATACGATGCCGGGCAAGTCGGTGTGAGTCAGAGTGTAAGTCTATGTCCATCTGGTGAGGTTTTTGTTTATAATGTATGCGTATATTTCCAGAGCACAGCGAGCAACGTATGCGATTATTTTTGCGCCTTCTTCTGACGGTTACTCTCTTTGGCATGACCGGTCTCGTTGTGCTGCCGACCATCTCCCTCTCGGCACCGGCAGGGCCATTCATCCGGTTACGTTCGCGCACCTTTATCCCGCAGCCGGGTTTTCCTGCCGGTGAGCGCAGTCTGGTCAGTGCGGCGGATGGTCGCGAGGCGCCGGAACGGGTTCACGTCTTTGTGCAGTTTGCGCACGTTCCTACCGATGCTGAACGTGATGCTCTGGCTCAAGAGGGTGTCACGCTGCTGGCTTACGTGCCGGATTATGCCTGGTACGCATCCATCCCCACTGCGTGGCTTCAGGCTGCAACCCTGCCGGCGAGCATTCGCGCTATTGCTGCCATTCAGCCCGCCGATAAACTGTCACCACGCCTCAATCGCTATCTCGACCGCCGGCCATTGCCGGTGCTGATCGCAACGTATGCCGATGTTGAACTGTCTGCCATCCGCGACCTCGTTCACCGTCTCGGCGGGAGTGTGGCGAAGATGGTGCCGGAGCGCCAGTATGTGCTTGGGTTTCTGCCTGATGTTGGTGCCCTTACTACCCTGAGCCGAACGGATAGCGTTTTTTGGATCGATGCCTGGCCGGGTCCGTTTGAACCGAAAAATGACGGTGGGCGGAGGGCAACCAAAACCGATCAGGTGCATGAACTTGGTTATCACGGCAATCCGGCTTCAGCGCCGGGTAGTATTGTGATCGGCGTTTGGGACTGTGGGTGGGTTGAGAGTAATCATCCCGCTTTCAGTGGCCGGCTTACGATTGGCGATCCCGACTCGTTCACGAATGGATGTGGTGATGTTGCCGGTACAGATTATCACGCCACCCATGTTGCCGGTACTGCTGCCGGTAGCGGCGCCGGTAGTCCGTCAGGTCGCGATCTGCGCGGCCACGCCGATCAGGCAACGGTGTTGTCATACGATGTGTACGATGTAGACCTGGAGGTGGTGCAGGCTATTCAGGACTACGATCTCGATATTTCGCAAAATTCCTGGGGGCCGGACACAGGCGGGATATGTGACCTGACCGTGCTCGGTGTGTATGATGAGATCGCAGCGATGTTTGATGCCCTGGTTCACGGTACATATTCAACTGAGATAACAAAGCAGATCGCCGTCGCTTTTGCCAACGGCAACGAGCAAAGCTACTGCCCGAACGGCTGGCGTACCGGAAGTGGCGGTGCGATGGGCAAGAATGTGATTGCCGTTGGGGCCACCAACTCTGATGACAAGTCTATGACTGACTTTAGCTCATTCGGCCCAACCGAGGATGGTCGAGTCAACCCGACAGTCGTTGCTCCGGGGTGTGAAGCTGGTGGCGAAGGAGCGATCTGGTCAACGTTGCCCGGTCCGACTTACGGCGCGAATGGCTGGTGCGGCACCTCGATGGCAACGCCGGCAGTATCAGGCATTCTCGGCTTGATGCTGGAAGCGTACAATCTGACGTATAACAGCGATCCACTCCCGGCAACTCTGCGCGCAGTCCTGGTGCATACTGCCGAAGATTTGGGCAATCCCGGCCCGGACTACCAGTTCGGTTACGGTCACGTGGATGCCCTGGCGGCTATCAACCTTATCACTGCAACTACCGGCCCGGCTGCGTCGCGGTATATCACGACCAACACTATCACAAATGGGCAAACGCACGAATACACCATTACCCATGCCGGCGGGCCACTGACATGCACCCTGGCCTGGGATGACGTTCCAGCTACTCTTGCCGCCAGCCAGACCCTCATCAACAACCTCGATTTGCTCCTGATCGGCCCGGATACCGGCTCGTACCTGCCCTGGGTGCTCGATAAGAACAATCCGGCCACGCCAGCTACGCAGGGCGTCAACAACGTTGATACTATCGAACAGGTACGGATTGCCGATGCTGCCGCCGGCGAATGGACGGTACAGGTCGTGGGGATCAATATTCCGCAAGGTCCACAATCATACGCCCTGATATGTCCGTTTAGCGTTCCACCAGAACCTGAGACGTTTAGTGTGCACGTGCCGGTGGTGAGTCGGTAGCGTGGAGGTGTGGATGGAAGGGGGGAGGATGGATACAAGTTTATTCGTACACAGACCTGCTCCATGCCCCCTGTAGGGGCACGGCATGCCCGGCTGCCCGGTCATATCTTCTTCGACGCCGCGACCTGCTCCATGCCCCCTGTAGGGGCACGGCATGCCGTGCCCCTACACACTGATCAGACAATCACAGCCATTACCCCGCCATAATTTTGGTATCATATTTCCCACGTGTAAACGTCATACCTATCCCGTTGTATCTGACAACACACATCAAAGACATCTCGTCCGCGATGTAGCAGGGGAGAAAGCAACCCATGACCCAACTCGACATTACTACCCTGGAAACCTGGCTGTGGGAAGCGGCCTGTACCATCCGCGGGCCGGTAGACGCACCGAAATTCAAGGATTACATCCTGCCGCTCTTCTTTCTCAAACGCCTTTCGGATGTTTTTGAGGACGAGATGAGCCGCCTGGCTACTGAATACGGTAGCTTGCAGGTGGCAGAATATATTGTCAACGAAGAGCGTGAACGTGGCATCATTGCCGCCGGGCGTGGTTCGGTGCATTTCTACATCCCCGACAACGCACGCTGGCCGACCATCCGTACCCATAGCAGAGCTGGTTTGGGCCAGTTTCTCACTGACGCAGTGCGCAGCGTGGCGCGGGAACATCCGACCCTTTCCGGTGTGATTGACGTGGTAGACTTCAACGCTACCACTGCCGGGCAGCGCATCATTTCCGATGATCATCTCGCCGCCCTGGTTGACGTACTTTCGCGCTACCGCCTCGGACAGCACGATGCCGAACCGGATATCCTGGGCCGGGCCTACGAATACCTGCTGCGCAAGTTCGCCGAGGGTCAGGGCCAAAGCGCAGGTGAGTTCTATACCCCACGCGAAGTAGCCATACTGATGGCGCATCTGCTCGACCCACAGCCCGGCATGACCGTCTATGACCCAACCTGCGGTTCCGGCGGTTTGCTGATCAAGTGCCACCTGCGCCTGCTGGAAACCCACGGTGTGCAGGCAAATGGACAGCGCAAACTACCTTCGCAGTATGCCCCGCTGCGCCTCTACGGTCAGGAAATTAACTCATCCACGTTTGCGATGGCTCGCATGAATGCCGTCATTCACAACATGGAGGCCGAAATTCGTCTGGGTGATACCATGCGCCATCCGGCCTTCAAAGACAGCACTGGCCGCTTACAGACCTTTGACCTGGTGGTGGCCAATCCGATGTGGAATCAAAAATTTGCTCCTGAACTGTATGAACACGATCCCTTCGAGCGCTTTACCCGTGGTGTACCACCATCCTCCAGCGCCGATTGGGGCTGGTTACAACACATGCTGGCTTCGTTGAACGAGCGTGGGCGCATGGCCGTCGTACTCGATACCGGTGCCGTTAGTCGCGGCAGCGGCAATCAAGGCTCGCATCGTGAACGCGACATTCGCAAAGCCTTTGTGGATGCCGACCTGATTGAGACGGTGGTGCTCCTGCCGGAGAACCTCTTCTACAATACCACTGCGCCGGGGATCATCCTGGTGGTCAACCGTCGCAAACGTCGCCCCGGTGAGATTCTGCTTATCAACGCTTCCAAATTGTTCGCCAAGGGCCGGCCCAAGAATTACCTGACCGATGAGCAGATTGTGGCAATCGCGGAGATATACCATACGTGGGGGGCAACGCATGCGTCGCCCCAAGCGTCGCCCCTACACGCCATCATCTCCAACGAAGAAGCCGCCCGCAACGACTACAACCTTTCGCCCAGCCGCTACGTAGCGCTGAACGGCGAGGATGACGTGCTGCCGCTGGAGGAAGCGATGGTGCTGCTCAACGAGGCCGAGGAGGAGCGCGCACGGGCCGACCGGCAACTGGATGATGTGCTAAAAATGCTCAACCTGGGAGGTCTGAATGCCCACGGTTGACCAGGCCGAAGGCCAGAGACTGGAATACAAACGCGAGTGGACCGACCGCGCCCTGGAAGATCTGGCGGCTTTCGCCAACACGGACGGCGGAACCCTGCTCATCGGCATTCGGGATGATGGCGAGGTGGTCGGCACGAAGGCTGATGATCGGGAACTCCAGCGCATTGCGAATCTGATCGCTGCTCACCTGGGCATCACACCGAAGATCGAGGTTGTCAACCTGGAAGGATCCCCGATCGTCAAGATTGCTGTAGAACCCGCGGCGCACCCGGTAGCCTACGGCGGCCGTTACCTTCGGCGCGTGGGAGTCACCAACCGGGATTTCGCCCTGGGGGAGCTGGCCCGCCACATCCTGGCGCGCTCCGGCCGCGACTGGGATGGGCTGCCCGGCGAGTGGAGCGTCGGTGAAGTGGATGGGGAAGCCATCGCCCATTTCGCCCGCCTGGCCCGCAACCGCCTGCCCCACGTTGACCCTGCTCAACCGGAACGGGTGCTGGAAAACCTCGGCCTGGTCCACGCGGGAAAGCTCAACAACGCGGGGATTCTGCTGTTTGCCAGGCGTCCGCAGCGCCTCTTTCCCCTGGCGCAGGTGCGGATCGGCATCTTTCGGGGGAGCCACATCCTGGACAGCCACGATTTTCAGGGCACGCTGTGGCAACAACTGGACGGCGCGATGGAACGCTTCCGCCAGGTGCTCAAGGTGCGCTTCGACATCCGGGTAGAAGAGCCTTCGCTGGAGGGGCTGCAACGCCGGGAGGTCTGGGAATACCCGCTGGAAGCCCTGCGCGAGGCGGTGGCAAATGCCCTCATCCACCGCGACTACACCTATCCGGCAGACATCCAGATTCGGCTGGAGGAAGACCACCTGGAAGTGTGGAGTCCGGGCGAACTGCCGCCCCCGCTCACGCCGCAGGCGCTCTACGGCCCGCACGCCTCCGTGTTGCGCAATCCGCTCATCGCCCAGGCCTTCTACTTTGCCGGCATCATTGAGCGCTGGGGGAGCGGCACGACGCGCATCGTGGACCTCTGCCGGGGGCAGGACCTGCCGGAACCGGAATTCACGCATTGGCAAGGGGGCGTGCGGGTCATCTTACGGAAAGACCCTTACACGCCGGAACGGTTGCGAGCGATGGGCTTGAACGAGCGGCAGATCAAGGCGGTGATGTATGTGAAGGAGCAGGGGGCACTTTCGAACCGTGACTACAGGCGACTGGCAGGCGTCTCTGACGAGACGGCGCGGCAGGAGTTGACGCTTCTGGTCACACAAGGGCTATTGGAAATCCAGGGAAAAGGTAGAGCGACCCATTATGTGCTTGCTAAATCTGGTGATTAGTTGGCGATTACCTGGCGATTTTGGCGATTATTTGGCGATGAAAAAGGAGAAGGCATGATGTCTGACCGCTGGATGAGGACAAACGAGGAAGCTCTCCTGCCCCCCGGCTACCACCTGACCAAACTCGGCCCCCTGCCGGAGGAGTGGCGGGTGGTGCGGTTGGGGGAGGTGGCACTAATCAAGACTGGCCCCTTTGGAAGCGAGCTTAAAAAGGATGATCTTGTGAAATCTGGTTATAAAGTTTATGAGCAGGAAAACATCTTACGAAGGGATTTCAGTATCGGCAATGATTATATTAGTCCCGATAGATACGAACAACTAAGTAGTTTTGCTCTTGAGCCTGGGGATGTTCTTGTTAGTCGAGTCGGATCATTTGGGAAAGCCGCCATTTTTCCTTTTCATGCTGAAGCTGGCATTATTGATTCTCGTGTCCTGAGAGTTAGGATTCACAAAAATTCCGAACTTCTTCCTAGTTTCCTGACTCTTACATTTGAAACATCGCATCTTCAAACGCAGGTCTCACAAAGTGCAAGAGGAGTAACACTTAAAGGATTGAATGCATCTATCTTAGCAGGTCTTACCATCCCCCTCCCCCCTCTTCCTGAACAACGCGCCATTGCCCACGTCCTGCGGACAGTGCAGCAGGCCAAAGAAGCCACGGAGCGGGTCATTGCCGCAGCGCGGGAGCTGAAAAAGAGCCTGATGCGCCACCTCTTCACCTACGGCCCCGTCCCGGTTGGGGGGCGGATGTGGGGGCAACGCCCGGTGGGGGGGACGGCGGTAGGGGCGACGCCGGGTGGGACAACGCCGGTGGGGGCGACACCGGTGGGGGCGACGCCGGTGGGGGCGACGCCGGTAGGGACGACGCCGGTGGGGGCGACGCTGGTGGGGACAACGCCGGTAGGGGCGACGCCGGTAGGGACAACGCCGGTAGGGGCGACGCCGGTGGGGGCGACGCCGGTGGGGGCGACGCCGGTAGGGGCGACGCATGCGTCGCCCCTGGAGTTTGGCTGTTTCGTGGACGCAGGAGGGATGACGAGAGTCGGGAGCAGATGCTGGTGACTCTCGGTTGCGTGCTGATGGATGGGTCATTTGGGGGGTAGAAGGCTGCTAGACCCCCCTACGCCCTGGCCGCCGCGCGTGCGGCGTTGGTCAGGGCGATGATCGTGTGCTCTTTGTTCAGCCAATCGTCCGTGGACGTCGTCCAAAGCGACCGACATGCCGCCGTGC
>Ga0101943_1001843_pt1 | contig 15637 bp, 16 predicted proteins | sample DewCreD2012metaG_5_FD_75244 | JGI IMG/M metagenome (GOLD analysis project Ga0101943, IMG submission 75244) | Hot spring sediment bacterial and archeal communities from British Columbia, Canada, to study Microbial Dark Matter (Phase II) - Dewar... ... | reverse complement strand
TGCTGCTCGCCGCCTACCACGAGATCGAGCCCGAGGTGCAGCGCGGGCGCGCCGTTCCCTACCGGCAGGTGCTCGCCGAGTCGCTCGAGCGCGTGGCGCACCGCGAGGGGCTCGAGCTCGCGGAGGAGGACCGGGAGGCGCTCGCGGCCTCGCTGCCCTCCTGGCCCCCGTTCCCCGAGGTCCCCGCCGCCCTCGCCGAGCTCCGTCGCCGCGGGTGGCGCCTCGCGATCCTGTCGAACACCGACCCCGACCTGCTCGACGCCTCGCTCGAGCAGATCGGCGTGCCGGTGGACCTGCGCATCACCGCGGCGGAGGCCGGCTCGTACAAGCCGGCGCCGGGCCACTTCGAGCGCTTCTTCGAGCGCTCCGGGGCCGAACGCGAGCGCCACGTCCACGTCGCGGCCTCGCTGTTCCACGACATCGAGCCGTGCGCGCGGCTCGGCCTGCGGGCGGTGTGGATCAACCGGCTCGGCGAGTCGAGCGACCTCCCGCGGGCGGCGGAGCTCGCCGACCTGTCCGAGCTCCCCGACGTGCTCGACCGGCTGGTGGAGGGCTGATGGACCGGGAGAGGATCGAGCAGGCCGTCCGGATGATCATCGAGGCGATCGGCGACGACCCCGAGCGCGAGGGCGTCCAGGACACCCCGGCCCGCGTGGCCGAGATGTACGAGGAGATCTTCGCCGGGATCGGGCGGGACCCGCGGGAGCTCATCACCGTCGTGCGCGGCGCCGAGCACGACGAGATGATCATGGTCAAGGACATCCCCCTGTACTCGGTGTGCGAGCACCACCTCCTGCCCTGGGTGGGCAAGGCGCACGTCGCCTACATCCCGAGCAAGGACGGGCGGATCACCGGCCTGTCGAAGATCGCCCGGGTGGTGGACCTGTGCGCGAAGCGCCTCCAGGTGCAGGAGCGGCTAACGACCGAGATCGCCGACGCGATCGAGTCCGCCCTCGAGCCGCGCGGCGTGTTCGTCGTCATCGAGGCCGAGCACCTGTGCATGACCATGCGCGGCATCCGCAAGCCGGGTTCGCGGACCGTGACCTCGGCCGTGCGCGGCCTGTTCCGCTCCGACGCTCGCACGCGGCAGGAGGCGATGAACCTCATCGGGGCGCCGTAGGTCACCCGGCCCACTTGACCGCCGGGGTACGATGCGAGGCGGCCGAGAGGAGCGACCTTCGTTGCGGGTGCGTGGAAGCCGCGCCCGCGGACGCTTCCGATGCGCGAGCCGGGTCCCGGACCGCGCGCCCCTCGGGTGAACTGGGCGTCCGAGGGTCCGCGTCGGGGCCCGGCCGCGCCGGCCGCGTAGTCCGCGCCGGCCGCGCAGCCCGCGCCGGCCACGCGGGCGCGACGACCGCACCCCGCGCCGAGCGCGTCGGCGCCCGCCGCCCCGCGGCTACGATGTGCCTGATGAGCGGAGGGCTCGCCTGGCACGCGAAGGACCGGGTGCTCGATCCGGCCGACCACACCCTCGTGATGGGGATCTTGAACGTCACGCCCGACTCGTTCTCCGACGGCGGCCGCTACCTCGACCCCGATGCCGCCGTCGCCCACGCCGTGCGGATGGTCGAGGAGGGGGCGGACGTCATCGACGTCGGCGGGGAGTCGACCCGGCCGGGCTCGGACCCGATCTCGGTCGAGGAGGAGCGCGCGCGGGTGCTCCCGGTGATCGAGCGGCTCGCCGCGGCGAGGCCGGACGTCGCGATCTCGGTCGACACCCGCAAGCCCGAGGTCGCCGAGGCGGCGCTCGCGGCCGGGGCGTGCATCGTGAACGACGTCTCGGCCGGGCGCGCCGAGGGGATGTTCGAGGTCGTCCGCGCCGCCGGCGCCGGCATGGTGCTCATGCACATGCTCGGCGAGCCGAAGACCATGCAGGAGGCGCCCCACTACGAGGACGTCGTCGGCGAGGTCGCGGCGTTCCTCCGCGAGCGCCTGGAGGCGGCCACGGCCGCCGGGATCGAGCCGGAGGCGCTCGTCGTGGACCCGGGGATCGGGTTCGGCAAGACGCTCGAGCACAACCTGCTCCTGCTGCGGCACCTGGAGGCGCTCACCGAGCTCGGCCGCCCGGTGCTCGTGGGGCCCTCGCGCAAGCGCTTCATCGGCGCCATCCTCGGCCTGCCGGAGGCGGAGCGGGACGAGGGCACCCTCGGGGCCGTCGCGTGGGCCGCGGCGCACGGGGCGAGCGCGGTGCGGGTGCACGACGTCCGCGGCACCGTGCGGGCGCTCCGGGTGCTCGACGCGATCGCGCGGGTCGAGCGGTGAACGAGGTCCGGCGCCTGCGGATCTCGGCGGGCGAGATCGCCTTCCGCGAGCTCGGCGACCCCGAGGCCCCCGCCGTCGTGCTCATCCACGGGTTCCCGACCTGCGCGCACCTGTGGCGGCACCTCGCGCCGATGCTCGCGCCCACGGTGCGGGTGCTCGTCCCGGACCTGATCGGGGCCGGCGATTCGGACAAGCCCGAGGACGCCCCGCTCGGACTGCCCGAGCAGGCGGGGTACCTGGGCGAGTGGCTCGACGCGCTCGGCGTGGACCGGGTCGCCGCGGTGGGACACGGGATCGGCGGCGGCATCGCGCAGCTGCTCGCGCTGCGGGGCAGGGCGACGGCGATGGCGCTCATGGACGCCGCCGCGTTCGACGCCTGGCCGAGCGAGGTGACCCGGGAGGCGCAGGCCCACGCGCCGGCCGAGGACCCCGCGCTCGCCGCGGCCGCCATCCGCACGGCGCTCGAGCTCGGCACGAGGCGGCGCGGCCGTCGGACGGACGAGGACCTCGAGGGGTACGTGCGACCCTTCACCGGCACGGAGGGCGCCCGGGCGTTGTCGCGCTGGCTGCTCGCGCTCGACGGCCGCGGGCTGCCGGACGAGGAGACGCTCGGGCGCCTGGAGATCCCCACGCTCGTCCTGTGGGGGGAGGACGACCCGTTCTTCCCGGCGACCCTGGCCGAGCGCCTGGGCGAGGCGCTGCCGATGGCCTCGGTCGCGCTCCTGCCCGGCTGCGGCCACTTCCCGCCGGAGGAGGCCCCCGAGACGATCGGGCCGCTCGTCGCCGAGTACCTGCGCTCGCGGTACCTCGGTCGCCCGCACACGCACGAGGCGGGGCCGGTGCGGGTCGAGCTCGGCCGCCGGCCCCCGGAGGAGGCTCGCGGATGAGCGTGCGGCTGTTCCTGACCGGGATCGAGGCGGTCGGCCGCCACGGTGCGAACCCCGGCGAGAAGGACGCGCCGCAGCCGTTCGTCGTCGACCTCGAGGTCGAGGTCGCGGCCGAGCGGGACGAGCTCGGCGCGACCGCCGACTACCGGGCGCTCGTCCGGACCGTGCGCGAGACGGTCGAGGAGACCTCCTTCGACCTGCTCGAGAGCCTCGCGCTCGCCGTCGCCCGGGCGGTCGCCGCGCACGAGGGCGTCCTGCGCGCCACCGCGATCGTGCACAAGCCGGCGGCGGCCCGGTCCAACCGCATCCAGGGGGTCGCGGCGGCCGCCACCGCCGAGGGCTGATCGTGGCGGTCCGCTGCTACCTCGGCCTCGGCGCCAACCTCGGGGACCGGCTCGCGAACCTGCGACGTGCGGTCGAGCTCCTCACCGCCGAGCCCGGGGTCCGCGTCCTGCGCTCGAGCCGGATCTACGAGACCGAGCCCGTGGGCGGGCCCGAGCAGCCGCCGTACCTGAACGCCGTCGTCGAGATCGCGACCGAGCGCTCCCCCCGCGAGCTCCTCGACCTCTGCGGGCGGATCGAGGCCGAGCTCGGCCGCGTGCGCGCCGAGCGATGGGGCCCGCGTCCGATCGACCTCGACATCCTCACCTACGACGAGGAGGAGATCCGCGAGCCGGACCTCGTCGTGCCCCACCCGCGGATGCACGAGCGCGGGTTCGTGCTCGCCCCCCTCGCCGAGCTCGACCGCGACCCGCCGCTGCCGGGTGGCCGCCGGCTCGCCGGGCTCCGCCTGCCGCCCGGTGCGGTCACGGGCGTGCGGGTGCTCGCGCCGCCCCTCGTCTGAGGCGGGATACTTCGGCCATGGAGGTCGCCGTGATCGGGGCCGGGCGCGTCGGGACGGCGATGGCGGTGCTGCTCGCCCGCGCCGGGCACCGGATCCGGGCCGTGGCCGGGGGCGAGGCCACGCGCGAGCGCGCCGCCCGGTTCCTCCCGGGCGTGCCGGTGCTGCCGCCCGAGCAGGCCGCGGAAGGGGCCGAGCTCGTCCTGCTCGGCACCCCCGACGCCGCGATCGAGCCCGTGTGCACCTCGCTCGCGCGGGCCGGCGCGCTCGAGCCGGGGCGGGCGGTGGCGCACCTGTCGGGCGCGACCGGCCTGTCGGCCCTCGGCGCGGCCGAGGCGGCCGGCGCGACGGTCCTCTCGGTCCACCCGCTCCAGACCTGCCCCGACGTGGAGGCGGCCGTGGCCCGGATCCCCGGCGCGGCGATCGCGGTGACGGCCCGCACGCCCGAGGGGTACGCGCTCGGCGAGCGGCTCGCGCTCGACGTCGGCGGCCGGCCGTTCCCGCTCGAGGATGCGCGGAAGCCCGTGTACCACGCCGCCGCGGTCTTCGCCTCGAACTACCTCGTGACGCTCACGGCGCTCGCGGCCGAGCTCGAGGCCGCCGCGGGGGTGCCGGACCCGATGGCCGCCCTCGAGCCGCTGCAGCGGGCGACGCTCGAGAACGTCCTCGCGCGCGGGCCGCAGGCCGCGCTCACCGGACCGGCGGTGCGCGGGGACGCCGTCACCGTCGAGACGAACCTGCGCGGCCTGGCCGAGCACGCCCCCTGGGCCGTGCCCGCGTACGTCGCGCTCGCCGAGCTCGCGCTGCGCCTGGCGGCCGACGCGGGCCGGCTCGCGCCCGAGGGCCGCGCCGCCGTCGAGGAGGTGCTCGCGCGGTGGAGGTGATCCGCGCCAGCGCCGAGCTCCGCGCCGCGTGCGACCGGCGCCGCGCCGAGGGCTGCTCGGTCGGGTTCGTGCCGACGATGGGGGCGTTCCACGAGGGCCACCGGTCCCTGCTGCGCCGGGCCAGGGCCGAGTGCGACCTCGCGGTCTGCTCGATCTTCGTGAACCCGACGCAGTTCGACGACCCGGCGGACCTCGCGGCCTACCCCCGCGACGAGGAGGCCGACCTGCGGGAGGCGGAGGCGCTCGGGATCGACCTCGCCTTCGTGCCGAGCGTCGAGGAGATGTACCCGGCAGGCGCGCCCGAGGTGACCGTCGATCCCGGCCCGCTCGGCGAGCGCCTGGAGGGGGCCGCCCGTCCGGGGCACTTCCGCGGGGTGGCCACGGTGGTCGCCAAGCTCTTCCACGCCGTCGGCCCCTGCCGTGCGTACTTCGGCGAGAAGGACGCCCAGCAGCTCGCCGTGATCCGGCGCATGGTGCGGGACCTCTCCTTCCCCGTCGAGGTCGTGCCGTGCCCCACGGTCCGCGAGCCCGACGGCCTCGCGATGAGCTCGCGGAACCGGCGCCTCACCCCCGAGCAGCGCGAGGCGGCGACGTGCCTGTTCCTCGCGCTCGCCGAGGCGGCCGAGCTCGCCCGGGCCGGCGAGCGCGATGCCGCGAAGCTGGTCGCGGTCATGGCCCGCGAGATCGGCGCCACGCCGCAGGCGCGCATGGACTACGTCGCGGTCGTGGACGAGGAGACCTTCGAGGAGGTCCGCGAGATCCGGGGGCCGGCGCGCGCGCTCGTCGCCGCCCGCTTCGGCGAGGTCCGGCTCATCGACAACCTCCTCCTGCCCACCTGATCCCGCCGGAACCGCGTTCACCGTTCGGCCGGTCTCCCCTCCTGTATGGCGAGGGTGGATGACGCGGCGGCGGATGATGCGGGTCGACGGGGCGAGCTCGAGCGGCTGTATCGCGAGCAGGGCGACCGGATGTGGCGCTCGATCCTCGCGTACGCCGGCGATCCCGAGGTGGCGAGCGACGCCGTGGCCGAGGCCTTCGCGCAGGCGCTCCGGCGCGGCGAGGGGATCCGGGACCCCGAGCGCTGGCTCTGGCGCGCGGCGTTCAGGATCGCCGGCGGCGAGCTGGCCCGGCGGGGGCGCCGACCGGGTCCGGAGCTCGCCGATGCGACGTACGAGCTCGAGGAGCCGGCGGTGGAGCTGGTGAGGGCCCTCGCCCGGCTGCCGCGGTCGCAGCGGATCGCGGTGGTGCTCCACCACGCGGCCGGCTACCCGGTGAGGGAGATCGCCGGGATCATCGGTACGACGCCGGGGGCCGTGAAGGTCCATCTCCTGCGCGCTCGGCGTCGCCTCCGCGAGCTGCTGGAGGATCCCCGTGCCTGACCTGGACGAGCGCTTCCGCGCGCTCGCACGGACGCGACCCCCCGACCTGTGGCCCGACATCGAGCACCGGTTGACCGAGACCCCCGTGGCTCCCGAGCCACCCGCCGGACGCCGGCTCGTCGCGGCTGCCGTCGCGCTCGCTGTGGCCGCCGCGGGCTTCGCCTTCGCGGCTCGGGCGCTGTGGACCGCGCCGAAGCAGGATCGCGGCGCGACCACACCCATCGGGGCGAAGGCGAACGGCGCCATCTACTTCCGCGTCGGCGGCGGTGACGGACCGAGCTGGATCGAGGCGATCGAGCCGGACGGATCCGGCCGAAGGGTGGTCTTCGACCGGGACAGCCCGATCTCGCAGATCGCCTGGTCGCCGGACGGGTCGCGGATCGCCTACCAGAACCGGTTCGTGTCGGAGCGGGGGATCTACGTCGCGAACGCCGACGGCAGCGACCCCGTCCGCCTCACGGACGGGGTCAACGACTCGTGGCCCTCGTGGTCGCCGGACGGCTCGAGGATCGTGTTCGCGAGCACCCGGTACGACCCGTCGATCGGCCTCTGCGAGCCGGCCGGGGCGGACTTCCTGTGTCCGACGGACCTCTACGTGATGAACGCCGACGGGTCCGGCCTGGAGCGACTCACGGCGGATCCGGCCCCGGAGTACCAACCCGTGTGGTCGCCGGACGGGCGCAGCATCGCGTTCGTGCGGGCCGTGCAGCACGGAACGCGCGACGAGACCTTCAACGCCACCGCGATCTTCGCGATGGACCCATCAGGTGGGGACGTGCGCCAGGTCTCGAGCGGTGAGGGCGGGAGCGACTTCTCCCCCAGCTGGTCCTCGGATGGGACCCGGCTGGTCTTCGCGGCGATCCGGAACGAGGACCGGGGGATCTGGGTCGTGGGCGCCGACGGGTCGGGGGAGCGCCTGCTCATGCCCCCCGATGCATACCTCGGCGATCCTGAGTGGTCGCCGGACGGGCGCCTCATCGCGTTCGTCCGGGACGATGCCGGGTCGGGCCTGAACGCGCTGTGGGTGGTGAACGCGGACGGCACGGATCGTCGCCAGCTCGCCGACGCCCCTGGGTACGGTGTTGCCGGGGACATCGCGTGGCGACCGGCGCCCATCGGCTCCTCGCCTGTGCCGTCGCCGGCCGAACCCGCCGCGGTCGATGTCGAGGTGTCCACGACCGAGGGCGTGGCCGAGTTCCCGAGCGCGGTGGCGGTGGGCGAGGGCGGCGTGTGGGTCACGGCGCCGAACCAGGACGACTCGGGCGGGGGCGAGGTGATCCGGCTCGACCCGTTCACCGGCGAGATCGTGGCCAGGATCCCCATCCGCGCGGCGCCCGGGTGGGAGTTCGGCGGCGCCGGGCTGACCGTCGCGGACGGCGGCGTCTGGACGCTCGGCGTCGTTCGGGCCGAGGACGGCGGCTGCTGCGACGGTCTGGTCACGAGGGTGGATCCCGCGACGAACGCCGTCACCGACGAGCTCAGGGTGCCCGGTAACACCGGAGGGGACCTCTGGGTGGACGAGGGCACGGTCTTCGTCCTCGGCTTCGAGGCCAAGGGCCCCGGTCTCGAGCTCGTGAGGGTGGACGCGGCGACGCACGAGACCTCCTGGCGGGTCCCCGTGCCCGTGCAGTGGTCGCAGACCGTGTTCGTGGCCGGTGGCTCGGTGTGGGTCGCCGGTACGGCTCCCGATGCCCGTGGACCGATCGAGGTGACCACCCTGTACCGGTTCGACCCTGCGACGGGTACGCTCCTCGGCCACGTCGAGCACCCTGCATCCCAGTTCACGCTCGTCGTACACGGTGACGCGGTCTGGCTCCGCGCGGTGGATGGGGCGCAGCGGTTCGACGCCCTCTCCGGGCGGGTCGTGGGCGAGCCGGTCGGGCCCGGGCCCGGCTGCTGCACGGGTCCGTTCGTGTCCGACGGGGCGGGCGGCGTGTGGGTCGTCTCCTCCCCGGGGACCGGGATCGAGCGCTCGATCTGGCACATCGACGCGACCGGGGAGGTCGTCGCCATGGGCACGATCGAGGATCGTGACACGTTCGAGCAGATGCTCGGCCAGTCCTACGCGTTCGACCCGGAGACGCAGACGATCTGGGTTGGGCACTATCAAGACTCCGTCGCGCAGGTACGGCTCGCGACGACCGCGCCCTGAGCGCGCGGCGGGGGTACGATCGTCCCGCCGAGAGGAGGTCCGTCTGCGCCGTCGGGTCGCGTCCGTGGTGGTGCTCGCCCTCGCGCTCTCGCTCACGCCGACCGTGGGAGCGGACGAGTACGTGCCGTCGGATCCCGTTTACCGTCCCGCGCTCGGGTGGATCTGCTGGCCGCGCCGGGTCCTCGGCGACTTCGACGGGGACGGCGAGCGCGAACCGGCCGTCGTGTGGAACCGCTCGGGACCGCACCGGGTCTGCGATGAGTTCGAGCCCGAGGCGCGGTGGCACGTCACCGTCTGGCTGGGGAACGGCGCGCGGGCCGACCGTCCTCTCCCCTGCGAGGCCGGCCCGACCTTCTGCTGGCCGGAGGCGGGGGACCTGGACGGGGACGGACGCGACGAGCTCGCCGTCCACACCTGCTGCGGCGCGGCCCTCGGCGAGCTCCACGTCTACGGCCTGGCCGGCTCCGAGCTGCGGGCCGCGGTCCTCCTCGGAGCGCCGCCCGCCGGCCTGCGGCCGGGCCCGTTCGTCCTCCGTACGGCCGGAGACTGGGTGACCCGAGACACGTTCGGGTGCCGGCGTCACGGAAGCGGCGTCCTCGTGATCGTGGTCTCGACGGCGAGGAGGCTCGGGGGCTCGGACCGCTGGCGGATCTGGCGCGCGAGGGTGCGCGGCGAGGACGGCGTGTTCCGCGTCGTCGGCTCCCGGCGCTTCCGGGCCGAGCCGAGGGGCGCGTTCCCGAGGGGCCCGCGCGTGGAGGCGTGCTTCGCCACGCCGTGACCCGCCCGGCGAGGATCCGCGCCCGCGTGTCGGGGCCGCCCGCGGTGTGCCACGATGGGCGCCGTGCTGCTCGCGGTGAACGTCGGGAACACGAACACGGGCGTCGGCCTGTTCCGGGGCAAGGAGCTCGCGCACCGGTGGCGGCTGTCCTCCTCGCCCCGGCGGACGGCGGATGAGATCGCCGTGGTCTTCGGAGCGCTCCTGCAGAGCGTCGGCCTGTCCTTCACCCGGGAGATCACCGGGGTCGTCATCGCCTCCGTCGTCCCCGCCGAGACGACCGAGCTGCGCGACATGGTCCACCGCTACTTCGGGTTCGCCCCGATCGTGGTCGAGCCGGGGACGAAGACCGGTCTGCCGATCCTCACCGACAACCCGCGGGAGGTCGGGGCCGACCGGATCGTGAACGCGATCGCCGCCCACCACCGGTTCGGGGGGCCGGTCATCGTGATCGACTTCGGGACCGCGACGACCTACGACGTGGTCTCCGCCAGGGGCGAGTTCCTCGGCGGCGTCATCGCCCCGGGCGTGCAGATCTCCAACGCGGCCCTGTCGGCCTCGACGGCTCGGCTTCCCCAGGTCGAGCTGCAGGCGCCGCGCTCCGTCATCGGCAAGAGCACGGTGGACGCGATCCAGTCGGCCCTCGTCTACGGGACGGCGGCCGAGGCCGACGGCCTCGTCGAGCGCATCCGGGCCGAGCTCGGCGCCGAGGCGCCGGCCGTCGCGACCGGAGGGCTCGCCTGGCTCATCGCGCCCCACTGCCGCACGATCGACCACCACGACGAGTGGCTCACGCTCGAGGGGCTCCGCCTGGTGTTCGAGCGCAACGTCGGGGCCGAGGATGCCTGAGGGCCCGGAGGAGCTCGGCGCGCGCGAGCGCGAGGTCCTGCGCGCGCGCCGCGAGAGCCGCGAGCGCCTCGGGGAGCGCGCCTTCGCCCTGAACCTCGAGCTCGCGATCGGCGCGCGGGAGGCGACGACCTCCGCCGAGATCCGCCGCGAGCACGGCTCGCTCCCGCCCGACCGGCTCACCGAGGTCCGGGCCACCGTCGCCGGGCGGGTCGTGCGCCGGCGGGACTTCGGCGGGCTCGTCTTCCTCGTCCTGCGGGACCGCGAGGGCGACCTGCAGGTCGTGGGCGACCGGGCGGGGCTCGCCGAGGACGACCTCGCGCTGCTCGAGGAGGTCGACCTCGGCGACATCGTGGCGGCGACCGGCCGGGTCGGGACCACCCGCCGGGGTGAGCTCTCGATCTTCGCCGAGCGCGTCGCCATGCTCACGAAGGCCCTCCGGCCGCTGCCGGAGAAGTGGCACGGCCTGCGCGACCCCGACCTCCAGCAGCGGCAGCGGTACCTGCACCTCGCGACCGACCTCGCCTACCGTCGGGTCGTCCACGCTCGGGCGGGGACCCTGCGCGCCTTCCGCCGGGTCCTCGACGCCCGCGGCTTCGTCGAGGTCGAGACGCCGGTGCTCCAGCCCACGGCCGGCGGGGCGATCGCCCGGCCCTTCGTCACGCACCACCGGGCGCTCGGCGTGGACCTGTACCTGCGGATCGCGCTCGAGCTGTACCTGAAGCGCCTGCTCGTCGGCGGGCTCGAGCGCGTGTACGAGATCGGGCGGAACTTCCGCAACGAGGGCATCGACCGGGACCACAACCCGGAGTTCACGATGCTCGAGCTCTACCAGGCCTACGGCGACTACCACACGATGATGGAGGTCGGCCAGGCGCTCATCCAGGAGGCGGCGCGCGAGGTCCGGGGCTCGCTCCGCTTCCCCTACCAGGGGCGCGAGCTCGACCTCGGCGGCGAGTGGCGCCGGATGCCGATGCTCGCGCTCGTCTCCGAGGCCGTCGGGGAGGAGGTCACGCTCGAGCGGGCCGACCTGCCCGAGCTCGCGCGCCGGCACGGGCTCGACGTGCACCCCACCTGGGGCCCGGGCAAGATCGTGCTCGAGCTCTACGAGAAGCTCGTCGAGGAGCACCTGTGGGAGCCGACCTGGGTGCTCGACCTGCCGCGCGAGGTCTCCCCCCTCGCCCGCCCCCACCGCTCGCAGCCGGGCCTCGTCGAGCACGCCGATCTCGTGATCTGCGGGATGGAGATCATCCCGGCGTACTCCGAGCTCTCCGACCCGGACGAGCAGCGCCGCAGCTTCGAGATCCAGGCCGAGGCGCGCGCGAGGGGCGAGGAGGAGACCCACCCGATGGACGAGGACTTCCTCCTCGCGCTCGAGCACGGGATGCCGCCGGCCGGCGGGCTCGGGCTCGGGGTGGACCGGCTGCTGAAGATCCTCGCGGATCAGCCGAGCATCCGCGACGTCATCCTGTTCCCGCACCTGCGCCCCGGCTCCTGAGGCGGAGACATATCGCTGCTCGCTCGGTATGCTTCGATGCGTGCGGACGACGGTTCGCCTGGACGAGGCCCTGCTCGCCGAGGCGAAGGCCCTCGCGGCGAGGACGGGGCGGACGCTCACGCAGGTGATCGAGGACGCCCTGCGCGAGAGCCTCGCGCGGTCGCAGCAGGGGCGGCGCGGCAGGGTGGACCTCCCCGTGGTGCGGGGCGGGCGGCTGCGGCCGGGCGTGAGCTTGGACTCGACCGCGGAGCTGCTCGACCTCATGGAGGCCGATGCAGCTCCCTGACGTCAACGTCCTCCTGTACGCGTTCCGCGAGGCTGCCCCGGATCACGCCCGCTACCGGGGCTGGCTGCTCGAGCTGGTGAACGGGGAGGCGCCGTTCGCCCTCGCGGACCAGGTGCTCACGGGGTTCGTGCGGATCGCGACCCACCCCCGGATCTTCGACCCGCCCGCCGATCTGGAGCAGGCGCTCGCGTTCGTGCGCGCCCTGCGGGACGCTCCGAACGCGGTGCCGGTGGCTCCGGGCCCGCGCTTCTGGGGGCTGTTCGAGCGGCTCTGCCGGGACGGCTCCGCTCGGGGGAACCTCGTCGCCGATGCCGCGCTCGCCGCCCTCGCGATCGAGTCGGGCAGCGAGCTCGTCACGACCGATCGGGACTTCGCCCGCTTCCCCGGCCTGCGCTGGCGCCATCCGCTCCGCTGAGCCCCCCGTCGGCCGCCTCGTGGAGGACGATCACCAGGTCCTCCAGAGCCGAGCCCTTGGCGAGGAAGCCCCTGGCGCCGGCGGCGCGAGCCTCGCGCTCCACGCCGGGGTCGGCGTGGGCGGTCAGGAACACCACGGGGAGGTCCGGGCGGCGGCGGTGGATCTCGCGCATCGCCTCGATCCCGGAGATGTCCGGCATCGACAGGTCCATGATCACGAGGTCGGGCTCGATGACCTGGACCTGCTCGGTCGCCTCCAGGCCCCCGCCGGCCTCGCCGGCGACCTCGATCTCCTCCACCATGCTGAGCGCCGACGTCAGCGCACGCCGGAACGCCGGATGGTCGTCGACGACCAGTACCCGCAACGTCATCCTCTCCTCACGGGGAAGCGGCTCGGGGGGAAGGCACGGTCCTCGGGGAAGCCCCCTCATCTTCGCCGAGCGGTCCCCGCTCGGACAACGCCCCAACCGGGGGAAACTCGTGTGGTCCGTTCGGGCTACACCAGGGACGTTGGGCCTAACCCGGGGTCGGAGCCCTCAGGTCGGCGGGCCCGGCATCCGACGGTACCGGTGTGGGCGTATCCAGGGGCAGGAGCAGGCGGTGGCCGGAACCGAGCGGAACGGGAGGCCGGGGTATACTGAGGCCGTGGGGCGCTTCGGGGGCGCTGGGGTCGACGCCCGGAGCGCCCGATGTGTCTCGGGAGGAGGACGTGGTCCGCTGATCTCCGGGACGGAACGATAGGTGGGGCCTCGGCCCCGGGGGAGTGACATGTTCGAGCGATTCACCGACCGAGCGAGACGGGTCGTGGTCCTCGCCCAGGAAGAGGCGAGGATGCTGAACCACAACTACATCGGCACCGAGCACATCCTGCTCGGCCTCATCCACGAGGGCGAGGGGGTCGCCGCGAAGGCGCTCGAGTCGATGAACATCTCGCTCGAGGCCGTCCGCCAGCAGGTCGAGGAGATCATCGGCCAGGGCCAGGCGGCGCCGACCGGGCACATCCCCTTCACGCCGCGGGCCAAGAAGGTCCTGGAGCTCTCGCTGCGCGAGGCGCTCCAGCTCGGACACAACTACATCGGCACCGAGCACATCCTGCTCGGCCTCATCCGCGAGGGCGAGGGGGTGGCGGCCCAGGTGCTGCAGAAGCTCGGCGCCGACCTGAACCGCGTCCGTCAGACCGTCATCCAGCTCCTGTCCGGCTACACCGGCGGCAAGGGCGAGCCGGCCTCGCCGGAGCAGACCGGCCCGCAGGGTCAGGGCTCGATGGTGCTCGACCAGTTCGGGCGGAACCTCACGCAGCTCGCCCGCGAGGGCAAGCTCGACCCGGTCATCGGCCGCGAGCGCGAGATCGAGCGCGTCATGCAGGTCCTCTCGCGCCGGACGAAGAACAACCCGGTGCTGATCGGCGAGCCCGGCGTCGGCAAGACCGCGATCGTCGAGGGCCTCGCGCAGAACATCGTGAAGGGCGAGGTCCCCGAGACGCTGAAGGGCAAGCAGATCTACACGCTCGACCTCGGCGCGCTCGTCGCCGGCTCGCGGTACCGCGGTGACTTCGAGGAGCGCCTGAAGAAGGTCCTCAAGGAGATCCGCACGCGCGGGGACATCATCCTGTTCATCGACGAGCTGCACACGCTGGTTGGGGCGGGCGCGGCGGAGGGCGCGATCGACGCGTCGAACATGCTGAAGCCGGCGCTCGCGCGGGGCGAGCTCCAGTGCGTGGGCGCGTCCACGCTGAACGAGTACCGGAAGTACATCGAGAAGGACGGCGCGCTCGAGCGGCGCTTCCAGACGGTGATCGTCGATCCGCCGACGGTGGAGGAGACGATCGAGATCCTGCGCGGGCTGCGCAAGCATTACGAAGAGCATCACAAGGTCATCATCCCGGACGAGTCGCTCGTGGCGGCCGCGAAGCTGTCGGAGCGCTACATCACGGACCGGTTCCTGCCGGACAAGGCGATCGATGTGATCGACGAGGCGGGCGCGCGCGCGCGGCTGTCCGCGCAGGTCCCGCCGCCGGAGGTGGCGGAGCTCAAGCAGAAGCTGGAGGAGATCGGCGCGAAGAAGGACGCGGCGATCCGGGACCAGGACTTCGAGCGGGCGGCCGAGCTGCGGGACCAGGAGCGGGAGCTGCAGGCCGAGATCCGGCGCAAGCAGGAGGAGTTGGAGCAGGAGCGGCGCACGCACCGGCCGGTGATCACGGAGGAGGACATCGCCTTCATCGTGAGTCGCTGGACGGGGATCCCGGTGACGCGGCTGAAGGAGGCGGAGACGGAGCGCCTCATGCGCATGGAGGAGGAGCTCCACAAGCGGGTGGTCGGGCAGGACGAGGCGATCGCGGCGATCAGTCGGGCGATCCGCCGCAGCCGTGCCGGGCTAAAGGACCCGCGGCGGCCGATCGGGAGCTTCATCTTCAGCGGCCCGACGGGGGTGGGGAAGACGGAGCTCGCGCGGGCGCTGGCGGAGTTCCTCTTCGCGGACCGGGACGCCCTCATCCGGGTGGACATGAGCGAGTACATGGAGAAGTTCTCCGTCTCGCGGCTCATCGGGGCGCCCCCGGGCTACGTCGGCTACGAGGATTCCGGCACCCTGACGAAGGCGGTGCGGCGCAAGCCGTACTCCGTGGTACTGCTGGACGAGATCGAGAAGGCGCACCCGGACGTCTTCAACATCCTGCTGCAGGTGCTCGACGAGGGGCATCTGACGGACAACTACGGCCGGGTGATCGACTTCAAGAACACGGTCGTGATCATGACGTCGAACCTGGGCGCGCGCGACATTAGCAAGGGGAAGATGCTGGGCTTCCATCCGCGCGACGCGCAGGGGACGTACGAGACGATGCGGCAGAAGGTGCGGGAGGAGATCGAGCGCGCCTTCAACCCGGAGTTCCTGAACCGGGTGGACGACATCATCGTCTTCCATCCGCTCACGCGGGAGCAGATCGGGGAGATCGTCCACATCATGCTGCGCGAGGTGCGGGAGCGGCTGGCGGAGGACGATCTGAAGCTCACGCTCACCGATGCGGCCGTGCGCTTCCTGGTGGACCACGGCTACGACGAGACCTTCGGGGCGCGGCCGCTCCGCCGGGCGATCCAGCGGCACCTCGAGGACCCGCTCTCGGAGAAGATCCTGGCGGGCGAGTTCTCGGCCGGCGACGAGATCCTGGTGGACGTGGGGTCGGAGGGTCAGGCGCTCGAGTTCCGCGTCCTGTCCTCGACGACGACATGAGCGGCTGTCCGGTTCGGGAGGTGGGCGGTCGGCGCATCGGCGCGGGCCCGGGCCGCCGTCGGGCGGAGGCCGGGCCCGCGCCGTCCGTGCGGTGGGGTGCGTGGGGGGCCGCCGCGTGGGCGGCCCTCTTCGCGGCCGGGGTGGGCGGAGCCGCTCCGGTCGCGGTGCGGGCGCAGGCGGCGCCGGGC
>Ga0101943_1001841_pt1 | contig 15651 bp, 13 predicted proteins | sample DewCreD2012metaG_5_FD_75244 | JGI IMG/M metagenome (GOLD analysis project Ga0101943, IMG submission 75244) | Hot spring sediment bacterial and archeal communities from British Columbia, Canada, to study Microbial Dark Matter (Phase II) - Dewar... ... | reverse complement strand
AGTTCGTCCAGCTCTACGCCACCTACTACATGAGCCACCGCGTCACCGCCGACCTCCGCCAGGACCTGTTCGCGCGGATCCAGCGGTGGTCGCTGGCGCGGTTCGCCGCCTGGCAGTCGAGCGACGCCATCGCGCGCAGCCTGCAGGACACGCAGCTGGTCCAGACGGAGCTGTTGGGCGGCGTCGTGGACGCGGCGAGCACGGCGCTCATGCTGGGGGGCATCGTGGCCATGCTCCTGTGGATCGACTGGCAGCTGGCGGCGGTGATCGCCCTGATCATCCCCGCCGTGCTGCTGCTGGCGCGGGCGTTCGGGCGCGAGATCCAGGGCACGGCTACCCGGGCGCAGGAACACGTGGCGGGCCTGGCCGGGCTGATCCGCGAGGCGTTCGTCGGCGCCCGCGTCATCCGGGCATTCGCCAGCGAAGACCGCGAGATCGGCCGCTTCCGTCAGGTGAACGAGCGGACGTTCCGGGCCAACCTCAGGATCGCCCGGATGATCGCGATCCAGGTGCCGGTGACCAGCTTCCTCACGGCGTTGGGCGCCCTGATCGTGCTGTGGGTCGGCGGCCAGCGGGTCACGGCCGGGCACCTGACGGCCGGCGCGCTGGTGGCGTTCTTGGCCTACGTGGCCCTGGCCATCGAGCCGGCGCAGGCGCTGGTGCGACACTACGCCGGCCTGCGCCAGGCGCTGGGGGCCTTCGGGCGTGTCCGCGCGTTGCTGGACGAGCCCGAAGCGCCCGGCGATGCCCCGGGGGCCGTGGCGCTCCCGCCCATCGCCGGCCACGTGCGGTTCGACCGGGTCTCGTTCGCCTACGAGCCGGGACAGTGGGTGCTGCGCGACGTCTCGCTGGAGGCACGGCCGGGCGAGCGCTTGGCGCTGGTGGGGACCAGCGGCGCCGGCAAGACCACGCTGGTCAACCTGCTGGCGCGCTTCTACGATCCCACCACGGGCACCGTGGAGATCGACGGCTACGATCTGCGCCGCGTGAAGGTGCGGTCGTTGCGCCGGCAGATCGGGCTGGTGCCCCAGGAGACGGTGCTCTTCCGGGGGACCGTGCGCGACAACATCGCCTACGCCCGGCCCGACGCCACGCTGGAGGAGGTGACCGCCGCCGCGCGGGCGGCCAACGCCCACGACTTCATCATGGCCCTGCCCCAGGGGTACGACACGGTGCTGGGCGACGACGGGCTGCAGCTGTCGGGGGGCCAGCGCCAGCGGCTGGCCATCGCCCGGGCGCTGCTGAACGACCCCCGCCTGCTGATCCTCGACGAGGCCACGTCGGCGCTGGACAGCGAGTCGGAGGCGCTCATCCAGGAGGCGATGGAGCGCATCGCCCGGGGGCGCACGACGTTCATCATCGCCCACCGGCTTTCCACGGTGCGCACCGCCGACCGCATCGTGGTGCTCGACCAGGGGACGGTGGTCGAAGAGGGGCGCCACGACGAGCTGCTGGCACGCGATGGGATCTACGCCCGGCTGATCCGCCTGCAGATGCTGGACCTTCCTGTCCCGGAGCGCACGGCGGCGCCGTCGTAGCCATGACGGTCACGAGCCCGGTGCAGGCCGCGCGGGCCTCCGTCGAGCCTGCCACCGTGCCGGCCCCGCCGCGGCTGTCGGTGGTCATCCCCGCCCGCAACGCCGGGGCCACGCTGCACCGCGCGGTGCTGGCGCTGCAGGCCCAGGAGGCGGCACCGGGGACGTTCGAGGTCGTCGTCGTCGACGACGGCTCGACGGACGGGTCGTGCGACGCCCTGGAGGGGCTGGCCGGACCGGTGCCCGTACGGGTCGTCCGCCAGCCGCCCCGTGGCCGGGCGGCGGCACGCAACTGCGGCGCCCGGGAGGCCCGCGGGGGCGTGCTGTTGTTCCTCGACGCCGACATGCTGGCCGCCCCCGGACTGGTGCGCGCGCACGTGGCACACCACGCGGCACGCCCGGGACTGGGGGTGCAGGGACGGCTGGCGACGGACCCGGCGAGCCTGACGAACTTCTTCATGCGCGCCACGCACCGCGTGGCCCTGGATACCACGCGCCGCCGCCGCGAGGGCCTCTCCCCCTACCACGTCGTCACCCGCAACTTCTCCATCGATGTGACGGCGTTCCATCGCGCCGGTGGGTTCGACGAGGCGTTCCACGGCTACGGCTGGGAGGACATCGAGCTGGCCTACCGGCTCGTCCGCACCGGAGTGGTGCTGCGCTACGAACCGGCGGCGCTGGCCTACCACCATCACGTCCAGACGCTGCCCGAGCTCTGCGAGAAGATGCGCCAGGCCGGGGAAGGTGCCGTCTACTTCTGGCGCAAGCACGGACGGCCCTGGCAGCTGGGGCTGTTCCTGGAGGTCTTGCCGGTACTGCTGCCGGTCAAGTGGCTCGTCTACCGCAGCGGGCTGATCACGGCGCCGCTGCTGCCCCTGCTGCGCCTGGCGGAACGCCTGGGCCTGCTGGCGCTGGCCGGCGAGGTCTACAACCACCTGCTGTGGCGGGCGTACTACGAGGGCGTGTTCAGCGCCTGGCGGCGCCCGGTGCGGGCGGCCGGGCGCGGTGCGGCGGGACCCGGCGGATGAGCGGGGACGTCGGCGCGCGCGAAGCCGCGCCGGGGGACGCCGTGGGACGCGCGGCGGCCGCCGCGGACACCAAGCGGGACGCGGCAGCGGGGCGTGGGGCCGCTCCTGCGGGCGCCGCGCGGGACGAGCCCGCGCCATCGGCGCTTGCCCCGACGGCCAGCATGGCCTCGTCACGTGCCACCGGAGCCACCGACGCGCGCCCTCGTCGTGAGCCCGCGCCATCGCCGTCCGCCCCGACAGCCGGTACGCCGCTGCTCAGTGTGGTCATCCCCACCTACAACCACGCGGCGCTGCTGGCCGCAGCGCTGGACTGTCTCGCGGCCCAGACGCTGCCGCACACGGCGTTCGAGGTGGTCGTGGCCGACGACGGCTCGACCGACACGACGCCCGCCGTGCTGGCTGCGGCCGCGACGCGGCTGCCGCTCCGGGTCGTCCGCCTGCCAGTCAACCGGGGGCGGGCCGCGGCCCGCAACGCGGCGCTGCGGGCCGCGCGCGCACCGCTGGTGATGTTCACCGACAGCGACGTGCTGGTCCGGCCGGACTTCCTGGCGCGCCACCTCGCCCTGCACCGGGCCGCAGGACGTCCGGTGGTGGGCCGCGGGCCGGTGGTGTTCGTGCCGCGCCCTGAACTGCCCGCGCGGCTCCCGTTGGTCCGGTCGTCGCCGGCGTTCCTCGACACGGCCAACGCCTCCGTGCCCCGGCAGGCGGTGTTCGACGCCGGGCTCTTCGACGAAGGCTTCCGCGCCTACGGCTGGGAGGACGTCGACCTGGGCCTGCGTCTGCAGGCGCTGGGGCTGCCGCGGGTGTTCGCGCCCGAGGCGGTGGCCTTCCACGTGCAGCCGCCGCCCGTGCCGGAGACGCTGGCGGCCGCGCTGGCGCGCGAGGAAGAACGCGCCCGCACCGCCGTCTACCTGCTGCGCAAGCATCCGGGCTGGCGGACCCGGGTGCTGGTCCAGGACACGCCGGTGCAACGCGCGGTGCACTTCATGATGGCCGCCGGCGGGCTGGTGCCGGCCGCCGATGCCCTGCGCGTGGCACGCTGGCTGCGGGCCCGCGGGCTGACGACGCTGGCGTTTCTGGTGACACGGGGCCCGCTCAACCGCCACTACCTGCGGGCGCTGGATCGGTACCGGCGCGTGGAGCCAGCCGGTGCCGACGACGCCGGGCGCTGACGTGCATCGCACGCTGCCGCGCCTGTCGGTCGTCGTCCCCTGCCACAATGCGCGGGCGACGCTGCCGCGCCTGTCGGTCGTCGTCCCCTGCCACAATGCGCGGGCGACGCTGCCGCGCGTGCTGGCTGCGCTGGACGCCCAGCACGTCCCGCCGGCGACGGTCGAGGTGAGGCGTGAGACGCGCGACCCTCAGGGCCGCCAGGGAAGTCCGGGCTCCCGAAGGAGTGGGCCTTCGGTGCGGTGGAGGACGGTCAGTACGTTGTCCCGCCGCAGCTGGAGGCTGGAGCCTCACGAGGAGTAAGCCTTCGGTGCGGGTGCTCTTCGTCAGCAACGGCTATGCCGAGGACCTGATCGCTGCGGAGATCATCCGGCACCTGCCCGCGGCCGAGATCGCCGCCTACCCGCTGGTGGGCACGGGGGCCTACCCCCCGGATGTCCGGCTGCTGGACCCGCGCCTGGCGCTGCCCAGCGCCGGCTTCGCGTTTCGGGCCGGGCTCCGCGGGCTGGGCGCGGACCTACGCGCCGGGGTGATCGGCCTGTGGGTTGCCCAGCGGGCCACGCTGGCCGGCTGGCGCGGGCGGGCGACCTGGTCGTGGCGGTGGGCGACACCTACTGCCTGTGGATGGCCAGCACCGCCGCCCCGCGGGTGGCCTTCGTCTCCACGGCTGACTCGGTGCGCATCGCGCCCTTCGGGGTCCTGGCCAGGGTGGGCCTGCGGCGGTTCGCGGCGCGTGTCTTCGCCCGCGACCACGAGACCGCGGCGGCACTCCGCCAGCTGGGCGTGTCGGCGGAGTGCCTGGGCAACGTGATGATGGACCTGGTCCGGCCCCGCGGCGCGACGTTCCCGGTGCCGCCCGACGCGCCGGTCGTGGCGTTGTTGCCCGGCAGCCGCCACGACGCGCCGGACAACGCCATGGTGCTGGCACAGGCCGCAGCCGCCGTCGCGGCGGAGGTGCCCGACGTGCGGTTCCTGCTGGTGCTGGCGCCGACGGTGCCCGAAGCGGCCGTGCGCGCCCGGCTGCCCCAGGCGCCGGCGATCCACGTCACGACCGCCTTCGCCGACGCCGTGGAGCGGGCCGCGCTCGTGATGGGCTTCGCCGGCACCGCCCACGAGCAGGCCGCCGGCCTGGGACGCCCCGTGGTGGCCTGCCCCAGCCGTGGACCGCAGTTCTCGCCGGCGTTCCTGGCGGCCCAGGCGCGGCTGTTGGGCGACGCGCTGATCGCGACACGCACCTGGCGGGATGCCGCGGCCGCCGCGGTGCGACTGCTGCGCGAGCCGGGCGAGCGCGAACGGCGCGGAGCTGCCGGTCGCGCCATCATGGGCCCGCCGGGCGCCGCGGCGCGCATCGCCGCGGCGCTGATGGCGCTTGGGGAGACGGCAGGCGCGCGTTGGGGCGCAAGGACCCCGTGAACCCGCGCAGGGCGGCGGCCCGACAGCACCGTCCGGGGCACGACTGCGCGCCCCACCGGCCAGCGGCAACGGGCCGACGCGGCGCCGGGACGCGGTACGTCAAGCGCGCTGTTGCCGGAACGCCTCGAGCCGCGGCATCAGGTCGCGCAACAGGATGCCGCTGCGGAAGGGCAGTACGGTCGCGGGCAGGGTGCCGGCACGCGCGGCCAGGTGGGGCCGCACGGCCACGATCAGGTGCACGCCACGCACCCGCGCCAGCTTCTGGAACTTGTGGTCCAGGTACTCCGGCGTCCAGTAGCCGACGATCTCCAGCGCCACCTCGGTGCCGTCCTCGTGGCGGAACAGGAAGTCGGGCACGAGCAGCGCGTCGCCCGCAGCCAGGATCGCCCCCTCGCGCACCAGCCGCCAGCCGTGGCGGGCTGCCCCGAACTTCCGCGCGAACCGCTCCTCCAGGCGCGAGTCGAACAGCGCCGGCGGGGAGGCGCGGGAGCGGAGGCCGTCGGCGGCAGACAGCGTGAAGAGGACCGGCCGCCACCCCTTGCGCAGCGTGATCTCGGCGGTCATCGTCCAGCCGCCGGTCGCGACCAGCGCGGCCAGGAACTTGGCGAAGTCCACACCGTAGGCGTGGGTATGGCGCAGCACCGAGGCAGGGCCGTCGAGCACCAGCCGGTAGCCCTCCGGCAGCCGCTCGACGCGGTACATCAGGCGCGCCAGGCGCACGGCGCGCACCACATGGCCGAGCGCGTCGGTCACCTCCACGGTGACGCGTACCGCGTCGTACAGGAGGGCCTGCGCCTGGGCCAGGGCGTAGTCGTCGCGCAGGTCTTCGGGCGTGTAATCGGCGGGGAAGGCACGCAGACGGTGGAACTCGGGGTAGTCGGCGTAGAGCCAGGAGACCAGCGCCCGCTGCCACCCCGACGCCCCCGCGCCCGCAGGCGCGGGGGCACCCGGCCGCCACCCGGCATCCTGCCCGTCGGATCCGTGCCGCACCACGTCCGCGATCAGGGCGGCAGCACGCGCGGCATCGAGCACCGGGTGCTCGCGCGCGGCGGCCTCGAAGAGGCGCAGCCGGCGCGCGGCAGCCTCGGGTCCGCGTGGCCAGTCGTAGGTCGCCACATCCTCCAGGAGCTTCACCAGCGCCTCCACGCGGTCGGGCCGCAGCGCCGCCAGGGCGCGGCGGGCCGCGTCCCGCACCTGCGCCCGCGGCCGTCCCACCAGGCGCCGGTAGGCCGCGATGGCCCGCGCCAGGTGCGGCAGACAGGCGGGCTCCAGGCGATCAGAAGAGATCGCCCTGCCGGGCCTGAGCCAGTGATAGATGCGGTGCTGTCTGGTAAGCATCGGTGCGGCGCCGCCCCCGCGCCCGACGCACCTCGGGCGACTCCTGCACGACGACCTCGTACAGCCTGGCCCGGCGGTCGCCGGCTTTCCGCAGCAACCGCCCCAGGCGCTGGACGGCCTCGCGCGTCCCCTTCTCGCCGCCCAGCACCACCCCGACCTTCACGGCGGGCGCGTCCCACCCCTCGTTGAGCACCTCGCACGCCGCCAGGGCCCGCACGCGCCCCTGGCCGAACAAGTCCAGGACGCGGCGGCGCTCGTCCGCTGGCGAGGACGCCGTCAGCGCCGGGATCAGGAACCGCGCCGACACGTCGAGGGCCATGCGGGCGGACGCGGTGAAGATCACCAGCTGCTCGTCGGGGTGCAGGCGCAGGAGATCTTCCACCACGCGCAGCTTCTCCGCCGAGCGGTGTACCAGGGCCAGCTTCCGTCGGTAGGCCCGCAAGACGGCGTGCGCCTCGGGATCGGTCCGCGCGCGCACAGCGAGGTCGCGCGTCCAGTCGAAGCCCGCCGGCGCGGTGGGGGCATCGGCAGGGACGCCGCTGCCGCGCGCGCGCCGGGCGGCCTGCTCCTGCCGCCAGCGCGCCACGTAGCGGCGGATGCGGCGGGAGAGCGCGTCGAACTCGGCCTGTTCGGCGTCGGTGAGGTAGATGGGGACCCGCACGATGGTGTAGTCGGCGAGGGTACGGCCGCGGGCGTGGGGGATCTGCTCTTCGTAGACCACGGGCCCGATCAGCGTCGCCAGCAGCCGGTCGGCGCCGTCGGCGCGGGACGGCGTGGCGGTGAGCCCCAGCCGCAGCGGCGCCAGGCAGTCGAGCGCGCTCTCCCGCAGCGCCGGCGCCGGCAGGTGGTGGGCCTCGTCGTAGACCACCAGGCGAAAGCGGTTGCCGATCTCCCGCATGTGGATGTAGGCGCTGTCGTAGGTGGTGACCGTGATCGGCAAGATCTGGCGGTGACCGTCACCCAGCAACCCCGCGTCCACCCCCAGGCTCTGGCAGATCCGGCGGTGCCACTGGTACATCAGGTCGCGCAGCGGGACCACGATCAGCGCCGAGACGCGGCGCCGTGCGACGATGGCCAGCGCGATCTCGGTCTTGCCGGTGCCGGTGGGCTTGACGATCACCCCACGCCCGCCTGCGCGCTCCCACGCGTCGATGGCGGCCTGCTGGTCGGGCCGCAGGGACGGGAGCACCGGCTGGAGCGGCGGCAGGTCGAGGAACTGCGCCGCCTCGTCCACCACGTCGAACCCATACCGCGGGGCGTCCTCGCGGATCCGCCCGTAGTGCAGGCCCTCGGTCCGCCACCCGCGCACCCGGGCGTCCCAGACGAGGTACGACGGCACGCGGGCCGCCTGCGGCAGGTCCAGCCGCAGCGATCCGCGCTCGAACCGCAACCGCGCGGCGCCGCTCATCGGCAGTCCCTCGTCATCGCCCGCGGCCCTCTCGGGCGGCCGCGCCCGGACCGGCCGGGAGGGCGGGTGTCGCCCTCAGCCGCGGTCGACGAACGCGCGCGCGAAGGCCACGAACCGGTAGACGTCGGCGAAGGTGCTGGCGATCCCCAGCGACACGCGCACGGCGCCGCTGCTCTTGCCGTCGATGCACCGCCGGAAGTCCTCCATGGTCAGCCGGTCGGTCGGCCCAGCGAAGCAGGCGACGAGCTCGGTGCGGTCCAGGCCCAGGGCCACCTCGCCGCCCCGGGGTTGCAGAAACACCCGGTGCGCAGCGCGATCCCCGCGGCTGCAGCCTCCTGCTCGACGGCACGGTGGTCGACGAACCGCCCGCCGGCGTCGTAGAAGTTCATGGCGACCGTGGCGCCCCGACCACGCGTGGTGGTGGGGCCGTAGATCCGGACCACCGGCGCGCCGGACCGGTGCCGGAGCGCCTGCAGCTGGTCCAGCAGCCACCCCGTCAGGCAGCGCAGGCGGGTGCGCAAGCGGTCGAGGCCGACGCGCTGGAGGTGCCGCAGCCCGATGGGCACCGCCGGAATGGCCAGGAAGTCGACGGTGCCGTCCTCGAAGGCCGCCTCGCCCTCCGCCAGGTAGTACCGGTCGCCCTGGACCGAGGCAACCGTGATCGTCCCGCCGGCGAACCAGGGGCGGCGCAGGCGCGCCAGCGCGTCGCGGCGCGCCAGCAGGCAGCCGACCCCCGTGGGGTACCCGAACATCTTGTAGAACGACAGGGCCACGAAATCCGGCGTCCACCGGGCGAGGTCGAGCCGGTTGGTGGGCACGAACGCGGCCGCATCCAGCAGCACGTCCCACCCGTACCGGTGCGCATGCTCGATCCACGCCAGCGCGTGCTGCACGCCCGAGAAGTTGGATTGGGCGGGATAGGCGAACAGGCCGCCGCTGCCCGGCCCGGCCCGCAGTTGCGCATCCAGCTGCGCCTCGTCGACGCCCATGTCGGGCAACACCACCGGCACGTAGGTCACCTGCGCGCCGCGGGCGCGCGCGAACTCGCGGATGCCGTTGACCGAGTTGTGGTTGTCGAAGGTCAGCAGGTAGCGGCCGTCCGGACCGAACGGGTAGGCCTCGCCGACGAGCTTGAGCGCCCCCGTGGCGTTGGGCGTGAAGATCGCCACGTACTCCTGGGGCGGGGCGTTGAAAAAGCGCAACACCTCCCGCCGGGCCTCCTCCACCAGCGCGGTGGCTGCCGCCGAGGCCGGGTTCTGCGAATGGGGATTGCCCAGGACACGCCGGCGCAACAGCGCGTGGTGCTCGGTCAGCTGCGAGGCAGCGTAGAGGCTCGCGCCGGTGTAGTCGAGGTAGACCAGCCCGCTGACATCCAGGCGGGCGTACTCGCTGGCCCGCAGGTCGTCGACCAGGTGCGTGTCGGCGTACTCCGGGTACGCAGTCAGGAACGCCTGGTAGGCAGCGGCGTAGTCTTCCGCGCGCACAGCAGCCGTGGGTGTGATGTTCACCTCGCGTCCCTCCATGCGGTCCTCTTCCCCTGGGGATCCCCGGGTTCCTCTGTGCTCGGCGGGACACGGCCGGCGCCGGGCAGGGCCGCGGGGACATCCCCCGACGCGAAGGTCCGGCAGGCCGGGTCGAACTCGCCCGCCGGCGATGGCGCACCGCCGGCGTCCCGTCCCTCGGGGATGATCCAGAACACCTGGCTCCAGGCCCGACGCGTGCCCGCGCGGCACTCCACCCGCACGAACCCTTCGTCGCCCTCGGGCGGGTAGACGCCACCGCCCGCCCCCAGGCGGCGGCGCAGCCGCCCGGCGGCGTCGAACACGAGCACCTCGTCGGCCTCCGCCCGGGCGACGATCCCCGACCCTTCCACGCCGAACGTGGCGGTCACCCCGGTGGAAGCGTAGAACGCTCCCCCCAGCAGCGCCCGACGCAGGGCGGCCGCGCTCACCGTGTCCACCTTGACCACCACCCAGGCGCGGTCGAACTGCGCGTCGACGTGGCAGTCGTCGCCTGCGCTGGCCGCCACCACGGCATCCGGCCCGTGGGCGCGCACGGCATGCAGCCAGCGCCGGAGGTCTTCCTCCGGGTCGGAGTGCGGGTTCCAGATCTCCACCAGGAACGGCGCCGGCAGCGCCGCCAGGACCCGCGCCGTCCAGGCGCCGGTCCAGACGTTGCCCGTCCACGACGGATGGTGCAGGTTCGGCACGCCGCCGCGGGCCAGCGTGTGCCGGACGCGTGCCTCCGGCGGCCCGGCGCCGATGACGTCCTCGGCGAGGAGCCGGCCCAGGTGGGGCCCGAGCGGGCGCACGCCCCACCTGACGGTCTCCTCGACGCCTGGCAGCGCCAGGAACGTCGCGTCGTTGAGGCCATCCCAGCGCGTCACCCGGTCGTGGTCGGTGAAGACCACGAACGTGTACCCCGCGTCGCGGTAGCGCTGCGCCAGGTCCGCCGGCGAAAAACGGCCGTCGGAGTGCCGGGTGTGGCAGTGGAGCTGGGCGCGGCACCAGCGCCCGGGGCCCGCGTACGGGTCAGCGATACGGATCACGCGGCCACCGGTCGGGGCACCTGCCCGCGCGGCGCCGCCGGGCGGCGGGCGGGCCGGCGGCCGGGGGCGTGGCGCGGGTGCCCGGTGGCCCCCACGTCGTAGCCGAGCTGGCGCAGCTCGCGCCGCACGCGGTCGATGCGGTCGGTCAGGCCGGGGTGGGTGCGGAACAGCACCTCGAACTGGCTGGGATCGCGGCCCTCGGCGACCCGCAGCCGGCGCAGGAACCCCAGACCCGCCGACGCATCGAACCCGGCACGGTGGGTGTAGGCGACGGCCAGCCGGTCGGCCTCGAACTCGAACTCGCGCGAGAACCCCCGCTGGACGAAGAAGCGCACGATGGCGGCCACCTGGGCCGCCGTGGGGTCGCCGCCGAACAGCAGCTGGGCCACCAGCGCCAGGAAGAAGTGCCGCTCCAGCAGCTGCACGTGGTGGCGCGCCGCCACGTGCCCGATCTCGTGGCCCAGCACGAACGCCAGCTCGTCGTCGGACTCCACGAAGCGCATCAGGCCCTCGGTGGCGTAGATGAAGCCGCCGGGGAGCGAGATGGCGTTCACCTCGCGCACCCGCAGCACCTTGAACGTGTACGGCAGGCCGGGCCGTGCCGAGCGCGCCGCGATGCGTTCCCCGATGGCGGTGAGGCGGGCGCGCAGGCCGGCATCGGGGCTCAGCGGGTACTGCTGCTCGAGTTCGGCGGCCGCCTGGCGGCCGATGCGCACTTCCTGGGCCTCGCCGATGAGCGCGGCCTGCGCCGGCCGTCCCGGCCACGCCAGACAGCCCAGGACCACCAGCAACGCCGCGGCCGCGCGCCGCAGCCCGACGGTGGCCAGCCGCGGCCCGTCGCGTCGGCGGCGCAGGCCCGCCGTTCCTTTACAGGGCCGGGTGCCCGTGCTACGATGCGCCCGAAACGCCCTCTCGTCCATGCGCATCACCGTCCGTCTCTTCGCCGCCTACCGCGAGGCCGCAGGCGCCGCGGCGCTGGCGCTCGAGGTGCCCGACGGCGCCACCGCGGGCGACGTCTGGACGCTGCTGCGGCAGGCCTGTCCCCAGCTCGACAACCTGCCGGCCCCCGCAGCCGTCGCCGTGAACGACGCCGTACGGCCGCCGGAGCACCGGCTGGCCGCGGGCGATTTCGTCGCGCTGCTGGCTCCGGTGAGCGGCGGGGCCGGTGACCCCGTGGCCCCGGACCCGGCTGCCGATGCCGCAGAGATGGCGGCCGCTGTCGTGCACGTCGACCTCGTCGCCGATCCGATCCGCCTCGACCCGCTCCTGGAGGCGGTTCGGCATCGCGATGCCGGCGCCGTGGTCCTCTTGCTGGGCACGGTGCGGGAACAGTCGCGCGGCCGACAGGTGCAGCGGCTCGAGTACGAGGCCTACGAGACGCTGGCGCGCGCCGAGATGCAGCGGATCGCGGCCGAAGCCGCCGCGCGCTTCGGCGCCCGCGTGGCCATGGTTCACCGCGTCGGCACACTGGCGGTCGGCGAGATCAGCGTGGCGATCGCGGCGGCCGCGCCCCACCGGCGCGAAGCGTTCGAGGCCGGGCGGTTCGCCATCGACACCCTCAAGCAGACGGTGCCCATCTGGAAGAAGGAAGTCTGGGCCGACGGCGCGCAGTGGATCGGCCAGGAGGAACAGGCGGCCGAGGCCCCCCCGCCTCCCGGCGCCGCCGCCCGCGACCCGTAGCCGGACGCACCCGCAGGCGCGGACCGCACCGCCCGCGCGTCCGCCGGTCGACGCCGTCCCGGGCCGCCACGTCAGCAGGCGACCCCGGTCGCCGGTAACCTCCCATCGGTGTGGACGCATAGCCCCCGGCGTGCGGGCCGCAGCGCGCCGGCGCGCCTGCCGGTATGCCACGCGACGGCGTGCCGCGCCCGCGCACCCCACGGCGCCCTGTGGCCCCCACAGCCCCGCGCGGCCTGCACCGGGACGCGTCAGGCGCCCGCCTCCGAGACCGCCAGCACGACCTTGCCGAACTGCTCGCGCCGCTCCAGCATCTCGTGCGCGGCGCGGGCCTCGGCCAGCGGCAGCACCGCGTGCACCACCGGGTCCAGGCGCCCCGCCTCGACGTGGACCATGACCTCCAGGAGCTCGCGCTTGGCGCCTACCCAGGTGCCGAAGATGCTGAGCTGGCGGCCGTAGATGTACCGGATGTCGGTCGGCGCCTGGGCGCCCGTGGTGGCGCCGCAGGTGACCAGCCGGCCGCCGCGGGCCAGAACACGGAGGCTGGTCTCCCAGCTGGCCGCGCCGACGTGGTCGAACACCACGTCCACCCCGCGCCGGTCCGTCAGCCGCCGCACCGCCTCGTAGACGTCCTCCGTGCTGTGGTTGACGACCGCCTCGGCACCCAGGGCCCGCGCCCGCTCCAGCTTCCAGTCGGCGCCCGCCGTGGCGATGACGCGCGCGTGGTAGAGGCGGGCGATCTGGATCGCCGCACTCCCCACGCCGCTGCCGGCCCCCCAGATCAGCACGGTCTCACCGCTCCGAAGCCGCGCGTGGGTCACCAGCATGTTCCACGCGGTGAGGAAGACCAGCGGCACGGCCGCGGCACGGACGAAGTCCAGGCGGGCGGGCTTGGGCAGGACGTTCGCCCGCGGGGCCACCACGAACTCGGCGTAGCCGCCGGGGATGTGCTCGCCGAAGATCGAGAACCGCGGGCACAGGGTGTCGTCGCCGGCGATGCACCACCGGCACTGCCCGCAGGAGACCCCGGGCGAGAGCACCACCGCGTCGCCAGGCGCGACCCCCTCGACGCCCTCGCCGACGGCATCCACCACGCCGGCGATGTCGGCGCCGAGGATGTGGGGGAACTGCAGACGCAGGCGCGGCAGCCCGCGCCGTACCCAGAGGTCGATGTGGTTCAGCGCCACGGCCCGGACCCGCACCCGCACGTCCAGCGGGCCGGGGCGCGGGTCAGGGGCGTCCTCGTAGACCAGGACCTCGGGCCCTCCGTGCTGGTGCATGCGCACGGCGTGCATCGGCTCACTCCCCCCACGCATCGGCCATGGCGCGCGCCACGGCGGGACGCACGGCCGCCGGGTCGATCCCCCGGGCCACCAGCGCTTCCCGGCAGATGTGATCCAGGCAGGCGCAGACCGCCTGGGCGATGTTCATCCACCGGCCGCCGGCGGTGCGCAACCCCGCTGCACGCGCATGGCGCATCGTCACCGTCTCCCGGGGCGCGTAGATCATGTCGTAGACGACGGCCTGGGGCGGCAGCAGGCGCATGCGCGCCTGCGAGCGCTCGTGGTTCGCCGCGATGTCGGCGGCCGCCTGCGCCAGAAACGCCGCCGCGAACGCCGTGGCGTCGCCTGCCGGCAGCACCGGCGGCGAGGCCGGCGCCAGGGCCGAGTAGGGCTCCAGCAGGGTCCACCCGCCGGCCCGGGGCACGATGCCGGCCTGGCCCCGCACCGAGGCGTTGATCACCAGCTGCACCCCGGGGAGCACGTGGTCGAGGGCCGCGTCGTCGACGGCCTCGGCGGGGCCGCCGGCGTCGCGCACCGCCGCGGCCAGCGCCGCGGCCCGTGCCATGTCGCGGTTGGTGACGAGCAGCCGCCCGCCGCGCAGGTGGGGCGCCAGCGCCCACGCCGCCGCGCGCGCCGCGCCGCCCGCACCGATCAGCAACACGGTACACCCCTCCAGGCGGGCGACGAGCGGCGGTCCATCGCCGGGCCGCATCAGGGCCTCCAGCAGGCCGGCGGCGTCGGTGTTGGCACCGAGCAACCGGCCGTCGCGGGTGCGCGTGATGGTGTTCACGGCGCCGATGCGCGCAGCCTGGGCGTCCAGCGCGTCCAGCAGCGGCACCACCGCTTCCTTGTAGGGCACGGTGACGTTGACGCCCAGGGCCCCCTCGGTGCGCCGCACCAGGTCGAGCACTGCCGCCAGCGCCTGCGCCGGCACGTCCAGCGGCAGGTAGACGGCGTCGATGCCCAGCAGCGCGAACGCCCGGGTCCACATGCGCGGGCTGCGCGCGTACGCCGACGGGTGGTCGCCGATCAGCCCCGCCAGCCCCGCCGCACCGCGGGCGGGCAGCGGGTTGGTGACCAGCGCCTGCAGCGGCGCCAGCCACGGGGGCGGTCCGCTTTGGTCGACGGCGCACGCGGGCACGGGCGACGTCACCGGGCGGCGGCCAGCATGATCTCCCGGATCTGCGCGGTCAGGCGCAGCGCCTCGGCCATGGGGCGCTGCCACAGGTTGCGGCCGAAGATCAGCCCCGTGGCTCCCGCCTCCATGACCAGCCGTGCGCGGGCCAGCAGGTCGGCATCGTCCAGGCGCTGGCCGCCCGAGAACAGCACGAAGGCGCTGCCCGCGGTGCGCACCACCTTCTCCACCGCAGCGCGCGCGTCCAGGCTCAGCTCGGCGTAGGCCTTGGGCAGGCCTTCGCGCGCGGGATCCAGCACCGGCGGGTTCAGCTTGACCACGTCGGCGCCCAGCTCCACCGCCACGCGCGCCGCGTAGTCCACGGCGTAGAGGCTGTCGCGGCCGCCCCGGCGCTCGATGGCCTCCCCCCGCGGATACGCCCATACCACCAGCGGCATCCCGTACCGGTCGCACGCCTGTCGTACGCGAGTGAGCTGGGCGAAGTCCTCGTCCTGGCGCGGCGAGCCCACGTAGAGCGTGTAGCCGACCGCGTCGGCACCCAGCCGGACGGCGTCCTCCACGCTGCCGGTCAGCCCCGACAGCGGCCGGTCCTCTGGCGGGATGTTGGTCTTCCCGTTGAGTTTCAGAATGAGAGGGATGCGGCCGGCGAACGGCGCCAGGGCGCGCGCCGCGATGCCGTAGTGGAACGCGATCGCGGAGTACCCGCCCTCCACCGCCAGCCGGATCTGGAACTCGGGACGCTCGCTGGGCGGGTTGGGCAGGAAGTCGCCCGGCCCGTGCTCCAGGCCCTGGTCCACGGGCAGCACCAGCATGGTGCCGTGGCCTGGCCCGTGCGCGTACAGCAGCCGATACAGCCGCGCGCGCTTGCCCTGCGCCAGCGGCAGCTCGTCTAGCACGGGACGCCGCACGCGCTCCATCACCATCCGGTTCTCCTCCTCCTCACCGTGTCGTCCTCCTGCCGCTCAGGGAGCGGGCTCCACCACGATCCGGGTGGGCCCTTCGGCCAGCAGGCGGCGTTGCGTGTACCAGACGACGAGGCGCTCGGTCACCAGCCGGCGGTGCGGGTCGGCCGCGCGCACCTGGCCGGTGAAGACCGCAACCTGAGCCTGGCCGTCG